>Ga0265297_10004947_pt1 | contig 21024 bp, 45 predicted proteins | sample Munlanlwell13791_FD_192502 | JGI IMG/M metagenome (GOLD analysis project Ga0265297, IMG submission 192502) | Leachate microbial communities from a municipal landfill in Southern Ontario, Canada - Leachate well 137-91 | ecosystem: Engineered > Solid waste > Landfill > Unclassified | place...
AGGGGACGGTCCGCCTCGCGCAGAAGATCGAAAACGTCGTGAAGGCGAAGGACGGCGTCAAAATCGACGGCCTGCACCTACTGCGCGAGGTCTTCGAGGACGTCGTCGAATACAAGGGGGAGTGGGACTATGTCATATGACGAACACGACCGTTACCGCCGGACCCCCGAGGACGACGCCCGCGACAGAGTGTTGGGCGCGGACCGGCACTTTGAGGGATTGACGAGGGCGGCACAGGCGGCGCTGAAGACGGCCGTGTCGCGCACCGAAAGCCGTTTTTCCGCCGACGCAGCCGAGGTTAGGTCGGTCTGCGTCGACGTCGTCACGCAACTGCGGAAGTTCCGCGTCGAGTTTGACGCGTTTCTCGCGGGATACGTCGCCATCAGCGAGGGCGACGCGAAGGACGCCGCGATGACGCGGCTCGCCGAGGGCGTCACGCAGGTCATAGAACTCCTGAAGGGCGCGCTGACGCCGCCGAAGAAGAAGGGGGACGACTGAATGACGGACACCGAACGCGTCGTCGACTTGACTCCCGCGCCCGAGCGCGAAATCGCGAGGTGCAGGCTCTGCCTCGCGCCGCTCGCCGACGGACACGTCGAATACGACGACTACGTCGACGGGATGCGCCGTTCCCGCGCCTACTGTCACGCGTGTATAGCGTTGCTTCGTTTACACCGCCCGATCGAATACGTCGACGGGACGTGGTGGGCCGTCGTGGGCGGCGTCAGACATCGCTTCGACGTCGACGAGGTGAAAAAGAGGAGGCTCGACGAAGTATGAAAGACAAAAAGATGACCAAGTTCATGGCGAAGCGGAACCGGAAGTTATACTCGAAGGCGGAGGTCGACGCGGCGGAGACCTTCGTCGGGATGCTCGTCACCAGGTTCATGACGCCGGGTTCCGTCGTCGACGCGACCCTCTGTCGTAAACTGCATGCCGTCGTCAAGGGCTCACTCCACCTCGTAGAGGAACCGATGAAGGGCAAAATCGCGGACTACCTCGGACTTTCGGAGAGGAGCGTCAACGTATTCTGCAATACCTGTCACGCCGTTTACGCCGACGTCGGGACTAAAATGGGCTCGACGTGCCGGGACTGCGGGACGACGCTGCAGCGGGCCGAACCCGAACTCCACCTGCCGCTCCTTTGGTTGACGTCGGGCGGGTTCATGCAGAAGAAAAAGAAGGAGGCGGCGATATGAACGGCTTTGACGAGTACAGTTGGTACGAGGAACGCGAGCGCAAAGAACGCGAGCGCAAATGGAAGAAAAAGCCCGTCTTCGAAGCCCATTACGACGTCCAAGTGAAACTGGCGAAGGTGATGGACGATTCATGTCCGTTCTACATGCGCGACCTCCAGGCGAGGGTGAAGGAACTCGAGGAGAAGGTGGGCACGTGAAAGAAAAGTCTGAAAAAGAAATAAGTTGGGACCACATGCTCGCCGTCGACACATTCTCCCGTCTACTCGAAGAAATCGAGGCGGACGGGAAGACGTTCAAGACCTTCGTCGACCATGAGGCCCTCGCCGCGAGGATTATCGACGCGATGGGCCCCAACGTCGTCCGCCTCATCGTCCGCGCCAAAACGAAGACGAAAACCGACGCGGAGGTGGAGGATGAAGACCGACTCGAGAGGGCGCTCGAGAAATCGATGGCGGAGAGAGAGAAGGCGAAGGCGGCGAAAGAGGGGGGGAGCACGTGAGCGACGACGAGTGGGTGTGCGACGCGTGCGGGAAAGAAATCGAGTTCGAGGGCAGGGACGGCTCGCCCGCGATTATGCTCGAAATCGAGGAAGAGGAGGAGATGGTCGTCGTCTGTAGACACTGTATCATCGAGTGCTACAAGGCGTTCAAGAAATTGACGTCCGTGCTCGACGCAATCACGACGAAGACGGGCGAGATGTCCGTCGCCATCCGCGACGCCTTGAAGGGCTTCGACGTGAAAAAGGAGGGGACGTCGTGACCGCCGACACGAGGCGTCGAATCGAGGCGTTCATGTTAGGCGTGAGCGTCGGGGTGTGGATAGCGCTCCTCCTCATCAAGGCGGTGGGCACGTGACCGGCCGTGAGGTGGACGTCGCCGACCTCGAAATCGAGGAGGACTTACGCGAGGCGGCGCAAAAGGCGTTCAACGACGTCCACTCCGTCGTCTTCATGCTGAGGCACGGCCGTCGTCCCGAAGACGTCCCCGCCGTCGACGTGAGGCTCGCCGCCGTCGACCTGAAGCGTAAACTCGCCGAATTCAGGTTGAAAATCGACGCCCTCATCGAAAAGATGGACGTCGTCGCTAAAGGATGAAAATTAGAAGAAGTCCGTCAACTTCTTACTCGGCTTCTCCTTCTCTTTTTTGAGCCTCGGTTTCGGCGTCGCGGGCGTCACGGGAGGCGGCGGAAGCGGCAACACCGTCGGTTTTTCGGGTTTTATCACGGCCGGCGGCGGCAAAATCACAGTCTTCCGCGTCTCGACGCCCGCGACGACGTCCGACTCGTCGAGGACGGCCGACGGCTTCAACGTCGTGAACTTCGCGGGCTCGCAGAGGACGTCGATTAAGTTCGACTCGGTGACGACGGCGTTCGTGTATTTCGGGCCGGGCTTCTCGGGGTCGTAGTTTATGACGATACACTCGTGCCAAAGAAAGTCCCCGACGGTCTCGCGGTCGGGGAACGCGAAAAAGCGTTTTCCGAAGAAGTCGACGTTGTAACGCTTTAGGAACTTCGCCGCGGCGCCGAAATACTCGTAACCCGTGAGTTCCCACGTCGACTCGTCCATGTCCAACCCGGCGACGCAGACGGCGTCCTTGCCATAGGCGACGGTGTTCGAGGCCCACCCGAGGTTCACCTTCGTAAAAAACGAGCCGACGGCTCTCAGTTTGCAAGACCAGCACGACGTGTCAGTCGGCGCGAGGCGGGCGCTGCACATGACGCACTTGTCGCCTTCGCGCACGCTGAGGTCGTAACGTGAGGGGAATATGGGGCCGAGGGCAAATAAGAAAGCGTCGCCCTCGCAGGCCTTCCCCTCGACGTCGTGCATCCTGCCTCTGTATAGTCTGCCGAAATTGTAAAAGGTAGTCATTCGTCGACGTCCTCCGTGTGCCCGCACTTTGCGCAAGTGCGCCTATACACCTGGTAGAGGAACGGCTTCTGAAAAGCGTGCTTGCAGGGCTTCGCCGCGGGCGCGGGAGTGGGCTTCTTTTTCATCCCGTAATTGTCGGGCGTGTCAAACACGCTCGGCACGGGCTCCTTCCGCGGCGGACGTCCGTAACCGTTTCCGGAGTGCTTTTCGGGACACGACAGTAGGCAGTCGTGAACGTCCGTGTCCTTGACGAAACCGTCGCAGCGGTGATTCAGCAGGATGTCTTCGACGGTCTTCTTGGCGAATATGGCGAGATAGTCCGCCCTCGGGATTTTTGAGAGGACGCGTTCGTCCAATTCTATCGTGAGTTGCACCATGACACCTCGATTTAGAAGTGTTTATGTGCGTTTATATCAATTGCGGCGGGCTTAAACCTGCGTCGCGGGCGACATGACTCATGGTTGCCGAGAAGCGGAGGCGCCTCGAGAAGGAAGCCGAGGCTAAGCGCATCGAACTGACAGACCTCTATCGCGAGATTGAGGTCTTGAGCGACGGAAAACGAGAGATTGCCGACATCGTCAGCGAATCGCGTAAAACTCACGTCGACGCGGCGGCGAAGGCGCTGTCCAGGTTGGGCGAGGCGATAGGAGAGCCGCCGATGCCCTGCAAACGCGTCATCTTCGAGGCGGCGACGGAATGTTATCGCCTCGCCGCCGAATTCGAGGCGATGTTGAAATTTTGGGAGTGATACGCGTGAGTGACGATTACGACGATGAATACGATTACGACGACCCCGTCAACAAATTCTTCGAGGAACTCGTCAAACACTCGAAAGATTTCACGATAAAGCGAGTCGGGAAGAGTATAGAGGGCTCTTTCAGCGCGGTGAAGTTCGGGAGTGTAAAAACGAAGTACAAAGTCAACCTCAGCGCGAAGCGGGTCCGCGACACGTGGGACATCCGCGTCGTGAAGGACGGCGTCACGATGGCCGTCAAAACCTTCGATTACTGCGACGGCGACGGCCAGTACCATTTCACGACGCAGGAGCATTACGACGACGAGGAGAAGCCCACGTTTTCGTTCAGCGTCAACTATGACTACATCTTCGCAAGTTGGGGGGACGACTGAAATGAGGCTTTACGTTACTCAGAGGTACTCTACGCACCCCTCGGGCGTCGACGGCGCCTACATGCAGGCCGTCGTGCGTTTACGGGCGTTTTACGAACTCGGGTTCGCCGCGTTCAGCCCTATCGTGAACAGTCATCCCGCAGACATAACGACGGTCAAGGGGAAGCGAGAGCCGCTCTCGCCGAAGTTGTATTACGAGACGGACATGGAATGGCTCCGCGTCAGCGAGGCCCTCGTGTATTGGGAAGACGAGTACCGCGCCTCCGTCGGCGTGAAGGCCGAGGTCGACGAGGCCCGCCGCCTCGGCATACCCGTCGTCATGGTGCCGGCGACGCTCAAGACGTCCCGCGACGCCGCTTGGCACGTCAAGAAGACGCTCGAAAAGAGGGAGGAAAAGAAATGACGCGACACGCCCGCACCCCAGCAGACGTCCTCGAAGCCGACGTCGCCCGCTTCGCGGCCGCGATGACCGACGTCCCAGAAAAGCCGGGAAAGATATGGAAAAGGGCGTTCCCCGATGCCGCGTTTCGGGCGATATACTGCTCGCACTTGTGCCGGCTCGCGTTCACGAGAGGGCTCTGCACGAGGGAAGGGAAGGGGAAGGCGCACAGGTACTCACGTGACCAAGGCGCGTAACTTTTCTTTCGCCGCCGCCAACTCTTCCTGAAAGGTGGCGACCTTCCTTTTACGCCGCTCACGTTCCGTCTCGACCTCGGACTCGCTTCCCTCGTTCCTGGCATACGTGATGTAATTGATGGTGTCTTCCAAATCTTTAATCTCGGCTTTCAATTCCAAGATCTTCAGGTTGTCACCGCGTCTCTTTTTCGCGGGCTTCGGGACGTCGGATTTTATCCACTTTTCGAGAGTTCCCGCGGGTTTGGTGACTGAAGGCTCGACGCTCTTCAGTTTATCCGCGATTACGTCGAGGTACTGACCGAAATACTCCTTCCTCATCGACGTGTTCATCGCCGACGGCAGCCCGCGTCCGTGGACGGGCCGCGTCCACTTCGACGAGTCGAACGAGTCGACGACGCCGGCGACGGACGTCAAGTGCACTATACTCATACCCCAAACGTGGATATGCGCCCGCGGATACCTCGCCCGCGTCGCCTCGCACATAGCCCTCACGTGTGCCGTCTGTTTTTTGTAATTCAAGCGACACAGTCCGCCGACGCCCACCCACGGGACGTCCCACGTCGGATATAACGCGAGTTCTGACAAAGACTTAGTCGTGTCGAAACTGCTGAATTGGACTGTAAATATCGAGGTCTTCGCGAACGGGCGGAACCGGTCCCACATTTCCAGCGTATACTTCACGTTGTCGATTTTTGACGTCATCCCGAACTCGGGGCCGAGGGGCGGCATGTCGCAGCCGGCGACGTGAATGTCCAAACCGTCGCGCAGCCCTATCTCGGCGGCGGCGAGTTGTGCGAGGACCCGCTCTTCGGGATAGTCCCCGAGTTTAACGAGGTACTTGTAAATCCCCGAATCGAGGATAACCGACGTCGTCCTCGCGAGGGCGAGCGCTTTCTTTATCTTCGTCGTCAGAATCCAAGGGTAGTCCGACGTCGGCGCCTCGGTGTAAAAGTTCACCATATTCGCTCACACCTCGTCAATCTCTATTTTCACCGACGGGACGTCGGTATAAAGTATCGCGGCCGTCGAGCCGGCGACGACGTTGTAGCGCACGCTGACTTTGTCGCCGGCCTGCGGCGTCATCGGGTTGCCGGCGTGGTCGACGAGGTCGTCGAGGTATGCCTCGAGTTCGACGCTGTCGCCCGAAATTATCTCGCTCGCGTTCGTGTTGATCGTCGACGACTGCCCGACGACCTTATAGTAGGAGTCGGCGGCGTAACGTCCTTTCGTCCCGGGACGTTCGAGGGCGACGTGTGTGACGTTCATGACGTGCACCTGCGCGCCGGCGGTGTAGTTATACGCGGTCCACGTGACGTATATCGTCCCGCCGGTCTTGTAATTTCGAGGGAGCGTGAACGAGAGGTAGCACGTCGCCGACGGGAGCCCGCCCCCGCTGCCATCGAACGCGATGAAGACGCGGCCCGTTCCGTTCACCCAATAACAGTTTCCCGCGCCGGCGGTGAACCCCGAACTCGGGTTCGCGACGGGCGTGACGTATTCGGTCGTGCTCGCCGAAAGTGTAAACGCATTTGCAGTGACGTTCCCGTTGACGGAAAGCGCGGGACTGATATATACGCCGACGGCGTCGACTATCTCGAGTCGGTCAGCGACGTTCGTGCGTTTAACCGTCGACGTCTTCGTGTTCGCCGACGTGAGCGTGAACAACGCCGAGTCTGTGACGGTCTTTTTCGCGTAGAGGTTCTCGCGGAAAGTGATGTCCTTCGCCTGAATGTTAGTTCCGCTGCCTGGAGCGGTCGGACAGTCACAATCGATGTTGCCATTTACGTAAAGAGTCCCCGCGCCCGCGTTCGGACAGATGAAGATGTCGCCGGACGGGTCAAAAATGCACGACCTGTTGTCGGTGTCGTTGCGATAAATCTCCAAATATCGATTTGTTTGGTCGTAAAACTCCAATTTCGGCGAATCGCCGACGCCGTCGTCGAGTCTGATTCCGCCGTCGTAAGTCGTGAGTTCATATATCGTCCCGTTTAGGACGATGTCGGGCGCGTCGAGGAAGATACGCTCCGCGTCAGAAATCGTGAGGCGGTCGGCGACGTTCTCCCTCACGATGTTCGCGACCTTTGCGTTCGCGGAAGTGAACGTTATGTCGGCGGAGTTCACGCCGGGGAGGTCGACGGGGTCGAACGCGGCCGAATTTGACACGGCGAGGTCATACGTGTCGACGGTGCCGATCGGGCACGTGATGTCGCCGGTGCTGACGCCGAGGGACGTCGCGAGAAAGTCGTCGGTCACGACGACGCACGCCTGCACCGCGTCCCTGAATATCTGCGCCGGGACGCCGTCGCCGTCGGTCAGAGTAATCATCGGCGAGTTCGTGCCCGCACCTGCCGAACCGGTCAACATGACGCCCAAATTCATCTCGACGTCGTCGGCGGCGGTCGTCCACAACGTGAACTTCGACGCAATCCACCTGTACCTCGTGTTGTTGCCCAAACGCGAATGTCCCATTATTTCATCACGCGCTTCCTAACCTGACGTTGATCTTTAGCCTTTATATCGCCGGGAGGAACACTTAGCATATGAAGGCTATCATGGTTTTGGCCGAAATCGGCCGCGAGGCGGTGGAAGCCGTCGCCAAATTTGCCGGCCTCGACGTCACCACCGACGACAAACTGAAACTCCACCTCGGGACGATCCGAAACGCGCTGAAGGACGCCATATCACGCGGACTCGCCGCAAATAGCGCAGAGAAAGGCGAGGGGAAGAAAGGCTCGAAGAAGGGCGCGGGCGTGGAAGTTAAAGGGGAGTAAACGTTATTAAGTCTCATGATCTGCAGTCAAGATCCGGTCGAGTCGGCCATCCTCACTATAATAAGTGAGACGCCGAAGACCATCAGAGAAATCTGCGACGCCGTCGACGCCCTCAAGATATTCGCCGCGGCGTTGCGGTATGAGACAATACGCGCGAGGCTCAAACGCCTCGCCCGCGACGGCGTCGTCGACGTCGTTCACGAGAGGACGCCCGCCCGCCGCGGCGTCCTACTCTATAAGACCAGGTGAGTTTTTTGAGCCTAGTGTGTGCAAAGGACTTCGCGGAGTTCGCCGAAAAGGCGCTTTTCGACGTCACGTGCGTCGACGAGCCTCACAAAATCGACGCCGGTACGACGGTAATCGAGACAGTCGTCCCGGTTTGGAGAGTCTCTTGCAAGGGCGAGAGAATCTCCGAGATTGAAAGCCAATTCCGCTCCTACTGCAAGGAGGAGCGCTTGGAATGGCGGAAAGTTCTGTCAATTCCATACCTTCAACTATTCGACGTCGATTGGGAGGTAAAGACGTGACCGAGAGTTGCAAGTACTGCGGCTCCGAGACCAAGTGCGCCTTCGCTGACACACTCGCATGTCGTACTTGTGAGAATCGCCTCGAAGACGTCGCCGACGACGCGAAGAAAGGACGCGAACACAACCACGCGTGGTGTCACATGTGTGACGAATGTAGCGCGTGCGAAGACCTCCTCGACGAATTCGAGGGCATGCCGCGCCCAAGCACCGAGTTCGACGACGTCGCGCACTCGGACGGCGCGGCGGCGGACGACTGCGAGTGCGAGTGGTGTTCGAGGGGGGAGGGGAACGCATGAAACTGAACCTTGACGTCCCGATCGGGACGACCGTCGGCCGCCTCACCATCTCGAAGGGGTGGGACAAATACGAGGAGCGCCTCGTCGACTTGAAGAAAGTCGACTTCGGGGATCCTTCACGCAGTTGGCTCTTTCAATTAGCGTGGACGTGTCCTTTTTGTTCCTTCAAGGTGGAGACCGGATGCGCGGACCGGGCCGCCGACGGCGAATACGAAGAAGAATGTCGGGGATGCGGCGCGAAAGTCGTCCTGCACCGGTGTCCGACGTGTAAACGTCGGATATATGAGTGGAAAGACAGATGTGACGAATGCAGTAAACCTCCCTCACTCCAGGAGGCGGTAAAGTGACGCTCGCGTGTTCTCACCTCTCAGAAGACGCGTCGGAGGTGCTGCGCGTGCTGAGGGCGTCAAACGCGTGGATGACGACGACGCAAATCAAGGATTCCGCCGTCTTCGTCGTGCAGGGTCACGCGATGACGTCGGCCCTGCGACAGTTAGAGCGAGGGCGGCTCATAGAGAAGCGGACGTTCAACGGGCTGCCGAGCGAGTTTCGGGCGAGGGTGATAGAGTGACCGACGTCAGACCCTCCCGACCTCGCCAAATCATCCGAATCGCTTACATGAGCACGTCGAAGTCGGATTGGCCCCGCAAAGAATTGGTCCACTTCCTCGTCGCCCGCGACGAACGGGACCCCCTCGCGGCGGCCGAAAATTGGTGCGGGCGGACGAACGTCGTGTTCGTCCGTGCCCGCGTGCTCACGCGCGGGCTCGACACGTTCGCCGCGCTCGCGGAGGTAAAAAGACTGAAAAGGGAGAGGGCCGACCGTGGGCGTTAATCCCGTGAAAGGGGCGCCGGGGCCGATCGAACTGCAGTTAGGGCAGTTCATCCACGCCAAATTCGACCGGCCCTCGTTTTAGACCTCGAGCATAGGGAACCCGGTGTCGTCTTCCTCCTCCTTTTTTTCGGTCTTCTTTTTCTTCTCCTTCTTCGGCTTCTCGACGAAGTAGGTGTCGAGGGTATGGTTTTCGCGTTGCACTGCGAGTTTGTAGAGGGCGCCCTCGAGACTGCTCTCCAAATCGCTGAGTTCGCTCTTCAGGTCTTTTATCTCGACTTTTTTGTCGAGAATCGCCTTCTTCAAGGCGATTATCTCGTCTACAGTCTGTGTCACAGTCGTCATCTGAATTCACCTCAACTTCGTAACGACGCAATAGTAGCGCTTCCCGATGACGTTAAAGAGGTCGGTCATCCAGCGCTCCGCCTTCCCCTCGTGGGTGCGTCCGAAGGCGTTTCTGACAGTCTCGCTCGCGTCCTCGCTCGAAGCGTCGAGCAGGATGAACTGATGCGCGAAAGCGAGAGCGTTGTAGAGGTTCATGAGCAGCGAGTTCAGCGCGGGCGACGACGCGGGCGACGTCACGGCGGCTTTCATAGAAGAAGACGGCGGAAGGCAAAGTTATCACCCCAACCTCGCGAGGAGGTAGACCCCTGGCACGGCCTCATTGCCTTTCACGAGGCTCTCGCTCGCCTTCCTCCCGTTTCCGAGGTCGGCGTCGGGGTCGCGCGTCAGTATGATGACCGACTTCTTCCTCGCGACGAACGCGGCGCCGATTTTGAACGTGTCGATGTCGAGTTCGTCGTCGAAAAACGCGAACGCGTCAGCGGCGTTCATGAGCGCGACGGCGACGGGGCCCGCGAGGGCTTCAGTGCCGTCGACGACGGCGCGGGCGGCGCTCGTCGAGAACGTTATGATCCCCGCTTCGAGGAACCTTTTTTCGACTTCCGGGTCCTCCGACTTCAGAAATATTGATTGTATTTGCGGCAGTTCTGGCCGCGCTTCGACCTTACGCACGGGCGCGGGCGAGGGCGCCTCGGGTTTTTTCGGTACCGGTTTCGTCGGCATGAGTTACACCTCGTGCTCAAGTGCACTCACGCAGGGAAAAAAGTCACCCCGAGAGGGCCTCGAAGAGCCGTTTCAGGAGGTCGATTTCCGTGACCGCGTCGGCGACGGGCGGCTCGAGTTTTTTCTCGCCGACGTGTAAGATGTCGGCGAGTTCGTTTATGCGCCTCGTCATCTCCTTCCGAAGTTCGAGGTCACGGAGGCTTTGGGTGACTACGCGAGTATAATCGGATTTCAAATCCTTTACTTGCGCCTTCAACGCCGGGACTTCGCGCCTCAGCGTCAGCAGCATCTTAGCGATGTAGAAAAACGCCGCGACGGCGGCGGAGAGGGCACCAAGCGCGGCGGGGACGTCCATTTACTTCTTCTCCTTTTCCTTCTCCGCCTTTTCGCGGGTTAGCACCGATAGGAGCACCGAAAAGATGTCGACCATCTTCGTCACCGAAGTCATGTCTGAATTCCCCGACTTCGTCAGAAACTTCAGGAAGTTCATCAGAATCACGAGAAGTATAGCGATGGCGAACACTACCAGCGCGACGACGATCAACGTCGTCAAATCCATCGTTTCAATCATTTACGTATCACCTCCGCGCTTTTTCAGTATCGCGTCCTTCAACAGTTTAATCTCGTCGGCGGCCTCCCCTTCTTCGGGAAGCGCCTCGAGCCTTTTCTCGAAGTCAGTCGACGTCGACTTGTCGAAGTCGGCGTCGAGAGCGTCGCACGCCGACTTTTTCTTTTCGCCGTCGGGCACGGAGTCACAATACATCGAGAGGATGTCGTGAACGCGGACTTTCTTACATTCGTCGCACGCGTCGCTGTGATAAAACTCGCCGATGTCGTCGGCAAGCCGCTCCATGTCTACCTCCTCGTCGGCGTCGAAGCCTTCCTTTTCCGTTTCGGTCACTTTTTCTTCTTCTGACGTGATTTCACACCCGCTTTGAGCCCTTTCTTCAGCAGTTCTTCGCCGCTATCGATGATAACGTGCGTGACGCCCGAAATAACGTTTTCCCCGAACTCCGCAAGCGAGTTCGAGCAACCTATCGCGTAACCTATGACGCCGCGGGCCTTGTGGTCTTTCTCGCGGTGCTTTCCCGCATATTTTTGAGCGAGGGCGTCAAGGAGGACGTCCATATCGCCCTTGTGCTTCACTCCCGCAAACTTCGTGATGATCTTGTGCCAAATCGCCGCCGGCATCACTTTCCCCCCTTTTCCGCCTTCTTTTCGTCGTAATATTCCTTCCCCTTCTTGTAGGCCATCTTCCCGACCTCTTCGACGATCGGCGCGGCGGCGGCGACGACGAGGGGGAGGAAAAACGAACTCGCGACGGCGTTTCCGAAGTTTGAACGGGGTCGGGACTTGACGTCGTCGATTACGGTCCTGTTGACTACTCCGTAGGCCCAAACGCCCGAGTTCTCGTATTTCAGGTGCATCTTAAGAAATCCCGCGTTCGAGGCGGCCGAATCGCCCTTCGCGTAACGGAGGGCGACGGCGGCGAGGACGCCGGCGAGTTTGTCTTCGTCGTCTTCCGGCCACATCTCGTCGCCGTTCGCGACGACGCACATCTCGACGTCGTCTTTAAATTGCTCGAGGAACGCCGCCGTCTCACACGAGAAGCAGATAAACGTCCTCCCGAAGAGGACGTCGACGTTGCTCTTGTCGAGCATCGAGATAAACGAACCTCGGAGCCCGTTCGCCGACGCGTGACCCATATAAATCACGACGTCGGGGTCGAGCCTCTCGACGTATATGTTGAACGACGCCTTCGTGACGACGCCGTGGAGGAGCACGACTTTCTCGAAATCGTCCCGCTCCTTGAGTTCGCGATACACCTTTTTCCCGACGCGGACTGCGTAAGCAGTCTGCGAGTCGAACGAATAAGGCGCGATTATAAGCAGTTTAGGTCTGTTCATAGCGTGTCCTCCATCAGCGTCCAATTCGGCAGGTCACGGCGGCCGAGTTCGTATGTAACTACTCTGTCGACGTACCCGCTACAATACGAGGGCGAGGTCGGGTCATACGCGATTGCGGAGAGGGCGGCGGTGCTCCGCGGCGAAAAACCCGATATCGCCCTCCCGTCAGCGAGGTTGCCGATATTCAGTTTCACCGCGTCGCGCCGGCGGCCGCCGACGGCGTTCGCGACGCCCGAGAACGTCTCGTCGACGAGCGGCGCGGCGAGCATGCGTGCGAGCGTGTAACGCATGAGGTCGCGCCGATCCGAGTTCCAAAGGTCGACGAACGACATCCCGTTACGGAATATCCTGCACTCGACTAACCGACGCACGGCCGCCGCGGACGAGAGCCGCTTCTCCGTCGCGAGGTCTGACCCGATCTGCCGTCGCGGGCAGTTTGAGAGAAACCAACCGACATAGTGCGTCGCCCAATTGGAGAACCCCACCGTCGCGGGCATCACCTCATACATCGCGACGATTTGATGCGTCGGGATCTGAGACCGGATGACGGCCTCGTCGATGTCGGACTTCTCGTCACCGATGTAGGTCGGGGGAGGCAGGCCCGGGCACGCGTTCGCGGTGTAGTAGGGACACCTCGCGCATTTAGTCCCGTTCAGCATGCCGGTCGTCGATATCTCAAAGTGGATCAGCGTCCTAACGATGTCGGGCGAATAGCCGAACACGGGCGCGACGGCCTTCACTATCTTGTTGGCGACGACGATCCGCGGGTAGAGGTGATTGGTCAGAAGACGTTCTCGGTCGTCGAGGAACCTTATCGCGTTTATGTGAAACGACGCCGTCGCGTCGTCCCCGAACTTTCTCATGTATTCGAGCCATCTCGCGTCCGTCGCGTCGCAGTAAGCCAACACCTGCAGCAACTTTTCAAACCAAAACGGCGCGAAGGCGCCGCTTTCGCTCCTCGCGTAAAGCAGCGCCGCCCAACTCTCGTAATCGGTTATCTTAGCGCTGTTTATCGCCTGCGACGTCGTCGCCATCGACGACAACGCGGGCGGCATGCCCGCGCCGCCCGGAGATTGGAAGACGAAGACGTCGTTCGCCGCCGGTCCGAGTATGTCGACGGCGGCGGCGCCGCGGGCGATTCCCAACATCGTCTGAACGCCGAGGGGGACGAGGCGGTCTCTCACTATATCGTAAACGTCCTTCCCCGCCTCGTAATGGCGGCGCGTCATCACGAGGTCTTCCCCGAGGCTCTTGTCGAACGAACCCCAATTAAGCCTGGCATAGGTGTAAGCGAAGTGCAACTGCGTGATGTTATACGTCTCCTCTCTTCCCCACTTCTCAGAAGTGCTGAAATCGTAAACCGTGTCGACGTCCTCGGTTCCTTTAACAAACTTGACGAAGTCGGGCTTCGCGCCGACCCCGAACTTCATCTTCGTGTCGAGGATTTCCCCGTTTCCGAATTCGGCGACATATAGGGGTCGGGCGCGGCCGTTCCGTATCTCCGCCTCGAATATCCCTTTCACTTCCTCGTCGTATTTCTTCCCGGTATACATGGCCGTCGCGGGGCCGCACGCAGTCATCGCGGCGAGGCTCTTATCCAAATACAGTTTTACGAGGCAGTTCGCGGCGTCCGTGACTCCTACCGTGTTCCGCGTCGAGGGCGCCGCCTCCCGCCTCGCGACGTCGCAGAGTCTACTCGCACTCCTCCCGTCGCCGACGAACGCCGTTTACTTCACCTCCGCGGCGAGATAACCCAATATGGCGAACTTCGCGACGGTGATGTTGCCCGCGGTGTTATTCGTGAAGACGCCCTTGAAGGGGACGGCGCGCTTGAACATGAACTTCGGGACTTCTACCGTCGTCGTGAGCGGCGCGTTTATCGTCATGTCTACCAAGGTCTCGTCGGTGCGGACGACAATCGTCATCGAACCCGCGAACGCGGCGTTCACGAGGACGTCTATCGCCTTCACGACGACGACTTCCTTTTTCGGGACCCCGGCGTCGACCTCGTAGTAAACGAAATTCATGTCAATCGTGCTTGACGCGCCCGCCGCAATCAGGACGCCTATCGTCCCTAATCCGTTTCTCTCGAAGCAGGCTATCGCGTTTAGGAGGAGCGGGCGCTTCAGAAAATAACTCTTCTTTCTGTACTCGAAAATCCGTCCTTCTTCAAGGAACTTGTCGTATTTGGACGCTGCGACATACTCCGTCTCGTGATATGTCTCGGCGGTGAACTCCGCGGACTTAGGGCTCATCACGACGTTCGGGAACGACGTCTTCTTCAGCCTCTCGGCCATCACGTCACCTCCGTCGTCGCGTCGAGACGGACGAACTGCATCACCAGGACGGCGAGGGTCAAGTTGAGGAGCACTGACGTGTTCGAAACGCGTATCTTCAGCCGTTCCGACGAGGTGAAGACGGGCATCACCTCGAAGTCGAAGGGCGCGCTTATCGTGTTCGTTTCACTCCTCTGCGACACCATTATGCCTCCGCGGTGGTAAATCTCGGCGAAGTAATCGTACGCGCCGGCGCTCACTGTAATCAACGAGAACGTCTTCAGCGCGAGCGCCGTGTCCGCCCTCAGTTCGTTCGCCAATATGCTCATCTGAAACGGTTCTATCGTCGTGTCGGCGCCGGGGACGAGGACGACGGGCAGGGACGAGTCGGTGACGATGAGCGGGTTCCCGACCTTCCAATAACGTCCCGACTCGTCAGAAATGAAGCGTCCTGTCAAGATCTTCTCGATTTGAGGGTCCATCTCAAACCGTTTCTCTACAATCGTCTTTTCGACCGTCCTGCTGACGATCGTCGGCGGCGCCGTGATCGTCGGCGCGGGCGACGTGACCGTCGCCGCGACGGCCGAACTCGGTTCGGGGCGCGTCTTCACGAGTTTTTTGAACAGGTCGTTGACTTTCTCTTCGATCACGACGACTTGGCCCCCAACCTGCTGAATTTGATCGAGGAAACGCCCGCGGCGGCTTGCACGACGAAAGCCTGAAATCCGGTCATGCGGATCGTCCCGAAATTCGACCCCGTGATCGTCATGACCGCGACGGACGTCGCCGTGCCCTGCTCCTGCGTCTTCACGAGTTTCGTGACGACGCCGGACGACGCCTGCACCGAGAACATGACGTCGTCGGCGAAGCCGTACTTCATCTGAACGAAAACGCTCCTACCGACGACGTTGGTGAACGTCACGGCCGAATACGCGGAGAGGTCGAAAGAGTTCGACACGGCGGCGTCCCTCACGATTTCGGGTAGGACGACCTTCGTCCCGCCGAAAGACTCGCTGGCCGTCTCGAAGGACTTGCCGACCGCGGTGAACGTGTTCTTGATACTGTCCATCACGCTGAATCCCTTTGAGAACAACCGACAGAACGAGTTTAACGCGTTCGAACCGTTCGCAAAGATGACTTTCGCCGACGCGAATGCCTTGTTAAAGAAACCTAACACGTCTATGACGCCGATGGCAGATTTCGGCGGGTTCATCACGTTGTCCATGAAGGCGGCTAACCCTTTTATGAATTCGGTGAAGTTCGTGAAGTTTCCATTGTATTCGGCGGCGTAAGCGTCCAACTCCTTCACGACGCCTTGGACGGCGTCCCTCACGACGGTGAAGGACGCTCCGAACGCCTTCGCCGACTCGCTCAACGCCTTAAGCCCGTTAGTGAGCGACGTCTGCGCGTTCGTCATCGCCGTGCTCGCCCTGTCGTAAGCCGACTTCGCCGACCCCAACGCGTCCGACGCCGACTTGAAGGCACCTTCCGCCCTCGACTTCGCGTAATCGGCAATTCCGCCGACTTCCTTCGCCTTTTCGTAAGCCGACCTTGCCGAACTCAACGCCGTCGACGCGTCGGCGTAAGACGCCCTCGCGTTGTCGAACGCCTCGCTCGCCGTCTTCAACGCGTCGGCGATTCCGGGACTCGCGTCGTCGACTTTCCACTCTTCCAAACTCCGTAACCTGCGCTCGAGGGCGTCCAGCCCCAAACGTGCGTAAATGGTGTCTTTTACCGACATGCTCATCACTAAAAAGGAAAAATTGGGAACGGAAATACTCTCCGTTCGCGAGCGCGGTCATCTCAACTGAGTGTGCTGACGCGCGACTTCTGTATCTCCATGAAGCCTTCTAACGTGACCGGGCACGCCGTGCCGCCTCCGAGCGCGTTCGTGAGTCGGATATATAGGTCTTCGAACACGTGGGAAGTCACGGGGTCTATGCTGAGGAGCGCGTTTTGAGCGATATACAGCGCGTATATCTGAGTCCCGCCCGCCGCGGGGTCTCCCTCCCACAGTTCGAGCCAGTTCGCGACACCGGCGGCCGTTATGCTGGCCCTCACGCCTCTGAGGTGAAACGCGCGTTCGGGCGTTGTCGGTGTGCAGGCCTGCGCGGCGACGTTCGTCGCACTCACGTATTCGGCGTATTCCTCGAGAGGCATCGGTTCGAACGCTTTTATGTGAGGATTCCACACATTTTGCGTCACTTTCATCTCAACGTCTTTTGTTTCGGGGTGCGTCATCTCATCCCCTCCCACTTAGCACTTCTATATATCGTAATCCTGAATTCGAACTCGGAAAATATCGCGGCGGCGTAATTATTGAGGAAGTCCATGAAAATCTCTTCTCCAGGAAACATCACGATTTCGGTGGGCAAAGGGGAGACCCAACTGAACTCACGCCCGTCAAAGTACCGTTCCTGCACTCCCTGAAAACGCACTTGCGACATCGGGAACTGCACGCGGAAGTGGATGCCGCCGCGGCATCCAATGCTCTTTATCACGTAAACCTCGTCGGAGGGCGCCGAAAACGGCATCTTAGTCTTTGCCGTCGCACCCGCGGCGAAGGTCGTCGCGACGCCGCCCGCCGTCGGGTAGTAATACACGGCGGCGTCCTCGGCGTGAGAATATTCTACTAATTTATCGCGAAGCTGTATCGAAGGCATACCTCACCACATTGCTCACGTAAGGAATGCGGGTTAAAAAGACAGTTATCTGTCAGAGACACAAGGTGAGACTCTAAGATGTCAGCCGCCGCCAAGAAGAAAGCCGCCGCCGCCGAAGGCGGGTCAGCGAAGAAAGGAAAACGCGTAAGCGTCAAGACTGCTAAGGGCATGCTCAACGCTATGGGCATGAGCGCGAGCGATTGGGACTCAGTACCACGCCGGTTCAAGGCGTTGTGGAATATGCCTCGCAGGAAGGCGATAAAGTCCGACAAAGCGCCGACTCCCAAGCAGTTGAAGGTCCGGAACTGCATGAAGTCCGAGTCCAAGAAACTTCCGAAGGGCACCGTCGACCGCGCCAAGAAACTCGGTGAAGCCCTCAAGGAGTGTATCGAAAAGTAAATTCGGGCGCGTCACCGCGCCCTCATTTTTTCCCTTATTTTCACGTTCAGTTTTAACTGAACCGTCTCTATCGTTATCGGCCTCTGTCTGATCCACTTTCTCAGGCCCGTCGTCGCGAGGATGTCATCTATCTCGTCGGGCGTGAAGGAGATGGCGTCAAGCGCGTGCGTGAGTGAGTCTATCAGGTCCTTCGACTCCGATAGGGCGTCCTTCAACTCGTCGGAGCGGGCCTCGGCGGAGGTGAGTCGTTCGTCGAGGGCGGCGAGTTCCTCCTTCAGTTTTTTCACGTCGTCGTCGTCGTGACGCGGGCGACGCTGCGTCGACGGAGGCGGGCGTGAGGGGACGTCGTCTTCGACGACTCTCAGTTTCGGCTTCGGCTTCGTCGTCGCGGGCGACGAGCCGGCGGCCTCGAACTCGTCCCAACTCATACCAATTTACCCCCGTTTTCCAACGCATTTCTGACCTTTTTTCCGAAGTCCTTGACGCGGGATTTCAAGTCGTCGTCGTCGACGACCTTCAGGACTTCGAGGAAGACTGGGACGAACTCGGCCTCGACGACCTTCCTCACCGCGAGGGCACCTCTGATGAAGTCGGAAGCGGCGGGACCCTTAATGGGCTCGGCGGCCCAAAAAGAATAGTTCCTGCCCTTCCGGGAGGGCTTCTCTTCCGTCTCAGCCATCCGCCAACACTCCCGCGGGCTCGCCCGTTTCGTGTGTCTTGACGGATTCCGCCGCCGCCATCCCCGCCTCGGTGAGGTAGTGAATGGTGTAGGGCCTGCCGTGCGCCAACTTGATTGTGGTCTTCCCCGTCAGCCCTTCTTTCCGCATAACTTTCAGTAGGTCGAACAACGTCGACCGCGCGACACCGGTCTCGGCGACGAGGGATTCTCGGTCCATGGACGCCAACTTCAACGCGTTAAGGACGCGCACCTTGTTTTCGAGTTGCATCATAAGCACCTCAAGTCATGTGATTCTTAAACAGTCTTAAACATATCACACATATCACGCTCACGTATCACGCGTATCACGCCCGCCCGCGACGGTTTATATCTGTCGCTAACGCTTGATATCATACCATGTCTGAAACTGACACGAAAGTCAAGAGGGCCAAGAGGCCCTCGAAAGTTTACGGCGCGGTATACTGTCGTATGCCGCCGACGTCGTCGTTATGGCAATACCTGCAGACGTCCCCCTCGAGGGGGACGACTCTCGCCGCGATGGGAGAGTCTTTCCTGAAAATCAAGCGGGCCTTCGACGAGGGCTTCGAGGACCCCGTACCGACGATAAAAAAGGTCGTCGAAGACTTCGAGGCCCTCATGAAAAAGATCGAGGGCCTGCAGAGAGCGAAGACCGAGATGACCGATTACTATTTCTCGTGAACTTCGTTCACCGAAGGTTGTCGAAAAGGGACATCGGTTGAAAGTATCCCCAACCGTAAGTCCGTTTCGGCCCCTTCCATATATTTCTGATTTCGAAGAGCCTTCCGTCCCCGAAGTCGAGCAGGACGCGGACGTCTCTCCTGTCCGTCTTTTCGATGACGGGGACGATGGTCTTGCGAGGCAACTTCCACCTGAACTTCATGTAGTTACTTTCGGGCGTCATAGCGAACCTCCCGCTCTCGACGACGCCGCGGGCGTCGAAGACCCAAAGCACCTTTCCCCAAAAGTCGTTTCTCGCCATCACGTCGTCGAAACTGATGGTGCTATGCTGAAATTCGAGGACGTAACCCGAATCGAGTCGGACGTCGGCGATGTGCTTGACGCCGCCGCGGCTAACGACGATTTCCCGCCGGAGTGGCGGGAATTTCTCCTTCCACGCGAGGTGCCATTCGCTCTCGCCCTCGCGCCACGGGTCACAGTCTTTGGTGCGGTGCGCGAAATGCCAATGCACGACGGCTCCGCACTTCGGGACCAGTTTTTCGCCGCAGAGGGGACAATAGGCGACGACGCCGGGACGGGCGGTCACGCGCTCGCCTCCCATGTCGTAACCGTAGAGCGTCGTCTTGCACCCCCTGGAGTCAGACGAGCATGCGGAACTGCGAGCGCAGGAACTTGACCGCCTCTCCGTCGTCGACGTCCTCTCCCTTTTCCACTTTTTCGACGTCCTCGCCGATCTTTTCGAAGAGCGTCGAGACGAAGTTAGAGAGCGTCCGGTTCGTCGACGAAAGGAACTTCAGGGCCTTCGGGTCCTGCGAAAACGACACCGTCGTCGTCTTCTTTTCGAATTCGTTGGTCTTTTTCATGTCAGTTTTCCTCCTGTCCGACGCTCCAAACGTCGGTGTCATACCTGGCGTACCTCGACGCCTCCGGCGCGGCCGCGGCGAGGGCCGCGACGGCTTCGGCGTCGCGGGCGACGTAAGCCGCGACGACTTTTTGTAAGTAGGGCTTCAGGCGCGCGATGTCCTCCTCGAGTTCGTCGAATGCGACGCCCTTGGGATATATTCCGCCCTTCACGCACTTTTTACACATGCAGTCGGCGGGGTGCACGACGACGTCGAGCCCGTAGACGTCGCCGGCCGGGTCACGCAAGATTTGAATCGAGTCCGGGACTTTGTCCGGATCGATTTCCTCCACCCACTTCGGCGCCTTCGACGCGGTGTGACGCTTCAGGAAGCGGATGACGTAAAGCGTCCGCCGGTTTAACATCCCCGACTTTTTCATGATGCGGTGATAGTGCGACAGTTGCAGGGAATAGACCGCGGGGAGGTAAACGAAAGTGTCGCCCTTCCAATATTCGAATAACTTGCTCGCGAAGTCCGTCGTCTTATAGTCGACGATATAGTCGACTTTCAGGTCACGTCTGACGACGTCGACGCGTCCGACGACGCCGTCGTATTCGACGTCGACTTCGCGCGCGACGGGCACGTCGTATTCCTGATGTTCGAGCCCGGCGTGAATCCAATTGCCGATTTTCATGGGGTATCTCCAACCTCCGACGGCCCACTCAGTAAGATTTCGCGAGGTGAGGTCGGTGACGTGTATTTTCCCGTCGGTGCGACGGTTGTCCGTCGCCGGCGTCAGAAAGTTGCCTCTCATATATTATACGTGAATTTACACAGGTTTAAACCGACGCCTCCGGCTCGAAGGCCGAGCCGGCGACGACGGCCTGAACGAACGCGAATATCGCGAGCGACGTGCGTTCGTTTGCGAACTTTGAGAGGTCGTAGGACGACTTCAGCGATTTCGGGTCGACGGGGTCGACGGCGTCGTATTTTTCGAGGACTTCCCGTTCCGTCGCCATCACGACGACGTCGCCCGCGACGCACACGAAGGCGGGTTCGTAAGCGCCTTCGGCGTTCCGTTTCGTCCCCCTGAAGAGCAGGGCGGTGATGCCGTCGACGGCCATGGGCACGGCGCTCATGACGTCGACGTCGACGACGAAGTCGTCCTTCTTTACGACGAACCTCGCGTCGGGGACGTCGACGTGAAATATCCCCGCGTCGAGGGTCGGGAGTTTTCCG
>Ga0265297_10004948_pt1 | contig 21023 bp, 16 predicted proteins | sample Munlanlwell13791_FD_192502 | JGI IMG/M metagenome (GOLD analysis project Ga0265297, IMG submission 192502) | Leachate microbial communities from a municipal landfill in Southern Ontario, Canada - Leachate well 137-91 | ecosystem: Engineered > Solid waste > Landfill > Unclassified | place...
CCAGGATATATAAAAAACCCCTTGCGTTGTACGCGGCGTGGTCCGCCGGGTCATTTTTTATTTTACTGTCGAGGCCCAAAACGGCCTGTTCCAAAAGTCCGGGCTGCCTGTAAACAACCCACCGGGCATAAAAGATTTTCAAATAATACAGTTGGTGGACATTAAAAACAAGCACATAAGCGTGCAACGCGTCCGCCCGTTTTCCCGCCTTATCCTGCGCAGCGCCCCTAAGGAACATCGCCAGATGTATGCTGGGATCAAGGTATACCGCGTCCACATACATATTCATCGCGTTTTCATAGTCGCCTCTCAAGGAATATGAGATCGCTTGCCGCATTGACTCTTTGGCGGTATAGGGCTTAGTTAATACCTGATTGCCGGAAGCCGCTTGATTTTCCGCCGGATCCCCGGGGGATGCGGCTGTTTGTCCGGAATTGACTGGTTGGCCGTCAATGCTCTCAATGTCGATCAAATAGTAGGTAAGGGGCACGCCGAAGAAATCAACTTTTATATAACTATCGCCTTTTTCAAGGATCTTCCCTTCGACCTTTTCCCCGGTCTTCAAGATTACCGTCTCGGCGCGAACAGGCGCTGGGCTCATAGGGGAAAGAAGCAAAAAGGCCAATATTAACATTAGGTTTCTCATACTCATACCCTCCTTATAGCACAAAAAACACGGTCTGTTAAGCGTTTTTTAGAAAGCGGAATAGATAAATAAGAACGGCTCATACTCCGCGCAATAAAGGTATAAAATGATGCAAACGATCACCGCGGCCAAGAAGCCGGTTACGACCCAGGAATCCCAAAAAACCCGTTTTTTCATACCACCGCCTTAGCTATATCCTGCGGACCTTGCCCGAACGGGTCCTGGGGATCCGCCCTACTATATGGATGCGCCGGGGGAACTCATGCAAACGCAGGCGCTGCTTGCAGAATTCCCGGATCGTTATTTGCGCGGTTCCCTCATCAACCCCGCCGTTAACGCAGACGTAATAATCCAGGCCGCCACGAACGCGCCGCGCTATGATATCTTTTATAATGCGGCATTCTTTTAGCCTGTTTTCCACATCCGGGATCGAAACCCATTTACCCGATCGTTTGAATACCAGGTTCATCCGGCCGGTCAGATACACAAACCCGTTCTTTATGCGCCCGGTATCATCTGAAAAGCACCAACCGTCCACGAACCGCTCGCGGGTCAAGGGCAGGTCGTTATAATACCCCGAGGCTAATGTCGGTCCCGTATACGCAAGCTGCCCCTGCCGGGTAAATCGCACGCCAAACCCTTCAACAACTCTTCCGCAGCTCCCGGGCTTTGCTTTGGCCGGGATATTCGAAATGAACGAGTGGAACATTTCCGTGGACCCGTAACATTCAACCAAAGGTATACCGAACAACCGCTTCCACCGCCTTAACATATCCGCCGGCAACTTCTCCCCCGACGAAACGCAAACCCTGACTGAGCAAAACATCCCCTTGATCTCCTGCGCATGCTCTAAAAGAAGGCCATATATCCCGGGGACAGCGAACAGTATTGTCGGAGAACGCCTCAATATCTCGATGAACGAAAAAGCATTTGGCACGGTCCGGGACACTATGACGCTTCCCCCAGCCTGAAACGGAAAAAACAGGCTGTTGCTCAAGCCGAAACTGGAATACATACTTGAGAATGAAAATAAAATATCGGCTGGCCGCACCCTCAGGATTTCCCGGGAAAAAGCGTCAACCAGCATATCCTTATACGCGTGGACAACCCCCTTGCTCCGGCCGGTCGTCCCGGACGAAAACAATATCAACCCGGGATTATACCTGTCCACCGCTGAATTAACACGGCTTACCCTCTGTTGCTTTATTAAAGAAATAAAATGATCTGATGAATCGTCTTCGGATATCTTTAGAAACCGCGGGTCATGGAACACCTTGTATGCCCCGCTGGTACACAATACCCGGTCAGGTTTGGCTGTTGCCAGGGCCCTCTTCCATTCATCCGCGCCGGATCGGGGATCGAACGGCGCCACGGTTATCCCCAGCCGGATACACGATAAAACAGCGGCGATAAAATCGATCGAATCATACAGGGCCAACATAACCACCTGCCCCGGCAAAACTCCTTTATCGGTCAAAAAGGAGCAGAATCTGGACGAGAGTTCATCAAGATCATCATAGGAATATCGTTTGCCATCCGCATAAACAGCGGTTTTTCCATCCTTGCAATGATTGACGATAAGCGCATTATATACGGAATCGCATAGTTTCTCCCTGAGGACCGACCGTGAAGAAGCGCGCAACCCGGCTTTGGCGACAACGGCAAAAAGGGCATCTTTGGGCCTGTACCTTTTTTCTTTGTAAATGATGTACTTTTGCTCCTGATTACGCGGAGTGCCGTCATGCAGCGTGACAGAATTGCATCCTGCCATAAGCCCGGACAACTGGGCGCCTTTTGCCGCCAGTTCCAGGGCGCTGGTCGCGGGGATCACCGCCCGCGGGCACAATATCCTTAAAATCGCGATGAAATTCAACGCGGTATTCACATCCCCGGTCCCGGAGCCGGCGAATTGAGACAGGTTATTAGGAATAAATACCGATGTGCTGCACATAGGGATATCCATTTTCTTCAAAAGCACGATATCATCGGCAAGGCTCTCAAAGGTTTGGCCGGGCAAACCGGTAATATTGCCCGAACTTACCTGGAAGCCGAGCCGCTTAAGAACGGCGATATGCGCCAGCCTATTGCGCAAAGAATCGGAAGGTTTTATTTTCTTATACAAAGCCGGATCAGACGTTTCAAACTTCAGCAGGTATCTTTGAACGCCGATATCCCGCAACCTCTTATATCTGTCGATATCCAAATTACCGAGACTGCATATGATCGCGCAATCCCGGTACCTGCCCCTTACCTGCTTTAGCGCGGCATATAACCGTTCGAACAACCGCCCCGGCCCCAATTCCCCGGACTGAATCATTATTATCCTCCGGCCGCGCGCGTAGAGCCTGTCGAAGCGGGCCAGGAATTCATCTGTCCCCATGCAATACCTTTTAACCGATGAAAACCTGTTCATGCCGCAGAATTTACATTCCTGCCTGCACACGTTGGAATATTCAATAACACTGCGGACCTCAACCTCGCCGGAGAACACCTCATCCCGGATCCTGCGCGCGCGCAGGAACAGGTCCGTTTGGATGCGGCCGCGATACTGCAACGCATTTACAATGCCGGATTTCCGGCTAAAATCAAAACCGGGGATTTTTTTCCTCACCCTGCCCCTTCCTTCCATTTTTTTTCTCCTCAATCAGGGAGACGATCTTATCGACAGTATCAAAATTATCGATATCGATATCGCTCGGCTTTAGGCGGACGCAAAAATCCTTCTCGATATACGCTATAAGTTCCAGCATCCCGAAAGAATCGATTATATTTGCCGCAAAAAGGGATTCACCATCGCTTAACGCGGCCCTGCCGTTCAAGAACTTCTTCGCGATAAACTCCTTGAGCTGTTTTTTGTAATCATCCCGCATTACGCCCTCCAGGTAAAGATGCGCGCAAATACCGCAAGACATCCTCCCATATCGAACATCAGGAAAACAGACCCCAGGCTCACGAACGAGAATGTGGCCAACAACGCTAAAACGCCAGAGAACGCGTTACCCTGCATCCTGTTGAGCGCCGGGACCTTCTTTTTTGCGAAACGGAACGCCATCCACAAGAATATGCCCGCGCTGTTATATATCGCGGCGCCCAGAAAATTCAGGGACAATCCATGCCAAAGGTGGAATACAAGCATTGACGCAAGGATGCCGATATATATCTTCCCCGGGGAAGCCGCATACCCGAATATCGGCAGAAAAAAATAGTCGCGTATCCACGTATATAAAGAAATGTGCCAGCTCCTCCAGAACATAGCGATGTTTTTCTGAAGGAACGGCTTATTGAAATTTTCGACTATGCGGTAACCGAATAATCCGGCAACACCTAACGCCATATCCGTGTATCCGGAAAAATCCATATAAACCCGAAGCATCAGCCCGTATACCGAAAGGATAACCGCTATCCTGCTGTGCGCCTGCGCAGAGATCAAAACCGGCATAACCACCCTGGCGATGCTATCGGCTATAAACGCCTTCTTTACCAATCCCAGGGCGATACGGAACAAGCTATAGTTTAAATGGGGGATCTGCGCCCCTATCTCGCGCGGTTGCCGAGACTGTTCGTAAAAAACAGGGAACCGCTCGATAGGTCCGCAGAGAAAGGTCGGGAAAAACAGGACATAAGCGGAAAGGTCGAGGAATGAAGTATTGACGATCTTGCCCTTATAAACCTCCGCAATATAATGCACGAGCCTGAATATTATATAAGAGAACCCGATCGGCAACAGGAGCCCTAACTCCTTAACCTTCGGGATAACCGGTATTAGCGAGCTTGCTTTTAAAAGAGCGGCGGAATATTTCAAGAAGCAAAGATTGCCAAGCAGCCAAATGACGGCCATTTGCAGGGCCAATTTCTTCGACGAGGGCCTTCGCGCAATGATCTTGCCGGCCCAATACACCGCCAGTGTATTCAAAAGCGCGTAGAAGGCATACAGGCTGCCGAAAAAAAAGATAAAAATAAGGCTGCACGCCAGAATCAATGCCAAGCGCGCCCGGGTCGTCCGCAAAGACCAGTATACGATCACGCTTACGATCAGTGCAATAAGGGCTTCAAGCAATACCATAATGATCAGAGGGCATAATATTTCAGGATAGAAGCCGCTACCGTATCCGCTAATAAACGGTTGCCTTCGGCGGTGCAATGCCCGGACTCGCCGGCAAACATGTCCTCAAAATATTCCCGGTAACCGTGCTCCCGCACCGCCTTTTTAAATACTTCTTCATTATCGACAACTATGACATCTTTTTTAAGCCGGCCTACCATTCTTCTTAACAGTGCTGCGCTTCTCATCGGATATTGCACGCACATTAAAGGGACCCGGTGTCTGGCGGCTATAGACCTCACTCTCTTGAAATTACGCTTGCTCCCCGGGAGATTATGGCTCAGGCGCAACAGGTTTGCCTTCTCATAATACACCCGCGCCGAATCATGATCGCCGTTTTGTTCGCACAGTATCGCCAGACCGCCCGATATATCGGGATTTCGCGGATTCAATTCCATCGCCTTCTTAAATGACATTTCCGCCTCTGCGGGCCTGTTCTGCCCCAAATAACACCACCCCAATACAATATAGGCCTCATCCGCATATCTGTTGATATCGACAGCTTTCCTAAGCAATCTCTGCGCTTGCGCGTATTCCCCTGATTTCAGATAAAATATCCCGAACTCGGTATGCTCGCGATAACCTACGGGGTTAAGCGCGATCGCTTTTTGAAAGGATTCGATAGCCGCGGCGCGCTGGCCTTTTTCTTTATAAGACCAGCCCATTCGTGTAAACTTGCTGTAGTCAAACCGGAGGAAGCCGTCGTTTATGCCCATCATAACAACAGCCATATCCGGGGCGTAACGTTCTATTTGATCCGAAAAAGCATCCGCGATATCAAAGGTTGTCGCCTCCGCCTTGCCGGCGTTTATGACACGGAAACGCACGCGTTTGCCGTTCTTATTCAATATCCGCTCTAACTGCGCCGGATAAGACTGGCCGCCGCCTTGAACGGTTGTCGAGTCCCCCAGGCACAGGATGCGCAGTTCTTTTTCCGCATAGACCTTGCTGTTTTCTCCCAGGGCCAACGAATTACCCAAAGGCATCATCCCCAGGGATATAACAGCGCACCAAAGCAAACAATTTGACTTTGTCATTTTAATAACGCGGGGCCTTACAGGCTGCGGGATACCGGCTCAGTCTCAATTTCATCCCTTCTATCGTAAAGTATGGGTTTGCGGCGGATGACCGGATATCAGGTCGCGTATAGCAGCGCTCCCTGGAAAAACGAATGATACCCGCACATATAATTAGCGGCGCTGGATACATACACGTTATCATTGACGTAATCGCCGGCGTTCAAAAAAATCAGCGCGGTTTGGCTGGTCGACGAATCATAATTACCCATATTCTGGCCGAATATGGTATACCCCCCGGAATTCCCCGTGCGGCCGGCGCCATTACTGTTACCATTGACCCCAAAAACATGGTGTATATACGCTGCACCGGAATTCGAGGAATAAATATAATGGCTGGCCACAAAGATATACACCCCGGTCACCGGAGCGGTGAACCTGCCGTTAGCAGTGCTATACCAGCCTCCGCTGTTCCCGGCCAACACACGATTATGAACAACATTTATCCATCCTGAACCCGACCGCCAGCAATCGGTCGACGACGCGGCGAACCAGGGATTCTGGGCCCTGATGGTCCCGTTAACATCCAGCTTTTGGACCGGGGTGGTAGTGCCAATGCCGACATTGCCTTCTACCAGCAGATTATTATCCGCGACATTGACGCCGCTGCCGGAATAAGTTGTCCCGATCTTCATCCGGCGGCTGGTCAAAGCGAGATAATCGCCGTAAGGAGAAGGATAATACGTGGTTATAGCAATAGTCTCATTCTCGGCAAAAAGCAGCGCTCCGGGAATGAGAATAGAAATAATAAGCAACGCTATTACGGCTTTTGATCTAAACATATCCGCCTCCGCAATGAAAATCTGTTAGAAAAATCAAGTCGCGAATAATAACGCCCCTTGGAAAAAAGAATAAGCCCCGTACATATAAGTAGCCGCGCTTGATAAATATACATTGTCATTCACATAATCGCCGGCATTTAAGTAGAGTATCGCGCTGATACTGGTCGAGGAATTGTAGGTAGACCAATTCTCGGCGAATATGGTATACCCTCCGGAATATCCCGTCCGTCCGGAACCGTTCCAGTTGCCGTTAACGCCGAAAACATGATGGATATACGGCACACCGGCCTGAGCCGCATAGATATAATGGCTGGCTGTAAAAAAATAGACCCCTCTTACCGGGGCATAGAATCTGCCGGTTTGAGGGTCATACCAGTTATACTTATTCCCGCCCAGGGGGCGGCTATGACGAACGTTTATCCAGCCTGCCGGTCCTGACCGCCAGCCGTCTGTTGACGAGGCTACAAACCAGGGATTCTGATTCCTGATGATCCCGTTGACATCGAGTTTTTGGGTCGGGTTAGGCGTGCCGATGCCGACATTGCCTTCTACCAGCAGGTTATTATCCGCGGTAATGATGCCGCTGCCGGAATAAGTTGCCCCGATCTTCATTTGATCGCTGACCAGCGCGCTATAACTGCCGTAAGGGATCGGATAATAAGCTGTTAAAGTAATAGTCTCATCTGCGGCAAAAAGACGGACTCCGGAAATGGAAACTAAAATGATAAAAAATAATATTATGACTTTTAACCTGGGCATATCCCCCTCCATGCTCACAATCAGAATAGGCAGTTTAATATATTATAAACTCCGCGTTTTCATTGTCAATTACTATTAGGGGATATTGACAAATGCCTTGTTGTAACCTGTTGCGGCGGGATAGGTTTCGGCGCGAGGAACCGTCCCCTTGATTGACAAAAAGAATAGATAGTAGTAAACTAAGTTCACCTTAACCGGATGGAATAAAATGATCAGCGTAGTAATAATAACCTATAACCGCAAATTACTTCTGAAAGATTGCCTGAACAGCGTGCTCGGCCAAAATAATTGCCCGGATTTTGAGATTATCGTGGTCGATAATCATTCTTCCGACAGGACCGCGGACCTTATCCGGGATAATTTCCGGGAGCGCTTAAGGCTTATACCCTGCGAAACAAGATTAAGCCTGGCCGAAGCAAAAAGGCTGGGGCTCAATGCCTGCGCAGGCGATATTATCGCTTTTACCGACGACGACTGCCTGGCCGGAAAAAACTGGCTGAAAGAGATCAACCTGACTCTCTCGCGCAACGATTTTTGCGGGGGGCCAACTTTGCTTAAAGATATTTCCCTGCCCCGCTGGTGGAACGGATCTTTGAACTGGATGATCGGGATCAATACCCTTCCCGGCGTTAAATTCCCGCCGCTGGGCGGTAACGCGGCTTTCCGCAAATATGTCCTGGACCGCGTCGAAAAAGACGCCCCGCCCCGGGAACTCCTGCCATACGGAGAAGATAACTGGCGGATCCGGAAAGCCCTGGCAGCCGGATTTTCCCTGGGGATCAACAAAGACATGGTCGTTTACCATCAGATCCCCCAAAAAAAATTAACCCTTTCCTTTTTATTCCAAAGGAGCGCTCAGGAAGGCCGCTGCCTGGCTAACTATGATAAAAAAACCCGGGATATCGCTTATAATTTATTCTCCATCCCGGCGAACCTTTTGCGCTCCTTGTTTTTCCTTGATCTGAACCGTTTTTTCCGGATGATCGTTAATCTGTCTTATTTGATCAACCGCTTAAAACGCCCTAAAAATGAACGATAGGCTAAAAAGGATCCTGCCGGGGCTATTACTCTCTTGCCTCATCGCGTTCCACGTTATCAACAACCTTATCTGGCTGAACATAGACACATCGTTCCTGAAACTCGATTCCTGGAGGGAATGGGACTACAGCCTGAGGGTGTTCGATTTTCTCAAGTCCCTGTCGCATTTCCCGCATTTCAGTTCCTTATCCACGATCGCCCCGCCATCATGGCACGGGATATTTACGGGATTTATCATTGCCCCGTTCTACCTCATCTTCGGCCCGGGCCAGGATGCCGCGGTATTGATAAACTCAACCATTTTCCTGACTTTGCTGATCCTGTCCGTTTACGCGTTAGCCAAAAAGATCTCCGGCAACGATCAGCGGGTCGGGATATTCGCCGCGTTCCTGGTCAGTTTCTATCCGCTGATCTTCAATCACACGCGGCTGTTTATGCTTGATTTGCCGCTGGCCGCCATATTCAGCGCCGGTTTATACTTTTTGATCGCTTCCGACCGCTTCACCGACAAAAAAAACTCACTTGCCTTCGGGATATGCCTGGGCCTGGGGTTATTGACTAAATTCAACTTTATCCTTTTCATTGCCGGCCCTCTGTTTCTTTCGTTATGCCTGGGCCTGCGCGAAAAAAAGGATAAAACCAGGACCGCCGCGAAAAACATCCGCATCCTGGCCCTGGCCGCGTTCTCCTTATCGGCCTTATTTTATTTTTCGCGCTCCGGCGACATCCTCCAGCGCGTACGCGGCCTGACCTGCGGTGACATAATGCGCGCTTACCGGATACAATTCCCGGAATTTATCGTCTTAAAGATATCCTGGCTGGTCGCTTCACTGGCTACCGCGATATCCGACGGGATGTCCTTTATATTATTCCTGTCTTTTCTCCTGGCGGTTTATCCTTTCTACGGATCTAAAACCAAAAACAAAGCCGAATTATCATTAACCATAGGGATCCCGCTTTTTACCTATATATTCATACTTATCCTGGACCCGGGAAGCATGTTACGCTACAGCCTGCCCATTTTACCCGTGGCCGCGGTCATCACCGCTATCGGGCTGCTCCGTTCGCGCTCCGGCAGGATCTGGGCAGGGTTCATATCCGCAGCGGCGATCCTGCAATTCTTTGCGGTATCCTACGGCATCCCGGCATTGCCCCAAAAAACCGGCTTTTGCCTTAATCGAAACAAGCCTTTCGCTTTCGACCTTGTTCTTTTCAAGCAAAAACTCGAGGTCAACCCTTACCGCCAGGATAAATCCTCCCACCCCTCCAGATCAGACTGGAAAGCCGGGGATGTTTTCAATATCATAAAGAAAGACGCCCCGTCCGGAAAGCATATAAAAATACTAATGCTTAGCTCCCCCCCGGAGATATATGAGGCTATCTCCGCGATGATAGCGCTTAACAAAGAACGCGTAAGCATACTTACCATAAATATGGTCGAGCCGTTTTATATAAAACGCTTTGCCCCTTTGGGGGAATTATGCCTTATAACCGATTATCTGCTTATTCTCGACCGCAAAACAGCCCCTAAGCCCGACCGGCCCAGGACCGAGTGGGAAAGAAAGATCGCGCAAGCCCAGGAGGTCTTTTACCGGAATATCGACAAGTTCACATTATTGGAAAGCGTGCGCCTGCCGGACAATACAAACCTGCTGGTCTATAAAAATACCGCATATCCCGGTTCAGCCGGGTCCAGAACGGCGCGCAGCGGGGGATTAAAAGCGGTTTTTGATTCCGGAAGCTGCAGGATATTCTATAACGGCGTTGAGATAACCCGGGGCCTGGGCTTGTTCTCCGCGGTCTTATCCCAGCAATCCTGGCGGGATTCACTGGAAGCGGTCTGGAGCGTCAAAAAAGAAGGCGATTCGCGATTGATCGCCTCAGGCAGATGGATGTTCGCTCCGGTAAAACAAATATGGGTGATCGATGTATTCCCCGGCAAGATAACCTGGCGGATAAAGCTGGAGGGGGAAAATAACGTTAAGATCAAAGCAATCGACTGTAAACTGATGCTTTCGGATAAATACAAGGTATTGACGGCTTCAACCGGCATCCAAAAGGCGCTTGACTTCAGGTACGCTGACGAACCGTGCAAAAGGGTCTGGGCAGGCAGCGGCAGCGATACAATGACCTTTACACCGCGGCCGGAGGATAAGCTTTCCTTACCAAAGATAACCCTCGCCGCGGACCTGCTGCCCGCCGGCTCTATCTCTGTCGCGGAACTCTCCGTTCAGCCCTCTGAAAGAGCGATCACCGCCGGATTTTACAAAAAGAACGGCCTTAGCGACAGCAACTTTCAACCCGGGAAGTCGCAGGATTTCAGGATCGAACTGCTATTTGATCAGAATTAGCCCCTTGGCTCAAACATCCTCATACAACTCGATGCTTTCATAAATATCACAGTCAAAATCGCACCTGCACCTTCCGTCGCGGATATACCGGCGCATTTCTTTAGCGGCAGAAGAAACCCAGATATCGGAAAAGTTGTCGCGCAGAATATTGCCCACAGGCTCGCTTGTCCAGCAAAACCCCACTGAACCGTCGCTGGACAGTTTCACGGTAGTTATACCTTTATAACAGGGCATCCTCTTCTCTTTTCCTGTAAGGGGATTAACATCCCTCTTGACCACATCTGCGACCTTGCCGACAAGCCAGGGCATCTTTTGCCTGAAGGCATCCCTTTCTTTCTCGGACAAATTAAAAGCGCTGTTCACGGAATGATACGCGGTCTTAAGGAACGTCTGGGTAAAATAACCAAAACCGTTCTTTTTAGCGAATTCGCTGACCTCAAAAAGGTCATCCGGCGTAACCATTTTAGAGATCACCGAAGCCAGGGTTATACTGACAGAGGGGTATTTCTTTTTTAATCCGGCAAGGTTCGCCAATACTTTTCTCATAACGGATAATTTGAATCCGCGCAGTTTTTCGAATTTTTCCGGATCCAGGGTATCCACGGATACATTCAGGGCGGTTACCCCCAGTTCAACCACCTTTTCGGCAAAATCAGGGTCCTGGAAACGAAAACCGTTAGTGCACAACAGAATGTCTTTGATCCCGGATATGCGGGCATATTCCAGGACCCGTTCGAAATCGGGATAAACAGTAGGCTCACCTCCGGTCAAATTAAGCTTAGGCGGTCTTTGACCGCATAAAACGTCAATAACCTGCGCGATAGACTCAAAGGTGAGTTTGCTCCCGGACTTCTTCTGGTGCCAGCAATACGCGCAGTTTGTATTGCAGGCGGTGGTTATGCAGATATCCAGCCTGACCGGCGGCAGGTAAGGAAAACATTCCCGGTACGACTTCTCCAGCAGCGCCCTTATTTCCCCCCTATTCTTATTCGGCATATTTATTGAACGCCGGGATCAATGATCTGATCATCCGCACGTCTTCTTTATCGATACCCTTGATGATATACATTACCGGCAGATAAATGACCGGGGAAACCAGCACGGATATCCAGAACATCTCCCGCAGAGGATACACGCACAAAAACATCACCAACGAGCCGCAAAGCGGCCTTAGCGAATAGTATAACATAGATCCCGAATAAGGCCGGGTGGTTTTGATGAAATATCCCATTACCGGGCCTACGGCATACGAGAACAGGCTGCCGGCGGCTGCGCCGACAAAACCGTATTTAGGGATCAGGACCAGGTTTAAGATCAAATTCACGGCAGCAGAAGTACCGGTAAAGACCGGATCGAGTATCTGTTTATTGGTAGCGATCAAAATAGCGTTATTGACCACCCCGATAAAAACAAAAACCTCAGCCCAGATAAGAATGGATAATGCGGGTCCGGACGCGGCGAATTCCGCCCCGTAAATGAGAGATATTATCCTGCCGGAGAAAATGCTCCCCCAGACCGCTAACGGGATTATCAAAAATAACAGGTATTTAAAACTCGCCCGGTAGATCCTGGTGATCTTTTCCGGACAATCCCTGAAGTAGGCGGACATTAACGGCAATATGGATACCTTCAAAGCAACCGGGATAATGCTTAACATCTCGGCTAATTTTACCGCGGCCGCGTAAGCCCCCACCTCTTGCGCCCCTCTGAAGCGTAAAAGCAACACCTGGTCGATACGATGGTAAATAAAGATAAATAGCGCTGTCAAAAGCAGCGGCCAGGACTCCTGAAATATCAATTTCCATAACTTGAGATCGATCCTGAATTCCGGCCTGATCAATTTGCCGGCGTAATGCCTGATAAACCCAAATGCGGCAAAAGACAAAATAAGGGATAATACATAAAAATGCAGCAAGCCGGCCTTTAAATAAATCACAATATAAAGCCCAAGCAAGGTAGCAGCCAGTATTATAAGGCTGATCAGTTTAAAATACCAGATCCGGAAATTAACTTCAAAGATAGTTTCATATGAGCTGCCCAACGAGGCCATTATCAGGCTTATGGAAGTAAAAAAAGCGAGCTGCACCACATCAAACGGAGATCTAGCGGCCCATACAGCTATCCACAGGGCAATAACGGAAACAAACGCGAACAAAAGCCTGATGATCAGCCCGTTACCGATAATAACCGGGGAGTTCCCCTTATCCCGGGACATTTCCCGGACCAGGATAGGCCTGATCAAAAGGTTATCGGTTGAACTGAAAAAGAAAAAGAAAACCGCCAAGAAGGATATTTTCCCGAAACCGTCCTTGCCGAAATACCTGGCCAGAGAAACGAATAATGCAAAATTCAGTATATTTTCGGCGATATACCCTGCGATGATCGCGCCGCTGTTCCGAGCTATTTTTCGCGCTATAGACATTATTTCACGTTCGTTTAAAACCCCGGAATTTTCCTATAAAATACCCGCAGAAACAGCCTAGGACAAAAAAAACCGACTTAAGATAATCGTATATGGCATACCTGAAACTATCCGCGATACTTAGGCCTTTGCCGTAATAATATAATCCGTAGAACGGTATCTTGATGAACCGAAGGATCGTTTTTAGATTGGCTATAAAGATAAAAAACAATTTTACGAGCATCTTTAAGAAATAAAACGGCCATTTCAGCCTTGAAACAGATACCAGGTCCCACTTCGACATTTTTCGAGCCATTAAAAAAGACTGGCCTTTGCCATAATTGAAATAAGTCCGCGTAAATTCCGATAAGTTCTGCTTGTGTGCGTTATACACCACCGCTTTATGGTTAAATTGGAAGATATAACCTTTTTGCTTCAGGCGATAACATAAATCCGGCTCTTCGCCGCCGGGAAAATCAAAGCGTTCATCAAAACCTCCTGCCGCGATAAGGCAATCCCGGCGAAAAGAAGCGTTACCGGTTATCAAATAAGCTATCCCTCCGGGATCTATCTTAGGAGTCCGGTTCATTTTCACATAAGCGCAATACCGGCTTACCTTTGAGCCTGTAGGCAGGGCCTCGATCACGCCGCCGGCCCCTGCCACATTATCCGACGCGTATCCCCTCAGGACCTCTTCCAGCCAGTCTTTCTGCGGGACGCAATCGGAGTCGATGAACGCCAGTATATCCCCGCGGGAATATTTTATACCCAGATTCCGGGCGGACGAAGGCCCTTTGTTCTTTTGATAAAAATATTTTATATCCAAACCCGCCGGTTTGCGGTAAGACTCGAGCCATTCCCCCAGCCCGTCAGTCGATCCGTCGTCGATGATCATTATCTCAAATTTATCCCGCGGATAAGTCTGCGCGCATAATGCCGCCAGGCATATTTTAAAATTATCCTTATCGTTATATACCGGTATTATAACCCCGGCAAAAACAGGATCAATCATACGGCAACGCTCCAGGCGAATAAAACCTTTTGAACAGATATTTCATATCCTCCCAAAAACAATAAAAAACCAACCAGGAATCTACCGCCAAAAGGCCATAATCATCATTGGCGTAATCCTCCCGGAAAAAGATCTCGGAGATATCCACGTAATCGGATAAGCCACCGATGCGCATGGCGATCTCCCTTAATATGCCTTTTTCCCGGAGCTCGTTATATTTGCGGTAATAACACTGCCTTACCCAGAAACTGCGCAAAACGGATATGACCTTATCTTGGCGCAAATGCCCGACAACCGCCAGGGGATTGTACGCCATCCGCAAACCGCATTTATATATCCTTTCAGAGAGATCAATATCCTCGTAATTAGTTTTGAATCCCTCATTATACAGGCCGGCTTTTATGACCGCGCTTTTCCTGAAAACGCTGTTATTCCCGTATAAGAACGGCGGGTCATAAAGAATATCTTCACCCCAAGACTGCTTCATGTGCCGGGCCCGCCATTTATCCGCCAGGCCGGATGTATTTTTTTCCAAAAGCCTGCCTGCAATCCCGGAGACATCCCCTTCGGTAAAACAGCGCATTAATTCCGCCAGCCATTCCGCAGAAGCGGCGCAATCGGCGTCCAACGCGGCGACGAATTCATTGCGCGACTCCCGAAAAGCGGTATTCCTGGCCGCAGCCAGGCCCTTATTCCGGTTATGGCTGATCACCCTTACCGGGTAATCCCCGGCGATCGCCATCGTGCTGTCAGTCGAGCCGTCGTCAACAACCAGTATCTCGTCGATCTTATAGGTCTGCCGCACAACGCTGTCCAGGCATCTTTTTAAATACCTTTGGGCGTTATAACAGGGGATATATAAGCTTACCTTTTCCATATTTACGGCCTTTTAAGCGAAACGTATAAACCGGCCAGCGCGTCGATCACGCCTTCCCATCTGTAATTTTCAGCCGCCCTCGTCCTGGCTACCGCCCCTTTCTCCGCGCAAACAGATGAGGCATCGATAAGTGATTTGATCTTGTCTCTTAGGTCAATATGGTCTCCGGGCCTGAAATACACCGCCGCGTCTCCGGCGATCTCGGCGCATTCAGGGATATCCGCGGTGACCGGGCAAACCCCGTAGCTCATCGCCTCCAGCAAAGACAGCGGCGAGCCTTCAACCTCGGACGGGAGGACAAAAATATAAGCCCGTCGATATAGATCATCAAGTTGACCGGCGCCGACCCGGCCCGGAAATTTTATTTTATCATTCCCCGCCGCGATATCACGCAGGTAAAAAGCGTATTTAGGGTCGGAGCCGGGCCCCCCGGCGATAACCAGGTCCATATCCGGGCGGATATCGTTATAAGCCCGGATCAGGCAATCGACACGTTTTTCCGGGACAAGCCTTCCGGTAAAAAGTATTATATCCCTTTGCTTGAACCCGGGGCCGGTCGATATTTCCGGGGTACTAACCGCGTTAGGGATATAGCGGGCCTTCTTTCCGAACCGGGATTCATAATATTTCTTGAGTGTCCGGGACACGGTTATGGTCTTATTCGGAAAAAAGACCGCCGTGAATTCGCAGAGTTTTAAGAATGATCTGGCGAAGGCATTCCACTTTTTTCTCTTCCAATCCAAGGAGTGTATTGTTACTACGGTCTTTTTGCCGGACAATCTGGGCAGAAAAGAAAAAAAAGACGGGCCTAATGCCTGATAATGCACAATATCCGCCTTAATGAACAAAACATGCAGGCTGGAAAGCAGCGCGTGGATAAAAGCGCCGAGGTATTTAGTGTTAAGCGTGGGGATATAGATCAACCGGATATTTTCCGGTAAAGGATGATTTGCCGTTGTCCCATCAGGCCGGCAATAAACGATTATTTCGTGGCCCCTTTCAGCCAAACGACAGGCGGTATCATGGACCGCTATCTCCACCCCGCCATACCTGCTGAAAAAACCCCGTGTCCCGATAAAAGCGATCCTCATATTTACGATGGGCTGAATATATAGGTTATCAATTTTTTTAAAGCGCTTAGCCTGGGCCAAAACTTTCGAAAAAAACCCGGGGCGAAAACCTGGCTGCAGATGAACCCAAAAGACAGATATTGGCGAAGATAACATCCCCTGACCATCGACTTGAGTTTTCGCGCGCTGATCAGCGGCAGATCCAGCAACCCGGCTCTTATGTTATCCTCAGGCGAAAAATCATTCTTAAGCCAGCCCTTCTGCCGCGCGGTCCTGTATAAGCGTGTATTCGGCAAAGGCATAGCGACGCTGTAATGGATGAACCGCGTCTTAAGCTTTCTCGCCTCTTTAACGCTGTAACGCAGGCTGGATTCTGTTTCCAAGCCGGAGGCGCCGAATAAAACGGATATCTCAGGCTCGATCCCGCACTCGCGCAATAATTTTACCGCTTTCAAAGCATCTTCCACCGCCATATCTTTGCCTGTATCATCCAATATCCGCTGGTCAAACGACTCTGTGCCCGTATAAACCAGCCGGCATCCGGCTTCACGCATTGCCAAAAGCATCGGCTTATCCTTCAAGTGATCCGCCCTGGCGCAGCAGATCCATTCCAGGCCGAGGCCCTTGATCCCTTCGCAAACAGCGATAACTTTTTTCTTATCCCAGACAAACTGGTTGTCGCATATCTCTACCCCTTTATAACCCAATGAATGGATATCATGGAATTCGCGGATCATATTCTCAACACTGCGCGATCGCAAAGGCGGTTTTTCCCGGGAATTCTTTTGATATTCCAATTCCACGGATTGATCGCCTGCCTGCGGCGCGCAGTAAGAGCATTTAAAGGTACACCCCCGGGAAAAACACGCGGCAGTAGCCGGAAAGCTGTTGAGCCGGTTAAAAGAATAACTGCCTTGCAAAAGCCGGCGGTCAGGAATAGGCAGTTCGTCCAGAACCAACAATTCCCTGCTGGGATTATGCTGAATGCCGGCCTTTCCGGAAAAAGACACATTCTTTACCCCGCTGACCGGCTCATCTTCTTTTAATCCCCGCGCCAATTCGACCAGGGCCTGTTCCGGCTCTGCCCTGACCACGAAATAATTATCTTTTTTAAGGAATAATTCCGGCTGCCAGGTAGGATACGGCCCGATAAAAACAATGTTAACCCCTTTGGCAAGATCCGAGATGATCCGCGCAGCCGCGATATCCTCCTGGCTGGAAAGCCAGACCGTGAAGAAAACAACCAACCCCAAACGCTTCTGCCTGGAGATGAATCCGGCGAACTTTTTTAAGTCATACCCCTCGGCAGGGCAATCAAGGAACCGGACATTACAGCCTTTATCCCGGAGCGCAGTCGCTGATTGCAAAAGGTGCAGCGGGGTTTTATAATCGAACCCGTAATTACACCCGTATAGCCGGTCAACGCTGAGTTTCTTTTTATTCAGCTGGGCCGGAGGGACAAGAAATAACGCCTCAACCTGATCATCACCGCAAACAGTCTTCATATATCCTGGTCAATTCCTGATAATGTTTGTTCCGGTCGTTAAACCCGGAGATTTTCCGGCAGGCATTATCTCCGAGCCGCTCGCGCTCTTCGGGGGAATGCAAAAGATAGCGCATCTTCTCCAGCAGGTCACGCTGATCCGCCGGCCGGAACAATAATCCCGTGACCTTATCTTCGATGAATTCCGGGATCCCTCCTATATCCGCCGCGATCACGCATTTAGCGCAGGCAAAAGATTCATAGATCGTTAAGCCGCAGACCTCGGGCCACAATGAAGGCACGACCACAAAAAGGGCATTGCGGATAGCCGCCGCCAGGTCCGGCCTGGACATATAACCCAGGAACTCCACGTTCTTCAGTCCCTGAGCTAAGCAATAATTCCGGTATTTATCTTTATCCGGACCGTCGCCCGCTATTTTTATCGGCACATCGCCTATTTCCCGGGCGCACTGCAAAAGAAGGGCTACGCCTTTTTTATCGGAAACATCGCCGAAATATAATATATATTCCCCGTTTTTTCCAACACGGTTGAACTGTTCCAGGCCTATCGCGTAAGGCAAATACCTGAGCTTCCGTTCATCTACGCCGAATTCTATAGCTTTATCCATGATGAACCGCGAGGGCGCGATGAACAGATCAACCGAATCTTCATAGATCCGCAGCGCCTTGGTCATATACATCTCCAGGCAAGCCAGCAAACTTGCCCCGAAGGAATTCCGCAGGCATTTGCGGGTCAAGGCGTTATAATACCTGCCCCCCTTGCATCTTTCGCAGGGTTTGCCCTTACTGAACAAAGAGTAATTCGGGCAGATCAGCTTATAGTCATGCAGGGTCATGACCACCGGGACCTTCTTCCGGCGCAAGGCATGCAGTATTGACGAGGATATCTGATGGTAGATATTGTGGATATGGGCGATGTCCGGCTGGCATTTATCGATCAAAGAGCTGATCTTGCGCCCGGCGTCAAATGAATAAACAAAATCAAGGCTTGCCTGAAGATTGGGGATAAAATCCCGGATGGAGGCGCTCGAATAATCCTTCGCCTGCGCGAAATAAGCGGAATATTCGGAGTATTCATTTCTGTCGCTGGAAACCGAAAAATCGATCAGGGTGTGCCCCATTTTACGCAGGCCGTCCTTCAGGTCGAACAGATACCTCTCGGCCCCGCCTTTAATAAAGTTAAATTTGTTACACATCAATATCTTCATAGATCAGCAGTTGAATATCCTATTTTAGGTGCGATTTTCCGCCTTTGATCAAAGCCCTATCTGTTATTTTTGCGGTTCGCCACCGGGTAAAAGCATCAAATAATCGAGCGCCACCTTATCGGGGCTCAAATGTTCCAGGATCAGCTTATATTCCCCCTGCTTTAAATATACCGGATCAGCGCGGATCATCGACCAGGAGGCTGCGCCTTTGATCTTGATGTTCATTTCCTGCTCATCCTGATCTCCCCGGAATATTATTTTCAGGCCGTTATCCGACTCCGAGAACGCCTCCGCCCACAGTTTGTAATAACCGGGGTAAGGGACCTTTACCGCAACAACCAGCGTCTGCCCCTGCTTAGCGCTTTCAGCTAAATTTGTTGCGTACGCCGCCTGGTATTCGGAAATATCCCAATCGCCTGTCCCGCTTTCCGGATAGATCACCCCGGATAAGCTCAGATCCTTTCCGGAGCCTTGCACCGGGATAAGAAAAAATTTATCAATAGCGACATCCCCTTCCATTGCCGCTTTAGCGGTATCCCAGACCCCTTCCTGGCTCTCAGCCCAAAAACGGATGGTCAGATCACCTCTGGGCAATCCCCAATAAGGCTCCGTAGTTAAAGAGGCCATAAACCACCGGCCCGGGCTGTCCTGGTCCAGATACCAGATATTCTCTATCCGGTGGAACCCCTGGTATAAAAAACCGTTATTATCCACAACCTCTACCAGGATCCGTGGGACTGATCTTCTCCAGTTATGGTGGATATAAGCGAAGAGCTGATATTTGCCCGGCTCAAAAACATATGCCTTAACCTCGGACCTGGCCAGAGCCCTGTCGGTAAAAACCGCCTCTCTTGCGGTAATTATCCCTTTATTCCATCCACCGGTCGCGTTGCCCGCGTCAACGACCGATCCGGAAGCGGCGAATACCGGGCTGTAAAGTAAGCTGAAGAATACCGCCAGGCATAATATATTGCGCGGCCCCAGGTTATTGTTTTTCGGGCAATTCCGGGTAAACATTGTCATCCGAACGCTCCCAATTCATTCTTACTTTATCTAATTTTTCGCCTATGATCTTTATCCGTGAGCTGTCCAAATTGCCCAAGCCCTGTTCAGCGGCCATCCTTAAATGGTGCACATACCAGGGAACGCCCAGGTTCGGGTCAGCGGGCACCGGGCCCCAATCTCCGGAGATTATGCGGGTTGCGGTGGCGTCGGTAGCCACAGGGTCGCGGCCGGCGATCACTAAAGCCCCGCCTATTTTCTTTCTTACATCCACCGCCTTGCCGCCTAAAAACAAAGAAGCGCCCCTGCCTTCCATCCCGAATGCCGCGCTTATCACCACCAGGTCGGGTTTCACCGCCTTGTTAATATCCACGATGACCTGATGCAATCCTGCGTGATGCAGTTTATATCTGGGCTCGCCGTAAATCGTGGAAGGCATTATCCCCATAAAATTCTTCATCCCCAGGCTTACCGGACAGGGATTATGATGGGTTTTTAACGCGGGGATTGAGATCACCACATCCGCGTCAGCGACCAGGTCGGGGATGACCAGGAAATTCAGCCTGGACGAAGAAGGGAAATAACGGTAATACGAGGTATGCTCCATAAGATTTATCAGGAATATCTTATTGCCGTATTTTTTATTCAACAGGTCGATCAGGCGCTTTACCTGGGCGCCTTCTTTGCCGTCCCTTCCCCCGAAATTTATCTTTACCGGACGTTCCGCCCATTCGCCGATGACCACTTCACTTGCCCCTGCCTTGACGCATTCCTCAGCCACTGAAGCGACCACTTCCGGATGGGCGATCTCCCCCGCGGAAACAGGATCATGCCCGTCCAGGCCTCCGGTTATATAATTAGGCTTGATGAATACCCTGTCTCCTTTTTTGACAATAACCTTCATCCCGCCCAGGGAAGCTATGGCCTTCCTGGTCAACGCGTATAGATTATTGCCTTTAACCACCGCCACCTGGGAGGTGATAAGCTTATTTTCGACCGGCTTGGGATCAACAGTCTTTTTATCCAACGCAAGCGCTATAGAATTATATTTGGTGTCCTCGGCGGGCAATGTAGAGGCTTCGGCCTTATCCTTCGCTGACCGGAAAATAAACAACGCAGCGATCAATATATTGATTATCCTTACGAATATTCTCATTGCCTCAATTATACCACTTTCATTTCTAAATGATAAGCG
>Ga0265297_10004949_pt1 | contig 21015 bp, 16 predicted proteins | sample Munlanlwell13791_FD_192502 | JGI IMG/M metagenome (GOLD analysis project Ga0265297, IMG submission 192502) | Leachate microbial communities from a municipal landfill in Southern Ontario, Canada - Leachate well 137-91 | ecosystem: Engineered > Solid waste > Landfill > Unclassified | place...
ACTCCACAAATTCAAGGTAGGGGATAAGATAAAGGGGAGAATTGTCAATATCGTGCCCTACGGAGTATTTGTGGAGTTGGATAAAGGCATTGAAGGGTTAATTCATGTCTCGGAGATCTCCTGGACCAAAAGGGTAAGCAATCCGGGTGAGATGTTCGCGATCGGAGATATGGTAGAGACGCAGATCATCAGCGTCGATAAGGAATCTCACCGCATCTCCTTAAGCCTGAAACAGCTGGAACAGAATCCCTGGTTAGAAGCAGAGGCCAAGTTCCCCGTGGGGACTAAACTATCCGGAAAGGTACGAGGGTTTACCGATTACGGCGTGTTTGTAGAGCTGGACTCCAGCCTTGAAGGTATGGTGCATGTTTCGGATATCTCCTGGACCAAGAGAGTGGCGCACCCGCAGGATATGTTCAAGAAGGGACAGAAGGTAGAAGTAGTGGTGCTTTCCGTGGACGCGCAAAACCGCAGGATCTCTCTGGGGATCAAGCAATTGCAGGATAATCCCTGGAGCGACATCGCCGCAAAGTACCCCTTAGACACCCAGTTAGAAGTAGAGGTAGTAAGTATAACCGATTTCGGAGTATTCGTGAAGATAGAAGAAGAGCTGGAAGGTTTGATATTCTCCAGCGAAATAGAGAAAGAGAAGATGAGTCAGTTAAAAGCCGGAGATAAGATCCAGGCTAAAGTAATCAAAGTGGATGCTGAGCAGGCCAAGATCGGCCTTACCACTAAAAATGCCTCCTAAAAACTAGAGGACGAGATATGCCTAAACTAGATATCGAGAAACAGTTAGAAATTATCAAGAGGGGTGCTGTAGAGATAATTTCTGAGGGAGAATTGCGTAAAAAGTTAGAAGAAAAGCGGCCGCTTGTGATCAAGGCCGGATTTGACCCTACTGCTCCTGATATTCATCTGGGCCATACCGTGCTCTTAAGAAAATTGCGCCAGTTTCAGGATTTGGGCCACAAGGTGGTATTTCTGATAGGGGATTTCACCGCGCGCATAGGGGATCCCACCGGGCGCTCGGAGATTAGGAAACAACTCTCTAGAGAAGAGGTCGAGGCTAATGCCGCGACTTACAAAAGGCAGGTAGCTAAAATCCTGGATGCGGACAAGATTCAAGTCGCGTTTAACAGCGAATGGTTTGAAAAGATGACGGTAGTCGAGATATTGAATTTAACTACGCACGCTACGGTTTCGCAGGTGTTGGCGCGGGCGGATTTTAAGAAAAGGTTAAGCAAAAATGAGGATATCTCGCTGTTGGAATTTATGTATCCGCTCCTACAGGGTTATGATTCCGTCAAGCTAGAGGCTGATATTGAGTTAGGAGGCACGGATCAGATCTTTAATCTGCTTGTGGGTAGAGATATACAAAAGGATTTTAACCAACCGCAGCAGGTAGTGATTACCATGCCGCTCTTAGAAGGTACGGACGGCGTGCAGAAGATGAGTAAATCCTACGGCAACTACATCGGTATCAACGAGGCGCCTGCGGAGATGTTCGGGAAGATAATGTCTATTTCTGACGAGATGATGTTTAAATACTATACCCTGCTTACTGATTGCGATCTGGAAAAAGTTAAAGCAATGCATCCTAAAGAAGCGAAGTTGAGCCTGGCAGAGGATATTGTCAAGCAATACCATGGTGCTGATGAGGCTAAAAAAGTGCGCGTAGAGTTTGAAAAGGTGTTTAGCCAGAAAGAGCTGCCTAAAGATATGCCGGTTTTTGAACTTAAAGCCAAGAAATATAGTATTCTCGATATACTTATTGAGTCAGGCTCTATAGAATCACGCAATGAAGCGCGCAGGCTTATACAACAGGGAGGGGTTTATCTCGACGGAAAGCGCCTAGATAAAGAAGATACGGTAATCGCTAAAGTAGGCATCTTAAAAATAGGTAAGAGGCGGTTTTTAAGGATAGAAAAATAGTGATCAGGCGCCTTGCAAGCCACGCAGATATCTTTAGCCGTAATATTATCCTGGTTTTTGCCGGCAGCTCCTTAGTCAGCATATTCAATCTGGTTGCCCAGCTTTATACCGCCCACCGGCTCAGCCCGCAGGATTTCGCTACCTTCAACTCGTTGATCGCTATATTTATAATTTTTTCCTCTCCATTAAACACCCTGCAAACCGCGATAACCAAATATAGCGCGGAATTCCTTGCCCACAATCAGCTAAACAAAATAAAGGCTTTGTTTTCAGGCTTCATGCAAATAGCAGGCCTCTTTGCTATAGGGGTATTTCTGTTATTTTATTTATTTTCATCTACAATAGCGGCAAAGTTTAGCATTTCATGCCTTCCCTGTATTTATATTCTGGGTATTATGGTTGCATTATCCGCGCTTGTCCCTGTTTTAACGGGAGTAATGCAGGGGTTAGAGTTATTCCTGTGGTTCAGCGCGGTAGCGGTATCGGCAGGAGTAGCGCGTTTAGCGCTTACCGTTCTTTTTATCAACGCCGGATTAAACATTACAGGGGCAATGGATGCGGTGTTAGCCAGCGTAATTATAACTGTTTTTCTATCCGGATTTCCGATAGCCAAATATTTCACCTTTAAGCTTGATAAGGCGCAAATAAATTTTAGAGAGATATTTTTCTACATATTCCCCATAGCCTTAAGCACTATTTGTTTTATGGGCCTGGTGAATATGGATATGATATTAGTTAAGGTTTTCTTTCTGCCCTTTGATTCCGGTATTTATGCGCTTTCGCAGATGGTGGGTAAGATCTTTTTGTTCCTTCCTATGGCTATCAGCATTGTAATGTTTCCCCGCACAAGCGGTTTAAAGGCGCGCAATCAAGATACAGGCGCTACCTTTAAACGTTCGCTTTTGTACGGCGCTATGCTTTGCGTTTTAGCCGGTTTATTCTATAATCTTTTTCCCTCTTTGGTTTTAAAGGTACTTACCGGTAAGGCCTTTCCTGAATCAGTCCTTTTAGGCAGGTTATTCAGCATATCTATGACCTTCTTTACTCTTGGATATATTTTTATCGCTTACTTTCTCTCTGTAAAAGACCTGCGTTTTATAAGGCCTTTAAGTTTATTTACGGTTTTACAGTTTCTGGCCATTATTATTCTTCATCCTACTCTCGTCGCCGTGCAACTGATTCTTTGCGCAAACGCCATTTTGCTTTTTCTGATCAACCTAACATTATTCCTAAGAAGGCGCAGATTATGAAGGATATAAAAGAAAAGATATCCATTGTCATGCCTGCCTATAATGAGGAGGGGCGTATCGTTGAGAGCATAGAAGAGACCGCCCGGACTTTCAATGAATTCGGCTGTCCCTGGGAGCTGATCGTGATGGATGACGGCTCTAGCGACCATACCTTCAAGATGGCAGAAAGCCTCCTGGATAAATATCGCGGGCAACTGATAGTGAAAAAGAACCATTATAACCTTGGTAAGGGCAGGGCAATGAAAAAAGCGATCCATTACATAAGCGGAGAGTACGTGGTTTTCCTGGACGCTGACCTTGACTTGCATCCTCACCAGGTGCAGGCCTTGTTTGATATTATGCGCTTAGATAACGCGGATATCGTGATCGGCTCAAAAATGCACCCTAATTCTGTGGTTAAATACCCATTGCATCGCAAGATAGTCAGTTTTGTTTATTACATTTTAGTAAGATTATTATTTAATCTTCCTTGTCATGACACCCAGACAGGTTTAAAACTGTTCAAGGCGGAAGTTTTGCATAAAGTGTTCCCGCGGATATTGGTCAAGAAGTTTGCCTTTGACCTGGAGGTCCTGGTTAACGCGCATCATTTAGGGTATCGCATTGCCGAAGCGCCCATAGTCTTAAATTCCCAAAGGGCATATAACCGTATAGGCGCGGGAGCAATTTTTAAAACTACGATGGATACCTTGGCAGTGTTTTACCGTATGTACATTTTAAAATACTATGACCGTATCGATTATCATCGCCGTAAAAACCTGGCAAAAGAATTTAGAAGAATGCGTCGGTAAGTGTCTTGAGCTGGAATATCCTGACTTCCAGATCCTGATCTTACCTGATGATTCTATTGCGCCGCAAGAAGACAAGCGCATCAAAATCATTCCTACCGGAGCGGTCAACCCCGCGCAAAAAAGAGATATAGCATTAAACCACGCAAGCGGCGATATCCTTGCTTTTATCGATGATGATGCCTATCCGGAAAAAGATTGGCTGGCCAACGCCGTAATTAATTTCAATGACCCGGATGTCGCCGCAGTAGGAGGCCCGGCAGTGACTCCTGTTTCGGATAATTTAAGGCAGAAAGCCAGCGGCTTGATATACCAATCGCTTTTAGTCAGCGGGAACTTTGCATATCGCTACCTGGCGAAGAAAAAGATACAGGTAGACGACTATCCCAGCTGTAATTTTCTGGTGCGTAAATCCGTGATGCAGGAATTAGGAGGGTTTAATACCAATTTCTGGCCGGGAGAGGACACTAAACTTTGCCTGGATATCACGCAGAAACTAAAAAAGAAGATCATTTATGATCCGCGTGTTTTAGTCCATCACCACCGCCGCCAGGCGCTCTTAGCGCACTTAAAGCAAATTGCCAGTTATGCCCTGCACCGCGGATATTTCGTAAAGAGGTTCCCGGAAACGTCTTTCAAAGCCTCTTATTTTATCCCAAGCGTTTTTGTTTTGGCCCTTGTTTTAGGAGCAATCCTTTCTTTATTTTCGCCTTTCTTAAGGACATTGTATCTCTTCGTTATGTCCTTTTATTTATCCCTCGTACTCGTTTTTACCGCCGCAAGCGCCTTAAAAGAGAGTGTCTTAGGCCCCAAATTCAGGCAAAAGAGCTTATTGATTATGCTTGTTTTTACTGGTATAATATTAACTCACGTTGCTTATGGGGTTTATTTCTTAAAAGGCCTTATGTCCCAAAGACTTAGAGAAGAAAAAGAATGAAAATAGTCATAGCTTATCCGCCTTTAAATAAAGAAAAGGGCGCGGCAACCTTAGGGCAAAACCGCCAGTTCCAATACTTTAAGGAAACTACTTTTATTTATCCGGTAGTCCCGGCGCAAGCTGCTACTTTATTGAAGCAGGCAGGCCATGAGGTAGTTTGGCTGGATGCAATAGCCCAGGAGTTGTCTTACGACGAATTCATCTTTTCCCTTTGGCAGAGGGACCCGGATATTATCGCCTTTGAAACTAAGACACCGGTGATCAAGCAACATTGGAAAATAATCGATGAGATTAAATCTAAATGGCACTCAGAGCGTGAAACTGTCCCTAGGATAGTTTTGTTTGGCGATCACGTTACTGCTCTTCCTATAGAATCATTCCAGAATTCCCGGGTTGACTTTGTCTTGACCGGCGGCGATTACGATTTCCTGCTCCTTAATCTAGTCAATTATTTGTCCGGGCAAAATATCTTATTAGAAGAAGGGATATATTACCGTGACGGCGAGGAGATCAAGAATGCCGGAAAATTTAAGCTTAATCATGACCTTGACAGCCTCCCGTTTATAGACCGTGAATTAACCCAGTGGCAGCTTTACGCCTATAAAAACGGTAATTTCAAACGTACGCCCGGTACCTACATTATGAGCGGCAGGGATTGCTGGTGGGGTAAATGCACCTTTTGCTCCTGGCCCCAGCTTTATCCGGATTTTCGCCTGCGTAAGGCAGGGAATGTTTTAGATGAGATCGGGCAATTAATCGAAAAATATAATATCCGTGAGGTTATGGATGACGCGGGATCATTTCCTACCGGAGCATGGCTAAATGAATTCTGCCAAGGCATGGTTTCGCGCGGGTATAATGAAAAAATTTACCTGGATTGCAATATGCGTTTCGGGGCACTTTCCGAAGAAGATTTTAAACTGATGAAGAAAGCAAATTTCAGGCTTCTGCTTTTTGGGCTAGAGTCGGCTAACCAGAAAACCCTGGACAGGATAAATAAGAATTTAAAAGTCGAGCAGATCATAGAAGATTGTAAAGCTGCCAGAGCCAGCGGTCTCTTTCCGCACATCACCATTATGTTCGGCTACCCCTGGGAAAATTATGAAGACGCGCTTAGGACCCTGAGGCTCGGCAAGATGCTTCTTCAGAAGGGGTATGCCTATACTATGCAGGCAACTATGGTCATCCCTTATCCAGGCACACCGTTGTTCGAGGAATGTAAGCAAAACGGATGGTTGAGAACAGAAGACTGGAATGATTATGATATGAAGCAGCCGGTGATGCAAAGCGAGATTCCGGACAAAAAGATCATGCGGTTAGTGCAAAGCATGTACGGGGTAACTTTCTCCCCGGAATTCATCTTAAGAAAATTATTCTCGCTAAAGGATTTTGACGATATTAAATATTCATTGCGCGCGGCAAAAAAAGTTTTTGGCCATTTATTGGATTTCAGGCAGGCTCATTAAAAAGGAGAGGGGATGAAAGGGATAATCTTAGCAGGAGGCAAGGCTACAAGGCTTTATCCGATAACTAAGGCAATATGCAAACAGCTTCTTCCCGTATATGACAAACCGATGATCTATTATTCTTTATTTGCTTTTAGCGGGGATAAAAGATGTTTTGATCATTTCTACTCCTGATTCCCTGCCCCGTTTTAAGGACCTTTTAGGAGACGGGAAGTTCCTGGGTATAAAGATCTCTTATGCACAGCAGCTAAAACCCCGCGGTATCGCCGAATCCTTTATTATCGCAGAGAAGTTTATCGGTAAAGACAGGGTAGCGTTGATCTTAGGGGATAATGTTTTCTACGGCCAGAATTTATCCCGGTTCCTGAAAGAAGCGGAGCAGCAGAAAACAGGCGCGACTATTTTCGGTTATTACGTGAAAGACCCTTCGCGCTACGGAGTGATCGAATTTTCCAAAGCCTGCCGGGTGCTTTCCATAACCGAAAAGCCGAAGAAGCCCAAGTCTAATTATGCGGTGACCGGGCTTTATTTTTATGATAATGAGGTTGTTAAAATCGCTAAAAACCTGAAGCCTTCTTCACGCGGCGAATTGGAAGTTACCGACGTCAACAAGGTTTACCTGAAGAAGAATAAACTTAAAGTGAAGTTTTTGGGAAGGGGGTATGCCTGGTTAGACATGGGAACCCCCGATTCACTGATCGAGGCTTCGGTATTCATCAAGACTATCGAGGAACGGCAAGGTTTAAAGGTCGGTTGCGTTGAGGAGATCGCTTATAGAATGGGCTATATTAATGCCAGGCAGCTGGAAAGGATCGCGAACTCCATGTCTAACGGTTACGGAGAATATTTGAAAAACATACTTAAAGAAGGCAAAAAAAGATGAACCCCGCCCTTCCTAAAATAATTCCGTTAAATTTTAGGAAGACGGGGTATAAAATAAGAAAGGAAGGGCGGGGTGAAAAATAAAATCCTGATTCTGGGCCCTGGTTATATCGGCAGCCGCTTAAAAGAAGGTTTGGGGGCAGAAGTTTCTGGTGATCTTATCCGTAGTTTCCAGGACGCTCAGACAATAGTTAAGAAGCATAACCCTAAGGTGATTATTAATTGTATCGGCTATATCGGCAGGAACGTGGATGATTGCGAGCTGGATAAGGATAAGACACTGACGGCGAATAGTTTTATCCCGCTTATATTAGCAGAAGTAGCGCTGCGCAATAATATTAAGCTGGTGCATATCTCAACCGGATGCATTTACCACTTTGATTACGCCAAAGACCGCCCTATAATAGAGGAGAAAGAGCCGGACTTTTTTGAGCTTTTTTACAGCCGCTCAAAGATGTATTCGGACCTGCCGCTTAAACTGCTCTCTAAGAAATACCCGGTTCTGATTGCCAGGATCCGCGTTCCTCTGGATGACCGGCCTTGCCCGAAGAACCTGCTTGATAAGCTTATCCATTATAAAAATGTAATTGACCTGCCGAATACGGTTACGTATATCCCGGATTTTATAGCCGCGTTAAAGCACCTGATTAAGATTGACGCGCGCGGTATTTACAACATCGCGGTAAAAGGCGCGTTAGTATATCCTAAGATTTTGGAGCTCTATAAAAGACATGTCCCTGATTTTAATTACAAGGTCATTCATTTTAAGAATCTTGGATTAGTAAGGACTAATTTAATCCTCTCAACCAAGAAACTGGAAAAGACCGGTTTTAAGGTGAGATCGATAAACGAGGTGATCAAAGAATGCGTAGACCATTACGTAAAGTATTAGTTACCGGAGCAGCGGGATTTATCGGCAGTGCTTTTGTAAGGCTCGGCCTCAAAGAGAATAAAAAGATCGTGGTTGTGGATAAGCTTACTTATGCCGCGGATTTAAAGAGGTTAGAAGTGAGGGGCAAGCGCTATAGGTTTTATAAAGCGGATATCTTGGACAAGGCAAAAATAAATAAGATCATTGCCAAGGAAAAACCGGAGGTTATTGTAAACTTTGCCGCGGAAACCCACGTGGATAGGAGTATCCTGGATGCCCGCCCGTTTATAGAAACTAATGTTATCGGTACACAGGTTTTGCTGGAGGCGGCAAGGCGGCAGAAGATTAAGAAGTTCGTGCATATCTCAACGGATGAAGTTTATGGGGAGATAGGCCAGGGAAAATTCCTGGAGGACTCTCCTTTTTGCCCCAATTCTCCTTATTCCGCTACCAAAGCGGCAGCAGACCTTTTGATCAAGGCATATATCAGGACTTATTGCTTTCCCGCTTTAATCGTAAGGCCGTGCAACAATTACGGGCCGTGGCAATACCCGGAGAAGTTGATACCGCTAAGTATTCTTAAAATCCTAAGGCAAGAGAAGATCCCTATTTACGCTAAAGGAAAAAACGTGCGGGAGTGGCTTTATGTAGATGATTGCGCCCAGGCGATCTGGAAGATAGCAGAAAAAGGCAAAATGGGAGAGGTCTATAATTTAGGCAGCAATGACGAGAAGCAGAACATAGAAGTAGCCAGGACGATCTTAAAAGTGCTCAGGGCACCCGGAACCCAGATCAAATTTGTTAAGGACCGGCCGGGGCACGACATAAGGTATAGATTGGATTCAAGCAAATTGTATCACGAGCTCAAGTGGAAACCGAAGGTAAAATTCCAGGAGGGTATCAAACGCACCGTGCTTTGGGCAATTATACATAAAGACTGGTTATTGAGCAAGTGGGCGAAGGTAGCCCCTTTGTATAAATAAGATGTTACTAGTGATCGGTTTTTCCGCCGCGTGCCTGACCATGCTTGCTTTTATCCCGCAGATCTTTAAATCCCTGAAAACAAAATCTGTAAAAGACGTCAGCCTCTTGACCCTGACGCAGCTTTTTATCGGGGTCGGCCTTTGGGTGGTTTATGGGGTCGGAAAAAAAGATATCGTAATTATTATATCTAATACCGTGACTTTGGTTACCTTAAGCGTATTGTTGTTTCTTTATTTCTATTTCCAAAGAAAAAGTTAAAGTTATGTATGATGTCTGCATAGTGATCACTACTCGAAACGAAGTTAAGCATATAGAGAACTGTTTAAAATCAGTTGTAGCTCAAGATTACCCTCAAGACAAAATAGAGATCATCGTAGTTGATAATAATTCTACGGATAAGACAAAAGAGATCGCGCTAGGTTTTACATCAAAAGTTTACAACCATGGCCCGGAACGCTCCGCGCAAAGGAATTTAGGCATCAGCAAAGCGCAAGCAGAGTACGTACTTTATTTAGATGCTGATATGTCGCTTTCGCAAAATGTCATTAAAGAATGTACGGAAAAATGTGAAAGAGAAAAGTTGGATGCTTTATATATCCCGGAGAAAATAACCGGAAAGGGTTTTTGGATCAAGGTGCGTGATTTTGAGCGTAGTTTCTATAACGCTACGATAATTGATTGCGTGCGCTTCTTGAAGAAAGAGAAATTCCTTGAAATCGGGGGGTTTGATGAAAATCTCACCGGCCCGGAAGATTGGGATTTTGACCGTAGGATCAGGGCTATCGGAAAGGCCGGGGTCATTAACGCGCCAATTTATCATAACGAAGATGGTTTTAACCTGAAAACATATATTAAAAAGAAGATATACTATGGCGCTTCTTTTGAGCCATATAAAGATAAGTGGGGCCCAGGCGATACATTAATAAAAGAACAATTAGGGCTTCGCAGGTGCCGGTTGTTTTTTGAACATGGCAAGTGGTTACGCTTGATGAGGCATCCTATTTTGACTTTGGCGATGCTACTTCTAGTTTTTTTAAAAGGAATAACTTACAGGTCAAAAGAAAGATGAAGCACGTACTTATTATTGCCCCGTTTTTTAGTCCTAATATCGGAGGAGTAGAGACAAGGCTGGATGATATTTGTGCCGAACTCGATAAAAGAGGTTATGCTGTTACTGTTTTAACCTATCAACCTTTGATCACCAAGGCCTGGGGTAAGACGGTTGAGAAAAAAGGCAATTTACATATTTACCGTTTCTGGTGGATCGGCTTTGACCTTTTTCATAAGTTAAAACCATTTCCTCTACTCCAGGCGTTTTATATATGCCCAGTTTTATTTCTAGTTTCATTTTTTTACCTGTTCTTTAAGTATAAACGCATTGATGTAATCCATGCTACAGGTTTTAATGCCGCTTTAATCGCAAGGATTCTACGTCTGTTTTTTAAGAAACGCTGGGTTGTCAGCACTGAAGCAATATACGAACTTGAAAAGGATAGCGTCATCGCAAGGTTGGTAAAATGGATTTTGTATAGGGCAGATATCCTTCTTACTTTATCAGAACCCAGCCGGCAGGAATTGATCGATATAGGTTTGGATGGAAGAAAGATAGTGAACCAAATCAGCTGGGTGGACCAGGAGAATTTTAAGCCGCTAGATAAAACTGCCTCTAGAGCAAAAACAGGGCTAAAGAACAATTTTACGGTTTTGTTTATTGGGAGGCTTCTTGAGATAAAAGGGGTGCGAGACTTGTCTAGGGTGGCTGAAGAAACCCCATTTATAGATTATGTTTTTATCGGAGACGGCTTTTTGAGCGGTTTTTTGAAAGAAAAGGCCCAAAAGTGCAAGAATCTGTTTTACTTAAGCCGCATAGAGAATAGAAATCTGCCTGTATATTATAATTCCGCAGATATATTTATTATGCCTTCGCAATACAAAGAAGGCCTGGGTAGGGTAGTGGCAGAGGCGTTGTCCTGTGGGATACCGGTGGTTGCCTCAAAGCTAGGCGGCTTAAGTTACATACTAGATGATAGCGTGGCTTTGATGATTGAGCCTACAAAGGAGAATATAAAGACAGCGCTTATGTCTTTATATGATAACCCAGAGCAACTGACTTTGATGCGCAAGAATGCGCGCGAATTTGCGCTTAAGCATTTTAATTCGGGCAATTGTGAAGTGATTATCCGGGCCTATAATTTTAATTGAGATGAGAGTTTTGTTTGTTATGCCACTGGCATTGCCAGCGTATCTTTTCCAACTCGCCAGCCTCTCGGCATTCTTGAAGTCTAAGGGGCATACTGTGCGTTACGAAGAGCTGGTGATGGGTGATTCCGCTGCCGGCCCAGTTCATTTCCGGAGAATAAAAGCCGCTTTAGAAGATTTTAAACCGGATCTGATAGGTTTTAGTTCTTATGAAATGAGTTTTGAGTGGGTCAAGGAGACGAGCGATTATATCAAGAGCATACAGCCTGATATTCCGATATTAGTGGGAGGATATTATGCTACTTTGTCTCCCGAAGATGCCCTGGCGCATCAGTCGGTTGATATTATTTGTATCGGTGAAGGGGAATACCCTTTGCTTGAGTTGTTAGAGTCAATAGGAAACAAGAGTAATCGTCAGGATATAGAGAACCTCTGGTTTAAGAAAAACACCCAAATTATCAAAAATCCATTACGCAATCTGATCAATAACCTTGATGAACTTCCTTTTGTGGATAGGGAATTATTCATTTCTGAAAACAGAAAGAACGGCGCCTTAGAGATTATGGCCAGCCGCGGCTGTCCGTTTGACTGCGCTAATTGTTCAAACCATGCCTTAAAGAAAATCTATGCCGGCAAAGGGCCGTATTTACGTTATCGCTCCGCTGAGCATGTGCTGTCGGAAATAGAGAGTTGCCTGAGCAAGGAACGATTTAAGAGTGTACAGTTTGAAGATGATATGTTTACCGCAAATCAGAAATGGCTGAAGGACTTTTGTGTCAAATATAAAGCACGTATTGGCCTTCCCTTTATATGCAATATTAGGCCTGAGTCGGGGACTGAAGAGATTCTAGGCGTATTAAAAGATGCGGGCTGTATGCAGGTTTCTATCGGCCTTGAGGCAGGAGACGAGAAGATCCGGCGCGAGGTTCTCTGCCGGAATATGCCTGATGAGACTATAGTCAAGGTGTTTAGAGAAACAAAGAGAGTAGGCATAAAACGAAAGTCGTTTAATATGGTGGGATTGCCGCATGAGACTATGCGCACTATATTAAAAACTATTTGGATGAATATAAAAGTTGCTCCTGACGCGGTGCAAACAGCGGTGTACTATCCTTTTAAGGGCACGGTCCTGGGGGATGAATGTTACCGCATGGGGTGGGTAGATGAAAAGCGGAAGAAGAGCCTCAGGCTTTACGCCAATGACACCATATTGAATTTACCCACTGTCCCGCGCTGGTTTATCAGATTGGCTAAATGGCTAAATTCCGCTACGGTGTTACGCAGCGGAAACTTTGATGTTTTAAAAATAGGTTTTAGGATGATCTTTAAGCCCCAATGCACACAGGCAAATTAGAAGAATTGTTAGTTTCCGCGATTATCGTTACCTATAACCGTAAGGATGAGGTGATAGAGTGCGTGGAATCGGTTTTAAGGTCAACTTACAAGAAGATAGAGGTAATAGTAGTAGATAACGCCTCTCTTGACAATACGGCGGATGTTTTAGAAGAAAAATTTAGCGGCAAGGTCCAGTTGATAAGAAGTGAAAAGAATATTTATGCCGGAGGGGGAAGGAATCTCGGCGCGGCAAATGCCAAGGGAGAGTACCTATTGTTCATTGACAGTGATAATGTTATTGCCCCTGATATGATTGAACAGTTGCTTGAGGGCATTCGCCAAAATCCGCAATTAAAACCCGGGATTATCGGGCCGTTTACCTATTATAAAACTGATAAAAAGCGGCTTTGTTGGGTTAATAGCAGTATAAGTTTATTAACCAGCATTACCCGTTTTGGCGGCATGCGCGAGTTAGATAACGGACAGTACGATAAAACAAAATATATTAAAGTGGGCCACATTCCTAACGTATTCATGCTTGAAAAAGAAGTCTTTAACACGGTAGGGGGCATAGATAAAGATTATGTGATGCATTACGAGGAGTCGGACCTGGCAGAGAAGGTTTTAAGGCTTAGGCTTGATGTAGTTTTATTCCCTCATGCCCGAACCTGGCATGACCTTCCACAGGATAGCCCTAAGGGCCATAAGTCATTCCTGGGTAGAAACCCCGGCATGGTTTATTATGTTTCCCGTAACCGTATTCTTTTTATGCGTAAGAATTCTAAGGGTATTCGCCTGTTCCTATTTTTAGTGATCTTTAGCAATATTTTCTTATTGTACAATATCTTGATCTTGATAAGAAACGGCCAGTTTGGCTTGATCAAATTAGCGTTAAAGGGGTATATTGACGGATTAAAAATATGAAAAAGATTAATATTGGTTGCGGGCCTATAGGCAAAGATGATTGGGTTAATCTTGATTGGGGGATCGTGGCTTTCGCGCACAGGCTTCCTTTCTTAGAGAAGGTTTTTCGTAAAATCAAGCTCATCCCGGAAGGTTACCGCGTCCAATGGCCAAAGAATCTCCTGTTGCATGACTGCCGCCGCAATCTCCCCTTTGCAGACAATAGCGTTGATTTTATTTATACTTCGCACTTCATAGAGCACCTGAAGAAATTTGACGCCCAAAGGCTGCTGGAAGACTGTTACCGCGTTCTTAAACACGGGGGAGTGTTGAGAATATCGGTGCCTGACTTAAAGATACTGGCAGGAAAGTATGTTGAGAACGATGTAGATTTCTTTGTCAACTTCTTGAAACTGGAGAAAAGTAATCCTAAAGACATTATATTGGCCGATATATTCAATAATATGTTTTATCCTGAATCTTACGGCAGGCGTTTTAAGGGATTGGAGAAGTTGATGTATTTCTTCGCCCGTCCGCATTTATGGATGTATGATTATGCTTCTTTAAGCAGCCTGCTTAAGGAGTGCGGATTCAAGACAGTAGAGCAAAAGAGTTTTAGGCAAGGCGAGGTGCCGGACCTGAAAGAGCTTGATGTTTTCCCGGAAATCAGCCTGTATGTTGAGGTCAAGAAATAAACAGCTATGAGAATAATCTTCATTAACCCTTGGGCAAAATCTTTATTTGGAGATACGAAGCAGGCCACCGGCCATCCGCATATCGGCCTTGCTTATCTTATAGCCACTTGCAAGAAGCATGGGTATAAAGATATCAAGGTGTTTGATGAGGGGATCGAGAAGGATGACGCTATTCTCATGAATATGATCTCTACTTTTCGCCCGCATCTTTTAGCAGTGACTACTTTTAGTTATTGTTATCAATTTGCCAAGGAGCTGATAGATAAGATAAAGTCCCGGTATCCTGATATTTTAGTCATTGCCGGAGGGCCGCATGTTTCCGCGACCAGGGAGCAGATCCTTCGGACAACCAAGGCGGATTTTGCCATGAAAAGCGAATCCGAGATAACTTTCGTGGATTTTTTAAAGGAATTAGAGAAGCCAAAACCGGACTTTAGCCGAGTAAATAACCTTATCTGGAAAGACAATGGCGTCATTGTAGAGAACGCAGACGCCAAATTTATTGAGGATTTGGATTCTTTGCCTTTTCCGGATTATTCTTTTTTCGGTATAGAAAGGTATTTATGCCATAAGGCACGCCTTATGCCTTTAATCACTTCCCGCGGATGCCCTTACGGGTGTAATTACTGTTCTATCCGCCTATCGATGGGGCGGAATTTTAGAAAGCGCAGCCCCCGGAATGTAATTGACGAGATCAAATATTTACAACGCGATTACGGAGCTAACCATTTTGAGATCAATGACGATTGCTTTGCTTTGGATATGCAGCGCGCTGAAGATATATGCGATGGGATAATACGCGACGGACTGGATATCAAATATGAGATATATAACGGTATCCGCGCGGATAATGTCAATGAGCGGCTCTTAAATAAAATGAAACACAGCGGTTGTGTCTTTATCTCATATGGCTGTGAATCGGGAAACCAGGAGATCGTGAACAACTCTATCGGTAAGAACTTGGATTTAAAAAAGGTGGTGGAGGCGGTTGATTTAACTAACCGTATCGGTATTAGAAATTCGGTAAATTTTATTATCGGCCATCCCAATGAAACTTATGATACGGCAATGCAGACGCTGCGTTTTGCTAGGTCTCTAAAGACTAATTTTGTAAATATATATAACCTTATTCCGTATCCGGGGACAGCGCTTTATGACTGGGTAGAGCAAAATGGCACTTTTTTAATGCCGAAAGAAAGCTATCTGGAGGAAGCAGGCAGCAGGGAGCTGGAGCCGGTTTTCGAAACCAAAGAATTTACCAAAGAAGAGCGGGTAAAGGTTTTAAAGAAGGGATTTGCGCTCTATGAAAGGACAGTGCTAGAGTTTCGCTTCGGCAAGATCCTTGGTTTTCTAGTGTATCTTCTGGCAAGAAACAAGTTTATTTTTTCAATGGGTAGAAAGTTTGTTTTTGACAATCCTATTGGAGCGCGAATTTATAGGTTTTTGAGCAAAGGATCGAGGAGAACATAAGACAAGGGAAAATATGAATAAAAAAGCAATCTTTTATTTAGTAATGTTTATTTTTGTGTTAGTTGTGCTTCTGGGGGCGGGTGAATTGATAACCAGGATTAATGAGAATCAGGCATATCGTAAAATGCTTAAGGGCATAGAAAAGTCCATCTATGCGGAGGATCCGGAGATAGGATTTAGATTTATTCCTTATTCTACCGTAGATAAACAAGGGTATTCGATAGAAATTAACTCTGAAGGATTCAGAGATGCTGAACATAGTCAAAAGAAAAAGAAATTTCGTATTTTGGCTTTAGGTGATTCCTTTTTATTTGGGTGGAAAATGTCTTACCAAGACATGTTCATTACGCAGCTCGAAGATTCTTTTAAGGGGAAAGTAGAGATCGTTAAAATGGGGATACCCGGCAACGGTACGGCCAAGAACTACAAAGTCCTTAAATATAAAGGGCTAAAATATAAACCAGACTTAATTATTCTAAATTTCTATATGGGAAGCGATTTCATAGATGATTTGCGACCGCCTGATAGGGTAATAAACAATAACCAGACAAGGGCATTGCCGTTTGAAGCTTATGAGAATGTTGGAGGGAAGATTTACTCATATTCTAAACTTAGGGTTGCTCACTTCTTGAGATGGAGATGGACGAGGTGGCTAATCATGATGAGGAGGGGGCAGAATTTCTTTAACCGGTTATTTATCGCCTGTGAAAAAGCAGCTTACGACAATATTTTAAGAAAATTATTGAATGAACATCAGAGAGCGGCATTAGAGACAAATATTGCTTTACGTCAGAAAACATTGGATATCAAAATCAGGGCCCTAAAGGAAAGAAATCAAATTTCAAAGTATCTTATGAGCGAAATGGGAGTTTTCTATAATAATTACACTAATTATTTTAATAAAGCGATAGAGAATAATTTTAAAACATTGAAAGAAATGAATAATTTAGCAAAAGCAAATAACGCTGAATTTGTGATAGTCTTTGTGCCTTCCGACATTCAGATAAACAGTATTTTATTTAAAGATATAAAGATCGTTTTGGGCTTAAAAGACCAAGATTATGACGTCTTAAAACCCAATAAACTGCTCATGAGTTTTTGTACTAGAAATAATATTAGATTTATCGATCTATTTCCTTACCTTAAAGATGCATATAATAAAGGCATTCAATTATATTTGCCCGATTATGACCGCCACTGGACGGTAGAAGGGCATAAAATTGTAGCCCGTGGTTTGGAGGATGGTTTAAATAAGTTGAATTTTCAACCTAACTTGCAAGAACTAGATTTTAAAAAATAAATTGATACCACAAACATTTTATAAGGATTTTATTGCTTTTTATAACATAAATAAATGCATCGTTTGTGATAAAAAAATCAGCGTCAACATGAGCTTTTTCTCTGATGTTTGGTCTGAGGATCACACAACCATGTTTAAAGTTTTTAGGTGTGATAGTTGTGGATTGGCCTATAGCTATCCTTTCTTAAGTGTCGATGAAGAAAGAAAGTTATATGAAGATTATTTTGCCCATCATATCCATGAAAACATCTCTACTAATCAGGTAGCCATTCAGTTTAAATGTCAGAATTTATTAGATGATATTTTGGGCGGATATTTTTTCAAAAGCAGAAATATATGGCTAAAAAAGCTTCTTTCGTCTTTTTTATTCCAAAGGATATTAACTACATATCCAATTTTTTCATGTGTTAAAGATAAACCATTAAAAATACTTGATATCGGATGTGGGGACGGGCATTTTCTAAGTAAGGCGAAACGTTTTGGCTGTGTGTGTTTCGGAACGGAATATCATGATACTCTGGTTAACCGTTTGAATGCCAATGGCATAATCGCAACTAAAGAGATAAAGGATTTTGTAGGCCGGGTTAAAGCTGAAGCGGATAAGTTTGATATAATCAGAATTAATTGGGTGCTTGAGCACGTAGCGAACCCTGGTGGGATTTTAGAAGATGCCCATAAGCTTTTGAATGATGATGGAGAACTTATAATCGGAGTGCCAAATTTTGACACTTTCGCAAATATTTTCAAAGAAGATTTTCAGATGCATCTTCCTCAACACAGACAGCTTTTTACAAAAAAAAGTATCATCGGATTGCTCAAAAGACACGAGTTTAAAGTTATTTTTTACAGGACGAAATCTCTCGGAATTATCGGTCCTTCTTTAGCCAGGAAATTGCGGTTAAAAAATGTCAATTCATTATTAAGGCTAATCGACATATTATTTTCTATGGCGTTAGATCTATTTAATCGCGGAGATTGTATTGAAGTTTATTGTAGAAAAACATGAAAAAACATATTTTTATATTTATAATTTTCTCCCTTTTGACTTTAGTTTTTACATTTCCCCTTATTGCCAATTTTAGTAAATCATGTCTTGGATTTTCTAGTTCAGACGAGGTATTGCATCCCATATGGAGTTATTGGTATTTAAAATATGCATTAATCCATAAAATAAGCCTTATGAACACTGATTTTCTGGCATACCCATTTGGCATTAAGATTTTTGGTGATTTTTGCCCCTATATATATCTCGGCATGGTCATTTTTCTTTCCAAGTTTTTTAATTATATCGCAACATATAATATCCAAATACTGTTGAGTTTTATATTGACCGGTTTTTTTACTTATTTATTAGTTTACAATTTAACTAAAAGCATAATTTCTGGTTTGATATCCGGTATAATATTTACCTTTTGTCCTCAGCACTTCATGCGTTCTTGGCAGCATCTTACGCTTTCGTATTTCCAGTGGATGCCTTTGTATCTTCTTGCGCTTTTTGAATTAAAAAATAGACCGAGTTTTAAGCGTTCTGTATTATTGTCTTTATCGATTTTCTTATTAGCTTCTTTCGAGCTGCATTATTTGTTTTTTATGTTTATAGCGACTATTTTATTTGCCATAATTTATTTTTTTAATGCTAGTTTAAACGATTTCGTAAAATTTATCAGATTTTTATTATTGGGTGGGTTTGTTTCTTTGATATTTATTATGATCCAGTTATACACGTATATGCAGAAAATGTTCTTTTCCAATAAAGGAATTGCTGCTGCGCATAACATATTCAATAGACCTTTTGAAGATCTTTTTTCGCAGTCGGCGAAACTGCTAAGTTATTTTCTGCCTTCAACAGAACACTTTATTTTTGGTGGCTTCACGAGTATGTTTATCGGCTCGCCGTTATACGGTAATAGCCTGACAGAGAACAATCTCTATCTGGGGATTGTAGCTTTAACTTTGGCGTTCTTTGGCTGGAAGCTGCATAGAAAGGAAACCGGGGGAGGGGGAAATTTTTCAATTAAATTTTTTCTTGGGCTCGCTATTGTTTCCTGGTTTTTATCACAGCCGCCATGGTGGCAGATATTTAATTTTAAACTGCCAATGCCATCCTTCTTTATTTATAAATTCCTCCCAATGTTCAGGGCGTATTGCAGATTTGGCATCCTTTTGAATTTATCGATTGCTGTATTGGCCGGTTTTGGGATAAAATATATTCTCTTGAAATTTAATTCTCGCTTTAAGAAGCAGTTATTTTATATTATCGTCTGTTCCTTAGTGATTTTTGACTTTTGGAATAATCCTTGTCAGCATGCGATCAATCTTACTAGTTATAATATGGTTTACGATTGGTTAAGAGAGAAAAAAGAAAGAGTTATTATTGCCGAGTATCCTTTAGATATAAATGGGTCCAACGATTTTTATAAATTTTTTCAGACAATCCATGAGAAAAAAATGATTAATGGGACTATCCCTGGTACTCAAGCTAATGATTTAACTAAGAAAATATCTAAATTATCCGATTCGTATACAGCGGGTGTGTTAAAATGGCTAGGAGTAAAATATGTAGTAGTCCATAGAGAGGGTTATTTGCAAACAGGATTGATAGAAGAAAGCGAAGAATTGAACAATATCCATAACAATAAAGGATTAGAGTTAGTTACAGAATTTCCTAGGCAGCCATGTCCAGATGATGGATCGGTGTGTCTTGCGTACAGAGGACCGGTTGACGTGTATAAAGTTATAGCTAGCCCGATTAAACCATAAGCAAAGAAAGAAATGAATATCTTAGGGATTTCTTGTTTTTATCATGACAGCGCTGCCTGTTTAGTGCGCGACGGAGAAATTGTTGCCGCGGCACAAGAGGAGCGCTTTACCCGCAAAAAACACGATTTTAACTTTCCTATAAATGCTATTCAATGGTGTTTAAAAGAAGCTAATATCAGCGTAAAAGAGCTGGATTTCGTCTCTTTTTACGACAAGCCTTTTATTAAATTTGAGAGGATATTGGAGACATCTCTTAGTTACTCGCCCAGCGGCATAAAGCAGTTTATCCAAGCCATGCCATTATGGCTAAAACAGAAGCTGTGGATTCCGGAAATTATCCATAAGGAGTTGGGGTATCAGGGTAAGATCATCTTTGCCGAGCACCATGAGTCTCACGCGGCAAGCGCGTTTTACCCATCGCCTTTTAAAGAAGCGGCATTTTTAACTATGGACGGGGTAGGGGAGTGGGAGACCGCTAGCTTTGGCGTAGGCAAAGAAAACAATTTAGATTTGCAGTATTATTTACGTTTTCCGCATTCCCTGGGTTTATTGTATTCCGCGTTTACTTATTACACTGGTTTTAAAGTTAACTCAGGTGAATATAAGCTGATGGGCCTGGCTCCCTATGGAGAGCCTAAATATAAAGATCTGATTCTGGATAAGCTTATAGATTTAAAAGAAGATGGTTCTTTTAAGATGGATATGCGCTATTTCGGGTTTTGTAACGGCCTAAGAATGACTAACTGGCGTTTTGAGAAGTTATTCGGCGGGGCCCCAAGAAAACCGGAAACAAAAATATCACAAAAAGATATGGATATTGCCGCTTCGATACAGCAGGTTACCGAGGAGATCATGCTCAGGATAAGCCGGCATGTGCATAAAGTTGCAGGGCTTGATAAACTTTGCCTTGCAGGGGGAGTAGCTTTAAACTGCGTAGGTAACGGAAGGATTTTGCGCGAGGGGCCTTTTAAGGATATCTGGATACAGCCGGCAAGCGGGGATGCCGGAGCAGCCTTGGGGGCTGCGCTTTTGGTTTGGCATAAATATTTGGGTAAGGAACGCATCAGCGATGAAGAGACGGATACGCAAAAGACTTCTTTATTAGGGCCTTGGTATACTGACGATTATATCGAGAGTTTTCTGGTAAAAGAAAATGCGTCTTGCCATCGCTTGAATTATACCGATATCCCGGAGATTATCTCTGATCTTATCGCGCAGAATAATGTCATCGGCTGGTTCC
>Ga0265297_10004950_pt1 | contig 21013 bp, 18 predicted proteins | sample Munlanlwell13791_FD_192502 | JGI IMG/M metagenome (GOLD analysis project Ga0265297, IMG submission 192502) | Leachate microbial communities from a municipal landfill in Southern Ontario, Canada - Leachate well 137-91 | ecosystem: Engineered > Solid waste > Landfill > Unclassified | place...
CATCATCAAAGACGCCAGTGAAGCTATGCGGGCAATGCCGGACGGGGAGAATGCAGGGTATTATGCCGATGAGATTAGCTATGCTGCAATGGAGCTCTTCAAAAGGCCGCACAGTATCCGTCCCGCTCTCACGCCATGTGAAGCCTAGAAAGGATTATGACCCCCCGGAAACGGGGGTTTTATCTTTTTCACAGGGGGTACTTGACATTGGACTTCTAATATGGTAGGATAGGAGTTGTAACAGTTGCCCCTCTTTCCGGATGCGAGGTATTGCATATGGGGCTTGCCAAGTATACTAAGCTCAGAATTGACGGTCTTGTACCGTTTCATTCATAGTTTATACTTGGCACGCCCGAAAAAGCCCGGAAAGCTGATTCGGGTTGTTCTTTTTATATACATAACTTTCTATTGTATAAGAGGTTGTGAATGAATACGCAACGAATGGGACTTGTAAGTATCCCGCAAGATGAATGGAATTTGTACCCGCAACTGGTGTTAGAGGATGAAGCGATCCCGAACAAGGTCAAGAGCACCTTTATACTGCTTCATGCTCGCGCAGGGGATACCCGCTCCCTGACAATATCAGCAAAACAGGCAGTCCGCATAACCTCCTGCCACTCCGCCAAGACCTTTTCCACCCACCTTTCGATACTCCGGAAGTTCTGTCTTATCGGCACAAGTAAAACCCAGTATGGGACTTATATCGAATTCTACAGTCCTTGGCTGCGCTATACCCGGATCCGCCAGAAGCAGGGTGCCTATTCAGTAGAGCCCAATTCTTGGATCCACCCAAGGATTGCCCAGTTCATGCATATCGCGGGTAAGTTCCCCAGCGACCTTAAGAAGCTCACTAAGGAATACCAGACCGTTAAGGCGGTAGAAAAGGCCATGGAAGCCCTTGCATGGGAGAATATCCATAAAGACCTTGCCAACACCGGATACTCGTATGTCCCGGATAAGAAGAGTCCGGGAGTCTATAGCCTCGTGATGTATAGCAATTCCGAGATGCGGCTGCGGCATGATAATAGCTTCTTCCCGAAGTTCCATGGTAAAGACGTTATGATTTATAGCGCCAAGACCGGCAAGAAGACCAAGATGCATTTTGAACGATCCTTCTTTGAGATGGCTGCGGTAGACCCCGACCTGAAAGAAGCAGTAGAGACACGTGATAGCTTTGACACCCAAGCCTATGCGCTGGGCTACCGGATGTGTGAAAGCAATATCATGACAAAATTGCAGACATATGCAGTTGATCTGGTACCGGCAATTTTTGCCGGTATGGATAAAGAAGTCCTGCAAAACTGGTACGAAAATGAAAAAGCAAATGCAGAAGTAGCGTATGATAACACAATGGATACAGAAATGAATACAGAAAAGGGTACAGATACAGTACCGGCAGATTTTGCCGGTTTCTGTACTAGCAAGCCCGAAAAACGGCGTGTATATAGTAGTATTAATAATACTAATAGTAGTAATGATAGTAGTTTATATATATTCCATAAAGAGATTAACAGCGGGAGCATTCGCTACGCTTCGCTACGCTCATGCACCCCCGAGGGGGGAAACTGCAAAGAGCAGAATAAGGAAGAGAAGAGAGAAGCTACTGAAGAAGCTATTATGAGTCATGATATATCTATTACTCATGATGTATATAACAATAATAGACTGATTAATACAAATATAACAGAAATAGAAGAAACTGATACAGAAACAGAACAGAATGATACTACTATCAGTCAAGATCCTCTTACTTATAATGTGAACGTTACAGAAACAGAAAGAAACTTTACAGAAACTACCGAAGAAGGGAATGATTCTGCATTTCCTGCAAGTATCCCCTCAAATACTGACAAAGTTGTAGGGGATTCTTGGTTAGACTGTTTTGAAACAGCCGTTGATTATATCTCTGATGATGAAGAAGATCTGAAGCAGAATAAACTGGAACAGAAGCAGAAGCGAGCCGACCGCAAAGCCCGTAAGTCTTTCCGTGATGCCCTAGCCCGCACAGATATTAAAATACCTAACTTGACATCCGCTGAAGAGCAGGATAGGATGATTGCAGACGTATGCAGTCAGGGGTTGGCTACCGATCCTGATAAGATTCTCCCGGCATGGACTGTTAAGCATCCGGCGGCGCGGTGGGAAGCATACCAAGCCGAACAGAACCGGGTAGAAACGGCAGATAAGGACGTATCGTGGATCTCCAACATAGCCACCGCCCGAAAGAATGCCTCACGGAAGCTCACAGAGCCGCTAGAATCGCTTTCGTGGCGTTCCACCCTGTCAAGTACGCATAAGGACCCCGAACGCTCTCTAAACGCCTCTAAACGCTTCTGGGCACGGTACAGGCTCAAGAATGACGTAGACCCCCGGACAAAGAAGCATTATCCGGCATGTTATCAGGATCAAAAGTAGAAGTTTTGCAGACGTATGCAGTGCTAATCAGAAAGGGATACGACAATGAGTGCCGGTGCCGGTGGGTTCATTCCCGCCAAAAAGGACGTTAAGTTTATCAAAACCGAGGCGGCAAGCCGCCCCGAGGAATCCCAACAGGGTAAGTGGGGTTCAAAGAAGCCGAAATCAAAGAGAAGTCCGGAACAGCATCAATCCACCCAGACGTTTATACGGGTTTATAATGCTTTGGCTTCTGACCTTGGGTATCCTCCCGAGGGGGAATACTGGCATTTCCAGAACGTAGCCGCCGCCGTCGGCTATGATTCAACCTTCTACCCGTATCTGGTTGTGGCTTTCCTGAAAGACTGGGATACCATCAAAGTCAACTATCAGGACGTTTTCAAGAATCATGCGCCAGATATCTCCGCGCTAGATTTCATCAAATACCGCCTTACACGAGAAATTCTCGGTAAACCTACGTGTTATCAGGGACTGACCGCGTATACGGAACGACACCCCCTTCTGGCTACTCCGGCGTGGGCCACTTCCATTCAGGAGCACGCGGACGCGGAAGCCTCAAAATCTGCTGAAAGGCTGGGCAAAGAGCGGGCCGATATCAACCAAGATCGGTTTGATTTCTCCAAGTCAAAGTACGTCACGGAAGAAAACCAATTCTCCCCGTCATTACAGCCCAAGTACCATAACGGGGCCCGGATCATTCAAGAGAACCATCTGGAAGCTCCCGGCCCGCATATCAAGCACGGCTATGACCGGGCGGTGGTTTGTGTGGAACTCTATCCGGCCAAGGGGTGGATGGACGCCAAAGCCGTTCCTTACCTCCCGAAATGGACCATCAAAGTCAACGGCCCCGGCGAGAACCCAGTCCTGTCCCGATTTTTCGGTTATGTTCCCGATGGGAAGTACCTGAAGAGTCAGCACGAATCTCCGGAAGCGTTTGAACACCACAAGAAGGTGGCGGTGGAGTCTATGGCCTTCTTCATTAAGGTTCCAAACATCTATTCCAAATTCATGTCGGTCGCCACAGAAAACCCTGTTTACCATGATTATGACAAAGAATACGAGATCACCCTTGGAATCGCCCGTGGACTGCCCCGGCTGGGATACCTTACGGCAATGATTCACGATATGGGCTTCCCGTCATGGGAATCCTATTATGACTGGTACCTGCTCTGCTATAACGAGACCATTTTCAAACTTTTTGGTGGATCTATCAAGTTTGAAACGCAATGTCAGGGCAAAGTCCCCGTATTCACGTATGATTTCCGGAAAGATGGGTTCATGGGATTGAATCCTTGCGAAGAAATTCTTGACAAACCCTTTACCAGTGTGGTACAGTGCAAGCCGTACTGGCCGATATTCCGTTTTCACACAGATGCACCCTTGGCGGCAATCCAAAGACTTTTAGTCAACTGCAAGGAATACCATGCTTAATGCAAAGCAGCTCCGGGAGTCCGGCATTCCGAGGAACTTCATACCGGGTAAAGCCGAAGAAGACCTCACGTTCAAACACCGGGAATCCCAAGAGATCTACAACAGCGTATTGGAAGAATTCAACGGGAGAATCAACAATACCCTGAATCTCTTTCTCTTCGGTACAGCCCTTACGGGGAAGACCGAGATATCCGCGATCCTTACCAAGAAAGCCCTGTCGCTGGGGAAGACCGCCGCCATGATCCCCCAGCGGGATTTCATGCAACAGGGTATCATTCCCATCCCGGATCAGTACAAATCCCTCTACCACTATCTGGGGACGGTGGACTTACTGGTTATCGAGCATATCGAAGAGCTCCGGTTCCCCCCGGATACGTTCAATGTAGTCATTAACTCCCGGTGGGATAACGGTTTACCAATTATCTTCACTTTTACTACCACAGACCGTCGGAAGCTCCAAGTGAACAAGTCCTATTCGGAGTCACTGGATGAAGCCCTTATCCGGTCGGAAAAGTCATTAGGCGCGGCATGGCCGGTCAGAATAGCGGAACGCTTTGAAAAGATATTTACGGGTGCCGAACCCTATAGGGAACATAAAGCAACTATCGCTAAATCCACAGTCGATCAAAAGGAATCCGATACCGATGAAGGTTGAACTCAGAACATACACCCCAGATCCGATGGAACAGATAGCATTCGCGGCCCGGAACTGCTATTCCAGAACTCCCGGACAGTGCAAGAAGCCTGCGGTGGACTATATCCGGATGCTTGCGGAAAGCGGACACGAATCGCCTATTGAACATGTCAGCTATACCTTCTTTATCGAGGGTATCAGCCGCGCTTGCAGTCATCAACTGGTGCGGCATAGAATTGCCAGCTACAGCCAAAAAAGTCAACGGTACGTCTCAGAGTCTGGATTTGATTATGTGATCCCCCCGAGTATGAAAGGGAAGACCATATCCCTCCCGGACGTGTCCGGCCCTGTCGCGGCAGAGGATTACTTCATCGAGACCATGGAGATCCTTCAGGGACGCTATGCGGTGCTTCAGGCCGCCCTTGGCGGGGTCAAAGAGTCATCTAACGAGGATGCCCGCTACGTTCTCCCCAACGCCTGCCAGACCAATATCGTCATGACAATGAACGTAAGAAGTCTTTATCATCTTTTCAATGAACGGATGTGCCAAAGAGCTCAGTGGGAAATCCGAGAGCTTGCTGGTAGAATGTTGGAACTGGTTAAGCCCACGGCTCCCGAATTGTGGGAGAACGCAGGTCCGAAATGCTTCAAACTGGGTCATTGTCCCGAACAGAAATCCTGCGGCCTTACTCCGAAGAAGGATTAGGATATGTCGGTAGAGCTTCAATTTATCGGTAGCCTTCTCGATTCCGGGATGCCACCGTCAAAGATTGTGGAATTCGGCGTCGAACATACCTACTTTACGCCAGAAGTCCAGAAGATGTATCTGTTTATAAAGAATCACTATCTCATTCACGGGCAGTTGCCGTCGGATGAGACAATCCAATCCGAATGTGGGGCGCTCCCGGACTATGACTGCAAAGAACCCCCGTCGTATTATGCCGATAAGATCATTAAACGGCACAAAGAGAACGTGATTAAGAAGGAACTGAATGCCGCGATCAACAGTCTGGCGGCGCAGGATCCGGATAAAGCCCTTGAAACGGTCAAGAATCTGGTCGGAATGTGCGGGAAGATCGGGATTGTTGACGAAAGCAGTATGCAGAATGCCCGAGAAGTCGCCGAGACACGCATCAAAGACTATTTTGAGCGGATGGCACACCCGGAAGTCGTACAGGGCATCAAATGGCCGTGGCCCCATATGAATGAACAAACCCAAGGAATGCACAAAGGGGAGCTCTATTTCATCGTGGCGCGCCTCAAACAGGGCAAAACATGGACAATCGTAGCCCTGATGGATGAAGTCATCAAGTCAGACGTTCCCGCCATGGTTGTTACGATGGAAATGCCAGTTGATAAGGTTCTCCGGCGTTTTGAGTCTAAGACCTCCGGAATCGGGTTCGGTAGCTTTGTCAAGCATACCCTGACACAGATCGAAAAAGAGAACTATGTCAACGCGGTAAAGCGGATGCATGGCGGTTTAGCTCCTCTTTGGGTGGTAGGAAACGGAAGAGTCAGAACCGTACAGGATATTGAACTCCTGATTGAAGAGAAAAAGCCCCGCGTGCTCCTGATTGACGGTGTTTACCTTTTGGGCCTTGACGGGCAGAAAGGCGCATCCAAGTGGGAAAGAGTCAGCGCCGTCGTGGATGAGCTCCAGAAGCTCGCCCAGCGGAAGCAAATCAGTATCCTTGCCACCACACAGTTTAACCGTGGAGTCAAGAAGGGTGCCAAAGAGGTCGATGCCTCCGATATCGGCTTTGCTTATGAAGTTGGACAGGCGGCGGATATCCTGATGGGGCTGGTACAGGATGATGATATGAAGTTGAACAAAGAGATGGTCCTGAAGGTCATGGAACGCCGCGAAGGGGAGACCTTTAACCTGAAAATCCGGTGGGATTTCGAGACCATGGACTTTTCAGAAATTGGAGTTGTCTCAGATGATGAACTTAACCTGAAAAATACCAAGTCGGATGAACCGGAAGCTATATTCTAAGTCAAAGAAAGGCAACAAGTTATGTCAAAAGGTAAGGTAAGAAAGCCAACAAAGAAGGAAATGGCAAAGCTGGAACATCTGGATCTGTCAAACCTCCCCGCGCTGCGGTTCCGTGTCAAGGCCTTGACCGGGGAGCTTGTCCAAGTCGGATCCTTTGTCTTGGAGAACATCAATATCAGTCAATTGGTGTTTTTGCGGATGCCCAAGGGTTCCGACAAGGATGATCTGGTAAAGCTGGCGGATAATCGGATTGCGCTGGAGAAGTATAACGTGGATAAGCAGTTTATTGTCTATCTGTCATCGGAAGTGGAAGTCTTGGAACTTGAACCAATCGCGGAAGAAGAAGTCTAGTCGATTTTCACCCCGGAAAAGAATTAACCCCCGTTGATCCGGGGGTTTTTCTTTTTGTCAGCATTGGCGCGCTTCCCGTAGCAGTCGTGCCCACGGTTAAGGTCTTCGCGGTCATCCGGCGGAACTGCCTTGACGCGCACGCCGTTGATCTTGGCGTTCTTAAAGCCCTTGGCGCAGCGGTAGTAGCGCCAGTGTTCGGTATTGCGGATGGTATTCGACACTATGTCACCTCCTTCTTAAAGTCTAACCGGGGACGAATCTTTTGTGTTTACTACCCGATATTCACACCTTACAGAAGCAGAATCGGTACACCCCCAATAGAAGCCGACTTGCCAGTCAATAACGATTTTTTCAATACTGGTGTACTCCTTGCTAAACCATCCGGAGATATCCGATTTCTTCGGAAGGCTCTGTAACGCCATGTACTTTGATTCTTGGCTTTTAACAGGGTCCCAGCCTGTCCAAACACCGTTAATAAGAGACCGCACTTGAAAGCTATATCGAGCCATTTTATTCCCCTTTTCTTATGCGCGTCATTGCGCGGTGTCTTATTCTTACATATTCAATATACACTACGATAGATGGAAAGTCAAGAGAAAAAATGAAATAATTCCTCTTTCCTGATTTTGCAGACGTATGCAGTACCCCCACCGTGATAAAATAGCTATAATATACGGCATAACCCTGTAACAGAGGAGACATTATGCAGATCAAGCCAAAATACCTTCCAATTGCCTCGGGATCCACTTTAGGAGCCCTTAAGGTTGGCGGTGGATTATCCGTTAGTCTTGACGGAACAGTGGAATCTGAATCTCAGCAACCATTTACTGGACTAGAAACTCCAGCACACTTTAGCGTGTCATATGATCAAGTTACTCGTATTTTTACCGTTACAGTCTCTTCTGATACTGTTGTCGTTGTTAGTGGGGAACCTATCACACTCCCCGCTGGGATATACACCACCATAGCACACGCAAATACCAGCGGTGTTTATTGGTGCTTTATCAATGGGAGTGGCATACCAGAATGTGATGTATCACTCGCTTTTGACAGTGAAGCACCACTTGCTTATGCATACTACAACGCGACAACGGTGGGGAGCGTCCTCTTTGACGAGCGCCATCCAAATACGTGGCCCGCAGATCTGCATGGGTATCACCACTTTTTGGACGGATCACGATTGCTTTCTGGTGGTACGATCTCCAGCTATACGCTTGGAAGCAGCACAACCGCAGATATGCAATATGATATAGATTCAGTATCTTTTGCTGATGAAAGCATAGAGCATACCCTCGACGCCCTGACTGGAGGAAACGGTGTCTATACCTATTGGTACCGTAGCGGTAGTGATGCGGCAGGGGAATGGTCATGGGTAACCGGCGCTAATCTTCCGTTCCCGGTTAGCGGAACAGAAATGCAGTACAACTTGCTCAGTGCTGGAAATTGGACTCTTGCAAACATCACAGCGGATAACCTGTGGATGGTGGTGTGGGTGGTAGCCACAAACGCCTATGCACCGGGATTTGATAGTCCCCATCGGTATGTCAATATCGTCGGGCAAACCCTGTATACGTCTCTTGCGACGGCACAATCCGCTTCTTTCCTCACCTCGATCTCGTGGGGAGAACTTCCGTTTGCGGAAATCTGCCCGTTGGCAAAGATCATCGTAAGATATACAAATACAGCAGGTAATGACTTTAATTATGTCTCAGTGGAGAGTATCCGGGGGACAAAGGCCTCGATTACCTCAACGGTATCCCCGACAAACCATAATTCACTCTCAGGGCGTTCTGTCGAGGGTGCCCACCCTGCGCTGGCATTGATCTATGACAATACCGCAAGCGGACTTACAGCAGAAACGGTACAAGCCGCGATTGATGAAGTTGTAACCTATGGATACAAATACGTCTATACAGCACAGTCTATGGAAAGCCCTTTGGTGGCGGACTGGGCGCTTGCAACGAATGCCGCGCTATCCAATGATGCTACAAACGCGGGAATCACGGTACGCCTCTTTGGGGATGCATCCGAAGCCGGGGCTGGAACACAACTTGTCATGGTACCCGGAACAGCCACCTCGATTACCATAACGGCACGGTGGCGGGCTGTAACGTCTCCGGGAGCGGCTAAGGGTGTCGCCTTCAAGCTCTACCATCGTCTGGAAGGAACCACGGTAGGCGCGTGGGGGAACTACTTACTGACCACGGCCACGACTTCGGATGATACGTGGCAGATGTTTACCCAGACAATCCTCCTTTCTACACTTGGCATTACGGCGGGAGATTACCGTCAATTCGAGATTACAAGGCTCCCAACAGATGCTGGTGATGATTTGGTAGGTAATGTAGCTCTGGAAATGATCGTATTGGAGTTTGTGTAATAAGTAACAAGGAGGTCATATTATGTCAGTATTTGCAAATACAGCTATTCCGGCTGCTATTCAAAAAGATATCGCTTCCGGTTATACCGAAGTCGATCACGTTGCGGATTGTAGCCCCATGTATTACATTCATGACGGTTCTGTAGTCAGAGAAATGACCCCGGAAGAGAAGAGTCTGTATTACCCGCCGTCACTGGAATCAGTTAAGTCGGCAAAGAATAGCAGCATTGAAAGCAAGACTGAAGAAATCTACGCGGCTGGGACACCCGCGCATATCAGTACCGTTCTCTACCGGTTTGATACCCAGACAGGAAAACGGGCCGCCATGCGGTGGAAGACCCTAGATAGCGTAATTTGGCGGGTAAAATCGGGTGCTATCCCAGAAGCCTATATGTTCCCCATGAATGTCGAATCTATTACCAATGCCGAAGGGGAATATCTGAAGATCTTGCTCCCGCTCCCGACATGCGCGGCGGCGGATACCTTCTATATTGAGCTTATGCAGAACGATCAAGCTATTGCAACAGCCGGAACAAGCCTTTTGCTACAGGTTGAAGCAGCTACTACGGTTGAACAGGTAAACGCCATTGTGGATAATCGGACTATTCCATTTGTCCCATAAGATACTAGGAATTGTAATGAATACTATTACAACGGCTGACACTTTGGCAGGAAATGCGGCTCTGGAAAGCATTATATTGGAGTTTGCATAAAATGGGTGTTAGGACAAGTGCATACGCAAACCGGCTGAATTTCGGAACGCCATCGCACCTGACTATTACGACCGCGATGACCGCGTGCGCGTGGGTGACGTTTGATAACATCACACAGGATCATTATATTGCAGGTCGATACTATGCCACAGACCCGTATCGGTGTTGGACTTTTGGAATTAGGACAACAGGAAAGGTCACTGGCATTGTGTCGGCAAACGGAATAACGACGACAATCATCAATTCAACAAACGCCATCACGCATACGGCCCTCAACCACATTGTTTTTCGCTACTCAGGATCGAATCTTGATCTATTTGTCAACGGCGTATCTGCGGCAACGTCTGTTGCGTTTTCGTCAGGCATAAATGTTGCAGCTTCGATCAGCACGCTTATCGGCACGCAGACATCATCGTCTGACGCGTACGCGCTTAACGGTTCAGTATTTGATTTTCGTCTTTACAATAGGTCGCTATCGAACGATGAATGTGCTGATTTGTATGCGCAAAAAGGGCAGGATGCAATTTTAGATTCTGCACTCGTTTTGCGCACATGCGTGCAAAATGGTTATGCCGGAGACAGCTTATCAGGGCAGACCGTCTACGACCATAGCATCTACAAAAATCACATCACAGCGACAGGCGCGCCAACGGTTGAGGCGGACCCATACAGCACTGTTAAGCCACCTATACGTATTCGTTCATCCTGATAGGAATAATCGCTATGTTTTGGCCTAAATTCATAAGATATGGTAGCTGGGGAGCTCCCGGATGGTCGGGAGGTCAATGGGTATCCGCTGAAGAGATAAAGACGTGGACACCCGCCAAGGTCTACGCTCTTTGGCTTATTCCACCTATAGATAAGATGGATGAATGCTTCAAGCGCCATGACTGGGCATATCAGCACCCCGAAGAGGGAATAACCCGGTGGCAGGCCGACTTGCGTCTAGTAGAGGAATTGAGTACAATTAATCCCAAGGGCATATATGCGACCGCCTTTTGCGCCATGGCAAGAGCTATTTTCTATATCAAAGGGACGATACAGTCAAAAAGCGGTAATTAATTTTTGACAAAACCCGGTCAATGAGCTATAACAAGACCAACAAGGTTAAAATACTAACCAACAAGAAAGACAAAAGATGATTAATGAATCAGTTCTACTGGAAATCCTTGATCTACTTAAACTTACATCAAAACGCTCTGGCGAATTCTACTATCTTGTAGAGTGTCCAGATGCTGAAAAAGGTCATTCCGATAAGCGGGACAGAAAACCGTCTTGCGCCGTCGGACATACCGATAGACCCCCCGTGTTCAAGTGCTTTGCCTGCGGATATAGCGGATCCATCATGGATACCGCGTTCCTCCGTTATCGGAACGGGGACATAACCCGCGATGCCTGCAACGCCGTCAAGGTCATTTGTGCCAAAGAGCGGGACACCCCGGCGTCAACGGAAGCCCTCAAGGCGCGGATGGAAAAGCTAGAGAAGACCATTCAAGAGACAAAAATGGATGAGTCTATCCTTGACCTCTATGAGCGCGCCATTCCGGGCTGGCTTATGACGGAAAAGAATCTGACTGCAAACGTCTGCAAACAGTTTGGCGTTCGGATAAACCGGAATAACGGAATGATCGTGATCCCAGTATATGACGAAAAGGGGTTGCGCGGGATAACCCAGCGGAACACAACAGAAAACGGCCCGAAATACCTCTCCAATGACGGATTCCATAACCATCATTTCCTCTTCGGAGTCAATCACTTCAAGGATATCCGGCCCCCGCTGCCCACGGCTGGTGGAATAATCATCGTAGAGGGACAGATTGATGCAATGTATATGCACCAACTGGGATTTACCAATACCCTTGGAATCTTTTCCTCCAACATCACTATTGACCAAGTAAAGCTCCTAACACGGTATGACAAGCCGGTTTATGTCTTTTTGGACAATGACGATGCCGGACGTAGAGGAACTGCGCGGGCGGCGTGTATGCTTGCATCGGTCATGCCATGCTTTACAATCCAGTATCCGGAATCAATACCAGAAAAGGCAGACCCAAAGCGGATGACAGAGGAACAAATTCTTGACTTACTGGCATCGGCCAAGTATAGTCTTGGCGGATGAACTGATAAAGGAGTAAAAATGGACACCAGTTGAAGCGCCTGAGACCAAGAAGAAAGAAAACGTCAAAGAATAAAACATCTTGCAGAAAATTGAATTCTCTGCTGTTATTACAACACGACAAAGGAGTAACACAAATGAGTTGGTTCGACACAGGCTTCAGCAAGGTCAAGGAAACCCAGAACAAGGAAATCCCCCAAGATGGTAAGATGCGCCGCTTCTTCTGCACCAATAACGGCTCCGCTACCATCGTGTTTCTCGACGATTTCAATGGCCGCTTCAAGCACGATGGTATTGAAGTCCCCACCGTCCCCTTCGCGTTCTATGAGCATTGCGTCTATGTCGATGGGAACTTCAAGGATCCCCACTATTACACCTGCCTCGGTCGGGGTTGCCCGCTCTGCCAGCAGAAGTATACCAAGAAGCAGGTTTTCGCCCTGACGATCCTGAACCTCTGGAAGGACAAGGAGGGCAAGGAGAAGGCATCCAAGCAGCTTTTGGTCATGCCGCGCCAGACAACGCTCCTGATTGACGCCAAGCTCCAGAAGAAGGGGAATCTGGCGGGATTGAAGTATGCAGTCTCCCGCTCGGGCGACAAGTCCCCCCGCGTCGGGAACGATTTCGAGTACGAAGAGAATATCGGCAGTCAGTTGAAGGTTCTCTACCCGGAAACCGATCTGTTCCCGTTCGGCGCTAGCGGCGAAGAAGCATCTGCCTATTATCAGGAGATCTTCCAGCCGAAGGGTGAATCCGAGATCACGGCATTTCTCGACACCTATGCATGTTCCGACGGCTACCTGTTCAAGGGTGGCAATGGCGGCGCACCAGTGAAGCGTTCCGGCGGTGAAACTTCGGAAGACATCAGCTATTAATCCTCTCCGGGGGTGGCTTACAAAGCACCCCCTTCTTTTTCCACAGGATAATCATGTCCGATTATAGTGAAATCCCGGCGTGTATGACTGCTATTATGGCGGCTGACACCTATGCTTTTGATACTGAAACCACAGGGGTAGAAGTCCGATCCGACGTAATAATCGGAATGTCTTTTACCATTAAGGTCAAGAAAGACTCCTACCGGTCATGGTATTTCAAACCATCGCCGGAAATGCCCGTCCGGGAGCTCCTGAAGAAGTTTGAACCGGCTTTCCTCGACGGTCAGAAGCTCTGTATCATGCACAATGCCAAGTTTGACCTCCAAATGCTCCAAATGGCCGGTACCAGAGTATATAACAAGCTATGCTGTACTAAGGTTATGGCATGGATCATAGACGAAAACCGAATCGGAAGACTTAACCTAAAGGGTAAGGACAGCATCACTTATGACCTTTTTGGTGTTATGCTCGAAACATACAAGGAATCCTCTCTCTCAGGATCCCTTTTTGGTAAAGATGAAGAGCTATATGGATGCGACGACACTTTGTACACACATAAACTGTATGAACGTTTGCTCCCGGATTTGGAAAAGCAGGGCCTGACCAAGCTATTCTGGGAAGTGGAAATGCAGATCCTCCCGATTGTCATAGATATGGAACTCCGGGGGATGTATCTGGATGTACCTACTTTGTATGCACTGGAAAAGACCCTCTTGGAGAAGCATGACGCGATTGCCCAAGACTTCTATACCAAGGCCGGGCGGCGGATCAATATCGGCAGCACAGAACAACTCTCAGCGTTCTTTTTTGATGAACTCAAATGGGAACCCAAGCCGGGTATGGAACGCGGAAAAAACGGACTGTATCCGACCGGGGAAGCTATCCTGTCAAAGTACGCAGAGAATGACCATTTGGAACTAGCTCAGTTGGTTCTAGATTATCGCGGCGTGCTAAAACTCCTACAGACCTATGTAAGACCCTTGACCAAGTTGGCAGTATCAGACCCCAAGAGCAGGATCCACAGTACGATTAACCAGACCGGAACCGTGACGGGCCGCTTTTGTGTCTCAGCAGACACAAGCGTAACATGTTCCCACGGGGTATTCCCGATAACTGAAGTAAAGGTCGGGGATGCGGTATTAACCCACGAAGGACGATTCCGCCGTGTCCTGAATGTGATCTACAAGGGTGAAGAACGGATGTGGCGGGTAAGAACGTCCAGAAATCATAATATCCGGTGTACCATGAACCACAGATTCCTAACCCCGGAAGGATGGAAGTCCCTAAGAGAGATCCATTTCAATGATAAAGTAAAAGTCCTAGAAGGGTCGGAACTTGTTTATGATACCCTGTCATGGTTCATGCCATCCGACGTTGAAGCCGTATGGGATCTAGAGGTAGAAGAAGACCATTCCTATGTCGGAAACGGGTTTGTTAACCATAACTCAAGCTCCGCTCCAAATCTTCAAAATTGCTTCGATGATAAAACGGAAATCCTTACTGATTCCGGGTGGAAGCTATTCAAAGACCTTGACCGGACGGAATCTGTAAAGGCCTTTAACAAGGAAGACGAATCATTCCGCTGGGAAAAGCCAACTGCATACGTATGCAGAGCATTTTCGGGGGATTTGGTATCCATTCAAGGCGCGGCGGTAGACCTTGTTATGACCAAAGAGCATAACTGCCTTATACAGAACAACTGCGGAGAGTGGGAAGAAACGGCGGCGGACGCATTTCCATTAAGCCTTAACCATTCCCATATGGTACCGTACATTGACCTTGAATACGCGGTACTTGAACTGCATCCTATCAGAACGGCGGCACTGTATAAGCATAACGTAAGTTATTCCGGTAACGTCTATTGTGTCACAGTACCCTCCGGGTATATCGTGGTAAGGCGGAACGGAAAGATAAGCCTTACAGGGAATTGCCCAAGAGAGAAGGGTACTATTAAATGTGCTTTCAAATCCCCTTCGGGTAAGACCCTTATAGTTGCGGACGAATGCGTAGCCGAAGGCACGAAGATCGCTACATCAACGGGTGTACAGACCATAGAATCCATCACTCAAGGTACACAGGTAGTACAAGAGGACGGAAGCTACAGAACGGTCCTAAGGGTAGCACAAAGCGGCATTAAGCCGTGTCTGCTGATGACTACTAAATGTGGCTATTCCCTTGCGGCTACAAAGGATCATAAGATCAGGGTTATCAACCAGCACGGTGATTATGTGTGGAAACTCTTAGGTCAGGTATCTAGTGGTGATTTCGTTGCAATCTCCTCAAACTGGCTTAGGGGCGGAAGCTCTCCCCTACCAGATATACAGTTTACACACCATAACAACAAGGGTATTTCCACTCCCGGACTTACAACAACCGAATTTGCTCGTTTCTGCGGGTTCATCACCGGTAATGGAACTATGCCGGAGCGTTGCGGGTATGTCGGGTGGGTAGTCTGTGACAAGGATAAGGATGTTGATGCTGAACTAGCTAACTTCTTTACACAGGTCTTCTCACGCAGCTTTTCTACAAGTGCCTATCGTGGTGTTATTGAACACAAAGTGTCTAGCACACCGCTTGTGTGCTGGCTAAAAGAACTTGGAGTAGCCAAGGATAGAATACCCGGATTTGTGTGGACTGGTGGCCCTGCCATTGCAGGTGCTTGGCTATCTGGACTCTTTGACTCCGACGGATGCTGTACTCTCGGATTGGACGGTCGTGTGTCTTTTTGTTCTTCAAGACAATCTCTGGTCTATGATGTTCAGGATCTGTTACTAGGGCTTGGCATACCGTCATCAGCCCGCAAGCAGAAACAGACTGAGTTTTGCACAGACGGCAAACCTCATTACAAGGATGGTAAGGTACATTTTGCTTGGCATCTTTCGGTTAACTCTACTGGATTGCAGGCTTTTAAGGATAAAGTAGGGTTTAAGGCTGCTAGGAAGGCGGCAAGGCTGGATGAACTCCTCCAAAGTAAGACAAAGGTTAATCCAAAGTCGGGAGGGCTTCCAAATCAGCAGGAACGCGTTAAATCCTTAACCAAGGAAGGCATCCTGACCGGTGAACCTAGAAGGCTATTGAATAATACATTTGTGCGGAATACTCCAATAACCCCGGTAGTGCTCTCCAAAGTGAAAGGACTAACAGAAGGCAACCTATTCCGGTATGACCTTATAGAAAATGGGGTTATCTTTCTGCCTGTGGTATCCGTAGAAGACATCGGTATGAAGAATACCTTTGATCTAGAAATTGAGGACTCACATACATTTTTGTCAAACGGGTTCATCACACACAACTCCCAGCTCGAACTGAGAATCATGGCACACCTTTCACAAGATCCTACCATGCTGAATATTTACCGTACAGGTGGAGACCTGCATCAAACGACTCAGGATGCAATCGGGTGTAAAGAGAGAAATGTCGCGAAAGGCGTAAATTTCGGTTTAATCTACCAAATGGGACCGCAGACATTCCAAGCAAATCTTTGGAGAACTTCAAGAATAGCACTTAGTATTAAAGAGTGTCAAAAGTTTAGTGACGCTTTCTTTTCAAAGTATCCAGCAGTTAGGGAGTATCATGAGAAGATAAGTGATTTCCTCCGGCGGCATAAGTATGTAAAGTCCCTTACAGGCCGCCGCCGCCACCTTGTGGATGAAATGAAAGCCAATTATGGTTCTGCCCTCCGCCAAGCCATCAATTTCACCGTGCAAGGGCTGGGGGCGGATATTGTCAAGATCGCCATGAGGAACTTCCAGAGGGAATTGCTGAAAAAACGGGTAGAGAACTCTCTATGGGAAGAAGTATTCATGGTGATGCAGGTTCATGATGAAATCGTGATAGAGGCACCGCTTGAAATAGCACAAGAGGCGTCCGCTTTGTTGAAACACTGTATGGAAACCGCCGTCACTCTGTCAATCCCGCTTATCGCGGAACCAAAGATTGCCGGGCCGGATGGATCATGGGAAGACTGTAAATAATGATACTGACAACACTTATAACTTTTACCATCTATATCATCTACCTCTACAATAGGGGGCGCTAATGCCACGCAAGAAGAAAGAAGTCCCCGAATTGCAGACGTGTGCAGTCGGGCCGAAGCCGGGGTTTGTCATGATTGCCCAAGAAGACAATTTGGACACCCGTTTTGCAGCCATTAAGGATGATTTAACCTTCACTTCCCTTGGCGGGAAGTCATTTGGATTCGGGGAGTCCCAGACCGTATGCTTGTATGAAGAAATCGGCGGGAAGCTATTAGTACCGAAGACCTACGCGGAGAAGGAAAAGCTCATCGGGGAGATCCAAGTATCCGACGGCTATCCGGTCGATCTGGGGTTTGATGAAATTCTCCAAGCAAGCAGGCCTGAAACGAAGAGAATTCAAGACCTCCTTATCAGCATGTTCCTCGGGAACTTCGGAGCGGACTATAAGAACCATCGCGGCGGGCTATTATGCGCTGCATGCGGATTTGGAAAGACCATTTTGGGGCTGAAACTCGCATATCTCCTTGGCAGGACTACACTTGTGATGGTTCATAAGGAATTCCTTGTCCGCCAGTGGCTGGAACGGATATCCCAGTTTTTGGACATTGATCCTGACAAGATCGGGCGGGTACAGGGAGCAAAATGCAGGTTTGAAGGGAAGTCTATCGTTATCGGCATGATTCATTCTCTCGCGCAGCGCCAGTATACCCCGGATCTGTATAGCTATTTCGGGACGATCCTTGTAGATGAAGCCCACCGGGTATCAGCGCCGATGTTTTCTCAGGCATTACCGAAGTTTTCCGCCCGGAACGTCATAGGATTGACCGCCACACCCCGGCGGAGCGATGGATTGGAGAAGGTATTCAAGTATCTGATTGGTAATGTTCTGGCCCAGACCGATGAAGGTCGGACAGAGATGCCCACAATCTACCAAGTATCATTCAATTCCTATTGCCCGGAGCAGAAATATACCCTGAAAGGCAAAGACGGGCGGGTAAAGAAGGTTTATCTGGCAAAACTGGTGAATCTCTTGACCGAAAACATAAGGCGGAATGACTATATCATCACGGAAATGACCAAAGCCCTAGCCAAGAACCGGCGGATACTGGTATTCTCAGACCGCTTGGAGCATCTAAGGATACTCAAAGAGGGTTTGGAAGTCATAATGCCTAACGTCACAACAGGTTACTACGTTGGTGGCATGAAACCAGAAGAATGGGAGAAGTCGGCTGAATGTGATGCCATATTCTCAACCTATGCCATGGGGAAAGAGGGGCTGGATATCCCGGCGGTCGATACTCTTTACATGGCAACACCAAAAACCGATGTAGAGCAGGCAATCGGGCGGGTTGTCAGGGAATGCCTTGGAAAGAAGTCCCCGATTGTGGTGGATATAGTGGATGCCAATGAGACCTGTGAAGGGTTTGCCCAAAAACGGCGGTGGCAGTACCAGAAACTCGGTTATACCGTGAAGCAGGTCTAGCCATGGACACCATAGAACTGATCCAACTCATAGAACCTAACGAGATATCCGCTATTCTGGCAGAAATGCACGCTCAGAACCTAACGCTTTACCGGTGGCGGCTATCCCCGACAGGAACAGAAAAGTTGGGGAGACCGTTTATCCTAAGAGCAAAAGGATATAGGTCAAAAGAGGTCATAATCGGCGGATTCCCTACGATACCACAACTATTAGGGTACGGCTGGCTATGTTCTCATATCCTGATTCATGATGTTATGCGGAAAGTCAAGGATTTCCGGGAATAAATTATTGACTAAGGCAAAGGAATGCAGTAGCCTAAGCATGGATTAACAAAAGGAGGTCATGATGTATATTTTGGATGAAGCAGTACCCGGACGGTTGCCACGGCATGAAGGATCGTGGGGGGTGCGGGTGACAAAGAAATGCAAGGACAAAGACGGGAATCGTGTAGAACAGACCATTATGGACAAAACAGGAGAGATCCCAATGAGTAACGAGATGAAGAGCCCCCAGCAAGCAATGACCGGAACTTCAGAAACAGGAGAGAACGTGAAAAATCCACAGAACCAAGCTATGGTCGGTACCAGCAGAGGGTCAAAGTAAGAAAGTCGGCCCTCTTTAAACCTCCACTGATTGACTTGGAAGCTGAGACGCATAAAATGTATAATCAAGATAGGTAACTACGAATCTTGGTTATTATGCGGAATCCAGTGTGGATTCGCTAACAAGGCGCAAGCAGCAATGGATTGCGTGCAGCGTGAGAGACTGAGCGTGGAGGCTTCAATGAACGGACGTAAACGGTATAGTCGCGAAGAACTTATCACCATTTTGCAAGAGTTGGCTAAGAAGTTAGGACGAAGGCCGGAAAGACGGGATTTGCAGTCTGTAAAAGGTACAGATTATCCGTGCTTCCGACAGGTAAGCCTTACGTTTGGAACATGGTCTAAAGGAATAGCTGCGGCTGGGTTAGGTGACACGAGAAGACCCCGAAAATCCGCAACGACATCCCCTTGTAAGTATTGTGGAAAGACCATAGAACATACTAAAGGTATACAGAGAGTCTTTTGTTCCTTTTCTTGCAGAAGCGAGTACAAAATAATGGTGGGTAAGGATAGGGAAAAGTCTGATAGGCGGTTTGGTAAGAGAGATGCAATCCGTCTTTTCGGTGATAAATGTGAGCGTTGTGGTACAGCCCCATACCCTGAATACCAGACTTTGCGCGGATCTATGAGTTTGCCGTCCATGCTTGACGTTCACCACATACACGGTGAGAAAGTATCTAGTAAGCCGAATGACCTGTGTATCCTTTGCCCTACGTGTCATGCGCTTGCCACAAGAGGAATTACCATCTACTACCGTGACTCTTCTGGTAAGTTGTGCTGGGACGACCTTACGGCAGCGGAACACGCAAAGATACAGCAGGATTATCAGGCGCGCCGAAAGGCACATTCGGTAGAACTAGCTGCAAAGAAACGTCAAGAGTTGAAGGTGCGACAGTCCGAACTTCATGGAAATGAACATGAAGATACTGGCAGAAATGACCAGTAGCCGCGAAAGCGGGCTAACAGAATGTGACTCTATCCCTTGGAAATTATGAAACTGCAAGAGCAGATGTATGGGTAGCTCTGCCTTGTAAGGCAGATCCAAAGTCGATGCAAGAAGCGTATGAAAGGGCCAAGGCTATGTGTGAGGAAAAGCTGGCGGAAGCAGTCACGGAAATCCGTGGAAAGTCTGAGTAAGACAAATTATCAATAATTCTGATTTTTCTCTTGACTTGTCTTATTCGATAATGTATAGTGTAAGAGTCAGACAGATTCCCCTCCAAGGGGTGGGGACAAAAAGTCAAAGACAAGAGAAAGGGAAAGACCATGAATAAGCCCAGCGAATACGGAATGTGTGTCTATGATATCCCCAGCGACTGCAAAAACCTGTATATGCGGATCTGGAAGCGCATCCGCAAGTATGCAATCCGCATCAATCTCAGTGTGTACCTGATTCCGTGGGGAAATCGCCTTTTCCTTCAGAATATCATCGAAGAGGCGGAAGCCGCCACGGGTCAAAAGGCATCGTTCAGCATCATGAAGTATGACGTTGACAGCAAGAACGATGTCGAAGTCCTTGCCAGTGAGCAGTTGAATCGTGAGATCACGGATACGATCAAGCGGCTGGAAGTAAAGGCAATGGAATGCCTTGAACAGGGTAAAGACCTTCCCAAGGTGTATCTGGATGAAGTCCAAGACCGCCTTGACGCCGCCAAGAGTCTCTCGGTGATCTTCGGGCTGGTCGAAGACATTGACCTCGCGATGCAAGCGGCTCTGAAAGTCTTCAATGCCCGCTACGACGTAATGCAGGCAAAGCTCCAGATGGAAAAGGCCAATCGCCGTGAGTGTCGCAAGATCATGCGGGCCCGCGCCAAAGAGCAATCGGTGAGCTCGGCGAACGGCAAGGAACTCCCGGCGGAGACGCCCTTGTGCCCGAACCCGGAAGAGCTTATCCCGGCATTTGCGGAAGCCGAACCCGTCCGCGAACCCGTCATGGAGAATCAGGCGTTTAACAATCTCATGGTGGATACGCTGGTTCCCCCGGTTACCCGTACGGTGGCGGCATCGCAAGGCAGCATTGCCCCGGCGGGACTGGCACAGTTT
>Ga0265297_10004951_pt1 | contig 21011 bp, 48 predicted proteins | sample Munlanlwell13791_FD_192502 | JGI IMG/M metagenome (GOLD analysis project Ga0265297, IMG submission 192502) | Leachate microbial communities from a municipal landfill in Southern Ontario, Canada - Leachate well 137-91 | ecosystem: Engineered > Solid waste > Landfill > Unclassified | place...
CTGCCACATATCTTGCACATTGTTTTCAAATTGCCATTTACCTTGCTATAAACTATGTGAGTTGTTATTTTTCTGCAATTAGGACACCACTTTGTCATCTTCCTCTCCTTGCTCGTGATTGAATTTTTTCTTTCTTGGAATATATTTTTTGGTAGCTATTCCCGTCCACTCTGAAAAATACTTTGCCCAATCTCGGCGCTCTTGTGAATATGTTTTCGTGTAATCCAAAACAACAGCACCAACAAATTCGGGCGCATTAATATTGTGCTCGGATTGCTCCCCTTCTATAGCATATGTCCAACAAAAATAATCACCAGGTTTAAAGCTATGCTCACCCAACCGCATTGGTGAATTGACATGATATAAATTTATATATGTATTCATCCTTTATTCCTCATGGTTCATTTTTCGGAGTATTTTTATATCTGTTAGTTTCTGAGCCACCATACTTTCCACACTAGAGAAAGTCCCTACATTCCTGCTGTATCGATATCCTTTTGCACCTTTCGAATGGCTCCCAGCCATCTCTATGTTATTATGGAGAAGTCGGAAACATCCCCTGTCTTTGACAACCATACAATCTGCAAAACGCCACCCATTCCATCTATATGTACAACTAATCCTTTTGTTGAGAATATCCATTTTATAGCTCCTCCGACTCATGATTCATTTTCTTTTTCCTCCAAAGGATTTTCGCTTCTCTTACCTGCTCCGATCGCAAAGCAGCCTCGGATCCGTCCCCAACCACATAAGAAAATTTATATGGATATTTTTCCAAACCAACCATACGAGCACCATCAGCCATATTTTGCAATAAATAGAATCTAGCATTGGCAAGATCGCTGCGTTTGTCTCTGGCCACCAAAGCCTCAGGCACGAAATTTCCGCATATAATACAACTAATTGTATCTCCCTCTCTCAACTGCATCTTTCACTCCTGTTCGTGATTGTATTTTCTCGCCAATCGGACGTTGCCAAGGCCACCAATATAACTATTATAGCTTGCAGCGACCCAAAAGGAATATTTAAATCCTCTCTTATCACTTGCTGGGCATCCATCATACTCTGGTTTGTCGCTCAACAAAAAGACACGAGATCCCTCCACAACGAGCATAGCTCTGTCAAACACAACTTCATCGAAACGCATTTTTATCACCCTACCGAAATATTTTGAATCAACTTTCCATCTCATTCGCTTCCTCTTTCTATAGCAAGGCTCTGGAAAAATTAGCTATGCTCCCAGCCTCTTCGGCAATAGTACATAGTTTGCTTAGCATGGCTCCATAGGTCTTGCTCTTGTCGGAATTCATTTTCTTGCAGAGTTTGGGGAACAATGTGTCATCAGCGACATTTGGGGTTGTAATCATCTTCATGCCATGGTGTGACACTGAGAAAGTGAGCTTTTTGTTTCGCTCAATAATTATGAGGGAAAGGGTTTCGCTTGCCATTCTAGTCTTTGCTGAGTATTCAGTCTTGGACATTTGGCTCCTTTCTATACTATTATATATTGTAAGGTAGCAGGGCTGAAAAGTAAAAATTTTGTGAGTTACGACTCGTGGTTCATTTTCCTAATAGGCACTAACTCATCGAAACAACTAATCACCTCTGCTTCGCTTCTGGAGTCTGAATAACCAAAAAGCCAAACATATTTATAGCCTCTTCTGTCTGGGAATTTAGCGGTGAACTTGTCGCTCATATGCGGAGCATTGCTAAAAAAGCACCAAACATCCTTTTCCACCACAAGCAATCCCTCTTGAATAGGCTGGCCTCCATATCGTCCTCTCACTTTTTTATTTACCAAGCTATTCATACTTTCTCCTCAATTAATCCCAAACGCTGGCAACATCTTAATTGGCAATTGGTTCATCAGCCTCTCTGGGGAGATATGGAGTGCTCTGTCATAACGATGGAAAACAGGGAGCAACTGTAAATATGGCAGAAAGAATTCCAAATCAATTTTCATTTTCGTTGCCTCCCTTTTTTCCTATACAAGAATATTATAAGTCCCTAATAACAAAAAGTAAAAATTTTCAAGGTAATCTAGGATTCTCGCCATTAGCTCTGGCAATAGCATCTTGAATGGCCAGAAATTGCATTCTGTCTAATTGTATAGGTTGCGCAGCATTATTAAGAACATTGAGGCATTCATATATTTGCTCTTTGCTATATCTCTTAGGATTTTTGCCGTCTATGCAGTTTGCATATATTTCTCTTGCTTTCAAAATATCCATAACCATATTATAAATCCTCAAGATTCTGAAGTAAAAATATTTATGAGTGGCTAAATATGAGAGACTGTTTGCTGCTGACTGAGTGGACAGATACTAAAGAAGGTGAAAGACCGATGAAATAACTAATGAAGGTGGAACTAATGATGGCTGTGGGGCTAAGGATGATGATGCTGAAAAATGGTTACGTTAAGTTGTTAATTTTGGCTGAAAAATTAGAAAAATTTTATAGAGTAGGCAAGCCCCAAATAGGAGTCCCCTGCTCAACGTATATGCCCGCACCCCCATATGCACCCATCAGCTACACAACACTACACAGCATCAGCCAGCAGCAGTAGCAAATTTTTTCAGCCTCAGAAAAATACTGTTGCAGCAGCCTATAGACTTCACTCACTACAGCTAATGGCATCATTATATATATAACAGAGTTATATATATAATGATGAGGAAAGGACTAAATAAAAAAGCGCTGCACTCATAGTAGAATAACAGAATATACAACTAGAGACAAGTGGACTGGGGAAATAATATATACCTCGCAAAATATACAGTAGCCTATTTCCTAGTCCAGACTATACAATTAACAATACAATACCTTCTCAGTACAATTATCTCTAGTTGTATATATATAGAGAGTATGTACTGGAAAAAAGAAAAAGAGAAAAGAAAGAATATATAAGAAAGAAAAGAGAAAAAGAAAAAAGGCTCCCTGAAATATGGGAGCCTCTTTCCAAGGTCGGAGAAGAAAGTGTCTTATTTATGCATCACTTCACACTTTCGCTTCACTGTTGGCTTATACATTTTTGTCCTTCCTTTCCTATTTTTCCTTTTTATAATCTTCGGCTCCCTAAAAGTTAAAATCGGGGAAGGGATATATCGCTAAAAAGCCCTAGGACGTCGTTTAAATGGTTAAATTCAGGTCTTTCCTCTTCGGGGTATAGATAACCCCTACTTTTTTATTTAATCCCTCTAAATTTTAAAATACGGCACGCCTCGAGCACTAAATCTCGTGGTTCAGCTTCTTCAGCGGTTTAATATTCCTTATGCGCCAGTATCTTATGACAAAAACCAAATCCTTTCCTCCGCGGAGATGCAGCGAGTATTTATAGCCTTGTCTATTTTCTTTGCTTGGGAAGTTGCTTTGGTCGAGCTTTTTGATGTCGGAGAGCATATAGAAGCTTCCATCATACAAGACTACCATGCAATCTTCTACTTTTAAGTCAGTAAGTATTGTGCATTTTATCTTTTTATTGAGTATGTTCATCATCTTCTCCTGAGTGTTGCTGACTAAGTCGAGTCGTTTTTCCCATCACGGAACATTTTTTTCCTGAGTATGAAATTTTTAAAGTCTCAATTTTAGCTTTGCGGAGTGGTTTTTACCTGGTTTTCTTACACAGTAAAATCAAGATTCATGATTGAGAGGTCTTTTCCTCTCTATGTTTTTGACTAAGCCATATACACCAGAATCCCCAGGACATCTAATTGCAAAGCTGTATTTATAGCCTAATTTGTTTCCACAGCTGTTGCCTTGTACATAGTCTTGCACTATATAATACTCGCCATTCTCTATGTGTACTTTCGCTGATGGAACATCACATCCATTTCCGCTATTAGGATGCTGTAAGAAGCATTTGAATTCGGTTATCTCTGGAATTATCCAAGCTGGCAGGTCTTTATAGTCAAATGTCATTTCTTCAGGATTCATGGTTCATCTTCCTCAGCCTTTTTATTTCATATACACTGGTATTTTCAGAAGTATTGCGAATAACCCAACTGTATTTGTAGCCACAAGCATTACCACAGAGACTTCCAGCAGCGGTATTCTGGCATATAAAATATACCCCATCTTCTATGTGTAGCACGGCTTCTGGAGCAAATGTTCTGTTTTCTCCCAGCTTGCAACTGAATTTAGTCACTTCTGGTATCACCCAGTCAGGAATATTAAACTTCATGATTCCACACCTTCTTCTTTGTTTCTTTCAGAGTACCTTTGAAGCGAGCAAGGATATCCTTCCATTGGCTCCTCGAGCAGGTTATTGTATAAGTGACTTTATCATGTCCCATTGCATTTCTCGGCTGCCAGTCAACATTTACAATATCAAACTCATCATCATATATCACATGAATAATATCATCTCTCAGCATAGCAAGGCAGCGAGAGTTATACTGTTGGAAGTGTTCTCCTATTTCGCCACTAGCATAAACATAATCTACTGATGGTTCCATTTCTTCGCTCTCCTGTTTATTACATAGTCGCAGAACATATAGGTAGAGTCGCTCAGATAGGCGAACCACCATGAGAAAAGGTATTTGGAGGAGCCTCCGTCTATTGGATGTGCTCCTTTGTGCCTCAAGCTATTATGCAACAGGAAAACAGCCTTATCGCTGTCTATGCATATCTCGCCTTCGACCATACAGCCATCTATGCAAGCTATAACTTGCTGGCCATGAGTAAGCAGTCTTGGGTCTCTTATATGGAGTTCCATATTCATATTTATCCCTTATATATTCTAAATCCTGGCATATGAAAAGTAAAAATTTTTAATATAACCGCTCTTGGTTCTGAAAGTAAAGCGACGAGCAGGACAAGAGAGAGGGAGAATTATTTATATAACTGGGGATATATTTTCTTTAATTCCTCGCACCTTTTGCAATTCTTGCTATGTATTCTCTGGCTAGACAGACCATGGTGATAATATATAAGGCCATAGTCATGTTGTGATTGGTCTAATTCCTCGCCGAAGAGTATCAGCTCTAGTTCTAGGTCTTCTTCCTTCATACTATCCATTGCCTTTTGTAGTCACTATGCCATCGTTCTTCTGCATCTGCTAATAGCCAGCCAACAGAGCGATATAGAGCCATTTGAGAAGTGCTTGCCCATAGGACTATTTGCTTAACTATTTTGTTGAATTGAATAGTAAATTCGAAAATGTCCATTCAGCAGCCTCTCAAATAGCTCAGGACAGCATTATGACTCAAGCCATATTTATCTATTAGTTCCATAAATGCTCCTTCTGTGTAAGCCATAGATTGGCCCAAATGCTGCCTTTGCTGGTTTTCAGCCACCATTGAATTCATTTCTATTTGGGCGCAGGTTATTTGCGACAGTAAATATATTTCTTGCTCGTTCATTTCATCTCCATTAACTCAGGGTTCTCATAGATGTTGCCGATTACTTCAAGTTCTTTAAATGTGAATCCATATGTGTCTGTTATCCACTCAAAGCTGTGGAATCCTCTACCTAACGATTCACCACCATCACAGTCAAGCCCAAATGTTCCTAGTGCGAATACCACAGGAGCAAACCCATAACATGACATTTCGGCACACTTTAGACCAACCCCAATACCAACATCTACATAGTCACTTTCTGTATCGGGGTAGGAGATTATATCCCCTTCGTATATCTCCCGTCCCTTGCAATCCTTTAAGCCTGTGTATTGCATGATTTTTAATTGCTGTGCGAAATAAGGATTGTTAAATGGATGTGGCTTGCCTTCTATTCGTATCTCTTCCCATCCCAATGGCTGTCTATCTGATGTGAAGATTATCCAATCATTCCCTTCCTCACCACTTTTAATGAACTGGAAATCAAAGTGCATTACTTTTCGTTGTTCATCCCATGCTCTAAACTTATTCTCTCTCATTTCTCTCCTCTTGAATATCTGGATTCTTCCACTCTATTGGGATCCCGTATAATAACATTCTTGGCATGGTTACTACGATTTTTGTTGGCTCTTTGTTTGTTTTAGCTCTTATCTTCATTATTTGCTCATAAACATCTTCAAGGTCAAACATAGTTACAGCAGTATCTGGTGGTATTTCTTTGTATTTAGTTTGTACTTCCATTTTTTTCCTTCCTTAAAAAATTATTCGTGGTTCCACTTTTTAGCTACAATATCCCTCCATTCAATAATCACTTTGTCCGACCACAATGAATTCCGTAGTTCTATAGTGCCAGTTTCACATCTCAGAGGTGCCAAAGAGACAAGAGGGATGCCAGCCAATCTTAATCTGTGCTCTATGAGGTGCTCGGAAAGAAAATCCCATTCCAGCCGGGAGAACATAACGCTAACAGATTTCGTCTTATTCATGATTCATTTTGCTCCATATAAAAACAGTTGCATGTGTTAGTGTTTTTTCGGTGCTTTTCAATCTCCCCGCATTAACTTCTATGGGTAGCCAAGGAAAGACGGGAATTTGGGCGTTTTTAAGACGTCTTAGGACATAATTATCAGCATAACCCCATATATTGGAGTTGTCTCTGATTTCCTTTTTTGTTATTTCAACCTTAATCTTCATCTTCCGAAATCACTTCATACTTCGCCGTATTTTCACCACATTCTTCACAAATAGAGCGGATAAACATAGGTACTGTTTGGCTATTCGGATCCAAACCTCTGCTGTCCAGGCAATATTTACATAGATGAATTGTTTTCGACATAACCATCCCCATGACAATGTTTGCATATTATTTTAAAATAACCGAAACCGTTGCATTCAGGACACTCTTTGATTTCCCTTTTTATAAATTTTTCACTCAGTGGGTGCCAAGTCAGCAAATGCATGCAGAACATAAATGGTGCAAAGAACATAGGAAAACCAAACCACATCAGCATCTGTAGCTGAAAATTGTCTGAGATGAAAAAACCAAACCAAGAGTAAAAAACGATATACATAAAAAGAGTCATAGCAAAAGTCATAAAACCTGCGTAAATAATTCTGCTATGATTTATTCTCGCCCATTCAGTTACAAGCCATTTTTTCATTCAGCATCCTATCCTTTTAATCTCAGCCTCTAATAGTGCGGAATCCATATCTCCACAACGAACCATATCGGCAAACTTCACGGTTATAATTAAGTCTCGGTAGTCAAAGCTTTGCTCTTGTATTATCTCGGTGACGTATAAAATCTTCATCAGTGCGTCAAGTTCTTTCTGCCTTTGTTCCACTTTTACAGCATCCCTACGAAGCATCTCCAACTCATTTTGTATTGCCCACTGAGGTCTATTATCAGTAATTGCCATGCTACCCCTCCTTCGACTTAGCTATAAACTCACACACTCTGCAATTAGGGGAATGTAGCTCGCCTTCTATCCATTCGCCATCTTGCTGGTAGGCTGTGTGTCCAAATGAATCATGGGCAAGCATTCCCTCTTTATCCAGCCATTCCAGCAGCTTGAGTTGGGCAGCTTTACACAGGAAAGGGCAATCTGGACAAGAATATCCTTTATCCATACAGTCACCATTAGAATCTTCACAAGCCTTCCATCCCTCAACCTTTGTCAGTAATACCTCATCTATGTTCATAAAGCCTCCTTACATCTGTCACAAAGAATCTCATTCGCTGATTCCCGCCCACAATTAGGACACAGGTCATAGTATCTAAGTTCCCTTACATCGCTCCTAACTATCTCATAAGTCGTAGCTCCAACAGTGATTAAATAGACATCCGCAGCAGCAGCAACGTCTGTTTCTGGGTCTACGGGGTCATACCAATCCTTTTTGCCATTATTAAAGGTGAACTCTATTCCCTTCACATTCCCTCCTTCTGTGCCTCTAATAGCTCAGGATTTTCGTAGATGTTACCGATTACTTCACCATGTTTGTATTCGTAGGCGTTAAAATGTGCCAATCTTTCATCAAATCTTATAGTTGTTATGAGATATTCATTTAACCATTGATATTTGATAATATCCCCCTCGTATATCTCCTTACCTTGCTTATCCTTTAAGCCTGTGTATTGCATAGAATATCCATTACAGGCATAGGTTATATCCGTTCTATATCTTCCACCTGCTATCTCGTGACAGGTTAAGACTTCAATACAAGAACAGCACGTAGTTATAGACTGCCTACTGGATGGATATATCATTTTCTCTTTATCCGTGTCCCATGCTCTAAACTTAATCTCTCTCATCTTAACTTCCTTTCTGTGCCTGTATGTAGGCTTGGCGCTCTAAATATCTAACAGGCTTGTTGTGAGCAATAGCATAGTCAATTTCACTTCGGGTTGACTCACCAATATAGCCGCCGACATTAAGTATCAATATCTCATCAGCAAGGTCAATTTTGCGCTTATGGAGCGCATCTAAATTAGTCTTTATGGTTTTTAACTCTGGCTCGGATAAATGTCTAAAGGTTTCTGTGTCGGTTTTCATGTTGCAACCGATAGACAGTACAATATTGCCCGCTAATGTTTCATTAGAGTTAGCATTGCGAAACTCCTCAGCAAAACGTACTGAACCACAAAGGCATACTATCTTTGGCCTCCCCCCTGCTATCCTGTCTAGCTCTGCATTGTGGGTGGCGAGGATGCGGTCTGTAAGGTCGATTATTTCTTCTGGGAGTGCATCATGGATAGCATCCTTAATCGCCTCCTCTACCTGCTGCTTGAAATCACTCATGGTCTACTCCTTTCCCTCTGCCATAGCAAAATTAGTACGTGCAAATTCACCGTGATACTTACGTGCTGCGTTATCATATGCGTGTGCAGCCTCAACCTTGTCCTTAAAGGAACCAACAAGAATCTCTTTACGGTTAACCCTGATTCTTACTACCCATTTACCACCCTTCTGGTAGACACCCTTAAAAGGATGCCGGTCGCTTAACTTACGTGCCTTTTGGTTGTGTATATTATCAAGCCTTGTACATACTCGTAAGTTAGACCGTTGGTTATTAAGACCATCCATATCAATGTGATCTGTTTCCATGCCAACAGGAGTATTCATTATCACGCGATGCATACGGATGAAGAATGGTTTACCTTTGTTCCAATTAATCCTTTCAGCGTACCATCTTTTGCCATGAGCATGGGCATACCACTTCCATTGATTAAGCCATTCGTAATCTTCGGGATCAACTATTGCCACCTTGCCCTGCGTTAGCGGTATTTCTCGGTATGTCCCAATAGGGAGAGTGGCAATGCGGGCAGACTCGGATGCGTTCTTTGCGAGCAATCCATTCATGCTTACACCTCAAACATTTAACTTTCTTTACCTTCATATATATCCCCCCAATCATACACTATGGTATATCATTTGTCAAGCGTTTCTCTATGTAAGTTTTTATGTGCTCACGTAACTGATTTGAGCAACAGTCTCTTATTTCTGAATGTATCGCCGGAAGATGTGCTATTAGATTGCTTCCAAACTCCTTGACAGCCTTCGATGCTACTTGCTGGTCGTGGGTAGGAAGCCAAGCCATGTCTACATCTCGCTGATATCTTGAGCCATGCCTAATACCCTCGTCATAATCTTCAGAGTTAGTTCTAGGTTCACTTATCAGTGGCATCTCTGCTGGCTTGAGGTCGGTAGGGGTCGTGCATCCACATTGAGGAAATATCGCATTACAACCATCTTTATTATGTATTGCAGTTGGATGCCCACACTCACCATCTGCTCGTTTTATTATTTGACCTTTAAAGTAAAAGTCTTTACTTCTGATTTCAAAGTGCATAGTATGGCTGTTGTTGATTATGATTCCGTCCGATGTTATCTTTACCTCTTGCCTTTCCTTTAGGGCAGCAGTAATACGCCGCCTAAGCTCAGACAATAGCTCCTTTTCTGTTAAATGTTTCATTTTCCCTCCAATACTGAAGCTATTAAGTCATCTAACATATCCTGTACTCTATCAACTGGCATGGGCGATTTATAAGAATCTGCTATAACTTGCTTCCATTCTCTTACCTTCTCCACAAACTCCTTGACAGCCTTCGATGCTACTTGCTGGTCGTGGGTAGGAAGCCAAGCCATGTCTACATCTCGCTGATATCTTGAGCCATGCCTAATACCCTCGTCATAATCTTCAGAGTTAGTTCTAGGTTCACTTATCAGTGGCATCTCTGCTGGCTCTGGCTCCAAAATACACTTTTTAACCATACAAAATCCTTCCCAGTGCGGGCATTTAGAACACTGTTTAGCTATTTGTTGTTTGGTTTTCTTTGTGTAAGCATTAACTGAATGTTCTGCGCTGTCTTTCAGTAGTCCTGCCATTGCTCTCATCGGCTTCTGCTCCTGCTCTATGAGGGCTTCAAGTTGTGCTGTGAGACATCGGTTACAAGCTAGTGTAGTGTTAATTTGGCATAAATCTGTCTCACGTTCTTCTTCGCAAGGCTTAACCCCTGATGCTATTGCTACTATCTTAGCTATCTTCTGCTCTATCATCCCTCTCCTCTCTTATTCGGCAAAAACAAAATATCACCTTTTTGTTTTTTAGCATATTCTGTTATTTTTTGGAAGTCTTCTTCCGATTCGATGATGAGGATATCTGAAAAATCAGCGATGTCTTTGAAAACAGTGCCTAAATTGTCTCTTGCAGGATAGACAAATGCGGCTGTGCAATAAGCCCTCTCCGAAGCGCATAATGTAGGATGACTATAAAGGGAAATAGGATTGTCAAACATTGAGTAGTCATAATTGATGGCAAGCATCACATCATGAGCATCATTGTTCGCTCCCTTTACATCAGCAAAGTGGAATCGCTCGACATCATTCAACATGCAAAGCCGACGGATTATATACCGCAAAATCTCTTTGTGCTCTTTGGACAAAGAGCATCGCCTTCCTATGAAGCCAATTTGCATTTCCCCTTCCTTTCTAAACTAATCTTGTGTGCTTTTCTACTACTGACAAAACAAAAGCATCCCAATATGTTTTGTCTACTTTTTCGGGCAATGTACTGCTCTTGCTCAGTTTTTCTACTTCGGCAATCATAGTTTCCAGTTTGGGTGCCACTTCGGTTAGATAGTCAAGCTTCCCAGCCTTAACAGTTTTGATGTATTCAGCTTCTTTTAGCGGGAATGTAATTTTCCCTTCCGTTAAAATTTCTCTAACTTGGAATGCTGCTCGGATAGCATGGCTTACAGCCTTCCAATCGATCCCTTGATTAGAAGCTGCTTGTTCTGCTCTGGCACCATAGCGATCCACGAAATTCTCCAAGACAGCAACAGCATATCCTACTTTGTGTGTTTCTTGCAAAGTTCTGCCACACACATCAATCTGTTCCACGCCATTTTTATTTTCGCCGAGGAAATGGATATAATCATCTTCTTTTATTTCTGACCATAGCAAATGTAGTCTATCCTCGCTATCCCTTGAATTTAGCAATCCTAGCATCGTTTTAGCAGAATTTAACCTGCTTCCTTTGATACCATATTTTGCTGCTTGTCTTCTGGCATAGCCGACGAAAGCATGGAGATTTTTGGTGTAGAATTTGCTGCGATTGGCAACAATAATCTGCCAAATTTCTGATGTTTCTAACAGCATATTTTCTGGAGCATGCAGCATGTCTAGAGCCACAGTTTGGCCTTCGCAAGCCAAATCAATGAAATAATGAAGGGAAAACATTTCTGTGTCAACATCATCTTTGGTGTTTTTTCCTTCACCTCTTTTGGTATCAGAGTGAATAGATTTGGGGATCTTGCCCAAATAGATTTGCTCTTTGCTGGGCATAAAAATTCCCTTGTAATCTGTGTCAGAGGATGGAGTATCTGTGCCATACAAGTGAGAGCCGAATTTCATCAGCACAATGTTATTCATTCTTCAGCCTTTCTAGATGATTTATTATCCCGTCCCTATCATATTTAATGTGGCAATTAGGATTTCTGCCCATTTTGTCCCATCTGGCCAACATCACGAGGTCTAGAAACCAAGGAGACCCAGTAAGTTCTTGAATTTTGCTGAGCTTATGCATGTCCCCATTCATAAAATATCGAATGCGGAGATGATTTCGTATCAGCCATAATGTTTTTTCACTTACCAGCTCTTCCAACATCCCCATGGCTTCTTCTTCATGGCCGATAGGCATAGTTGCTTTGCCGATGTCATGAAGCAATGCTGCTAGAACAGCGTCATGGTCTTTCGACTCTCGAATAGCATGGGAAAACACTTGAAGGGAGTGCACAAAAGCATCACCTTCGGGATGATAATCTTCTCTTTGCCGAACACCTTGCAAGGCTTCCAGCATCCCCATTAGTACATTATAGTTATGCATATTGTAATTATAAATTAGGGAAGAGGAAAAGTAAAAATTTTACACTCTAATAATTATTTTGGCCTTTCTGTTCAATTCTGGCACTTCCCCATCGAGTGCGTCGTCTATTGCTATGTCCACTTCTTCGCAGAATTTTTTCGCTATTCTCGCCTTCAGTCCTAATTTGTTTGCCCAATGCTGAGCATATTCAATACCGCCACCACTCCAAATTATTAAGTCCAACGGCGTGACTATATTCTTCTGAAACCATCGGAACAAGTCTATTACTTCATGTCTTGGTTCATCATGGCTATTTATCAATGTTCCGTCTACATCGAATGCAATCTTCATAAATTTTTTCCTTCCTAGAAAAATATTTGGAGTCGGAGAGCAGACTTGCACTGCTGTTGTAGGTTTTGCAGACCTATGCCTATCTCCTCGGCCACTCCGACTTATTTTGAATGGCACCCTCACTGGGAGTCGAACCCAGATTAAAGGATTAGAAGTCCTCTGTGTTTTCCATTACACCATGAGGGCATTTTAATGGCTGCTATACCAGGATTCGAACCTGGACTTCTTGATTAACAGTCAAGTTTGCTACCTATTACAACATACAGCAGTATTAATCCCACAGGGAGAAGAAAGTCTCATGAAAAAGTTTCATGCCTTCGTCGAACACTTCCGAATCGGTTCTATCTAAATTTTTAAAGTGCTCTATTTGTTCCTTCGACCATGGAACGGTGAAACTAATCTCTTCTAAATAAGGCTTTCCTTTGGCAGGAGAAGTTATTATTTCGCTCCTCTCATCAACAACCCAATTTTCTGAGTCCATCAATCTCTTCCCAGCTTCAAAACCAAATATGATTTTATCAAGTATTGTCTCCCATTCTTCAGGAGAACTCAGATGGCTAGGATAGCCATGAGTGGTCCTCTTTAGTTGTCTAATCATCGAAGGCATTATTTCACATAAATAATTGTCTACGCTCCAAACATCACAGTCGGCATATCCCCGAAAGGCTCTCTGAACAGAATATTTTAGCCAATAATATATCTCTTCTGGAATTTTATAATATCCTCGCCAATATTTCCAGTTACTTGAATACGAGAACTTAAAATAATCTCTCAAAAGCTTCCTCCTAATAGTTTCCCTTGCCTTTTTATTTTAACCCCAAAATTTATAAATTTACGACGTCCTAGCCTATTATAGCATTGGCTCGGCATAGATGATTCGAACATCTGATTTATGGTTCAGGGCCATACGTTTTTCCACTAGACTAATGCCGAATTCTAATCTCTATAAAATACCTTTGAGTCAAAGACAATAAACTTGTACAATTGCTGCGGAGTTTTCACTATGAATACTTTGTCATCTGACCAAATTTTCTTTTCTACATCTTCATACAGCCACCAGCTAATATAATCATATTTGTCATCAATAGCATCTTTCAGAATATTAACCACAAGAGACTCATAGCGACCGAAGCTGATTGAGTTCCAGTCGGGGTCAAATTTCTTAAATGCTTTTTGAAGCCCCTCTTCATCCTTCTTGATGACCAGCAATTCATTTATTGCCTTTACAAAATTTTCTTCGCTTAACATTTTTCTCCTTTCTTTTTGGCAGAGGCAAAAGGATTTGAACCTATTCCAAGAGCTTCAAAGACTCTTGTGCTACCATTACACCATGCCTCCTCGTTTCTCCATTGGACTACGCCAGTATCATTCAAAAAAAGTTTCAAATCCTAATATTTTAGCTTTGTTTAATGTTATTGCATTGTCACAGTTATCTGATATTAGCCACAATGTAACATCATTAACAAAAATCATTTTTATATCTTTGTATATTTTGGTTTCTTTGTTTTTGAAATTTACTATTACTGTAGAATCATTCATTTTCAACTAAATATCTATCCCTTCTTTGCGCATTTTTTATACAAAAGCAGAAACAAAAATAAACATACAAATTAAAAATGAAATTATCCACCCAGTCATTGCAAAATAGAACATTTTCATTTGTCTCTCCATCCTTCCATATCTCTAATAGTCCAAGCCAGACCCAGTAAATATCTATCACTGATAGGCTCTTTGCTCAAAATCCTCCGAAGAGTCTCGTGGCATATCTCAGCCATCCTATTTCCTTCTATTGCACAGGAGGCAAAAGCTTCTGAATAACTCAATAATTTTTCCAGCCCCAGAGAATTTAAATACATTATAGCATTGCTAGATGCTGGGTGCTGTTCTCCTGCTTTTAATGTTCCTTTCTCTTCAGTCATTTCCTGTCTTTCCTCAATGTGTACCCAAACACTGATATTTCACGATATCTAATTTCAACTTCTTTCAGCAATTCATAAAAATCAGGCAAAGAAAGTGCCCACTGATTTTTTAAACGTTCCCCGACTATATCCTGTAGAATTTCGAATTTATCTTTCATTATTGCTCCTTATTAAAATGGAGTGAGGAGTTGGAGTCGAACCAACATGGCGGGAGCCACAATCCCGTGCCCTACCGTTAGGCTATCCCCACATAATTTTTGGCGGAGAGGACAGGGTTCGAACCTGCGGAGGAGTTACCCTCAATAGTTTAGCGAACTATCACCATCATCCAACTCGGTCACCTCTCCATATTAATAAAATGGTGCTGAGGGCAGGATTTGAACCTGCGAAGCTCTTCCGAACGACGGATTTACAGTCCGTTACCATTAACCAGACTCGGCCACCTCAGCAAATGGCGGATGGCAGAAGATTCGAACTCCTGAGGCTGTTACACCTGACTGTTTTCAAGACAGTTGCCTTAATCCACTCGGCCAGCCATCCAATATTGCCTGAAAGCTGGTGTTAGATTCGTCTTCGTTTCCATTCAAGCTACCATCACGAATCTTTTCTTGCACTTTCAGGCAGAAATTTTAAGGTGCTATCAAGGTCTAAAGAAAGAGCTAGTGATTTTTAACCTACCCTGCCACTCATCCTATTTGACCTTAATTTTTTAAAATTGGAGCAGGTGAAGAGACTCGAACTCTTATACTCTGATTGGAAGTCAGAAATCCTAGCCATTGGATGACACCTGCATGGTACTCCTACCAGGAATCGGACCTGGATGTTCTGATTAAAAGTCAGCTGCTCTTCCGTTGAGCTATAGGAGCAAGTTGCTCTTTCTTGTGAGCAAACACTATTTTGATTTTAAACGGGCAGAGAATGCTGAATTTGATATAGTGTATTTCTCCGCAATTGCAACACTTATGTCTCAATAGCTTTCTGATGTCGAGGATATATTCCTCCCCATCTTTGAGTATTTTGAAATCTTCTTCCACTACTTATCAAATGTCAGCAGTATTCTCTCTTCTTTGGTCAGCTTAGGACAATAGAATCCCTTATAAGCAGTGTTGAAGAAGAAGCTATAGTCTTTGTTGGCATATTCTGCTACATGGTCTGGAATATATTTGCCAGATTCCAAATCCCTCACAGGAGCCACATTCTTTCTGTGGCATCGGGCTTGCATTGCTCGGCCATATGCCTTCATCCGACCAACATAGCCATCATACTCATCCAGCTCAGAACAAATAGCTACCCCACGAGCTATTGCTTTGCCAGAATTTGTCAGCAAGAGACATACTGTTGCTGGCCCTTTCTTGTACCATACTGGGATAATCTTGCTTTCCTTCACTTTTATTCCTCCTATTTTTTCCTATTTGGAAATATTTTTAATGGTCTATTCTCCTTTTTCTATAATTATTAGTTTGTGAATGGCAATTGGGACACAAGAAAACTAGATTCTCCCTTTTTTCATTTTTCCCATTTCCATCTCGATGATGAAATTCTAATACAATTTTTAAGCCATTCCATTCCGATATTTCGCAAATAGCACATTTGCCCCTTTGTTCCTCCAATACAATTTTTCTCTTTTCTTTGTTAGGAAAATCTTCGAATGGTAGATTCTTTAGTCTTTCTTTGCGTTTTTCTGCTCTTATCAATTTTATTTTTTCCTGGTCTTCCTTGGAAAGAACGTGAAAATTAATATGCCCCTTTCGGAAACCTCCTGCTGTCGGCTTTCTACCTTTTAATTTTTGGCTCACCCTTCGGTTAATGTCTGTCCTTTTTTCTTTGGTGGAAAAACCATTGGCACATTTTCTTGAACAAAATCTACCCGAGCCATATGTGCCATCATGCTCACCGTTGCAATATTCACACTTCACAATCGAACCTCCTCGAGATGATATATATATTATATATTAAAGGTTCGAAAAGGGAAACAAGTGGCGTAGGTAAGACTCGAACTTACATGCTTTTCAGCAATAGTTTTTGAAACTATCATGTCTGCCATTCCATCACTACGCCATTTTGGTGCCGACGGAAAGACTTGAACTTTCACTCCTTTCGGAATCTGTTCTTAAGACAGACGGGTCTACCATTCCCCCACGACGGCATTTGGTGCAGGAAAGAGGAGTCGAACCTCTACGCTATTTTTCAAGCATTAGTTTCTAAGACATGTATGGCTGCCATCTTCACCATTCTTGTAGATAACTACTTTCGTAGCGTTCTAATTGCATGGCAATTGGAACAAACTACCTCGCATTTATCAATTTCTCTCCAAATAGCTTCCCAAGAATTGTACATCATGGATGCGACTGTTTTGTTTCCTTTTGTATTGGGCTTATGGTCGAATTCTAATGCGAAAGCATTCTCATTATAGCCACAATCAGCGCAGCCCATTGTTATTTTGTATGCCGCAATAGCGGCTCGTTTAGCATCAGCATTCGCCCTATTGCGTTTCGCAGACCTTTGTCTGTCTTCCATGTTTGCTCCTAAGTGGCTCTGGCGGGAATCGAACCCGCACACTCAGATTGAAGGTCTGATATCCTGGCCATTAGACTACAGAGCCATTATTTAATTTTTAAGTTGCTAAATTATTCTGTAATATCTTCTCCTGATATTTTTGTCCATTTTCCATTTTCTTTTGTTTCGAAAACAAGATTTTTTTCATCCATTTGCTCATCTACTTTTTCTTCTATTGTTTTCTTACAATTGATTTCATATATTTTTCTATTGAGCCAAATTTTAAATTTCGGATTTCTAATAAGATGTCCAAATGCTAATTTTTTGTTTTGCTCTTGAGAACGCTCTCTTCGGCTTTCTCCAACAGCACCAGAATCTTTGTGGATTATTCTAACTCCGCTTTCTACTTTATTCTGATTTTGGCCCCCTTTGCCTCCTGAGCGAAAGGTTTGCACTTCAAAATCTTTCTTTGTTATTGATAATATCTTTTCCATATATTCTCTTTTCTTTTTGGTAGGTCTATTGGGACTTGAACCCAAATTGACTGATTAATTCTATATTATTGCTAAAAGTATTTTTTCAGTTTGTCTCTTTTTTAACGACAGCCTTATTTTAATTTTTGCTTCTTCAGTGTGATGTTTATTCAAAAATCTATCATTGTCGGTTTGAGAGTGACAATTTGGGCACATCATTCGACAATTTTCTTTTGTTTTGTTTTTTCTATTTCCGTCTATATGGTGAAATTCGAATTTTAAAATTTTTCCATTCCATTCTTCTTTTATTCCACATTCCGAACATCTGGAATCATTTTCCTCAAGAAGAATCTTTTTTTGTTGTTGTCTTCCCAACTCTTCGAATGGTTTGCTCTTTCTCATTTCTACATAGTATTTTTTTATACTTTCTTTTTGTTTTTGTATTGAAGCAAAGCTTCTTTTCTTTTTGTTTGGATTTTTCCTTCCTTTCAGCGAATTGCTTATTTTTTTGTGGATTTCATCCCTATTCTTGCTGGTAGAAAAACTTCTTGCACATTTTGGGCTGCAGAATCTTCCAGAGCCATAAAAACCTTCCTGCTCTTTTTCACACATTTCACATTTCATTTTGAACCTCCTACTATACAATATATTATATAGTATAAGGCTCGAAAATCAAAATAGTTGTTCTGCCATTGAATTATAGACCTATTTGGTAGGGTGTAGAGGAGTTGAACCTACTATCACTGACTTATAAGGTCAGGGCACTTCCGTTGTGCTAACACCCAATCTTTTCTTCTAAATATCTTTTTATAGTTTCCGCATGGCATCTTTTAGGTGTGCACCAGCAGAATAATCTTATCGCACCAAATTCAAAATATGCCTTGTGCATTTTGTTTAGATAATCCTGAATTTCAGGCTTTTTGACATTTTCATAGAACCAAATTTCATATTTGTTGCAAACAAAATCTCTATCTTTCTCGTTCCCCATCATAAAAGGATTTCCTATAACTGAAAATCTATCTACTCTGAAATCGTAAGGGAAAATAGCTTTTTCTTTTCTTAAATTACATATTTCTATCATATAATTCCTTTGGCTGGCTAGAGGAGACTCGAACTCCTAAAATTGCCAGTTTCGAAGACTGGTGCTCTTCCAATTGAGCTTCTAGCCATTTTTCAATTCATTCAATTGTTTTCGTATCATCTTTTCTTGTTTTTCCAAAAAAGCAATTCTTTCTTTCTTCTCTTTTCTTTTCTCCTCTATAGTTTTCTCTCTTTTATACTTGATATTCAAATCATCATAATCTTGTCCTTTGCTTAAAAAACAATTTTCTTTATAGCCATCGGGTATATCCTGAATTAGTTTTTGTATTGCTTCTATTGCTTTTTCAGGGTGAAGACCATGAATACATATATTTTTTGTTTCTTCCCAAAAATATTCTTTTTCCATTTCCCCTCTTTTCTGCAAATTTTTTTGGTAGAAAGGTAGAGACTCGAACTCTAATTCACTGGGTGTAGACCAGTTGTCCTGCCATTGAACGACCTCTCTATGTTCCTCCATAGTTATCTTCAGCCAAAACATCTCGCAGAGCTTCTTCCATTCTTTCTCTGCGCTCTTCTTGCCTCTCCTCAGCCAATCTAGAAGCCATTTTTAACAAATTTTCTAGATGTCCAAGAGTAAGCTCCTTATCTCTCCCATTTTTCCTCACAGATTTCGAAATAAGATCTTTAAAAATTTCAAATTCTTCCATATTATTCCTTTTGGTTGAGCAGGAAGGAATCGAACCAACACCGCCAATGTATCAGATTGGTGTTCTGCCTTTAAACTACTGCTCAATAAAGTGCAGGAGTAATTTATACCCTGCACAAGATTTCATGGTGGAGAGTGAGTGGATTCGAACCACCAACCTTGTGCTTGCAAAGCACTTGCTCTCCCATTGAGCTACACCCCCATTTGGTAGCGTCGCTGGGAATCGAACCCAGTGCTAGGGATTATGAGACCCTCGTGCTCAACCATTGCACCACGACGCAATTGCTATATTTAATTTTTAATGGAGCCGAAGGGAAGAATCGAACTCCCGTCAAGTGTTTACAAGACACCCGCATTCCCACTATGCTACATCGGCATTATCTTATGTCTATTTCTATATTCTTAATATTATCAGCATTCTCAGTAATTGCAGGTCCTCTATCTCTAAATAAATGAATCTTGTCTCTACTGATGAAAATGCCATCTATGTCGGCATAATTTTTTAAATCTAATCCTCCCATTATTTTGTTTTTATAATTTATTTTAACTTGATATTTTTCCCACATTCCTAACATTATATTTTCCTTTCCAGGTTATTTTTTGGTGCTGGCGACTGGAATTGGACCAGTGACCTATGCCTCTTCAGAGCATCGCTACTACCAGACTGAGCTACACCAGCGTATTGGGAAGGCATGGAACTTCCCCATGCATTGCAGTTACGATTTCACAGAGCTCTTCTCGTGTTTCGTCTTCCCATATTCGATTTTAAATGGAGCAGGATATGAGAATCCAACTCATCCTTTCTCCTCGGCAAGGAGATGTTCTGGCAATAAACCAATCCTGCTTATGGCAGAAGATAGATGAATCGAACACCTGTCTACTGGTTTGGAGGCAGTTATGCTACCACTGCACCAATCTTCTGTATGGTCGGAAAGAGAGGACTTGAACCTCTAACCCCTAGCTCCCAAAGCTAGTGCTCTAGCCAATTGAGCTACTTTCCGTTTTCTTCTTTCTTGTTTCCCATCCTTTTTTGCAAATTATTTTCCATTTATCTGTTGGAAAGTTTTTATTACAATAATTATCGGTTTGAGTATGACAATTCGGACAAAGTATTTCTAAATTTTTCCTTGTTTTATTTTTTTCGTTTCCATCTATATGATGGAGTTGCAGAACAAGAAACTTTCCGTTCCAATTTTCTTCTTGTCCACATTTATCACACTTTCTCCCATTTTCCTCCAATAAAAATTCTTTTTGCCAATTCTTTGTAAGCCTTTCAAATGGCAATTTTTTCCTACGTTCATCATGATATTTTTTTAAGGCTTCTGCTTGTTTGCCATGTCCTGCTAATATTTTGGCTTTTTGACTTATTTTTTTCTTTGTTTCTTCTGACACAGAGTGTCCTAGTAAAGACTGACTAATTTTTTTGTTCCTTTCTTCTTTCTTTTTTGCATCTCCAGAAGAAAAACTTCTTGCACATTTGTTGGAGCAGAAACGTCCAGAGCCATATTTTCCATCATGTTGAAGATTGCATTTTTCACATTTCATCGAACTACCTCCTCGATATAAATTAATTATATTAGATAGTTCGAGAATAATCAAGGCCATGTATGCAACCCTTACACCACACCCAGACAATCTATTTTTAAGGTAGACCATTATTATACTATGCAGGAAAGAAAAAGTAAAAATCACTTCCGTATAGATAGATATTGCTTTGCTATATAATCTGCTGCTCCTTTGCCAGATACCACTTCATATGGTATTTTCCTCTCTGTTAGAATTTTGAGCAGGGCAACATCTATTTCTTTCGATTCTTCCTCGGTAT
>Ga0265297_10004952_pt1 | contig 21006 bp, 16 predicted proteins | sample Munlanlwell13791_FD_192502 | JGI IMG/M metagenome (GOLD analysis project Ga0265297, IMG submission 192502) | Leachate microbial communities from a municipal landfill in Southern Ontario, Canada - Leachate well 137-91 | ecosystem: Engineered > Solid waste > Landfill > Unclassified | place...
GGTGCGCCGGCTCGACGGCGAGCTGATGGTCGCCTGCGACGCCAACACCGTCGCCATCGCCCGGGTCGGCGCGCTCCAGCTCAACACCATCCTGCAATACCGGATCGCCCAGGGCACCCTGGAACAGTTGGAACTGGCGGTGCCGGCCAACTTGCAGGTGACCCAGGTCCGCGGCGCCGACATCCGCGAGTGGGGGCTGCGCGCGCCGGTCCCCGGCCAGGCCGCCGCCGACCGCCTGCTGACGGTGACCCTGAACCGCCCCCAGGACACCGCCTACACCCTGCTGGTCGAGGGCGAAGTCACCCTGCCGGCGTTCCCGGCCAAGGCGGCGCTGCCGTTCCTCACCCCCCGCAAGGTGATCCGCACCAGCGGCTTCCTGCTGCTCGGCGCGGACTCCGCCATCAAGCTGCTGGTGACCAAGGCGACGGGGTTGACCCAGGTCGACCAGGCCGCCTTCCCGCAGGTGGCGGCCCCGGACGCCGGCAGTTCGGCCACCGCCCGCGCCATGCCCGGCCGCGGCGCCTACGCCTACCAATACGCCAACCTGCCGTGCCAGATGGAGCTGAGCGCCGAGGACATCGTCACCGGCCTGTTCGCCGACCACCGCCTGGTGCTGGGGCTGGACAACAACACCCTGACCCTGGCCGCCACCACCGAGTTCGACATCCGCGACGCCCCGGCCCGCGAGATCGTGCTGGAGACCGATCCGGCCTGGACCGTGGCCAATGTCACCGGCGCCCAGCTCGCCGACTACGACGTGCGCGACCAGGACGGCCGCCGCCTGCTGCGCCTCGCCTTCCGCGACGCGGCCACCGGGCGCGCCCTGGTCGAGGTCCGCCTGGAGCGCCAGTTGCCGGACCACGCCGCCGAGTTCGCCACCCCCCTGTACCGGGTCCAGAACGCCAAGGCGGAACGCGGCTGCCTGGTCTGCCGCGCCGAGCCGGGCGTCCGCCTCAAGCCCGAGCAAAGTGAAAATGTGCGCGAGGTGAGCCCCAACTCCCTGCCGTTCCGGGTCGCCAACGCCCAGAACGCCTTCCGCTTCAAGGACGCCCAGTGGCGGGTGACCTTCCGGATCGACCAGGCGGCGCCGGCGCTGAACGCGGAGCTGTTCCAGCTGGCCTCCCTCGGCGAGGGCGCGGTCTACGGCTCCTGCTCGATCACCTACGGCATCGGCGGCACCCCGGTGCGCGGCTTCCGGGTCCGCGTCCCCCCCGGCTGCCAGAACGTCGAGTTCACCGGCCGCGATGTGCGCTCCTGGCAGAAGGACGGCGAGACCTACACCGTCCAGCTTCAGGACCGGGTCGCCGGCGACTACACGCTGCTGGTGACCTATGACCAGCCGATCCCCGCGTCGGGCGAGATCCTGCTCGGCGGCATCCGCACCCTCGACACGGCCAGCGAAACCGGGTACCTCGCCCTGGCCGGCCCCGCCAGCACCGATTTCGCCCGCGAGGCGGCCAAGCCGGCCGCGACCGTGCTGCCGCTGTCCAATAGTGAACTGCCGCCGGAATACCTGCTGCTGGTCAACGATCCGGTGCTGAAATGCTACAAGTATTTCACCGCCAAGGGCGACGCGCATGAGGTCCGGGCCGTCATCAAGCGCTACCCCACCCTGCCGCTGCCGCAGCAGGTGGCGGACCACCAGACCCTCGCCACCCGCATCAGCGAGGCCGGCGAGGCGGTCACCACCGCCACCTATTACGTCAAGAACAGCTCCCGGCAATATTTCCACGTCGCCCTGCCCGCCGGCGCCAAGCTGTGGAGCGTGACGGTGGACGGCCGCACCGTGCAGGCGCTGGATGACGGCAAGGGCATGGTCCTGGTGCCCCTGGCGCGCCGGCGCGACCCGAACCTGGCGGCCGTCGCGGTCATCACCTATGCCGAACAGCAGGGCGCCATCGGCTGGCGCCGCCGCCTGGCCTTCACCGCGCCGACGACCGACGCCAAGGCGGTGTTCGCCCGCTGGACCTTCCAGGCCCCCGCCCAGTGCACCATCGCCCCGGCCGGCGGCAACCTGCTCCCGGAACAGGCCGCCGCGCCGAACCGCCTGCAAGCCCTGGCCGCCGCCACCGGCCGGGTGCTGGAAAACCTGCTGCAGCGGAAGCCGCTGCTGGCCGTGCTGCCGTTCCTGCTGCTGCCGCTGGCGGCGCTGGTCGTGTTCAACGACCGGCGCGGCCGCGCCCGGCACTGGAGCTCGTGGCTCGCGGGCGGCCTGGCCGTGCTCGTCCTGCTGGCTGCGTTGGCCGCCGGGCGCCCCCTGTACCGGCATTACGGGGAGCCGGCGGGGCTGGAACCGCTCCACACCCTGTCCCTGACCAAGCCGGTGATCCTCGCGGACAGCCTGCTCAAGGCGGGGGTGACCGTCCGCGCGGACGCCTTTGTGCTGGCGGTGAACCTCGGCCTGCTGCTCGCCGCCCTGGCCGCCGCCGGCCTGCTGCTGCAACGGACGCGGGGCCGGAGCCGCTTCCTAGCCGGGCTCGCCCTGGCGCTGCTGGTGTGGGGGCTGGCCGGCTTCCGCCCGTGCCTGCTGCCGCTGGCCTGGCTGCTGCTGGCGGCCCCGGTGGCGGCCCTGTGGCTCGCCGGCCTGCGGGCCGCCGCCCGGGCCGGCCTCCGCCGCCGCCCGCCGCCGCCGCCACCATTCGCCCTGCCCCCGGAACTCACCCCGCCGGTGGCACCGCCGCCCGCCCCCGGCCTGGGCGTGCTCGGCCTGCTGCTCGCCGCCGGCCTCTGGCTCGGCGCCGCGGCCCCCGCCGCCGCCGCGGCCCAGCCGGCCCCCGAACCGCCGGCACCGGCCCCGGTGCCGGTCATGGACGGCGTCACCCTGGCCGTGACCGCGCCCGACGTCACCTCCCGCGATCCCAAGGCGGCCCGGGACGCCGCGGTGAGCATGACCGTGTCGTTCACCGGCACCGCCGGCCAGCGCTTCCGCCTGCTGGCCAAGCCCAATGTGCTCGACAGCTATGACCTGGACCAGGCCCGCCTGCGGCTGCTCGCCGATGACGCCGGCTACTGGCTGGAACCGCTCCGGGACGGCCCCGCCCAGGCCACCGTCCGCTTCCTGGCGCCGGTGCGCGAAACCGGCGGCGCCTGGAGCCTGGCGCTCCCCGTGCCCGCCAACCGGACCAACACCGTCACCGTGCGGCTGCCCGGCACCGGCTGGGAGGTGCGCGCCCCCGAAGCCGTCCTCCTGAACCGCGCCGTCCAGGACGGCGCCACCCGCTGCGACCTGGTGGCCGGCCCCGAACCGGTCCTGAACCTGGTCTGGACCCCGCAGGCGCGCAACACCCGCCTGGAAAAGGCGGATTTCTTCGCCGAAACCAACACCCTGGCGCTATTCCAGCCGGGCCTGGTCGTGCTGACCAGCCAGGTGCGCTTCCAGATCGCCCAGGGCGAACTGCAGGCGCTGGCCCTGAACGTGCCCAAGGCGATGAACGTCACCGCCGTCGGCGGCAACGATGTCGGCACCTGGCGCTTCGACCCGGAAACCCGGCGCCTGGAAGTGCTGCTGAACCGGCCGGTGAGCGGCGATTACCTGCTGACGGTGGTCACCCAAATGCCGCAGGAAAGCCTGCCCTACCAGGCCGCCCTCGCGCCGCTGGCCGTCCAGGGCGCCTCGCGCCAGCGCGGCACCCTGGCCCTGGCCGCCACCGACGCGGTCCAGATCCGGGCCGGAGACCTGCGGGGTGCCACCGGCATGAACACCGGCGACTTCCAGCTCGCCCCCCCCGCCCCCGGAACGGACCGCCCCGCCCAACTCCAGGCCGCCGCGCCCGAGATCAAGCGCGCCTACCGCTTCCAGCAGGCGGACGCCGGCCTCACGGTCACCGCGGAAAAAGTGCTGCCCGAACTGCGCGTCGACGAGAGCGCCCAGGTCGACGTGTCGGATGAGCGGGTCAAGCTCTCCACCACCCTCGCCCTCACCATCGCCAAGGCCGGCCTCTTCTCCGTGCGCCTGGACCTGCCGCCCCAGTTCGACGTGGAATCGCTCACCGGCGACGACCTCAGCCACTGGGACGAGATCAAGGACGCCGACGGCAGCCGCGGCCTGATCGTCCATTTCACCCGCCAGGCGCTCGGTGACCGCCGCCTCAACCTGGTCCTCAGCCGCCAGGAAAAGGGCATTGCCGCCGAGCTGCTGCTGCCGCGGGTGACCGTCCGCGACGCCTACAAGCAGACCGGCACCGTCATCCTCTCCGGCGAACGCGGCGTCCGCTTCACGGTGGCGCGCCGGGACGGCGTCAGCGACCTCAATCCGCGCGAGCTCGGCCTGGAGCAGCCGGGGCTGCTGGCATTCAAGCTGTTGCGCCCGGACTGGCGGGTCGTCCTGAAAACGGAAACCCTGGCCCCGGTGGTGCGCAGCGAACTGCTCCAGCGCCTGGAACTCTCCGAGGGGCTGGTCAAGGCCCGCGCCGTCGTCCTCTACATCATCGAGCATGCCGGGGTCAAGCTGTTCCGCCTGCAAGCGCCGGCGCCCGGCGCCGCCCTGGCCGTCACCGGCCGCAACATCGCCCAGGTCCGCAACACCGACCCCGCCAAGGGGATCTGGGAAGTGGAACTGACCGGCAAGGCGGAAAAGGAGTACCGGCTGGAGGCCGCCTGGCAGGCGCCCGTCCGCGAACCGGTCCTCGCCCCCCTCCGCACCCTGGACGTCGACGCCCAGAAAAGCTGGCTCGTCCTGTTCGCCGGCGAACGCCTCCAGGTGAAGCCCGGCGCGCTGCCGGAGGGCATGACCCTGGAAGATCCGCGGGGCATTCCCGGCCGCTTCAATGCCGGCGACCTGGCCGGCGCCGTGCTCTGCGCCAAAACCGTCCGCCCGGACGCCGCCCTGCCCCTGGAGGTGCAACGCCACGACACCGCCGGCGTGCTCTCCGCCAAGGTGCGGCAGATGCGCCTGGCCACCGTGGTCTCCAACGACTTCCAGACCCTCACCCGCGCCGAACTCACCCTCGACGTCAACCACCGGCGCGCCCTCAAGGTCACCCTGCCCGCCGGCCAGGAACTGTGGTCGGCGTTCGTCAACGGCAAGGCCGTCGTGCCGCTGCTGGAAACCGGCGCCTACCTGGTCCCCCTGGACCCCGGCGCCGCCACCGCCACGGTCGAACTGCTGACCGGCGGCGCCGCCACCGCCGCCGGCCGCCGCCTGACCTTTGACGGCCCGCGCTTCGACCTGCCGCTGACCGACGTGGAATGGACGTTCTACCTGCCGCCCAATCTGCGCTATTACGGCGCCGACGGCACGCTGCGGCCGCGCCCGGACACCGGCGGCGCCGTGGTGCGCTTCAGCACCGACCAGTACAGCCGCGACAACCAGGCGCGGGTCACCCTGAACGCGCGCAAGGCCGAAGAGGTGATGCAGCAGGGCACGGAATATTTCCAGGCCGGCAAGCAACTGGAGGCGCGCCAGGCGCTGCAGTCCGCCATCGCCTATTCCCAGGGCCAGCAGGATCTCAACGAGGACGCCCGCATCCAGTTCCGCAATGTGGTCCGCCAGCAGGCCGTGGTCGGCCTGGCCAACCGCCGCAATGTGCTCAAGATCGAGCGCAACAACGCCGACGAGAACGCGCAGAAGCAGAACCTGGCGTTCAATGGCGGCCAGTTCAATGCCAGTTTCAGCCGCCAGGTGGAACAGTCGCTCGGCGCCGAGGAACAGAGCAGCCTGAACAAGGTCGCGGAAAAGATCCTCGACCAGCAGGCCGCGGCCGAGGCGGATCTCAATCCGATCCGCATTACGGTGCCGGAACAGGGACGCTGCCGCACGTTCTTCCGCGAACTGCAAGTCCAGGACGGCGCCCCCATGCAGGTGCGCCTCCAAACCCTGGACGCCCGCTGGAACAACCGCGCCGGCACCGCCGCGGCCGCCGCCGCCCTCCTCGCCCTAACCACCCTCACCGCCACCCTCGCCACCGGACGAAAGCAAAAGTAAGAAAGGATGTTGGGGCCACCCTTTTGAAAAAGGGTGCTCCCCCCGCGCTCCGCGCTCAGCAGCCCCGGCTCCGCCGGGTCGCTCACATGTTCGCTCTGCATCCCCCTTCCCAAAACTTTTGTACGTTTTGCGGATTCCGCAGGCCGCCCCACTACCCCTGCCATGGTCTGTCACATCAAGCGGCCTGCGGAATCCGCAAAATATCAAAAGCTTGGAAGAAGGGTTGGCACCGTTTTGGAGTGCGGCAATTCCTTTGCCGCTTTTTGATGCTCGATAAATTAAATCCACAAGGCAAAGTCGGCGTTATTTCAAGACCGGGAGCCGCCCGGCCTCGGGCGGACAACGACGGCGTCACACCAGTTCCGTCCTTCTTTATTGAGCCACCGTCTGTCAATACCGATGGTGCGCGTCTCCGACGATAACGGGTTTGTCCGCCCGAGGCCGGGCGGCTCCCAATTGTGGAAAAATCTCGTTATTTTTGAAACCCCCTAACAAGGATGCATTTACCGCTTCCGGAGCGCCGCCGGAACCTTTTGAGTGGCGGTGGCTCGACACCGCTTTCCTACTGTATTTTCTTGTGCCTTTTGTGGCCATAAAACCAACAGCCATTTCGCGCTCAGCGCAGCGGCGCTCGCGCTCGCCCCTCGCACGCGACCTGTTTGGTGTTTCAATGGCCACTACAGCTCAAAAAAACCTTCGATTTAGCTTCGTGCCCTTCGTGTCTTCGTGGTGAATCCCAAGTTTTTCCTTTGCCAAAGTCCCAAGCCCCGCCCCAGTTCGGAGTTCCGCCTTCAGGCGGTCAAAGCCTGGCCGTCCCCCGAACCCGGTGCCCCCCTCTCCGCCCGTGGCCAGGCGCCGCCCACTGCTCTCCGGCATGGGGGGGGCATTCCATCCGTCCCCTTCGTCCCATCCATCCCATTGGTCCCCTTTGGCATCGCCCCCCCCCCATTCCCGCCCACCGGCCATGGCCGCCGAGGCCCAAGAGGACGCGGCAAAGCCAATCGCCAGCAGCAAGGAGCTTGCCATCCAGGCATCACCGGGCTAAAGTCACCACCGTTATGCCGGTTGCTTTACAGAGGCTGCAAATGAGCACGGATGACCGAGAAATGGCAAGCCGGATCATGTCCCACATTTAGGAGAATTTCCCAGTATAGATCACCCCAAATAACCTAAACGATTGGAGATGCCGTTATGAGCAGTGAGGCAATAGATGAAGCCGAGTTAATTCGAGAATATACATTAGAATTACGCAACAAGAATTCTGCGATTTTCGTTGGCGCTGGATTTTCAGTGGCATCTGGATATGTTGACTGGAAAGGACTTCTCAAAGACATATTCGAAGACCTACGACTAGATCCAGATAAGGAAAAAGACCTTGTAACGGTGGCACAGTACCACTGTAATCAATCCGCTGGTAATAAATCGGCGCTTACGCAGAAAATAATGGCCGAATTTTGCATCGTTAAGTCTCCGACAAAAAATCATGAAATCCTAGCAAATTTACCAATTCAAACGTATTGGACAACAAACTACGATAAATTAATAGAGAAAGCGCTGGAAAATGCTAAAAAAGTTGCTGATATTAAATACTCTATTGACCAACTTTCTGTAACAAGACCAGACCGTGACGTTATTGTATATAAAATGCATGGCGATATCGATCATCCTTCTGAAACTATAATTAATAAGGACGATTACGAAGCATATCCGCTAAAGATGAGCCAGTTCGTTGCCGCGTTGAGAGGTGATCTTGTTGCCAAAACGTTTCTATTTTTGGGCTTTAGTTTCACAGACCCAAACATTGATTACATACTAAGTCGCGTGCGTGCTCAATACGACAAGCACCAGAGAATGCATTATTGTATCCTTAAAAAAGTGGCAAAAGTGCCAAATGAAAAAGCATGTGATTTTAAGTATAGGCAACTGAAACAGGAATACTTTATTAGAGACTTGAAACGGGTAGGAATCAAAACAGTCCTTGTTAATGACTATTCAGACATTACTATTTTGCTTGAAAAAATCGCGGCGTCATATAAACAGTATTCGATATTTGTTTCAGGCTCGGCTGAGGAGTACGGTAAATGGAGCAAAAATACGGCACAAGAGTTTATTCATAAATTAAGTTATACGATTGCCAAAAATAAAAATAGAGTAATAACCGGCTTTGGGCTTGGCGTTGGTAGCGCTGTTATCAATGGTACACTTTCATTTTTAGATAATGATGGAAAGACAATATCGGATGATGAAATAGTCATGCGTCCATTCCCACAAGTTGCAACTGGCAGCAAAAGTCTAACTTGCCTATGGGATGAATATCGTAAGGCGATGATTTCTCATGCAGGTTTGGCCATTTTTGTTTTTGGAAATAAACGAGACAAAACAGATAAAATTGTGCTTGCGGATGGAATGAGGCGTGAATTTGATCAGTGTGGTGCACTTGGAGTTATTCCAATTCCTATTGGAGCAACTGGCTACATGGCTAAAGATTTATGGAACGATGTTAATGATAATGTTGCCAACTATTTTCCAAAAGAAAAAACACAGTTCGTTTCTAAGAAACTAAAGACGCTTGGCGATGAAACAAAAACTCCTGACGAGTTGATTTCTGTAATTATGGAACTCATTCAGTATCTACAGAAAGGGTAAGGTTATGGCGAAGCGTGTTTATTTTGCGTTCCACTATCAAGACGTCATTGACTTTCGGGCTAATGTAGTGCGAAAACACAATGTTATTGAAGGAGTTGAAGAAGCTGGTTATTACGATGCTTCAATCTGGGAGGAGGCAAAAAAGAAGGGTGACCTGGCACTAAAACGCATGATCAATTCAGAATTAGAGCGAACGTCAGTTACAGCTGTACTAATTGGGACTAATACTTATGCTCGTCCTTGGGTTCGTTATGAAATATTAAAAAGTGTTGAACGTAGAAATAAGATTATTGGTATTCATATCAACTCTGTAAAAGGTAAAGATCAGCAAATAAAGCATTCCGGGGCAAATCCCTTTGATTTTTTATGCATTCTTGTTAGTCCGGATGGAAAAAAGGCAACACCGTACGAGTTCAACGGAAGTCAATGGGTGATATACAGTAAGCTTAATTCTTTCGATATACCAGAGCAACCCAGTAATTTGCGCGGCACGTATATCATGTTGTCACAGTGTTTTTCTGTATACGATTGGGTATCCAACGATGGTTATAACAACTTTGAAAGGTGGGTGGAGTAATGGCGCTAATTCAAACAAACGAGGTCTTGGCGTTTTCCCGGCGTACTGTTAATTTTTCGCGCACGGCGTCCGTAATTCTAAATGAACATGTAAATAAGCAAGCAAGTGGTCAAGAGTTTGATATATTTTTATCACATGCTTTCGATGACAAAGAATTGGTTTTGGGAGTGACTATGTTAATAGAGCATCTGGGTTATCAGATATACCTTGACTGGCGTGATGATCCACAGTTGGATCGTAAAAGCGTTTCCGCAAAAACGGCTGATGTGTTGAGAATGCGTATGAGAAATTGTAAGTGTTTGCTTTTTGCAACGACACCTAAATTTGATAAATCACAATGGATGCCTTGGGAATTAGGCTACAAGGACGGACATAATACTAGAACAACCATTCTTCCAATCGTTGATACGCAGTCAAGTTACTATTTAGGAAAAGAGTATTTAGGACTGTATCCGTATATTGACTACGCCAAGGAGAAAAACACTGGAAAAATGAAGTTATGGGTAAACCGTAATGATCACGATTATGTCGATTTCGATTCATGGCTTAACGGACGTGATCAAAATCACACTGGGGACGTACGCAAGCAACTAATTGCAGAGCAAGTAGAAACATAAAATTATTGTGATTAAAATGGCCTTAGACGCAAAAAATGATGACATAATTTGCGTTTAAGCATTTCCCGATTAGCAAAAACCGAGGTCACCCCGCCTCTTGCGTTTGGGTAGGCCGTGCCGCCGGTTTCCTTCATGTGCTTCATGCTCTTCATGGTGAGGCACAAGTTACCCGTCCCTAAAGCCCTCCCGCCGCCCGTTTCACGCCAGAAGCTTGCCTTTTACTCCGCCGTCCGGTAGAGTTATGCCGCAACCGAGATGACAACGGCGGATAAATCCCCAGACATCCCCCCAAGCCGCCGTGCCGGGCTTGTTCAACGAGGATGATGCGCTGGCGATACAGCGCATCATCCTACTAAGTTGGGCACTAGGCATCATGCAGCAACAATCTTCTCATAGAGGAAGGGCAAATGGAATCTTCCAAGTATGACGAGGGGCTGAAGAAGCTACTTGAAATGGAGGGCGAAGCGGGCAGTGCTGTCATCGAGAAGATGAAGCTTATCTCTCCGGATTTCACGCGGTATCTGCTCGAGTTTGTGTTTGGAGAGATATATGCGAGACCTGGCTTGGACATCAAGACAAAAGAAGCCGTTACGATTGCCGGCATGGTTACCTTGGGAGCTCCATTACAACTGAAAGTGCATGTAAAGGCGGCTCTGAATTTGGGCTTTACGGAGCAAGAGATCGTTGAGATGATGTTGCAGCTAGCGCCAATCGTCGGCTTTGTCCGGGCGATGGACGGTCTCATGGCAGCCCAACAAGTATTTGATGAAAAAACAAAACGGGAGTTAGGCGCTGACCAGGGACAAAAATGAACGGTCATATAAGCATTACCAGGTTAGCAAAAACCGAGGTCACCCCTCCTCTTGCGTCTGGGTAGGCCGTGCGGCCGGTTTCCTTCATGTGCTTCATGCTCTTCATGGTGAAACGATGAGAGATCTCAGCCATCCGCTTTGGATCAAGTTGAAGGGCCTGCTCTTCGTGCTGCTGGGAGTGGCGGCGGCGGGGTTGATCTGGCTGGAGCAGCCGACGCTGAAAATGGCAGCGCTGCTGGCGCTGGTGGTCTGGTGTTTCTGCCGTGCCTACTACTTCGCGTTCTACGTGATCGAGCATTACGTGGACCCGGGTTTCAGATTCAGCGGGCTGGGATCATTCCTCGTTTATCTGTTTCGCCGTGACAAACGGCAACCGTGAAAAAGCGGCAGAGGCGTTGCCGCGCTTTGGAAACGGGGTAGTTTTGTCCGTTCGCGGCCGGGCGGTTCCAACGGCAGCGGCGGGCGCTTCCAGCGCCCAAAGCCATGGCGGTGATCCTCACCGCACTCCATGGCCGGTGGCACCTGAGGGCGACACGGAAGGCAACACGCCGAGGACAACAACTTTACGCTCTCCCTTGAAAAGTAATATCAACAGTGATACTATATCGGTATGCCCACGGTCGATGCCATTCTTGCGCTGATGAAGAAGACGCCGGCAGCCGTGCGGTTTTCTGAATTGAGCAAGGTTTGCGCACATTTTTTCGGACCGCCCCGCCAAGCCGGGACCAGCCATCAGGTCTACCGGACACCCTGGGCCGGAGATCCCCGTGTCAACATCCAAAACGCCGGGGGAAAAGCCAAAGCTTACCAAGTCCGGCAAGTGCTCAAGGCCATTGCCAAAATCCAGCAACCAGATGCGCCATAATCCATACCCCATGAAAACCGACACCATTTATCTTCGTTATACCTACCGGGTGATTTGGTCGGAAGAAGACCACGAGCATGTCGGTCTCTGTGCCGAACTGCCGTCCATGAGTTGGCTGGCCAAGACGCCGGAAGCGGCCACGCACGGCATTGTCCAGGCGGCAGCGGAGGCGGTGGCCGATCTGCGCGCCAACGGTGAACCCGTGCCAGAACCGATCATGACCCGGTGCTACTCCGGCAAATTCATGGTGCGTGTGCCGCCAGAAGTCCACCGGCATTTAACGGTGGAAGCGGCCGAAGCCGGCGTAAGCCTCAACCGCCTTGTTTCATCCCGTCTTGTTCACGCCTAGCCCGGCCAAGCCGGAACCAAGTATTTCCGTGCTATGTAACGGTTGTTGTCCGGCTTGCCCGGGCTATTTATGTTTCGATCCATGGACAGCCAACTTCTTACCGAACGTTACAAGTCTTGCATTCGCGGGAAAACGAGGGAAAACGAGGGGTCACACCTCCGCAATCAGCTTCATCTCGTCAAATTGATGGGGATTAGGCACCGGTTACCCATCCATAATCCCCCCAACGGCCAAACCACCGGTTCTCAATCCTCAATTTCACCATGAAGAACAGGAAGGCCACGCAGGAAACGCGTCGTCAGGATGTCCGATTGCGTTTGAGTAGGCCGTGCCGCCGGTTTCCTTCATGTGCTTCATGCTGTTCATGGTGAAAAATGGCGCGGCGTTGTCCGCCCGAGGCCGGGCGGCTCCCCAAACACACAAGAAACGAAAAGCGGCGAATGGCAAGGGGCGGACCGGGCCAGATTGGGCTGGAATCTCCGACGGTTGCCGCGACGTCAACGATTGCGGAACAGCAACGGTTTGTTATGGTAAACGGCATGCCAAACTACAGCGACCTTGAAGCGGCGTTCTACTATGTGGGTGACGCCCCATATGGAACCAACCGCGCCGTATATGACAAGTCGGCGGACCGGTTTCTTTACGCCTCCGCCATGACCGGCGAAAGTGAGATCACGGAAGACCTCGCCTGGCCACACTGTTACGAGGTGCCGCACAAGAACACGCTAGACCTTGGCCGCGACCTGGTTTTCCGGTTCATTGAGGAGCGGTTGCCGGCCGAAACGGCAACCATGCACCGGATATTCCAACGTGCCGGTGCCTACGGACGTTTCAAGGAATTTCTTGAAGACCGGCGCCAGCTTCAAGCGTGGTACGATTTTGAGGCGGCGGCGCGACGCCGCGCCATTGAGCAGTGGTGCCGGGACAACGGGTTAGACATCATCGACGACGAGTAAAGTACTTGTAACATCGGGAGTACAATTCACCCGTCCCCGATATTCCAATCCTCTTTTTCACCATGAAGAACAGGAAGGCCACGAAGGAAAAGCGTCGTCAGGATGTCCGATTGCGTTTGAGTAGGCCGTAGCCATTGGGGTCACACCTCCGCAATCAGCTTCATCTCGTCAAATTGATGGGGATTAGGCACCCGTTGCCCATCCATAATCCCCCAAACGGCCAAACCACCGGTTCTCAATCCTCAATTTCACCATGAAGAACAGGAAGGCCACGCAGGAAACGCGTCGTCAGGATGTCCGATTGCGTTTGAGTAGGCCGTGCCGCCGGTTTCCTTCATGTGCTCCATGCTCTTCATGGTGAGGCACAAGTTACCCGTCCCTAAATCCCTCCCGCCGCCCGTTTCATGCCAGAAGCTTGCCTTTTACTCCGCCGTCCGGTAAAGTTATGCCGCAACCGAGATGACAACGGCGGATAAATCCCCAGACATCAACCCAAGCCGCCGCGCAGGGCTTGTTCAACGAGGATGATGCGCTGGCAATACAGCGCATCATCCTGCTAAGTTGGGCACAAGGCACCATGCAGCAACAATCTTCTCATAGAGGAAGGGCAAATGGAATCTTCCAGGTATGACGAGGGGCTGAAGAAGCTATTGGAAATGGAGGGCGAAGCGGGCAGTGCTGTCATCGAGGAGATGAAGCTTATCTCCCCGGATTTCACGCGGTATCTGCTCGAGTTTGTGTTTGGAGAGATATATGCGAGACCTGGCTTGGACATCAAGACAAAAGAAGCCGTTACGATTGCCGGCATGGTTACCTTGGGAGCTCCATTACAACTGAAAGTGCATGTAAAGGCGGCTCTGAATTTGGGCTTTACGGAGCAAGAGATCGTTGAGATGATGTTGCAGCTAGCGCCAATCGTCGGCTTTGTCCGGGCGATGGACGGTCTCATGGCAGCCCAACAAGTATTTGATGAAAAAACAAAACGGGAGTTAGGCGCTGACCAGAGACAAAAATGAACGGTCATATAAGCATTACCAGGTTAGCAAAAACCGAGGGCACCCCGCCTCTTACGTTTGGGTAGGCCGTGCGGCCGGTTTCCTTCATGTCTTCATGCTTTTCATGGTGGAAAATGGCGCGGTGTTGTCCACCCGTGGCCGGGCGGCTCCCCCAAACCCACGAGTAACAAGGCACACGTTACCCGTCCTACCGCCCTACCCGTTTCGCGCGAGCCATTCAGATATAGGCTTGGCGCGGTAAATGCGGGAATGGCCGCCCCACGGATGGACGCCGTTGCCGATATGCTCAAACCCCAGTTTTTCGTAGTAGCCGGTATGGTCGGTGCAGAGATACAACGGGTCGAACCCGAGGCGGGCGGCCTCGGCTCTGGCGTGCCGGACCAGCAGGGAACCGAATGCATGGCCGCGAAACGGTTCTTCGATGAACAACGCGCACAGCCATGGCCATAGATCCATGCGGCTGATGAAATCGTTGGTGATCAAGCCGGCGCCGCCAATGGTTTCATCGGCGTGGTTCACCAGCAAGTACCATTGCGGCAGCGGTGAAGAGGCCTTCAGACAGGCGGTCAGGCAGTCGCGATAAACCGCTTCGTTTTGCCAGTGCCGGACGAAGAAGCCGATGAACCGTTCCACCTGTTCCGGGTGTTGCCGCAACGATATAATCCTAGGCGGCGGGATTCGACAGGCCGGCGGCGCGGGATGGATGCCGTCAGCGGTTTTTTCCGGTTCCACTTCCGCGGCGGTCAGCCGTCTCATGGTCCAGTCCATCGCCACCGACTCCTTTCTCCATGACCAGGAATTTCATTTTGCCCGGTTTTGATACGCGCACAAACGACGCCATTTGCGTAAACCCGGTTTGCTCGTACACCTTAATGGCGCGCAGGTTAAATGACGCCACCGTCAACCGAAAACGGGTCACGGAAAATTCGCCCTGCACAAACGTCAATCCCTGAGTGACGAAGTCAGCACCCCGACCCAACCCGCAAAACGACGGATTCATCCCCAGACCGATATCCGTCCTGTCCGTAGGGTCGTAAACTCCAAACGCCCCGCCGGCCGGAACCTGAGCGGCTTTTCCGACGCAATAATAGCCCCAAAGAGTGCCGTTTTCGTCATGGGCCGAAAAATATAAGCCACCGAGCAATTCGCGGTGGCAAGCGTCGTTGTTTCCCAGGTTGTAAATTGAGTACGGTTCCGGATAGATCCAGCGGGAAATCTGCGCGGCCACGACGGCGCTCATTTTGTCAAAAATTAATTTCATCATGGCGCGGTTTTTCTGCCTGGTACGTTATGAGCGTGACAAGTTAAAGCATTGCCGCCTTCTGTCAAGGCGGGCGGGAACCACTCCTCGGTACGCCGTTGATTTCCCAATCTCAAACACCAGGATACATTATTTTTTATCCGTAGCGTAATTATCGGTTTTTTTGACAGGCGCCGCACATGAAAGACTTTTATGAAGCGTACTACTCCCGGGTCGGCCACAGCCAGGCGCATCACCTTTTTTGCGAACGCGCTTTCGGCAAGGATTTGGCACAGCATGGTTTCGCCGATTTGGAACAACTGGAACTGCTGATTAAGCTTACCGGACTCGGCCCGGATACTAATGCACTTGACGTGGGATGCGGAAACGGCATGATTTCCGAATATCTTGCCGACCGCACCGGCGCGCATATTACCGGTATCGATTATATCCCGCTCGCGATAAAAGACGCACAATTACGGACGGCGGCAAAATCAGGTCGTATGAAATTCATGGTCGGTGATATTAACCAACTTGAACTTAGTCCACGAACGTTTGACCTGGTCATGTTGATTGACAGCCTGTATTTCAGTGAAGACTATGCCGCGACCATTCGAACCTTAAAGACGGCACTTCGCCCCAACGGTAAAATGGCCATCTTTTTTTCTTACGGCCGCGAACCCCATGTCGCCCCGGCGGAGTTTCCGAAACAGTGTCTGCCGCCGGACAAAACGCCGCTGGCTGACGCCTTGCGGCGCAACGTCTTGCCGTTTGAAACCCGGGACCTGACCGCGCTGGATTATCGGAACGCACAAAAGCGGCAACAACTATTGTCGTTACTCAAGCCATTGTTTGAGCAAGAAGACGCCTTGTTTATTTATGATAATCGTCTTGGCGAAGCGAAGTGTATCATAAAATCAATTGAAGACGGCTTGCACAAGCGTTATTTGTATGTCGTCACTACCGCCTGAAGGAAAACGTTAGGCGCCATGAAGAGCCATCCGATCATTAAAGAACTGAGCTTGGCCGACTTGGACGGTGTGCCGTTCAAGGACTTTAATCGGTATCAGGAAGTGACAAAATGTTGGCGGAATGAAGATGGTACATGGCGCCTAAAGGATGTAGTTTTTACCGAAAACTGGAATGCCGGACAATACCGGTTTTTGGTGGAATGCCTGCGGAAGACCGTTCAAACCGGCGGTACGGTCTACGGTGCGTTCGACCAGGGAAAGCTGATCGGTTTTGCTTCGCTTGAAGGCGGTTTTCTGGGGGCACGGAAGGATTATTTACAACTGTCCAGTCTGCATGTGTCGTGCGAACATCGCGGCCACGGCATCGGCAAAATCCTGTTTCGTCGGATCGGTGAAACGGCCCGTCGGGCGGGGGCGTCCAAGCTCTATATTTCCGCGCATTCCGCCGCCGAAACGCAGGCGTTTTATCAGGCAATGGGGTGCGTCGATGCCCTGGAAATCCAGGCCGGCCTCGTGGCCCGCGAGCCCTGCGACCGCCAGTTGGAATACGACTTGAACCGGCGGCCCGCCGCGGGTAGCGGAGCGGCATAGTCCCGTTGCTGGTGGGATACGCCGCCCAATTCAATGGCGTGTTCACACAACGCAAATGCCCGTTGTCACATTTTGCCCCATCCCGTGTCTTGCAACATGAGCGCAAAACTTGGAGGATTAGGGCATGGGTATAAGCATGGAGACGGTTGGCGAAGATGTCGGGCGTGCCGTCACCGGCGACCCGAACGCGTTCGGGCGCCTGGTGAAACAGCATCAGCCAATGGTGGCGGCAATCGCCTATGCGATTACCGGCGACCTTGCGCTCAGCGAAGACATCGCCCAGGAGGTCTTCCTCACCGCGTGGCGCCGGCTTGGAAATCTGCGCGAACCCGCGCGTCTGGGGGCGTGGCTGGCTGCCATTACGCGCAACCTGGCGCGCAATGCGTTGCGTCGCCGCGGCCATGACCCCCTCCATGCGGCGGAGAGTTTGGACGCCAAGCCCGTGGCCTTGTTGGAAGCCGCGCCGGCCGCCACGCGCCTGGATCGGGAACGTGTGACGTGGCAGGCGCTGGCCCAGTTGCCAGAACTTTACCGGGAACCCCTGGTCCTGTTTTACCGCGAAAATCAGAGTACGCGCCAGGTGGCGCAACTACTGACCATCTCCGAGGAGTGCGCCCGGCAGCGGCTGACACGCGGTCGTGAAATGTTGAAGGATCGGGTGGCCCTTGTCGAAAAAACCGTTGACGAAACCCGTCCCGGTGATGCGTTAACGCTCGCGGTCATGGCGGCGCTGCCCCTGCCGGTTGTGCCGGGAGCCTTGACCGGCGTCGCTGTGGCAGCGGCCAAGGGAGGGGCGGCCGCCAAAGGCATTGGTGGCATGTCCGCCATCGTGAGCAGCTTAGCCGGTCCGGTCATTGGGATGACGGGAGGCTTCTTCGGCATGTGGGCGGCCATTCGTAACAGCGGTACCTTGCTGCAAAGACGGTATGCGTTGCGCAGCAGCGCACGCATGTACGCCCTGCTTCACGTGTTTTTGGGTTATCAATGTTTGTGTGGGGCCACGCTTTGGGGCAATTCCATCCGCCTATTGGCATTTTCGCTGGGGGGATGGGCCGTTTACCTTGTCCTTTTGGCGGCTTTCATCGTCAGCGGCCACCGGCGGGCGAGGTTTCTCGCGGCCAACGATGACGTATTGCGTGCCGCGGAACCGCTTGAGGAATCGGAACTATCCTTGCGCCGCCTATGGTGGAATTTTGCCGGAGCGTTAGGCTTGGCCATCGGCGGGGCGCTGTGCATGATCGCATGGGGGCGGTCATTGCCTGGCGCAGGATTCGCCATGGGCGTGGCCATTGCCATCTTGGAACTCGCCGCCGCCATCACTTTCTATGTTTTGTTCAAGAAAGGCATTGACCTTGCCCGTGACGATGTCGTTTTCCTCGAAACGGCGCCAGAGCCTGAAACGACTCCACTCACATTACCATCTCTGGCCCAGCGGGAAACACGGTGTCCGGCCATCGGCGGATTTGCCGGTGGGCAGCTTGGCGGCGCCCTTTGGCTGGCCATCGATCTTTTTTCCCGCGGCGACTACGGCTGGTGTGCCGCATGTAGCGTCGCGGCACTGGCGATTTTTGGTGGCGGCACGTGGTTGTTGATGCGCCGGCCGAAGCTTGCTGCATACATTGTGTCTGCTGCCATGGGCTTGACCGGCTTATTGCTGGCGGCCGTCCTTTTGGCGAGTCCGCCGGAATGGATCGATCGACTTCCCGCGCACGTGCAGGTGTCGTGGCGGCTTGGTGTCGGCGCCGCCGTGCTTGGGCTCTATTGGACCATTGGGGCCGTGGCGGTCGTACGTCATAGGCGTGTTCTCTAAGTGAACCGATGGCGGAACAGACTTGCGTCCATTGGGGGGTTAACCTTGCCGCCGTTTCCATGATTTGTGCTATGGTTCGTTGCGCGTGAATTTGAGGTGTTGACGTCCACCAGTTGGCAATGGTGGTGGTTCCCCCCCACAACGAGGGAAAAGGCGATGTCACCCCTGTATAACAGCCATGCCTTGGGAACGGTGGCACTGGGCGTTTTTTGCCGTTACGGCCTGTGGCCACGACGCTCCGGCAACGGTTGTTCCAGCCAATGCCAAGACCATCCCTCCTCTTGCGCTTGGGCAGGCCGTGTTGCCGGTTTCCTTCATGTGCTTCATGCTCTTCAGGGTGAAACAATGAAAGACCTCAGCCAACCGCTTTGGATCAAGTTGAAGGGCCTGCTCTTCGTGCTACTGGGAGTGACCGCGGCGGGGCTGATCTGGCTGGAGCAGCCGACACTGAAAATGGCGGCGCTGCTGGCGCTGGTGATCTGGTGTTTCTGCCGCGCCTACTACTTCGCGTTCTACGTGATCGAGCATTACGTGGACCCGGGTTTCAGATTCAGCGGGTTGGGATCATTCCTCGTTTATTTGTTTCGCCGTGACAAACGGCAACCGTAAAAAGAGCGGCAGAGGCGTTGCCGCGCTTTGGAAACGGGGTGGCTTTGTCCGCCCGCGGCCAAGCGGCTTCCAGCGGCGGCGGCGGGCGCTTCCAGCGCCCAAGGCCATGGCGGTGATCCCCACCGCACGCCACGGCTGGTGGCACCTGGGGGCGACACGAAAGGTAACACGCCGAGCTGGGGCTCGGCGCTCCCAGGTGGGGCGCAATCCGTGGATTTATCCACGCGGATCCGCGAAATCCGCGGCACAATTGCCGCATGCCAGAAACGGTGCTACCTTGGCCACAGGGGGGTGGGTGGCGGCCAAGCGAGGTGCGTTCATGCGCAGGATGCGACTGGGCAAGGCATTTACCTTGATGGAATCCGGGCCGGTGGTCCTGGTGACGACCCGTGACGGGGACCGGGACAACATCATGACCCTCTCCTGGACCATGGTGCTGGATTTCACGCCGGTCTTCGCCATCACCACGGGCGCGTGGAACCACTCGTTCAAGGCGTTGCAAAAAAATCAGGAGTGCGTCATCGCCATTCCCACCGTGGACCTGCTGGACACGGTGGTCGGCATCGGGACCTGCTCCGGGGCGGACACGGACAAGTTCGCCACGTTCAAGCTCACGCCGGTGAGGGGCAAACACGTCCAGGCGCCGTTGATCAAGGAGTGCGTCGCCAATATTGAGTGCCGGGTGACCGACATCGTCAGCCGGCACAACATCATCGTGCTGGCGGCGGTGGCCGCCTACCTGGACACCGCGCGCCGGGAGACGCGCCGGGTCCATGCCGTCGGCGACGGCACGTTCATCGTTGACGGGCAGGTGATCGACCGCAAAAAGATGATGGCCGCCAAGCTCCCCGCCGGCATCTAATTACCGATTTCAGGAGGTGCTTTCAATAGTCCTGTTTGAAAATTTTGGGCTGTCGTTATGGCAATGGTACGCGCCTTGCACCATGGAGTGCGGCATGGAATGCCGCCGTGGTTGGCGGCGGAGCCGCCTTCCACCGTTCGCCACGGGGGCGCTTCCAGCGCCCAAAACCAAGGCGGTGATCCTCACCGCACTCCATGGCATGCTCTCGCATGCAGTTCCAAACAAACAGGATACTACTGTTCCGATTCTCCAGCCATAAATAACCGTGCGTTCCTGCCAGACACGCAGGCAGGATTGCCTGCTTGACGTTTTCACAGGCACGAGTGCCTGGGTCACGTTTTAAGCCAAAGCCAGTTTCAGCGGAGCGCTGTCGGAGGCGAGGATCGCCCCTTGGGCATCGCGGATTTCCAAGGTGCGGAGGCCGGCCTCGTTGCGCTGGGCAAAGGTCCATTCACGGCCGGCCACGGGGACTGATGCCAGCTCGAAATCCGCCGTTTGGAAGGGATCGAACGCCAGCGTCTTCAGGTCGTCGGCAATCGTGATGCCGCACGCGTAGCGGATGAAGGGATCGATCCAAGAACTGTGGAAGTAGTCGGTGGTGTTGGCGCAACGGCCGCCGTCCTCGGGGCGGTGGTGTTCGCAGGCGCGCGGCGTCGTGCGGTCGCCGTACTGGAAATGCAGCTCCGTCCAGGCGCGGAAGAATTCCATCCATTTCGTCCGCCACTCGGGGGCGGCCAGCGCGGCCTGGCCGAAGGCTTCGGCGGCGAGGCTGTTTGAATAATGCCAGGTGGGGCCGTTCCAGCTGCAATTGTAATAATGCGGTTGGGCCGGAGACGCGAAGGCGGGGCCGACCAGGGCCGCGCCGCCGAAATACATCGGGCAGGTCTTGGCGGCGGTGCAGAGGGGAAAGTCGTCCCAGAACCAGGCCGGATCGGTGAATTTCTTGAAGGCTTCCAGATATTTTTTGTCCTGGATCATGCCCCACATGTAGGGGACGAAACTGTCATAACAGGCGGCCTGATCGGCGAGGCGGCCGGACCCGGGATCGGCGGCGAGGAACAGTTGCAGCCGGTCATCCCAGTGTTTCGCCTTGACGATCTCCAGCATGGCCGCCGCGCCGCCCGCGAGCGTTGCCGCCGCTTCGCCATTCCCGAGGAAGCCG
>Ga0265297_10004953_pt1 | contig 20996 bp, 28 predicted proteins | sample Munlanlwell13791_FD_192502 | JGI IMG/M metagenome (GOLD analysis project Ga0265297, IMG submission 192502) | Leachate microbial communities from a municipal landfill in Southern Ontario, Canada - Leachate well 137-91 | ecosystem: Engineered > Solid waste > Landfill > Unclassified | place...
AACTCCAACTCCAGAGCCTTTTGGTCTACCTGCTGGGTTGTTAACTTCTCCTTTCTTAAACCTATGAGGGCTTTTAGAGATGGCAACATCAAGAGCGTCATCCTTTATAATCTTAGATTCAGTTTCAGTAAGTTCTTTAGAGGATTCTACTAAGGTCAATAAATCTAATAGAAAAGCATGATCTTTTCCTTCTTCATCATGATATATTGCAACTTCTTTACCTTCTTCTTCAATTATCTTCTCAATTACAAACTCTATAAATGAATCAGATAAAGGATTAGGGGTTTTTACTCTATCTCCTATTTTAAATTGTGCCATAATGTTTTATTTGTTATCTTTATATAGATCTGGATACATTAGTTTGTGTTCTACTTCTAGTCTACCACAGATTCCACATAATCCAGTTCTATGTTTAATTGAACTAACCTTAACTCTTCTAGAAAAGAAGAATAAAAACTTTCTGACTTCATAGTTATTTACTATAAAATATGCAGGAACAAATTTATGAGGTTTAAAGATTGTCATTTTTCAATTGTTTAATTAACTCTTCTAATAAGATCCTATCTTTATTCATTTGATCTATTCTATCTGCTTCTTCTCTTAAGACTTGAGATTCAGTCTTGTAAATAGCATCCATAGAAATAGGTCTATATATATGAAGCATAAGTCTTTCTAATAGAGCGATTTGATCTTTTTTGTTTGGAACAACTTTGTTATTCTGTTGTTCTATCAATTCTTTAACCAATCCATCGACTCTTTGATCAACATAATCATTATAAGCTTCTCTTTCTGTTGTTTCTCCTTCTTTATCAAATTGAATCCATACCTTCTCAATATTTCTATCATCAGATGGCTTTTTAACTATAATATAAGTGTTTAATTCTTTTAATATTTCTTCTGAGTTCAACATATTATTTTATTTTATTATTATAATTAGTGATTGCTTCACTAACTGTTTTTCCAGCAACTCCATTTGCCCTCCATAAACCATCTGCTCCATGAGTAAGTTGAGATACAGTACTTAAAGAATCTATAAAATCATTTTCTATCTTATCTTTATAGAGAAGAAGAGACTGTTTTATCTGATCAGCATGCACAGTAGAGATTTTACCACTTAGGCAAAATGAATCAAGAGTTTCATCCAATAGATCATCTTGTTTAATTAGTTCTAATAACTTAGAGGTTTTTTCTGTAACAGTAGGTCTATACTTCAATAAATCTCTTATTTCATTACTTATTCCATCGATTCTACCATCTTCAATGGCATCAGAGAGAATAATGAGTGCTTGTTCTAATCTTTCTATCTCAATTTGCATATATTTATAGAATTATTATAATTTGCATAGGTTTAGAGACATTTTGCTAGGTCAAATACGAAATCATTTTCGCTTTTAGACAATATCCTTAAGAAATATATTCCTTCTGTTTTTAATTATCTTAGTTGTAATCAATCCTTTATTTTCTATCTCAGTTACAACCTTAGAAGACATTTCAAAACCTTTGTATCCAGCGATCTCAGAAATAGTATCATTAGAGATTTCATGTTCTCCATACTTACATAATTCATAAATAACAGCAAAAGTAACCTGGAATGATTTACTTAGATCAGAAAGTCTCGCTTCTTTTGGGATACGAATATGTTGTAGTGATAAAATGTAATCTATTTGTTTTTGATTTTTCATAATTATTTATTAAGTCTTATAATGCGTTTTAACGACCTCTTTTCTGTGGAATGAACAATTACACTACTATCAGATAAAGATTCTTCTAAGGTGCCTTTTTGAGACGAATTAGCGTCATAGAAGAACGAGATTGATCCATCACTTTTATCCTCAACCATTTTAATTGATTTTCCTGAGGTATTTATAAAAAAGAAATTACTAAAGACCTCTTTATTGTATTCCATAATCTTATTATATTAGTATTTGAATTAAATGTCAAACATATATATATCTATCTTACTCTTTGACTTTTATTACATACTATCGTATAATATACTTAACATAGTAAATCTTAACTTAATAATAAATGAATAAAACAATACTAACTGACGAAAGTTGCGATACATTAAGAGTTTTGCTCTTTGATATAGAAACAACTCCTAATTTATCTTATACTTGGTGTGGGAAATGGGAACAGAATGTTATAGAGTTTAAAGAAGAAGGATATATATTATCATTTGCATGGAAATTCTTAGGAGATAAAAAGGTTCAAACATGTTGTACTAATGATTTTAAAAGGAATGGAAAAAAGAAAGTAGTGCAGAAGTTATGGGAACTATTTGATCAAGCAGATGTGATCATAGCGCATAATGGTAATCAATTTGATATCAAATGGGCAAATAGAGCTTTTATCTTTTATCAGATGACTCCTCCTTCTCCATATAAACAAGTAGATACACTTAAAGAAGCTAAAGGAAAGTTTAAGTTTAACTCTAATTCGCTAAATGATCTTGGTAAATATCTAAAATTAGGATGTAAAATAGAGACTGGAGGGTTTGAATTATGGAAGTTATGTATGGCAGGAGATCAAAAGGCTTTTAAGAAGATGACTAAGTATAATAAACAAGATGTAGTCTTATTAGAGAAAGTATATCTAAAACTAAGACCGTTCATGACTAACCATCCTAAGATAAACGTTTTTGATAGAAGAGCATGTCCTAATTGTGGTAGTCCACATATAGTTAAAAAGGGAATAGCAGTTACTGGAGATAATGTTTATCAGAAGTGGCTTTGTAAAGAATGTGGGAAGTGGTCTTCTGGAAGTTATAGTAAATTTGTTTCTAAAGAAAATAGAATAAAATAATATGGCAATAACAAAAGAGGAATACTATAGAGACAAGAGGACGATTACAGTTCCTCTTACACAAGAAGAGATAGAAAAAAGAAGAGCCTATAGAAAGGCTTATAGGAGAGATCCTGAATATCTAAGAAAACATAAAGAGTACGATAAGAAATATTATCAAGAAAAAGTAAAACCAAAAAGAGATGCAAACAAAAACAAGTAGAAGTGAATATGTTAAGAAGTATAGAGCGGAACATCCTAAGTTTAGAGAATATGAGAAAGAGTATCAAAAGAACTATTATCTTAATACTACAAAACTTAAAAGAAAAGAAGCAAAAACGAAATCAATTTCGCTTCCTAAATAATAGGTAGGTAAGGTTATCTATCTGAATGTATCCTAGAAGAATAAAATGGTACTTTTAAGAAGCTAAAACGTATTTTAGGTATAAGTGTTCATCTAGCGAAAATATAGTTCTAGAAAACGATTATAGAGGCTAGATAGAAAAAGCGGAATGTGGTATACCAAATATATACCAGATTATAGAGAAGAGAGGCTTAGTAAAAACGAAAATGATTTCGTTTCGATCTAAACCTCTTTTTTTATTCAGATCTTTTTTTTCCCTCTCTTTTTATCTTGCCTCTCTAGTAATTCTTCAGAATTACAACTAAGAGTGTCTATTATAGTGTCTATTAATGGTACTAACTATATACGCCCTGAGTATACCCCCACCACGCCCTGAGTATACCCCCACCACGCCCTGAGTATACCCCCACCACGCCCTGAGTATACCCATTATGTAATAATTTACTTATTTGTCAATAGATTTATATATACTATTTTAGCATACTTGACAAAGGTATATAATCCAAGTAATATAAAAATATAATTAGCTTGTGAATAAAAAGGGGTATGTATATTCTCACAAGCGTATATTTGCCCCTTTTTGTTTTAATAATATGAAAACATGTTCTAGATGTGGTTTAATTAAAAAAGAATCCTCTTTCTATAAAGATAAAAGGAATAAAGACGGATTACGTTACTGTTGTATTGATTGTTATAAGAAATATGAAAGTACAGATGAATTTAAGGAATTAAGAAGGGTATATCGTAAAACTGATAAATATAAAGAACAAAAAAGTAAATATCAAAAGAAAAAAATACTTACTGATCCAACTTTTAGATTGAGTCATAATATATCAAAGGCCATTTGTGGAGCGATAAGGCATAAATTAAATTCCTCTTCTTTTATTAAGAAAAAAATATAGGCTTATTTAGTCTATATTTAGTAGGTGATTATCACCTCTCCATCTTTATCAACGATCATTCGTTGAGTTCCACGAGCCATGATTATGCTATTCTCTGCAAATGTATCAATTATTTCCCATCCATTTCTTTCAAGATCTCCTATAGGATCAATTCCTTTCATTTTGTGTACCTCCATCCTTTGTTTCTTTTCTGTTTTCTGCGTTCCTCTATCTTTGCATAGTAGAAATCAATCATTTCTTGATTACCACTCATTTCCTTAAGAGCATCTTCATAGATCTCTGGATGCTGTACTAAGATTGCATTTTCTTTTTCACGGATTAACTCATTAAGAGCATCGTGACATTTAGTCCTGCAACATTCTACAACCTCTCCATCTCCGAAGATAGCAAAAGGAAATTTGTGATGATGAGATAATTCTATTCTACCACCACACCATTCTTGGCATATCCTGCAAAAGAATCTCATTTCATACCCCATAATACTGCTATGTTTATAAGAGCAGATGCAAACCAGTAAAGGCATAAAGCCCAACGGTGTTCGTATATACAGACACACATCACTATTAGATAGATAGTAATGAGAAGATATACGATGTAGTCGCTCCACATAATCAACCTCTAATTTTCAATGAGCACAATGTGCTATACCCATTATACCAAGTATGAATTATATTATCAACTTTATAGGGAATACCATCACTTGACATTTTATCTAGATGATATATACTGTACTTATAAATAATAAGTAAGTAAATAAACTATATGGCAGAAAACAATATCGACCTTAAAGAGTTTGAATCTATATGCAAGAAAAGAGATATAGATGTTAATGTTAAAATCTATGATTCAGTAGTTAAATTAAATAATATTAATTCTCTACATAAGCAAGTATTGTCAGAAATCATCTCTATGATTAGCTGGTATGACGGACCTACCTTTGCAGGTGATAAACATTTTGCAGATAAGGTTGGATGTTCTGAAAGATCTATTCAGAAAATTATTAAGACCTTAAAAGATAAAGGTTATATAACCGTAGAAACCTCTTCTATAAGTGGTTCTAAAAAAATAAGATTTATTAGTCTAAATTTCTCTATAGGAAAAACATATGGAAGATTGCCAGACGCGATCTCTAAAGACATATCTATAACTCCTCTTGCTAAAATTATTTATGCAATGATTGATTCTTTTTCTGTTAATAAGAATTACTTTAATAAGTCTAATGAATTTTTTACCTCTATTTTAGGAGTAAGTATTATAGGAGTTAAAAAGGCCTTACAAGAATTGAAAGAAGCAAAGTTAATACAAGTGATCTTAAATGGTACTGATGAATTAGATGGTAAGAAGTATATTAGGTTAATAAAGATAAATAAATAGTCTTATACAGAAAAATCCACCTAGTGGTGGACTCGTCTGATAAATAAGCAAAATAAACTATCTATAGTATATATCACGATCTCTAAATTGTCAAGTGTTATTGCCTTAATTATAGACATGTGGATAACTTAATCAGTTTGATACTTGACAAATATAATAAGGTAATATATACTTAATGTAGATAAGATAAGTTATACAAACACAACAAATAAAACACACATATCAGTAATCAAAAATAAGAAGCATAAATAAACTAATATAAATAAGAAATGAAAAACAACAAAAAGATAGCTAAATATATATTCAAGGTTTTAAAGGAAAATAAAGATGAACCTTTTACAGGAAGACAATTAATCGCATACTTAGAAAATCACTCTATAGAAACAGATGTAAGTGATGGTGATCTACATGAATCAGATATTAGAATAATGATTAACTTATTAAGAATGTTTGGTAAACCAGTATGCGCTTCTAAGAAAGGATACTTCTACACTAGAAACAAAACAAAGTTAGATAAGTATGTTAATGGATTAAGAAGTAGAGGACAGGCGATCATAGATGTAGCTAATAGTATGAGTAAATAAGACTATGAAAACATGTCCAAAATGCAAAGAGAAAAAATCTAATGAAGAGTTCTACAAAGATAAAAGGAATACTAATGGTTTGAGTGTGTATTGTAAAAAGTGTTCTGATCTTAATTCTAAGAAGTATCATAAAACAGATAAGGCTAAGGAATACAACAGAAGATATCACGATACTCCAGAATGGAAGAAATATAATAAAGAGTATCTTAAGAATAAAAGAGCAACTGATCCTCAGTTTAGATTAAGAAGTAAGATGTCTTCTTCTATAGCAAAAAGATTGCTAGAAAAAGATAACAATAAATGGGAAGAGAGAGTTGGTTATACTTTAGAGGAATTAATGAATCATTTAGAAAAGCAGTTTGAACCTTGGATGAATTGGAATAATTACGGAAAGGGAAAAGGAAAGTGGAACATAGATCACATAAAACCAATAAGTTCATTCAAGTTTACTTCAGCAAATGATTCAGAGTTTAAAAAGTGTTGGGCATTAAGCAATCTACAACCATTAGAAGCAATAGCAAATATTAGAAAAGGCAATAAATATTAAACATATGATAGAATATCAAACATTATCACTATTAGTAAAATTCACAGTATTCTTAATCTGTGTATGGGGATGGACAAAGTATGATAGTTCTCTATTCGCTTGGGGTTCTGTAATAGCATTCTTTGCACTCTTAAACATATGATGGATATTGTAACAACAATGTTAATAGTGGCACTACTTTCATCAATTTCTATTAACATTCTATCTAATAATTATAGGTTGGTTACTTTTCTAGAATTTCTAATATTAATTGGGTGGTATTCTATATTCTTATTTATAACAGTAAAAATCTTTATATGAAAAATACAAATATACACGATATGAGGTTACATGAAATTATACATGTTGACAGTACAGAAGGAACTAAAGATGGAACTTCTACTATTTGTAATAATATAGAGATATTAAGAGTAGAAGGTGGTTGGATATATAATAATAAAGTATTCGTTCCATCAGAATGGAACGTACAAAGTAATTAAAATATATGAATAAAAAAATAAAGTTCTTAATCGCATCATCCTTAATAGTTTTATTAAGCATTATATATTCTAATGTATATGCTGATGTAGAATGTAATAAAGATTGTGCTATAGTGAATGTATCAGTGAATATTATCAATTCTACTACTGGATCTCTAGAGGCAAATGATTTTATTTCTACTATCTGGATAAATAATAGGACTAGTGGATTAGGTCGCAATGGTGGAATCTCTGCATCTATAGTTCCTACACAATTTGAAGTTACGTCAGATATTTCAAATAGTATGAATTATGCTAAATTAAAATCTTATAATAAAGTAGTCTTAAGTGATCAATGTTCTGGAGATGCTAAGGTAGGAGAAGTATATAATTGTATTATTACCTATCAAGATAATGGTTTAAGGTTTGGATGGAAGTATATACAAACTGCTCCTGGTTTCTATAAAGAAATTGCATTTGAACCTACTACATCTTCTTGTGTCTATATAAATAGAGCAGAGATAAGTGGTTATGATAATAAATTGATTAAAGCACCAATCTCATCTGAATATGATAATACGGTAGGATGTGATGAGATGAAAACAGTTGATCAAATAAATAGTGAAAGTACTAAATCATTCCTTCAAGAGGTACAAACAGTGACAGAAGATATTATACCTTTAACTGAGGAACCAGTAGTTGGAGTAGGAGAAGTAAAAACTCCTATTGTAACTACAAAAACATTATCAGAAATGAATAGAGAAGAGTTAATCACCTATTTATTAAGATTGATAGTGCAAATGATCCTACAGGGAAAATTAGATATAAATAACTTCTAACACACCATGATGCACACACATGAATTGAGAGAGAGTAGATCCTTAAAAACTATTACTGCTGAAGAGCATAAGATTATTAATCTTTCTTCACCTTAGTAATAGTAGTTCCTTGAGATATGGAATAAGACTATACTGAGTTACTCCCGCTATCATTAGATAATTGATAGATCGATAGAGAAGTATAGAAGTTATATTTTGATAGTTGCAAGACTTCTTGGTATGGTCTTATCCATGTATAATAAAATAATAAAACTGGACTGGTTATTTCCCGTTAGTATCTTTAGTAGATGATTAAGTTCACAAATTGGAGATATTAATTGCAAGAATAATTGGTCCTAAACAATAAATTAAATAAAGTTATGGTCGGAGCTTTAATAATAAGATTAATTAAATTATGAAAAAGAAAAGATTCAATAGTAATATTAAAAAACAAGAAGTATTAGAATTTGTAACCAACTTCATTAAAGAGAATAATTATTCTCCATCTTATGAAGAAATAGCAGAATCATTGAAGATAACACAATGTTACTCATTCAGATTAGTTAAGAAATTAATTGAAGAAGGAATTATTATTAAAAATAAAGATTCAAGCATTAGAAGTTTAAGTATAAAATAATATGAAAAACATAGAATTATTCATAGCTATATTATCGGTATTATTGATAGGAGTTATTATTTTAACGATAAAAATATCCTTATTTTATCATATAGCTACAATGTCAATATTGGCAGTTATTCTTGCATGCATAATATCACACTTAGTAAATAGAAAATAAATGAACAAACCAAACTTTTCAATCGCCATAATAGCTAAGAATGAAGAACTTACTTTACCAAGGTTATTAACATCTTGTAAAAATTTCATAGATGCAGGTGGAGACATCTGTATGGTTGATACTGGATCAACTGATGGGACAATAGAGATCGCTAAGTCCTTTGGAGTTAGAGTATTTGAACAAAAGTTTAATGTAGTGATCACTGAAGAATTAAAATCTCAGATAGATTCTTTAATAGGAGAAAATGATATTAAGGTTGGAGATACTGCTTTCGATTTCTCTCAAGCTAGAAACTGGATAGCAGAGAAAACCCTTAATGATCTAGTCTTTTGTCCAGATTGCGATGAGATAATTGCTTGGGATATAGATAGTTTGGTTAGTCTAATAGAAAAAGGAGTTGATAAAATCTCTTATAAGTATACATTTAGTTTCGATAGTACAGGAAAACCTACTGTTCAATTTAATCATTCTAAATTCTATAATAAGAAAAGAATTAAGTGGACAAGAATGGTTCATGAAGTAATAATGCCAGAGAGATATACTAATAAGATCGAAGGATGGATGACAGATGAGGAATTGAATTTCTTATATAAACTCTCTAAAAGATATAATACTATTGCTGAGATTGGAAGCTGGAAAGGAAGATCAACTAATGCTTTATTATCTGGATGTCCTGGAATAGTAACTGCTATAGATCACTTTAAGGGGTCTGATGAAAAGGATAAGACATATGGCGCTGTAGGTGTATATGAGCAATTTGTTGAAAATACTATTGGTTTTAAGAATCTTAATGTTATGAGAATGAGTAGTGAAGAAGCGTCTAAATCTACTGATACTTTTGAGATGGTCTTTATAGATGCAGAACATACTTATGAAGGAGTGAAGAAAGACATTGAGTTATGGAAGAATAAAGCTACTAAGATTCTTTGTGGTCATGACTATACTCCAGGTTGGGAAGGAGTAGTTAGAGCAGTAGAAGAAAACTTTGGAAAGGTTAAGTTTGTAGGAAGTATCTGGTATGTCTTAATAAATGGAGAAGATATTTCAGATGCACTACCAATTAAAGAAGTATTTATTGGATCACTTCACTTAAAACATTATCAAAATCCTAAAACAGTTAGATCTCAATATCTTAAAGGATTAGCAATAGACTATATTGTGAATGGAGCGAATGATAGGAATCTTCATTATCTTGCTAGGGAATTATACTATATTGGTAAGTGGAACAAGGCAATTGATCTATTCCAAGAACATATCAAATTAAGTACTTGGGATACAGAGAAAGGACAATCATATATTTATATAGGAGCATGTTTCAGAAACCTTGGACTAATAGAAAGATCAAAAGAAGCTTATGGAATTGGATTTGCTCTAGATGTGAATAGAAGAGAAGGTTTAATCGGTCTTGCTTCTATCTATCAAGACAATAAGCAATGGAAAGATGCTGAGATATTATATAAGGCATGCTTAAATATCCCAAATTCACACTTTTATGCTAATAACGAATCTGACTATGGTCATCATGTCTATGGACAATTATCAGTATGTCTATTCTATCTTAATAAGAAAGAAGAATCATTAGAATATCTAAAAAAGGCATTAGAATTAGATCCTAGCAATCAATTATATAAAGATAATCTTAAATATTATGAGCAAAAAAACATATGAAGAAATAATGCCAAGCGTTAGAGCTAGGGCTAATGATTATTCTATACCAGATACTCCTTGGCCTCTTCCAGAACCAACTGGATTATTGAAAGTTTTTGATGATACGTTCTCATTTATATTATCCATTCCTTTCTTTATCCTTGATTCTATATATATACTTATAAAGATTGCATACTATTCAGCATTACCGTTCTTAATTCTATATTTTATCTGGTGTATGATATATCTTAACTAAATAAAAACAGCCCAATTAAGGGCTGCTTTTTTTTATTTAGCTCCTTTGATATATTCTTTGATTGTGTTTACCAACCAAGTAGATATCATTGTAAGAATAGTCTGTAAGTTTGGATCTGATACTTGTATTCCAGCCAAGTATTCAATTACTGCTACTAGACCATAACCTACGAATAATAATAGAGCACTTCTTCCTATCTTGCCTAATGTTTCTTTATCAAATGAGAATGCTTTTTGTGTTTCCATATATTTGTTATTATTTGTAATGCGAAATTGATTTCGTATTTCGACTTTAAGGATTAAGATTAAAGGTTGCTGTTTTTGGAGGATTTATAGGGTCTGTAGGAACTGGAATTGTCGGAAGTAATCCCTTATTAACATCTGGAGTAATTGGTTGGACTGGAGTTGTTGGAACCTGTGTTTCTGTTGGAATTTGTCCAGTGAGTGGATCTATATTTGGATTTACTACCTCTTTAATCGGTTCAATATTCATTTGTCTATTCAACTCATCAAAAAAATCATTAGTAGCCGTTATGACAACGGATTTATATAATCTTTTTACTACACTTGTCCCAGCTGAGTTTATCTCTGGTATTTTGTTAATGATTTTTTCAGACATCTTTACTGCCGATAGAACATGTTCTGCCCATGAAACCTGTAATGCTGGAGAAGTAATAAACGTTTTAGCAGCTGGTCCTTTTGTTACCACTGTTTTTGCGAATTTGTAAAGAAAACTACCAATTCCTAAGTGTGGATTAATAGCATAAAATATCATGTCTTCAAACGGAATACCAGTAAAACTAGTTTTAGATGCTTTACTAGCAGTTTTCCATGCTCCCTTTATTCCACCCTGAATTCCAGACCAAATAGGTTCAGTTACTTTTGTATAAATTGGATCTCCATTCGCAGTAAATAACGTATCGATCATTGCATCGTATTTCTTGCCAGCCTCATTCTCTAACTTAGAGGTAATCGATTTTGATAGTCCAGTTGATAATTTATTAATTCCAACACCAATTAAAGCCGTAGTTGCTCCAGTTTTTATTCCATTAATAATAGCATCTTGAATTGAACCTCCATCAGACAAGGTGTCTCCAGCGCTATATGTAAAACCCTGAGTAAAGAATGGCATACTTTTCTTTGCTGTCATTATCAAAGACTCTTTAGATAGTCCCTCAACTGCTTTTGCCGCTGCGATTGAACCCATTTTTTCAGTTCCAGTTGTGGCAAGTTTTCCAGCAATCCCAACCTTGGGGACTGGCAAAAACCAAGAACCCATAGTCATCAAATCTCCATATTGTTTTAATGGATCAAGTGTTGGACTAACTTTTCCAAGAGGACCAGCATCATAAACCTTATCTTCTATGTGAGATGTATCTGCTAATTTTACTTCTTCTAAGAACTTAGTTTGATCACCAGATTTATAGGCGGCTACAGCATTCCATATATGAGGAACACTTACCACTAGGTTATACCCAGTAACACCAGCTCTTATGAAATTACTAGAAACTTCTTGTACAAGATTTTGAACAAATCCTATATTCTCTTTTGCATTGGGATCGTAATTAGGATTTTTTATAGAGATTCCTTCTGGTCCTACTATATATGATTGAGTAGTATTGATTTCTGTAGTTGGAGTTGTCGTGGGAATAGTTGTAGTATTAGAATATAATTTTTTCTGATTGGCATATTCCTTAGCAACCTTAGAGGCATAAGCAGGAGTATCATATGCTACTCCTTTATCGTTAACTCCTTTCCAATTTTCCTTAAATGCGTTGGGTCTTCCTTCTCCAGCATTCCACATACTAGCCACCTGCCCAACATTGAATCCTTGTTTTTTCCATGCTTCTATTTTTCTATAAGCAACTTGATTTTGGTTTTGCAATGTCATTGGAGCATTTTCGTCTCCAAGGATTTCTTTCGCATATGCCTTCCATGTTTCTGGCATGAATTGATAAGAGCTAGATTCTCCAGAGGTTCCAATTGCGCCTAGATTGTTTCCACTCTCTACGCTTCTTATTGCTTTTGCTAGACTAATTATTTTTGGATCTAATTGTTCTGCCATATATATAATTTATGATTACCATCCAAAAGGATCATTAGGATCTGTTGGAGTAGATTCGTTTGCTTTTTGTGACTCGACTAAATATCCCTTAAGAAGATTAGCGTGTGCTTGGATATCTTTTAGTTCCTTTTCAAATGTTGGTCTATCTATATTATACCCGATAACTTTTCCTTCTGGTTTTCCTCCTTCACGAACCTGCCATTGTCTAATTCTAGAGAAAGAACTACCTAATAACGCTAATTCAGCGTCAGATAACGCTCCGAATGTAGCTCCATTGGCCTTTGCATTAATTAATGCAGTTAAAGTTCCTGTAGACACTATATTCTCTACAGATCCAATAAAACCTTGAACTGAACCAGAAAGATTTCCCCATGCTCTCTGTATATCTCCAAACCAAGTAGTCGATAATGCTTCATTCATTCCATTAGTGTCAGACATTATATCATTAATATCTGTAATTTGAGCATTTATTGCATCTACTTTTACCTTTATTCCAAGAGTATCTTCAGCAGTAGGTCCTGTTGGTCCAACTGGTATATCATACATTCCTGTAGTTGGGTTGTATTGATAGACTTTCTTATCAACAGTAACTGTCTTTCCAATATTTGTATCTTCAGCTTTTGTTTTCTTTCTAAGCCAAGTAGAAGCAATACCTTGAGAATCATAGGTTGTCATGCTTTCATATCCAGAAGGAACAGTTGCTCCTGCTGATGTCTGAGTATATCCATTAGTAGCCATTGTATTAGCTGTATTGATAACTTCAGTAGCGTATGTTTGCTTAGCTAATTTAGCATTGATTTCTGAGATAGAATCATTAAGAGTTACACCAGCTTTAGCATATAGTAATGCTGTAGCAGGGTTGATAAGAGCTTCTTTTACTGCATCAGATGTCTTTTTGATACTAGCAACATCTGATTCAAGATTAGCGATCTTAGCATTAATATAAACTTTTTCATCTGCGTTAAGAGTAATCAATTTATTTCCTTCAGTTGTCTTAGAAGAATCATAGAAAGATAAAAGAGCATTGTAGTAAGATAATTGATCATTCTTATCTGATGTGATCGCAGCAGTAGTTCTATCAATCATTGTGTATGCTTGATTTATTTGACTATTTCTAGCAGACATAACAGCGGAAATAACACCAGCTCTGGCGTTTACAGCGTCTATTGCTTCATTAACTCTAGGATTCCTTATAGAAGTAAGACCAGTAGTTCCTTTAAGCTGAGAAATTAGAGTATTTCCTTCAGTCAAAAGACCGTCTAATTCATTAGTTAGAGTTTGATTTGCTTCAAAGTTCTCATTGATATAAAGACGTTCTCTTTCTGCATTCTCTAATTCTTCTCTGAATGGTGCAGTTAAGTTCTTAACATCTCCTAAAGTAGTCTCTTCTTTCGCTGTTATAGCATCAATCTTTGCCTGTGTAGCAAGTTTATCAGATGCAATTTTATCTAATTGAACCTTATAGGATGCTTCTAGTGCTGTATTAGCTTGTGTAAGCTGGGTAGAAAGAGAAGTTATTAAGGCAGAAGATGTTTCTCCAGCCGTAGGAGTTGTAAGAACAGGAACTGTTAAATTAACAGTTGGAACATTAAGAGAGATATCTTTTACTGCGGGAGGAACTAATTCTGTTGTCTTTAATTTTCCATTTGCATCATAAAGTTCAGGATGATCTATCCTTTTTTGTTGTTCATCTTTAACAGATTGAAGTAATGTATTATCAACGACAGCAGGAGTTATTGTTGGATTGACTATAGGATTTGTAACAGTACTTGCTACTGGAGTTATAGGCGCTACATAATTAGGGTTAGGAATAGAGGCACCAGCATTAAATGGATCCTGAATATACTTACTAGTAGTATCATATGCTGTAGATTTTGGCGTAGATGCTGGAGTAGATGTAGCTGGCTTATTCAATATATTTAATAGTTTAGTGTTTTGATCTGCATCTCCAACATAGTTACTTATTCCATTTTTAGCTGCCAAAGCAGCTCTTGCAGAGTAAGAACTATCTTGTCCAACGCTTTTTAAGTAATCTACGATAGAGTTTCCAATGTATGCCATATGTTTTTGTTTGTTAATAGTATTATATCACTGTTTAGTCTTATTTGTAAATCCTAAGGATGATAAGGATTATCCAATCTTCCCATCCAAATCTTTACATAGTCAATATAGAGTCTTTTAAGCTCTGATGCTGCTTTATTATCTATATAGAAATATGGTTTCATTCCTCTTGTTGGAATATGAGTAGAAATTGTTTTAACTAATACATCATCTATATAGAAATAAACAAAAGTATTAGATAATTGGACGATTCTAAATGTGTGGAAAGATCCAGTTGCTACACTTACTCCAGTAGATTCAGATACTTCTGTTCCATCATTCACTTCAGCATATATTAAAGAGGCGTTTTTTGCTGTATCAAATATAAATCTAATATATTCTGCTTCATTATTATAAGTCCATCCCATTGTTAGTCTTGTATTAGTATTTGATGCAACTTGTATTCTAAATTCTAACTCTCTATGAGCATTTCCTATTGATCTATTAAATATAATACTAGAAGTTCTACTAGCAGTATCTGTGGTAGATAATTCAAGTTCTGTGTAATTTCCGTTAGAATCATCATTGAATATTTGAGTTCCACTCGTTCCACCTCCTGTCCAATATGCTTTTGCTATAATAGAAGAAGATAAAGCTCCTCCACCAGCTGGTACTAATTCATCAAATTCTGAATAATGATAATATGCTGGGAATTGTAAGAATCCCATATTTGTTACTCTTGATTCTTTAGCATCACTCCATGAACCACCTCCAGCACTTCCTTTATTTATTCTGATAACACTAGCATTCTTTAAATTAGGTTGAAAGACTGTTATATCTCCAAAGCTATTATCTCCATTTTTGAAATAAGCAGAATGACCATAACTAGCATCATTAAATGCATATAAACATGCTTTTCCATTTCTATTTGCATTACTTCCAGATGCATTAATGTATAATCCATTATTACCACCTTGAGTGGTCATGTAGATATTCTCTGTTTCATTAGATGTATTAGAACTATAAAAACTTGCATTAGATGCATTTGCTGGAGCATTCATTGAAAGACATGGATACCCTCCACCTCCTAATATTCTAAATAAGACTAAATCATTAACATCATATAATATCAGTCCATCAGTATAACCTCCTCCCATATCTTTATTAATCTCAAGACGAGTTCCAGTTAAGTCTGTTCTTATATACCCAGATCCATTAATTAAAAGACCAGTAGATTCAATAGAAATACCATTTGTAGGATCACCAAAATATCCAGATGTAGCACTAATATCTCCCATAATCCTCATACCATTAGTAGGATCATACTTCATAAAAGAAGTTGTTTCTCCAATAGCAATACCAAATAGATCAGTAACATATCCTAAATATCCATTTAGATTACCTAATCTTAATCTTGTATTTATAGTTGCCCATGGAGAACCAGCATGATCAAAGATTGATAAATATGGAGCATTTGTCTCTGAGGCAGTCATATATATACCACCATCTCCAGATTGCTTGTAATTGACTACAGTTGCTCCTTTTTTCCATATAGGATTATTATTAGAAGCATACATTCCAGCCTTATCTCTATTAACAGTATAAGTTGGAGCAGACGCAATAGAAACAACTTCTAACCATTCATCGTTAATACTATCTTTTATTCTTAAGATATCTCCAGCCGCTAGAGTAGTAGTTCCTTCTATCGTTAAAGTGGAAGAATCTAATGCAGTCATATTAACAGACAAAACATCACCGTCTAAGACAGCGAAGTTACCTCCCATTACATTGACTACATCTCTTTGAAAAACAGCAGAACGAATTACTCCTCTGATTGCAGCATTTCCTACTTCTAATAAATTCTCAGAAAGAAGAAAGCCTGCACCATTTACTCCAGAGACATAATTATCACTTTGTATTCTCTTATTAAGACCATCTATGACTATAGGGTTAGAGGCTCCTAGAGTAATTCTCTCATTAGCAGAATCTAATATAATGTTAGCAGCAGATAAGGTTGTGGCATTAATTACCCAACCTCCTACATGTCCAGTTAGAGCAGTGATATCTCCACTAATAGTAGCAGAGGTTGCATGCAAATTACCTTGCATATCTACTCTATATGGAGCTGTTTCAAAAATAGCAGAACCTAAAAATATACCCTTAGTATTTATTGTGGCACTATCATCTCCAGACCCTTGAGTCAAAGATGTAGCACCTGCAGTCATTCCACCAACAGATTCAGCAAAAGTAGCAGGATCTACTACTACTTTTTCCTTTGATGAAATTAACTCATATTTAGGTGTTATATTCTTAATTTCAGCCATTTTATTTCTTTAGATTAGTTAAATATGTCTTTACGTCAACTAATATCTTGGTAGGAACATTGAATCCACAGGCTCTGAAATTCTCCATAATGCTATATGCTTCTGTAAGTGTGTAGTATAAACAGACGTATATAAATGCATCTGTCATTATTCCACCTACTCCTATAGAAAGCATATATCCAAGAAGAACCATACCTCCATAATTAGCTAGTTTCTTTGAAAACATCTGTCCAGCAAGTCTACTTGTAAGAGTTTTAAGATAGATTGCTTTTCCTACCCCAGTAAGAGTATCAAATAGATAAAAAATTACCAATGTGGTTAAAGCCGCCTGCATATTGCCTGTCCATATGAAATATCCCGCTGGAAAGATTGATATAATTATTTTATCTAATGAGATGTTCATGATTGTTTCATATTTCCTATAAAGCAACGAGTTTTAGGTCCTAACCTACCCGCGCCAGAATCATCCTTACTTATTATTATTCCTTTTGCTAACTGAAATTTCTTTACTGAATCAGCAGTAACTGGTCCATAGTAGTATGTTGTTGGTATATCTGGAAAGAATCCAAGTCTTTTAAGAAACTCTTGTAATCTTTTTACGTCTTGATCATGCATTCCTAGTTCTAGATCTTGAGTAAATACTTCAGAAACGAAATCATTTTCGCTTTTGAAGTCTAACTTATCATAGTACCAACATGCTGTCATTCTACTTATCCAGTCTTCCGAGATAAATCTTAGACCATTTTTTCCCTTACCTTTTCCCCAACTATCTTGTATTACTAAGTATTTCTTTCCATTTATAAGAGTATAATCAACTATAGTCACACAGTGATGTAGACTTTTAGTTGAAGTTTGGTTAATTGTAGGAAATTCTATGTCCCATTCTGAGTAATCAAACATAAATCCTACTATTAATGCATTTCCTTCTTCTATTATAGCACCTATTGCATCAAAGTTAAAAGGCACACTAAAATAATTATATCCATTAACTATAGAGGCAATCATTGAATCAATCTCTTTAATATCAGAACTATCATTCATCTGTTCTTCTGTCATATTTTGAGAAGGAACTGAGAACTCAAAGGTACTTCCTAGGTTAGCACCTATATCCATAGCCTCTCTAAATATCATTCCACCAGACTTATTAGAACGAGCAGTATATATTGGTTTAGCAGAAACCTCTAGATATTTTCCATGATCTCTTTTTATAATACTAGCCAAAATAGTGCTTACTCCTTGAGCAACACAGGTCAAACTTTGTGCTTGATTTCTAACTGGATAACTATTATAAGATGTTTTTTCTTGCCAATTAGGAATAGTAGATTTAGCAAGTTCTTCTCTCTTAAAATCTCTTATATCTATTGGGTCTTGGATTGCTCCTGTATATATTTCCATATGTTTTTATCTAAATAGTAATCTTCTTCTATAGTGATGAGAGAATGTTGATACTGGTGGTGCAAGATTCCATGCTAAATCTGCACTAACTATTGCTCTAATAGGATAATCAGTATCTCTTGATGAGTATATAGCAAAATATCCAAGATCTGGGATATTAGTACTCAAATCACTAATCTTAGGTTGTGTAGCAAAAATTAACGATGGATTTTCATGATTGAAATCTCCAGTAGTTAAGTTTGATATAGATCCCCAAGATCCAGCATATTTCTTAAATCTTATTTGTCTATATGTTGTAGAAGCAGCTGATTGTCCTTCCCAAATAACATATATAGAATTACTTTTAGTATCTACTGAAATATTTGCATTGTATTGATAATATGTATTATCAGAAGTTAGATTTACTGCTGTTTCCCAAGAATTAGTAAATCTTCTATAAAATATTTGATATACACTTTGATATGTTGCATTATTTTCTTCCCAGACTACATGTAAATAATCATTAGGAGTGATAGCAATACATGGATTAACGTGTTGATAATTATTATCTGCTGTTATATTTGTTGCAGCGCTCCATGCTCCAGCACTATACTTAGAATAATATATATTATATGACGCAGTATAGTAAGATGATTTTCCTTCCCAAACAACGTGCAAATTATCATTAGAATCTATTGCAATAGAAGGATCATATCTCATGTAATGATCAGAGGTTATATTAGCCACTGCAGACCAAGATCCAGAACTATATTTAAGATATCTTATTTGTGAATAAGATTCTCCAGAATAAGGTCCATGAAATACAACATGGATATTATCACTAGAGTCTATTGCTATAGCTGGAGATCCGTTACTATAGTTTCCAGATGTTATTGCAGCTTGGGTACTCCAAGATCCACTAGAGAATTTAGTATAATATATTTGATAATAAGTAGTAGAATTTGTCCATTGTCCCTCCCATACAACGTGTAAGTTATCATTAGAATCTATTGCAAGAGAAGGATGAGTTGGATAATAACTACCAGATGATAATTGTGTTTCTGTCCAATTCTCTCCATTATCAGTAGATTTAGCATGAAATATTTGATTAAATGTATCAACTGATTTTACATATACACAATGCAAATTACCATCGCTATCTATGGCTATATCTCTGTTATTTGTTTTAGAGGTAGAGTTTCCGTAATAACCTCCTGTTGCTATTGTATATTCTGCCATATTATACTAACTGACCAGTGGTTGTTAACCAATCTGTTCCATTATATGTTGCTATTATTTCTAGAGTTTTATTAACTACTGTTGTTGTTGGTAAAGCGGCTCCTAAAGCCTTATATGTTGCATTCCAAGTAATTGCTCTAGCTGTTCCATTATCTGTTAGATATATTGCAAGAATTTCTCCTGCTGTTGGAGTTGCTGATGGAGCGTTTAGTGTTATTGCTTGAGATAAGGCTGTGTAGAAGTATCTATCATAAGTTCCAATAGCTGGAGTAACTGATGATGCAGTAGTTGTTGAATATACTCTAGGAGTTATTCTCTTATTAGTAAGAGTATTAGTTGAACTTATTGAAGGAATAACTACACTCTCTACTGCGATCACTCCTGCTGCACTTCTTGAGATAGTTGTATCACTTGCGTTGCCTAGTTCTATTGAACCTACTCCTAAAGCAGTAGAAGTAGAGTTGACTAATCCTGCTATTGGTAGTCCTGTACAATTAGTTAAAGTTCCAGCACTTGGAGTTCCAATATCAGGAGTGGTTAAAGTTATTCCAGCTAAAGTTAAAGCAGCACTTGCACGATTGATTGCTACTTGAGTCGTACCTATGTAGAATGTTTGTCCAACTGGGGCATAATTTGCTATCGTGGCAAAAGCACCAGTTCCAAGGGTTCCTCCTCCTGTTGGAATAGTCAAAGTTGCACCTGCTGCTGGCCATGTCAAAGTTCCTGCCCCACCATTATTAGTAAATGCAGTTGTTAGAGTGGCGTTAGTTACAGTTCCAGCATTACCTGTTACAGAACCTGTGATAGCATTTGTACAAGTAATATCTGTTGCCCATAGTTTAGTTAATCTATTAGTTGTATCACCAATAGTTTGTCCTGATGTTTGGTCAGTTAGAACAGCACCAGATAAAGATGTTAAATAAGTTGAAGTATCAAGTGCAAATGTTCCAGCAGCAGTCATTTTTACAAATGGAGTTCCAGTTGCCCAAGTTGGATAATTTAATACTCCCCAACTTCCAATTGAAGGAATATCAGAAGTCATAGCTACTGTTCCATCTTTTGCTGGTAAAGTAGCAGTATAATCTGTAGCTCCATCATTAGCAGAAGCTATAGATGTTATACCAGTTGAAGATCCTTTAATAGCTATCTTAGTAGAATCAAAAGTCTTTAATCCAGTGATAGAATCAATTGATGCTCTACCAAGAACTGTGTCACTAGAAGAAGGAAAAGTAATTTCAGCGGAACCAGAACCAATAACCTCAACATCAGCACCAGTATGTGTAAAGTTACATCCAAAAGAGACAGTCTTTGCATCTGTTATCGCTAATTCTGAATCTGTTGGGATCAATGGTATTTGTTTTCTTGTTGCCATATGTGTATTATACTACTTTTCTTACTTATTTTCTAGAACGTTATAGAACTAA
>Ga0265297_10004955_pt1 | contig 20987 bp, 22 predicted proteins | sample Munlanlwell13791_FD_192502 | JGI IMG/M metagenome (GOLD analysis project Ga0265297, IMG submission 192502) | Leachate microbial communities from a municipal landfill in Southern Ontario, Canada - Leachate well 137-91 | ecosystem: Engineered > Solid waste > Landfill > Unclassified | place...
TTAAGTTCAGTCAGCGACGGATATTCTCCAGTTACAATAAAATATTGTGTTGATACAACAAATACTTGTTCTCCATTAACAACTTATTTAACACAAATTACAATTTCAAGTGAAGGAACAAATTATTTGAGATATCAAGCAGTTGATGAAGCAGGAAATGTTGAAACTATTGTTAATGAAAAAATTGTTAAGATGGATAAAACAACACCAATAACTTCAGATGATTATGTAGATGGATGGCATAATTCTTTATTTAATATTACATTAACTGCAAGTAATGATTCACTTTCACCTGTTACGACTTATTACAAAATCTGGGAAATTTCAGAATCTCAACCTACAACTTGGACAGAAGGAAATTTAATTTCAGTAGACAGCGACGGAGAATATAATATAAAATACTATTCAGAAGATGAAGCAGATAATATTGAAGAGGAATCAGATATTTTAGTTGTTCAGTTAGATACAACTGAACCTGTTGTTACAATTGATGAAGTTACAACACCAACAAATAGTAAAACACAAATAATTACTGGAACATTCACGGAGACAAATATTAATTCAATAACAGTTAATGGAGTTCCTGCTGATTTAGATGAAAATACTTATTCAGCAGAAATAACTTTAGAGACAGAAGGAAATAATTCTATTTTAGTTATTGCGACAGATGAGGCAAGCAATTCCATAAATGTTTCAAGTTGGATTGTTCTTGATACAACTAGTCCAACAATAAATATTGCGTTGCCAGCGACGAACGGAACAGTAATAGACCAAATGGATTATTACAGATTTGAAGCAGATGCTGATGATTCTTTAAGTGGAATTAAAAATGTGAAGTTGACATTAAGAGATTCTTTAGGAAATGTCGTCGATGATTTGGAAAATGTTTTGATGAGCAATGGAACTTCTAATTATGAATATATGATGAATATGTGGCAATTAGAATCTGGAGATTATTATTTAATTATTAACGCAACTGATGAAGCAGGAAATTATGCTTATGACGTTAGAAGTTTCGTAATACAAGATAATGTTGCAGCTTCGAGAATAAGAACAATCAATGGGATAGTTTCAGCAGAAACTGGCGGGATAGTTACATTTAGATTTAATGTTACAGCAAGAGGCGAAGATGGAATTAAATTCGGAATGGGTAATGTTGGGGCATTTAGTCCTTCTGCATTAAATGCGAGAATATCTGAAAATGAAACAACATTCGCAAAAGTCGGCGGATGGAATGGTGTAGAGATTATCAACGCAGAAACTCTTGAGTTAACTGATTTAGATACAAGCACACCAAATGTTCAAGGCAGTTTTGTATTGTATCTTGATGTTCCTGCAAATATGACTCCGGGAACTTATCCAATTACTTATTACATAAATAATTAAAATGAAAAAAAATTTTGTATTTGCATTCGGTTTAGTTTTTTTAGTATTTTCTCTTTATAGTATAAATGCACTTACTAATGGAACTTTGTATGCAAATGTCGGAGAAAATGTTGTATTCGGCGTCGGAGATTCTGTTTCTTTTGATGTTACAGCAAGTTGTATTTCGGGACAAACGAATTGCTCTGGAACAAATTATTATACTTGCGTGAATAATTCTTGGATAAATAATGGAAATGTAAATGGTTATTGTAATTATGTCACACCTTCCGACGGAGGAACAGGTGGAGGGAGTGGGAATGGGGGTTCTGGAGGAAGTAGCGGAGGAAGCGTTGTAACAACAAGTTTTAATTCAGATTTTTGTTCAGAGAACTGGCAATGTGATGACTGGAGTAATTGCGTTAATGGAACTCAAACAAGAACTTGCACAGACATTCATGAATGCGGAACAACACAAAACAAACCTTCAACAGAACAGCAATGTGAATCAACAACTTCAACAAGTTTTTTTAATATTAATGCGGCAGTAATCGGAATAACTGATTTTGCTAAAACTCCAGCAGGAGTCGCAACTTTCGTTATCGTCGGGCTTTTCGCTGTCGGCGGAATAACTTTCTTAGCAATCAAAGGAAAATTCAAAAACTTTTTACCTAAGAAAAAAGAAGATAATATCGCAGAACAATAATTCTTAAATAATTTTAAAAATTAATTCTAAAATGAACATCCCAGACAAAGAAGACGAACCATACGAATATACTTTGAGAAAATTAAAAGAAGTAAAAAAATTAAAATTTGTTTCAAAAGATGAGAAAGATTTAGTTTATGAAATCGGTTGCGATGTTTTCAGCATCGGAAAAGAAATGGAAAATTATCGTTTTAGTGACGCATACAGATTTGTGCTCGATGCTTTTGATTTAATTTGTGATTTGCTTAAGAAAAAAAGAGATTCAAATATAAAAATTTCTAAAATAGAAGAAATAGCAAAAGATGCAGAAGCAATTTTCAAAAGAGTTGAAGAAATTGAAATCTTAATTGACAGAGTTCAAAAAAATACAGAATACATTGGAGAAAGAATTGCAGAAGCAGATAATTTGGAAAGAGAAGAAACTGTTCATTATCTAATTGAGAAAATGAGGAATCAAAAATAATGGGAATAATTTTAAGCGGGCCAGTAAATCTTGAAACAGTTACGAATTTACTTACAAGTGTATCAAGAGCATTCTTTCAAAAACAAGGTCTGGACGCAACATATATTGAAACAGAATTTTGGAAACCCGAAGTAATTACAAACCCCGATTTAAAATATTTTCCTGAAGAAATTGTTAATTCATATCGTCAGTTAATTCAATCAAGAAAAGTAGAATATTTAACTAGAGAACCGAAAGAATTTGCGACAAGCACTTGGTTCTGGATGAGAGATGGCGGGAGAGACAAATGTTGGATGGCAAAGACAGATGTAATTAATTTAACGTCGATAGAAGATTTATTTTCAGGACAAATAATTCCGCCAGTAGTAAAGAAATTTTTAATTAGCACCGAACCATTACGTTATCGTTTTAATTATAATCCTGAATCGACATGGAATCTTTTTGAAAAATTTGTTGAATATAGAAATCAAATGATTGAACAAGCGCAGGAAAGAATTGACCAATCTGTTTCAAAAGCTGCGTATAATATTATGAAGGATTTGCATTCGTAAGACTTAAATATCCTCGAAATTCTATAATTTTGTAGACAGGTCGGCGGGTTAGCTCTCCGCCATTGCAAGTGAGCTTTATGCAGACTGCGAGAGTGAGCGTGATTAAGTGTCAGGAAATCTTTATTCCAACGTTGACGCTTTGTCCGATTTGATCTTGCAGATGCGAAACGGGTCAGGTCCTGATCGAAGCAGCCCTAAACATTTGTCGAGATGCTTATCGGGTAGCAGAGCCGAGGAAGAATGAAGGTTAATTTTCTGGTTCTTATGAGCAATCACTCGGTCTACTTATTTTTAATTATTAACAAAATTTTATTAACTTCATTTTATTTTTTATTTTAATGTGGCACGCACTAGATAAAAAAGAAGTCTTAGATAAATTAAATACAAGCGAGAACGGGCTTGACGAAAAAGAAGTTTTATCGAGGCTGAATCAATATGGAAAGAACGAATTAAAACAAACTCTCAAAATAAATCCGTTATTTATTTTTCTTGAACAATTCAAATCGATTTTTATTTTAATTTTATTTGCTGCTGCGATATTTTCTTTTTTTATTCAGCATTATGTCGACTTTGCAGTCATTATGACAATTATTTTTTTGAATTCTACGATTGGTTTTTTTCAGCAATACAAAGCAGAAAGAATTATTTTGAAAATGAAAGAACTTCTTGTGCCAAAAGTTATTGTTATGAGAGAAGGAAAAATTTCTGAAGTTTTGTCGTCGGAGATTGTGCCTGGAGATATTCTTGTTGTTTCAGAAGGAGAGAGAATTCCTGCTGACTGCAGAATTTTATATTCAAATGATTTGCAAGCTAACGAGGCGGTTTTAACAGGAGAAAGTTTTCCGCAAGATAAATTTTCTGAAAGAATTTCTCTTAACTTTCTTCTTGCAGAAAGAAAAAATATGCTTTATGCTGGAACTGCAATTGTGAGGGGAAATGGGAAAGCAGTCGTTGTATCAACGGGAATGGATACAGAATTCGGAAAAATTGCACAGAAAGTTCAGGAAATAAAACAGGAAAAAACTCCGCTTGAAAAAAAATTAGATATTTTTTCAAAAAGAATTGCTGTTGTTATTTTAGCAATAATTTTTATCGTAACATTAATCGGAATTTACAACGGCGAAGAAATTTTTGAGATGACTCTTGAAGGAATTGCCCTCGCTGTCAGTGTTATTCCTGAAGGACTGCCTGCAGTAATTTCAATCACACTTGCACTTGCAATCGGAAGAATGGGAAAACATAAAGCATTAATCAGAAAACTTCCTGCAGCAGAAACTCTTGGAAGAACGACTGTGATTTGCACAGACAAGACAGGAACCTTAACAAAAGAAGAAATGACTGTTGCAAAAATTTATTTTGATAATAGTTTTATCGACGTGAAAGAAAATTATTTTTATTCAAACGGGAAAAAAATCTCTCCCAAAAATGATTTTAATTTAATTAAGTTATTAAGAACTGGAATTATGTGCAACAATGCGCATCTTGAAATCGACGGGAAGAAACTTGAAATTCTCGGTGACCCTACAGAAAAAGCATTGGTTCTTTCTGCATACAAATCTGGGCTTGTAAAAAAAATAGAACTTGAAAAAGAAAATAGAGTCAAAGAATATTCTTTTTCGTCGACGAGAAAAATGATGTCGATAGTAAGAAAGCAGAACGGGAAATTTATCAGTTATGTAAAAGGCGCGCCAGATGTTATAATTCACAAATGCTCGAAAGAATTTGCCGACGGTAAAATTGTAAATCTAAGTGAAAAAAGAAAATTAGAAATCTTGGAGAATTATGAAAAGATGGCTTCTGATGCTCTGCGAGTTTTGGGATTTGCATACAAAGAAATTCCTGCAAAATTTAATCAGGAAATTGCAGAAAATAATTTAGTGTTTTTGGGATTTCAGGGAATGCTTGATGTTCCGAGAGAAGAAGTCGCAGACGCAATTTTGCAATGCGAGAATGCTGGGATAAAAATTAAAATGATTACAGGCGATTCTCTTCTTACAGCGAAGGCGATTGCGAAAATGATTAATCTCGACGGAGAATCAATTGAAGGGAGAGAAATAGAAAAATTATCTGAAAGCGAATTCAGAAAAATGGTTGAAGAAAAAACTATTTTCGCGAGAGCAACTCCTGAAATTAAATTAAGAATAATTCAAATTTTAAAAGACAACGGAGAAATTGTTGCAGTCACTGGCGACGGGGTTAATGATATTCTTGCTTTGAAAGAAGCACACATCGGAGTTGCGATGGGAATCAGAGGAACAGATGTTTCAAGAGATGTCGCTGACATAATTCTTCTCGACGATAATTTTAGCACGATTGTCGAAGCGATAAGAGAAGGGCGAAGAGTTTATGACAACATGAAAAAATCAATCAAGCTTAATCTTTCTGCAAACATCGACGAGCTTTTTGTTGTGACGACAGCAATTTTGATTTCAATGCCTCTTCCGCTTTTGCCTCTTGGGATTTTGTGGATGAATTTAATTACAGATTCTCTTCCGAGCATTGCGTTAAGTGTCGAAAAAGAAGAGGAAGACATTATGGAAAGAGTTCCGATAAATCACAACAACAATATTCTGAAAGGAATTTCAAGATTTATTTTTATTGCTGGGGCAATTTCGTTTATCGCAACGATACTTTTGTTTTCGTTTTTTTATCAGGAAAATTTAGCTAAGGCAAGAACTATTGCGCTGACTACTTCTGTATTCGCTGAACTTTTTATTGCGTTGTCGTGCCGTTCTGAAAAAAAGAATATTTGGAAAGTTGGATTGTTCAGCAACAAGCTGATGCTGTTTTCAATTCTTGCTGCGGGAATTTTGCAGATAATTGCAATTTATTCTCCGTTATCTTCTGTATTAGGTTTGACTGCAATTTCTCTCGGAGAATTAGCGTTGTCAATAACTGTTTCAGCATCTGCATTTTTGTTTTTTGAAGTAACGAAATTTTTTAACATTCGAGTGTAAAAAAGTTAATAAACCCGTTTTCATATTTTTAGACAATGGTTAATAGAAAGGTGAGAGAGAAATTTCTGCAGAATTTATTTCCGAAAAATTGTAAAGGGCAGTTTTTTTTGATTGCTGCGATAATTATAATTGTTGTAACAATCGGAATTGTAACAGTTTCAAATTACGCTGGCGAAAAAGAATCTGTAAAACTTTATGATTTGGGAGAAGAACTTGGAATTGAAAGCCAGAATGTTTTAGATTACGGAACTTACAGTCAGCTTAACGAAGATGAAATGAAAATGCTGATGGAAAATTTTATACAAAATTATGTTGATTATATAGGAGATACAGGAAATCTTTATTTTGTCTTCGGTAACAAGCAGAAAATTTATGTTGTCGGCTATCAAGAACTTACGAACGAAAGTGTCTGTATAACTTTAAATCCGACGACAGATATCGACGCAGAATGCATTCCTCTTCAGACAATTGGGTCTACACAAGAATTTCCGTCGGCAGGAGAAGAAATTGAATGGGTTTTCATCAACATTGAAAATTATGAATATCAGTTCAAGCTAAATCCTGGAGAAAATTTCTACTTCGTTATTTGGCAGAGAATCGGAGGAGATAAAGTTGTCATCAAGAGCACAGATGTTTAAACAAAAAAAAATTCGCGAACGTTCACATTGCAATTTTTATAAAAATCGTAAAGGAGTGAGCATGATAATTGGTTACGTTCTTTTAATTTCAGTTTCGATTGTAATGAGTATTCTTGTATATAATTGGATTAAAACATATGTTCCGAAAGATGCGCTAAAATGTTCTGAAGGAACTTCGATGTTTATTCAAGAAATAAATTATAATTGTGAAGATTCTGTTTTAGCTTTAACATTAAAAAATAACGGGAAATTTAGCGTCAACGGATTTTATATTCGGGTTTCGAATGTCAGCGGAGAAGATTTAGCGACGATAGATATTTCATCAAGAATTCTTAACGGCGGGGCGATTTCTGCGAACTCAATTGTATTTTCAGAATTTGTCGAAAATGAGTTGACTCCTGACGAACCTTCAAATGTAAAATCTGTTTCATTTAATGTCAGCGGACTCGGACAAATTTACAAAGTGGAAGTTACGCCGATACGACTTCAAGTAGTTGATGATGTAAAGTATAGTATAAGTTGTGTTGAATCTGCAACAGAAGAAACTTTAACTTGCACGACTGGGGGCGCAGAACAAGGTGGGATTATTTGGGGAAATGAAACAAATCCAGGAACTTCTTGTTTAGATTTATACAATAAAGGAGTGAGAACAAATGGAATTTATTATCTTGACGTCGATGGAACAGGTGCTCAAGTTAAATTCAGAGGATATTGCGATATGATTTCTGACGGCGGGGGATGGACTTTAGCAGCAGTTTGTCGTCCTGAAGATAATCCAAATGCACCAGCATATAATGCAAATGTTCCTGCTTCTGATTGCTGGAATCCAAATGCAGTTGGGACTGTTGTAAATCCATCGTCGGGAACAAGTGTAAAACTTTCTGACACAATAATTAAAACAATATTAAATGCAGGACAGAAAACAACGCGAGGACATTGGACGCAAAGTTACAGATACAATGCTTACAATCCGTTGAGCATTAAAATCTACAATTTACTTGTGAATCCAAATCAATGGACTTCTGACGGCGGGGGATTAACTGGAAAACAATTTTATGTTAAATATAATTATGCCGACGGATGGGGTTCTGTTTTATCAACGTTAAGTGTAGGTTGCGCGACTCCTTCAAACGGATGGTCTAATCAATATTACACTGGAACTCGTGGAGAATCTTGCGGAGCGATTGGTGCGTGGATGGCTACATGTGAAAATGCTCCGTCATCATCGCACTGTTGCGCGTGTGTAACTTACGACGAAAGAGCAAATGTCATCGTGTATATTCGATAAATAGAAAATAATAAAAAGAAATGAAAACAAAAAATAAAATGACAAAAAGAGGAATAATTTTTTTATTTATTTTAATGTTAATTCCGTTTGCGATGAGTTATGACTTTGACGGAGATGGAATTGACGACGGAGAACAGAATTTATGCGGAGATACTTTTTGTCAGCCCGGAGAAACCATCGCAAGCTGTCCTGCAGATTGCACAAATCCTGCAACACCTCCTTCGGGAAATTTAACAAATATCCCAACAGAGAATGAAACCTCATCTCCTGAAACAAATCAAACAATTCCGACAACAGAAGAAAATCTTGAAACTGAAACAGAAGAATCATTTTTCTCAACAACAGCTTTCAAAATAATTATTCTTGTTTTAGGATTAATCGCGATAGGATTAATTATTTTTTTAATTATTCGAAAGAATAAAAACCATGAAGAAGAAAATCAAACTCAGACAGCAGAAGTTTCGGCTCCAGAAACGCTGAGTTAAACAAAGAATTTAAAAATTGAAAATGTGTAAAGAGAATATGATAAAGAGGCTGAGAATTAAAAAAAATAATAAAGGGCTTTCTCCAATTGTTACGACGGTATTGCTTGTTGCGCTGACTATCGGAATTATTTCAATAATATTTTTCTGGTTCCAGGGAATGGTTCAGGAAGGGGTTGTAAAATTCGGAAAGAACATAGAATTAGTTTGTGATGATGTGAGTTTTGAAACTTCTTATTCGTCAGGAACATTAAGTATAATCAACAATGGGAATGTTCCGATATTTTTAGTAAATGTAAGAATTGCTACTAACGGGGGTTATCAGACAAAATCAATTGATGAATTTGAATCTGGAAGCAACTGGCCTGCAACAGGATTGAGTCAGGGCGGAGCATTTTCAGGAAGCATCGGGAATGAAATCAGCGACGCTACTCAACTTACAGTATATCCAATTTTAATCGGAACAGCAAGCGGACAACAAAAAACTTTTGTGTGCGAAGGACAATATGGAAAACAAATTCAAATATAATTCTAAAAAAAATTATTTAAAATATTTAGATAATTTTCCAAAAAACAAAAATGGATTATCTGCGATTGTAACGACGGTAATTTTAATCGCGCTAAGTATGGCTGCACTTGCTCTTGTTTGGGGATTCATAAATAATTTTATTAATGAAAGAATTGACAGCAACCAAGCATGTTTTGGAAATTTGGATAAAGTAAAAATAAATGGACAATACACTTGTTACGAAGCTGTCGCTGGCGGAAAATTTAATTTAAGATTTTCTTTAAGTGTCGGAGATGTTGATGTAGAAAAAATAACTGTTTTGGTAACCTCAGAAGGAAATACAAAAAATTATGTAATTACTAATGAAAACCAAATAGTTACGGGAGTAACAAGATATCCGTCGGGAGAAGCGCAGATTATTGTTCCTGGAAAAAATTCTGGGATGAGTTATCTTGCAACAGGATTTGACAGCGAAATGGATTCAATTGACATTGCACCGACGATAGACGGCACGTTATGCGAGATTTCTGATTCATTTGCTGAGATTTATAATTGCGCATCTTATGTCGGTTAGTCATTAATTATTTAAATTGAATTTTATTATTAATTCTATAAAAAGAAGATGATGAAAAAATTAATTCGTAAAAAACATTTTAATAATTTAGGGCAAGTTTGGATTGAAACTGTGATTTATACTCTGATTGCTTTTGTTATGATTGGACTTGTGCTGGGGTATGCGCGTCCGAAAATTCAAGAAATTCAGGATCAGGCACTTTTGAAACAATCAACTGAAATGTTAAAACAAATTGATTCAACACTTTTATCAATGGGAAGTGCGGGAAATCAGAGAATTCTTGAAATATCTATAAAAAAGGGCGAGCTGAAAATCGACGGAGAATTAGAAAAAATTATTTTTGAAATGGAAAGCAATACTTTATACAGTGAGCCAGGAACAGAAATTACCGACGGCAGTGTGATTATTTTAACGCAGGAAAAAGCAGATACAAATTTAGTTAGTTTAACTTTAGATTATGAAGATGATTATAATTTGAAAATTCAGGGGAAAGACGAACTCAGAACTTTGGGAGCGGGCTCGACGCCATACAAGATTTCAATATTGAATGAAGGAACAGATTCAAATGGCGAGCCGATTATGAATATTACAGTAAGTTAAAATGAAAATTAATTTACAAAATTAAAATATGAAAAAAGCAAAACAGGAAATTTTGCATTATTCCTTTGGAGGAAAAAATGAATAAAGAAAAAATAAAAAAAGAAATCAAGACGAGAAACATAGAAAATTATGAGATAGTTAAGATAGATTTTCATCCGAAAAATCCGCCGTTGGAAAAAGTAAAAGATAAAACAAAAATTGATGTCAGGTATGCGCTGATTTCTCCTTTTGCGTTTGTGCACGTTCACTGGGATGAAAAAATTTTTGAATTAGTTTATGAAATTGAAGAACCGATACTTTCTCCTGAAGAAATTGTCTTGAGAAATCAATTAACAAATGCAGTGAGGAATTTGATAAATTTTGAAAATGTCATCGACAGAAGAGAAGAATCGCTTCTTGAATATATTGACAAGAGAATGAAATTACTTGCGATGGAACTTGGAATGGACATGTCTTACGAATCTTACAGGAAAATTTATTATTATTTGTGCAGAGATTTTATCGGGTTTAATGAGATTGAACCTGTGCTGAGAGATTATTTTGTCGAGGATATTGAGTGCAACGGAACTAACAGTCCTGTTTATGTAATTCACAGAGTTTACAGAAATATTAAAACGAATGTCAATTTCAAAAGCATGGAACAATTAGAAAGTTTAGTTGAAAAACTTGCACAGAGATGCGGGAAACATATTTCATACGCTGACCCTATTCTCGACGGAACTTTGCCTGACGGCTCGAGAGTTAATGCAACTTATACACCAGATATTACAAGCAAAGGTCCGACATTTACAATTAGAAAATTCACGAAGACACCATGGACTCCAATTCAATTAATTTCTTTCAGAACCTTAAGTCCCGAAATGCTTGCGTATTTGTGGATGCTTGTGCAATACAGAATGAATATTTTAGTTACTGGTGGAACAGCGTCGGGAAAAACTACTTTGCTTAATGCTGTCGCATTTTTTATTCCGCCTGAAGCGAGAGTCGTTTCAATTGAAGACACGCGTGAATTAAATTTACCGAGGGAAAACTGGCTTCCGAGTGTTGTCAGAACTTCGGCAGGAAATAAAAAAGAAAATGAAATTACTCTTTTCACATTACTTAGAAGTTCTTTCAGACAAGCTCCAGATTATGTTATCGTCGGTGAAGTTAGAGGAAAAGAAGCTTCGGTTTTATTTCAGGGTATGGCGTCAGGACACTCTTCAATTAGTACAATGCACGCAGATTCTGTTGACACTTTAATAAAAAGATTAGAGACGCCTCCGATAGAACTTTCTCCGACGCTGTTGAATGTTCTTGATTGCGTTTGCATTATGACTCACGCTGTTGTAAATAAAGAGGAAACAAGAAAACTTAGAGAGATTGTTGAAATTGTAAATGTAGATGCCGAGGGAACTGCAGTAATAAACACGCCATTTACATGGAATGCGAGTGATGACAGATTCTATTTCAAAAAAAGCAGCAAGGTATTTGAAAAAATTTCAAAGAGATACGGAATGAAAACAGATGAACTTGAAATTGAATTTAGGAGAAGAGTTCAATTAATTTATAATTTGTATTTGAAAAAGATTTTCAGTTTTGAACAAGTTCAGGAAATTGTAAACAGATATTACAAACATCCTGCTGAAGTTATGGCTGAGTTCGGAGTAAATTATTAATTCAAAATATTTAATAACGCAAAAAGCTTTTTCTTGACGAGGGAAATTTATTAAATAAAATGAAAAAAGTAAATATGAAATTTCCAATTTTCATTTTTAGGAAAAACGAAAAATGAAAAAAGAGGAAAGTCTATTTTTGAATCAGCTTGTTAACTCGCTGGAAGACGCGAATGAGAAACTTGCGAAATATTATGAGAAAAGAGATGCTGAAAATTTTAACAAATCTAAAAAAATAATGCTGAAAATTCAAGAAGAGATTTCAGCGATAATAAAATGAACAGCGAGGATATTTCAAAAATCAGCGATATAATTGCACTGGAGAAAAAAATTGCTAAAGAAATTAATTCTCTTACAAATATCCCCCAAGATTCTGACGACGAAGATAAAAAGATGATTGCAAGGCAAGTTAATATTTTAAAAAATTCTTTAAGAGAAACTAATAATAATCTTTTGAGTTCTCTTGAAAATTTAAATTTTGAAAAATCGCTGAAAGAAATTCCGAAGGCAGAAATTCAATTAATGCAAACTCCGAGCCCAGATAAATTTATTTCTGGAAAAGATTCTTTTAAGAAAATAAAAAGAGAAAAAATTACTGAACTTGACAAAGAAGTTTTGAAAAGGCTGAAGAAAAAAGAAAAAGAAGAACAAGGCAGAAAAGAAATCAAACCTAGCAGTTATGTGAAATTCGCGAATAGATTATTCTCGTTAAGAGTTCGTGAGAGCATCAAAAATAAAAAATTTGTGACGCTGGAAAAAGATTTGATAAAATCTAATCTGGGTTATACTCCAGTGAGTTATATCTCGATTTTAATTTTGACAATGATAATTTCGTTTAGTATCTCTCTTGTGATTTTTTTATTTTTCTTATTTTTTGATATTGGAACAGGAATTACCTTAATGGAAGAAGATATTATTCTCAGATTTTTGAAAGTATTTTGGATTTTGATTTTGATTCCTGTTGTAACTCTTTTGTTTATGTATTTTTATCCGTCGCTGGAAAGGAAATCTCTTGAAGATAAACTTAATGCAGAACTTCCTTTTGCGACGATACATATGGCGGCGATTTCAGGTTCGCATATTGAGCCGACGAAAATTTTTAGAATTGTTGCGCTGACGAAAGAATATCCGCATCTTGAAAAAGAATTTAATAAATTACTTAATGAAATAAATGTTTACGGTTATGACTTGGTAACTGCGCTGAAAGATTCTGCGATAAATTCTCCGAGCCAGAAACTTGCGGATTTATTTAATGGTTTGGCGACGACGATAACTTCTGGCGGGGATTTGTATGATTTTTTTGATAAGAGAGCGCAGACTTTATTATTTGAATACAGACTGGACAGAGAAAAACAAACTAAGTCAGCAGAAACTTTTATGGATATTTATATCAGCGTTGTCATCGCTGCGCCAATGATTTTAATGCTGCTGTTGATGATGATGAAAATCAGCGGACTTGGAGTTGCAATCAGCACATCGACGCTGACGTTCCTTGTTGTCGGCGGAGTTTCTATGATAAATATTTTCTTTTTAGTTTTCCTTCAAATAAAACAACCAGCTGGAGGAAATAAATAATGGAACTGAAAAAAATTCACTGGATAGGAATTATCGTCGGAGGAATTATTTTGCTTGTCTCATTATTTTTTATGAACACGCAATTTTTCTTTTTTATTCTTTGGTTTGGAATTATGATTGCCGCTGTTCCGTTTGTTATGACGTCGATACAACAGACAAAAGAAAGCACAGAGAAAGAAGAATTATTTTTAGAGTTTACGCGAAATCTCGTCGAGAGCGTAAGAACTGGAACTCCGATAAGCAAGAGCATAATTAATATGAGAAAAAAACCTTTCGGAGTTTTAAGCAAAAATATTGAGAAACTTGGAAATCAAATTGCGATGGGAATTCCGCTGAGAGAAGCTTTGGAAATTTTTGCAAAAGATGTTAATAACGAAACTGTTACAAGAACAATAACTTTAATCGGGCAAGCGGAAAAATCTGGCGGGACAATTGGTGAAATTTTGGAATCAGTTGCGAAAGCAGTGAATATGGCAGACAAATTAAAGAAAGAAAGAAAGGCGGCGATATCGACGCTGGTTGTTCAGGGTTATATTATTTTCTTTGTATTCTTAATTATTGTAATGGTGATGCAATTTTATATAATTCCTATGCTTTCTGGAATTGCCGAGGTCGGAACATTAAGCACGACGGGAATTGCCACTGCGAGCAGTGGCGGGACTACTGCGTTGGATGCGTCTCAGGCATTTTTATATTTATTAATTATACAGGGACTTTTCAGCGGATTGACGATTGGAAAACTTTCTGAAGGAAGTTTGAAGCCCGGAATAAAACATTCATTTGCATTAGTCGCATTGGCGTTCCTTGTATCAACAATTGCAAATGTTTTATTTGGTTAAAATGAAAAATAAAAAAGGTTCACATGTTGGGATGATTTTATCTTTTGTAATTTTTATAACATTTACAGTTTTTATTTACACAGTTATTACTCCAAATGTCGATACTGCTGAAAGCAAAAAAACTTTGTTAAATGAAATCGGGCTGGCGTTAATAAAAAATATGTCGTCGGAATTCACGAGTTTAAGCGTGAATATTCCTGCAACTTCAAATCCGTCGACAAACTGCATTTCTCTGGAAGGAATTTTATTTTATGCAGAAATAAGTCCGAACGTGATTGTAAGAAACAGCGCGCAAACAGGTCAGCCAACATATTATGATCCAGCGACGGATTTTAATAATTTAAGAATAAATAGAATTTCGAGAACAGATTTATTTCTTAAAATTTATTCTTCGCCCGAATTTGCAAAACTCTCAACTTCAACAATTCCTTCCTGTTCCATAGTTCCCTTTGACGGAGGATATAAAATAGGTTCTCTAAATTCTGGGCAATATATTTTTGAAAAAAATATGTATTCTTTGGCGGGGCAATATAAATTAAATTATAACGGGTTAAAAACTGAATTAAAAATTTCTCCAGGAAATGAATTTGGTTTTGAATTTACTTTAAGCAACGGGACTAAAATAACTGCGATGAATGATTTGCCGACGCAGAATATTTATGCAGAAGACCTTCCTGTTCAATACATCGACGGCAATGCGAATATTTTGTCAGGTTTTATAAATATAAAAGTTTGGTAATTATATGAAAAATAAACGAGGTTGGATAGAAATTGTAGAAGCATTTTTTGCAGTAATGCTCGTCGCTGCATTTTTACTTATTTTTTTAAATAGTTCAAATAATGAAGCGGATGATTTTTCTTACGAAGTTTATCAAATTCAGATTTCAATTTTGAGAGAAATTCAAACAAATGATTTTTTGAGAACAGATGTTGCTGCAGCAGTTGGGCCTTTACCGATCGGGTGGAATGATTCAAGATTCCCTGCAGATTTGAAAAGCAAGATAATTGAAAGAACTCCGAATTATCTCGAATGCGTCGGAAGAATCTGCAGTACAACTGAAATTTGCAAAATGGATGAAGTGATTGAAAAGGATGTTTATTCACAATTTGTAACTATTGCAGCGACGGTAGAAGAAGGCGAAGTTTACAGAAGATTAAATTTATTTTGCTGGACTAAATGATTAAATACAAATTTTTGAAGCATACTGCTGATGTAAAATTTCAGGCATTTGGAAAAAACGTCGACGAGGTTTTTGAAAATTCTGCGTCGGCTTTGAAAGAAATAATTTGCGGGAAAATAAAAGTAAAAAATTCTTTAAAGAAAAAAATAAAAATTTCTGGAAAAGATTTTGAATCACTTTTGTATAAATTTCTCGAAGAGATAATTTATCTTTTAGACGGAGAAAATTTCTTAATTAACAAAATTGAGAATCTTGAAATAAAAAATATGAAATTAACTGCAGAAATTTTTGGAGACCAAACTGGAAATTATAATTTTACAAATAAAGTAAAAGCTGTTACTTACAATGACATGTTCGTCGAAGGGAAAAACAAAAAGTGGATTGCGCAAGTTGTGATTGATGTGTAAGATAAATTTATAATATTAAACTTACAAATAAAATTATGGAAATTATTCTTTTGAGATTGCTAATTGTTTCTGCGATGGCTTTAGTATTCGGAATTCAAAGACAGTTGTCGCAAAAACCAGTCGGCTTCGGTACATTTGTTTTTGTCAGCGTCGGTTCGTGTGTGCTAACAGTGATTTCTGAATCACTTGCACCTGAAACTCCATTTATAATTGTCGGCGGATTAATTACTGGAATAGGTTTTCTCGGAGCAGGAGCATTGATAAGAACTTCAGACAAAATTTTCGGATTTACAACTGCAGCGAGCATTTGGGTATTTTCAATTTTAGGAATTGTAATCGGACTCGGGCAATATTTTGCTGGAATAGTAACTTATCTAATTATTTGGGCAGTAGTATTTATCGACGTGGAATTTGAAAAAAGAGGAATCGGCTCTCATCAAAGAAAAGTTATAATCAGTACAAATAAAATTCTTAAAGACAAAGAAACAATCTTGAAAATTTTTGGCGATTACAAATGGAGATTAATCGATATAAACACTCACAAAGAAAAAAACAAAAGTGAACTGACTTATTTAGTGACTGCGCCAAGAAATTATGTAAGCGAACTTAACGACACACTCATGAAAGAAAAATGGGTTGATTCTTTTAAAATCGAATAAAATATAAAGTTTGTATTCGACAAGTTATTATGAAAAAAATTTCTGAAAATATTTATGAAATTGAGAAGGAAGAAAATATGAAAGTTCCAGCGAGAATTTTTTCTTCGGAAAAAATTTTGGATGCAATAAAAAAAGATAAAACTCTTGAGCAAATAAAAAATGTTTCTTGTTTACCCGGAATTTTAAAATATGCAATCGCACTTCCTGACGCACATCAAGGCTACGGATTTCCAATCGGCGGAGTTGCAGGATTTGACGTCGATAAAGGAGTAATTTCTCCTGGCGGAGTTGGTTATGATATTAATTGTTCTGTAAGATTATTGAAAACAAATTTGACAAAAAATGATATTGTAAAAAATCAGAAAAAAATCAGCGAAGCACTTTACAAGAAAATTCCATCTGGAGTTGGAAGAGGAAGTCCTTTCAGTATTACAAGAAAAGAATTAAATAAATTATTAGAAGGCGGTGCGAAATATTTAGTTGAAAAAGGATTTGGCGTGAAGGAAGATTATTTGCATATGGAAGAGGAAGGTTGCCTTGCCGACGCTGATTCTTCAAAAGTTTCTGAACGCGCAATAAATCGAGGAATTGGACAAATTGGAACTTTGGGAGCAGGAAATCATTTTTTAGAAGTTCAATATGTCGATGAAATCTTTGATAAAAAAATTGCAGAAAAATTTGGCTTGGAAAAAAATCAAGTTATGATAATGATTCACTGTGGTTCACGAGGATTAGGACATCAAGTTGCGAGCGATTATATTCAAGCAATGGAAAAAAAATATGGTTTTGAAAATTTGCCCGACAGAGAATTAATCAACGCGCCGATAAAAAGTGAACTTGGAAAAAATTATTTTAAGGCAATGTGCGCGGCTGCGAATTTTGCTTTTGCGAACAAGCAATTAATTACACATTGGATTCGTGAAGAATTGAAAAATATTTTTCCGAAAATTAAAGTTGATGTCGTTTATGATGTCTGTCATAATATTGCGAAATTTGAAGAACATATTATTAATGGAAAAAAGAAAAAAATTTTAATTATGAGAAAAGGCGCGACACGTGCGTTTGATAAACAACCAGTTATAATTCCTGGAAGCATGGGGACATCGTCGTATTTATTAGTTGGAACAAAAAAAGCAGAAGAAATGACTTTTGGTTCTACGGTTCATGGAGCAGGGAGAATATCGTCGAGAAGTTCTGCTTTGAAAAATTTGAAAGGGGAAGAAATTAAAAAAGAATTAAACGAAAAAGGAATTGAAATAAAAGTAGGTAGTGTTAAATCTTTAGCAGAAGAAGCACCTGAAGTTTACAAAGATATCGACGAGGTTGTGAGAGTTGTTGACTCACTCGGAATCTCTAAAAAAGTTGCAAAAATGAAACCGCTGATTGTTGTGAAAGGATGATTATCCCTATTGCGTAGTAACAAATCATAAGATTTAAATAGTTTGAAATTATGTATTTATTATGGGAAAGACATTAGATAATCTTGCGAAAGGAGCAAAAAAAGCTGTAGCAACTTTGTTAGCAATTGCTAGTTTAGGATCTGCAAGTTGTCAGCAAGGAGGAATTAGTCCGAAAGAATATTACAACCCTGCTGTAAAAATTTATGCTTCACAAACATCAGGAACAGCTCCATTAGAATCAAGACTTAATCTTGAAAGCAGCGTCGAGAGAGGAGCGATTTCTAAATCATATTTATTTGCAGATTACGACGGAGATGCAACCTTCGACGAAGGCGAAAAATTAGCTGAATCAGATTCAGGTTCTATTGATCAGAATTATACTTTTACAAAAAGCGGAACATTTAACGTATATGGACAAAGCGAAAGTGATCAAGGAAAAATTGGGATAAGTTCGCCGATAACAATGACTATCCAACCTAAACCAAATGACCCAACAAATCCAGTTGAGCCTGTAAAAGATTATATAGATTTTTCAGGGAATGTACAAGATTGTGAAACAGATACAGGAAGATCTTCAATTGTTCAAATTTGGGATACTCAGAACAGCGACGGAACTTATAGCGATTTGTTAAAAGAAGTTCCCACAGATTCAAATGGAAATTGGTCTGCTACATTAGAGAAAGTAGTTGATTCTTCTGATAAAATTTATGTTAGAACGAGAACAGGAACTTCATTAAGTCCAACAAGTTATATTAGAACAATTGATTTACCTGCAATAGATCATAATCCTATCGTCGACGCAAGAGCAAATCCTGCAATAAGAGTTGTTCCTTATAATCCAAATTGGACAATTCAACAAATAGGAGATTTTCTAATTCATGCAGGAAGAGGTAATATTTGGTCAGACGAAGAAAAGATTGCTGCGGGGATAGATGGTTTTGTAAATGGAAATTCTAAACACGGATTAAAAAAAGCAGACAACATTAAAGGTATAAAGGTGTCTACATCAACTCCAAATTATGCTGATTATGTATCTGAAATTAATGCAAAGGGAATTAAAACAGTCACAGAAGAGAATCCCGTTTATGAAAAAGGGTGGGGAGTAATATTACCAGATACTACTGGCGATGGACCAAGAACTTTATTATATGATACAGAAGGATTAGATGGTCAGGTTGAAGGATTTGTAACCTACTTAAATGATTGCGGTCTTGATGTTGGGAGACATGAATGGTGGTGGCATGGGTTACATGCTTGCTCAGGACATGTTAATAGTCCAGCTGTAACTGAAAAATTCCCTTCAGAAGGAAGATGGCAGAGCCCATATCCTGCAACATTTACAAAAGAAGATAAAATATTATATTCAATCATAAACGATCCAACTCATTTAGGAATGGAAAGTGAAAATGCGATTATGAGTATGAATTAATTTTTATTATTAAGATCACAGAAAATTATATAAACTGTGAAAGGGTAACACTTTTATGGACGACGAACCGCCCAATGTCTACGGATTATTTAATTCTATTAATGAATATTATCAAGATCTTTTAGGATACAAACCAGAACAAACTTCTTTGAAACAAATCCCAAAAAATAAATGGGATGAATTTGCAACACAAAGAGGATTAAACCCCAATTCCTCGGGAATTTATCTTCCAAGAAATCAAACATCATTTATAAGAGATGAAAATCCATTAAGTTTATTCCACGAATATTTTGGACATGGACTTTACTGCGAACAAAATTTAACTGGAAGAAAATTAGTAGATTTAGAAAAGAAACTTTTAGAAAAAGAAAAACAAGAATTTCAAAATAAAAATTTTACGTTAGAAGAATTAAATAATTTCAGAAGAAGAAACGAAGTTTTTAATGAACTGGATAATTTTAAACAAGAAAATTTAGGAAGATATGAATTATTTGCAATTTGGACAGAATACCTATTATCCCAAAAATTTAATTTGAAAAATAAATTTGAAAAGAAATATGATTCGTTATCTAATCAAGAAAAAGAAGCTGTTGATTCTGTTATTAATTTTTCCGAAAGCTATAGTGATTTAGCAACGATGTATGCTCAAGGAATGGCACGAAGAACGACGACGAAGAGAGTTGGAGAATTGCTGAGAGAAATTTATGGAAATGAAAAAGTCAATAATTCCAAATTAATTTTATTAACTGGAAGTAAAAAACCATTTTCAGATATTGATTTATTTGCATCTTCAAATTATCTACAAGAAATAAAAAATGATTGGTTAGATTTATGTGTTTTCGATGAAGAAGATTTTGAAAAAAGGATAAAATTATTTGAGATTCAGGTAACTTATCCAATTATGTTGGGGGATTTTATCACAGGTGATGAAGATTATTTAAAGAAAAAGAAAAAGCAATTAATAGAACAACCGATTACAGAAGAAGCAATCAAGCATAATTTAAGAAAATCAGAAGAACAAAAACAAAGAGCAGAACAATATCCAAGGAATGTTAAAGAAAGAGAAGTTGGATTGGATTATTCTAAAACATATTTAGCAAATGCTTTAATGCTAAAGAAAGGAAAAAGAATTTTTGATTTAAAAAAACTTAAATTATATTCGCAAAGCGAAAATATAAAAGTGAAAGGGGGTTCAGAATAAGATGAAATTAGAACAAAAATTATTTGATGTGAATAGTTTAAATAATTTAAGTGCAAGTGCTTTGTATAGTGGAGATGTTCCAATTTATACTCCGAATGGAGTTATAAGTTCGAAAGATGTTGGAATATATAGCAATTCCGAAAGTACTCCATTACTTCCAAAGTTTAGTAAATCGGATTTAACCGTGATAAATTTGCCTTTTTCTGGAACATCATTACACATCCACGAAGAAGCAGGAGGGATTACTCATTTTAAACATGATAAAGGAAAGAATGCTGAAAGATATTCTGAAATAAATTCTTATGACGCCGCGATGGCAGATGCTGGAAAACCCGCTTACGATGCAATGGAAATTGTAGAAAAAATGTTGAAGATGAATCCTTTTCTAAAAGGGTTATTTGAAAAAGATAATTTAGAAGAATAATAAGATGGGAACCAGATTAAATATCAAAGAATTAAGAGAATACCTTATTGATTTATATGAAAGAATTCTTAGCGGAGAGAAGGTGACC
>Ga0265297_10004956_pt1 | contig 20986 bp, 24 predicted proteins | sample Munlanlwell13791_FD_192502 | JGI IMG/M metagenome (GOLD analysis project Ga0265297, IMG submission 192502) | Leachate microbial communities from a municipal landfill in Southern Ontario, Canada - Leachate well 137-91 | ecosystem: Engineered > Solid waste > Landfill > Unclassified | place...
GAGCGCTATGCTCGGAAGCGTTAGATTCCAGCAAGGCTTGGTACAATTGGACCTCAATCAGGCGAGGCACGATGCGATCTAAAACCTCTTTGGGACTCGGTTCAAAAGTATACTCGTATGTAAATTCACCTGACTGCAAATGTTCCTTGGATTTCTCGACAATATATTCCCGGCTGGTACCGACCGCTTCGTCTTTCCCCACGACACCCAAATATTGATCCTGAGCGTCAATATCTACCGGTAACAATTGCTTGACGCGCGGAACTTGTTTGACGCCACTAATAAAATCAGTATAGGCGAGCATCACCTTATCATACTTGCCGGATAAATAATCGGAAATTACCATCCGCGCGATCGGATTAGTTTCGGCGGCCGACAAGACTAAATCTGATTTGGGAAATTCGGCGGCGATGTTATATTTTTGTTGAGCCAGCACGTGGCCTTTACGGCCCACCAGAACGATATCCGTCTCAACATTATATTTTTTTAATGATTCTTTGGCCTTGCCCATAATCGCGGCATTAAAACCGCCACATAAACCGCGATTGGAAGTGATTAGGATTAAAGCCACCTTTTTCACTTCATTTTTCTTGGTTAATAACGGATGACCGATCTCATTCTGTCCGGCAGAAATTTTGGCCAAATGCAAAATCGTCTCCCAACTTAAATTGGCATAAGTGCGGGTTTTGAGGACGGCTTCCACCGCCTTTCTCATTTTGGCCGCCGCCACCATTTCCATCGCCTTAGTAATCTTCTTGGTATTGGAAACGGATTTAATGCGGCGCGATATTTCCTTGGTCTTCGCCATATATTATTTAATCAAATAATCTAAAGTCGCTTTATAATCCTCCACTACTTTTTTGATCTCAACTTCAACTTCCTCGGTCAATTCTTTTTTAGTTTCAATCAAAATCAAGGCCTGGTTATTCAGATCAGCATACTTCATCAAACCCTCTTCAAACTCATGGGTCTTTTCCACCGGCACATCGTCAATGTAACCATTGATGAGAGAATAATAAATCAATACCTGTTTAGCGACCGGGACCGGCAAATATTGATCTTGTTTGAAAATTTCATAAAGTCTCTTGCCCCGTTCCAATTTCTTTCTGGTATCTTCATCCAAATCGGAACCGAATTGAGCGAAAGCCGCCAGCTCGCGATATTGGGCCGCCTCCAAGCGCATCTTGCCGGCCACTTTTTTCATGGCTTTAATCTGCGCCGAAGAACCCACGCGCGACACGGAGAGACCCGCGTTAACCGCCGGGCGTTGACCTTGATAGAACAAGTCGGGTTCCAGATAAATCTGACCGTCGGTAATGGAAATCACGTTGGTCGGAATATAAGCGGAGACATCACCGGCCTGAGTTTCAATGATCGGCAAAGCGGTAATGGAACCGCCACCGAAGTCGGCATTTAACTTACAAGCTCTTTCCAATAATCTGGAATGCAAATAGAAAACATCGCCCGGATAAGCTTCCCGTCCCGGTGGGCGTCGTAATAACAATGAAATTTCACGATAAGCGACGGCGTGTTTGGACAGGTCATCATAAATAATCAGGACATCCTCGCCTTGATCCAAAAAGTATTCGGCCATAGCGCAACCGGTATAGGGAGCGATATATAAGAGAGAGGCGGAATTGGAAGCGCCGGCCAGCACAATAGTGGTATACTCCATGGCTCCCGCTTCTTCCAGTTTAGCGACAATATTGGCGATTTTAGATTCCTTTTGACCAATAGCCACATAAATACATTTCATATTCTGGCCTTTCTGGTTGATAATAGTATCAATCGCAATCGCCGTTTTACCAATCTGGCGATCGCCGATAATCAGTTCTCTTTGACCGCGGCCGATTGGAATCATGGCGTCAATGGCTTTAATACCGGTCTGCACCGGTTCTTTGACGGAAGCGCGAGTGATAACGCCCGGGGCGATTTTTTCCACCGGATAAAACTTGGCGGCCTCAATCTTTCCCTTGCCGTCCAACGGAGCCCCCAACGGGTCAACCACGCGGCCGACTAAATTCGGACCGACCGGGACTTCCAAAATTCTCTTGGTGCAAACCACTTCGTCGCCTTCTTTAATCGCGGTAAATTCACCCAAAATAATGGCGCCGACTAAACTCTCTTCTAAATTCAAAGCCACGCCCACGATTTCTCGGCCGCCGGATTTAAACAGCAGAATTTCAGACATCATGGCATCGGATAATCCGGAAACCAAAGCAATGCCGTCAGAAACTTTCAACACCCGACCGACAGTCTGCTCTTTAGCTTCCGCTTGATAACCGGCGATGCGGTCTTTTAGTTGGGCAATAATGAAATCTTTCGTAGTTGACATATATTTTTTATATTTTATTTTTATGTAAAATTATTATTTATTCATCTCATTTTTTAAATCTCCCAGGGATCTTTTCAAGCTGGCGTCAATCACTTTGTCTTCATAGCGCAACACAAATCCGCCTAAAATATCAACATCCTTTTTGGCCGTCAGAACTATTTTCTTCGCTCCGGTTTTAGCTTTCAAATATTCGGCCACTTCGGTTTTGGTTTGGTCAGAAATAGCTCGGGCGCCGGTAAATTCCGCGGCCAATTCCCCCTGAGCTTGGTCCCAAATCTTGGAAAAAGCGGCCGAAATCTCATCCCAACGGTTCAAGTCGCGATTCTCCAGCATAATTTTGGCAAAGTTATCCAAGGCCATCTTCAGCTCAGCCTCACTGCTCTCGGAAATGGCTCGGACTAAACTCTCCGCGTATTGTCGCGCCGAAATTTTCATAATTATTGGTTAATTATCCCGGTGATTAATTCTCTATCTTTGTCGTCGGTCATTTTTTCCCTGATCACTTTCTCCACGGCCAACACCACCAAGCCGGCAATTTCTTGTTTCATTTCTTTTAACGATTCTTCTTTCTCTTGGGCAATTTTGACTTTCTCGCCGGCAATAATAGCGGCTACTTCCAATTTAGTTTTTTCAATCAATTTTTGTTTGTTGACCTCCGCCGCTTGGTTGGCCTTCTCCACAATAGCCAAAGCGTCTTTCTTGGCTTCATTCAAAACTCTGGTTTGTTCCACGCCGGTCTCGGCCAATTTCTTTTCCACGGCCTTGGCATCATCCAAACTCTTCTCAATCGTGGTGGTTCTCTCTTGCATGATTTTAGCGATCGGTTTAAAAGCGAATTTATACAGCACAAAAAAGATAATCGCAAAGTTAATCAACTGCGCTAAAAATAATTTACCGTCGATGTGAAAAATAGATACTAGGGATTCCATATAAAAAATAATTAATTAGATAATAATTTCACCGCTGCCCCAAATTAAAGGAGCAGTTCGTCAAATTACTATTTGATACTGAAAGCGATAACGAGGGCGTAAATAGCGATAGCTTCGGCAAAAGCGCAGGCCAATAACATTGGCACTAAAACCTTGCCGGAAGCTTCCGGATTGCGACCAATCGCTTCCACGGCCTTGGCGCCGATAAAACCGATACCTAAGCCCGGGCCAATAGCCCCGATACCAATAGCTAACGCCTTGGCTAACATCACATTTTCCATAGTGTTATTAATAAATTATTTAATTTATATCAATTGACCTTTAATTAATGTTCTTCGGCGGCGGTGGCAATATGCAGATAAATCAAGACCAGAATAGCGAAAATTATCGCTTGGATTAAGCCCACAATAACTTCCAGAAACATAAACGGCAAAGGTAAACCGAAAGCCAGAATAGCCGACATGGAGGCGAGCAGCACTTCACCGGCAAAAATATTACCGAATAACCGGAAGGATAGGCTGGCCACTTTAGCCAATTCACTGATAATTTCAATGATGCCCACAAAAAACTTAATCGGATTAATGAGCAGGATAGCCGGGTCTTTGATAACCTTTCCCGGAATCTCCCATAAAACTTTGAAATTAATAAAGCGGTTTAAATATTTCCACCAACCGATAGCGATGACTCCGGCAATATGGCTGACGACCACGGCTAAAGTAGCCAAGGCTAAAGTCGTATTCAAATCAGCCGTCGCCCCGCGCAGATAGGGAATAAATAATTTGTGACCGCCCTCGGCCACGATTTGGCCGATAGATCCGAATCCCGGGAAAAGCCCCAGCCAATTATTGAGCAGAACGAAAAAGAAAAAAGCCATGACAAACGGCGCAAATTGCAAAGTTCTTTTTCGACTGCCGGTGATGGAATCAAAAATACCGAAAAAAGTTTCAAAAATCATTTCCAAACCGTTCTGTAAACCACGCGGCACGGATTTAATCTTTCCGCGTAAAGACCAGGCCAGAGTCAGAACAATAAGCACCACCAACCACGAACTGATCATGGAATTGGTTATCGGGAAATTGCCGACATGAAAAACCGGTTCGGCATACAAAGTGTTCTCATGCAGAACTTGATCTCCACTTTCGTTATTAACAGTTGTTTCAGTCGCGCTAACAGACATATTATTTACGCTTATCAATATTTTTATATTCCTCCAAAGTATTTTTTACCAAACCAATCATGGAAACGATAAAGGATAGGCCGATGACAATCAGAAACCAGCGGGGCGAGCTGTCATATTTCCGATCCAACCATTTCCCCAACAAAGCCCCAGCTAGAACCGGAAAGACAATCCAGGCCGATAGCCGCATAAATATTTGCAAAGGCTCCACCCAATAATTTTTTTCTGGTTTCTTTTCGGGCATATTAGCACCAAACAAAACAAGAGCTTTGGCCCTTGATTATTAGTAATCAAATCACATTTTCTTAACATTTTATTATAGATGCACACCGTCAAAAAAGTCAAGGGTGGGCCAAAATTAAAAAGGGGGATAATATTTGACAAAACCAGAATAAGGTAATAATATTTCAAAACAATAAATGTATTAACGCCCTTTCAAAAATACCTAATTATGAAGCAAAAAATCACCGCTGGCTCTCCCGTCCTCTGTGTCGGGGTCTGGAAAGAAAGTGATCCGAAATTACCTTTTAAAATAACGGACATCAAAATTCCCGAAAAAGGTAAAGATTACACCGTCCGAGAAGTTGTCGAAACCAAGTATGGGGTTGGAATTCGGTTAGAGGAGATCAAAAATCCCGAATTCTTTTTCCATGATATCAAAAGAGAGGAAGAACCAATCTTTGATATTAAAAAGTTTCAGCCCGCCAAAAAGAAAAGGTAAGCGACTCAGGCATTAAATTCTACTTAAAAATCGTAATTAACAAATTGCGATTTTTTATTTTGGCCCAAATAAAAAAGAAAGCCTGTTAACTTTCTTTTTTTGAATCTTTTTCCGTTATTGCTAGAGAATCTCCTCGGAGATATACCTCAGACAAGCGAAATAAGTTCGGTTAATTTCACCTAACGATTCTTTGTCAACTTCAGCTTCACCAATTTTGCCGTAAAATAGGTAGCATTCGTCTTGCGAATCAAGAGTCTGGACGGTTTTAGAAAGACCGTAACCTCCGGGATAGCAATCATCGGTCAAGGCGATTAAGTCATTGCTAAATATTTGGAGCTGAACCAATAAAGTCATAAATTGTGACCCTGCTCTATTCGACCGATACAAATTAATAACGTTTAACTTATCATCAAAATAAATCTCGATTTGTTTTCCAAGCGTGTCCTTCTGCCCCAGTACGAAGTCTGACCAGCCATACCCTTTTTTAATGGCTTTGTTAATAATAATTTCAATTTCTTTGGAAAACTGTTCCGAGGTCGGCACGGTCTCCGGCAAATACTTTTCAATTTTTTCCCGTAGCGTTTTGACCGCTTTAGGCGGTTCTGGCTGCGGTTTTGGCTGCTGACTGCAACTTAATGTTAAGCACATTAAGGCTATAAAACTTATTGAAAATAAGTTCTTCATTTTTAATCCTCCGATGATTAATTAATAATTTCTGTGAGTTTTTAAAGAGCCATTTTGGCATAAAACCTGGTCTCTCAATTATAGTCAGTCTAACATACTTTGATTAAAAAGTCAAGGGCGAGCCAAAGTCAAAAAAGGATAATATTTGACAAAACCAGAATAAAGTCATAATATTTCAAAACAATAAATGTATTAACGTCCTTTTAAAAAAATACCAAAGCCATGATAACAAAAGAAATCACCAACGGCCGCCGCGTCATCTACGTCGAATCCTGGAGAAAAAGTAATCCGGGATTACGCTTTAAAATGAGAAAAAATAAATCTTTGATATTGATAAGTTCCAAATTATCAAAAAAGAAAAAATAACTGGCTCCGGCATCAAATCCTATTCAAAAATCACAATTAACAAGTTGTGATTTTTTATTTGGCTGAAATAAAAAATAACCCCCTGATAAAGAAGCTATTTTTTAATCCGCTCCGAGGGTGGGATATAATTGGAGCAGCTTTAAAATAAAAATATACCCTAATAACGATCCATTTATTATTTTTACAATATTTAAATATTTTGCTACTATACTGTATATGAATAAAATAAATATCTATATAGATGGAAATAATTTACATCGCTCGGCCAAAGAGCTTGGATTTCAGATTGATTATAAAAAGTTTAGAGGCTGGATTGGACAAAAGTATAACCCAACTTTTGTATATTTATTTATAGGTTTAGTTCCCGGAAGAGTAAAATTTTATGAATATCTGCAAACGTGCGGTTATATTCTAATTTTTAAACAAACAATCTCCGTTGGAGAAAAAATTAAAGGGAATTGTGACGCCGAGCTTGTTCTTAAAAATATAACAGATTTTCATACAAATTCTTTTAATTCTTGTATTTAATAACTGGGGATGGCGACTTCGGCTGTCTAGTTGAGTTTCTAAAGGAAAATAAGTCTATACATTGTATTATCTCGCCAGATAAAGATAAGTGCTCTATTTTACTGAGAAATAAAAATGTAAAAATTACTTTCTTAAATGAACACTATCATAAGTTTTCTGAGCTAACAAAAAAAGCCCCCAATGCGGACGCATCCACACAAGGGTCTTCTTCATAATGATATTACCATTATACCACTAAAAATAAATAAGTCAATAATATAACAAAAATAGACTAATTTTAGTCTATTTTTTACGTATGCTCGGAGTCTAGGATTTGACCGGCCAATATCTGACAATTAAAACCCAAAAACTCTCTGGGCGTTGGCAAAAGTCTGTTCTTCCACCTCTTTGACGCTTGTTCCCTCCAGTTGAGCAATCTTTTCCGCCACGTATTTTACATACGCCGGTTCATTTCTCTTTCCTCTGAATGGAGCCGGAGCCATATAAGGCGCATCAGTTTCAATCATAATTTTCTCTAAGGGAAAATTCTTGATTAACTCATCCCAATTCTTGGCGAAAGTAATGAGGCCGGTAAAAGAAATCATCAGATTTAATTTTTGATACTCCTCGGCCAACTTTTGATCCCCGGAGAAACAATGCACCACACCCCATTCTTTTTTAGAATCTTTTTTGTACTGCCCGTAGAAATCAGTGAGGAGGGGTAATAGATCTTGGTGGGCGTCCCGACAATGAATGATAACGGGGAGATTTAAATTATGGGCTAATAACAAAAGTTCCTTCAAAACTCTTTGCTGTTTGACTTTCACCTCCGGAATACCCTGGTCTGGAGGCAAATGAAAATAATCCAAACCGATCTCGCCGATGGCCACCACTTTTTTATTCTCTCGGGCTAATTGGTAATAATAATCATAATCAAATTTTTCCGCTCGGCTGGTAAACTCATACTTCCCTTCCGCGCTATCATTCTTAACGGAAATGTCCTCCAAATGAATCGGATGGAGTCCGATGGCCGCATAGACGCCCTCAGGATATTTGTTGGCATATTCTACCGCCCGCCGGGAAGTTTTCTGTTCCGCGCCAACCAAAATCATCTGAGTATTGTCTGCCAATGATTTTTTAATTACTTCGTCGGCATCGTCTTTAAAATCTTTGAAATTTAGATGGCAATGGGTATCAATATACATAGATTAAAAGTTAATTTCGTCCATTATTTTCTGCTCCTTCTTGCTCAACCCCTTGGGGATCTTGACCGTCACTTCCACCAAATGATCGCCGCGTGCCCGGCTATTCAAAATTGGCACCCCTTTATCTTTCAAACGAAAAGTGGTGCCGGATTGAGTGCCTTCCGGGATTTTTAGAGTTAATTTTCCGTCCACAGTTTCCACCTCAATCTTGTCTCCCAAGATGGCCTGTTTGACTCCGATTGTTTCCTGGGTACGGATATCATAATCGCTGCGGACGAATTTCTTGCTGGAATTGACTTTCACGCGTAAAAATAAATCGCCCGCCGGACTGCCCTTGGACCCCGCGTCTCCCTGACCGGATAAACGAATTGACTCGCCGGTGTTAATTCCGGCCGGAATTTTTACCTTTAACTTGGCTTCGGTTGATTTTATTCCTTCACCCGAACAGTTTTTACAGACTTCACTATAGCGCTTCCCTTCGCCGTGACAATGCGGACAAAGGGACTCCACTCGCATACTGCCTAAAATAGTTCGCTGAATTTGAGCAATTTTTCCCTGGCCTTTACAGGTGGCGCAAGTTTCCACTTTAGCTCCCGGTTCAGCTCCATTGCCATGACAATGAGAGCATATTCCCAAGTGATGAAAATTGATTTCTTTCTCCGCGCCAAAAACAGCTTCCATAAAATCCAGAGTCACTAACATTTCCAAATCACGGCCGCGCGACCTCTGTCGGCGCTGGCTTCTTCCGCCGCCAAAACTGAACATATCGCCCATGCCGCCGAATAAATCGCCCAGGTCGCCAAAATCAAAATCGGAACCGGAAAAATTCTGCCACTGCGCTCCGCCGCCGGCCTGGCCATTTTGGAAACCGGAACCGAATTGATCATATTGCTTTTTCTTTTCAGCGTTGCCTAAAACCTGGTAGGCCTCATTGGCTTCCTTAAATTTCTCGGCATTACCGCCCTTATCCGGATGATGTTCGTGGGCCAGTTTTCTAAAGGCTTTTTTGATTTCATCGGGACTGGCGGTTTTATTGACGCCTAATATCTGATAATAGTCCTTATTCATAATTTAATTGTTGACGTCGTAATTAGTGATAAATACTTGGAGCGCCAAATTATCTCTTTGGCTGTTACCCATGTTGGCGAGAAGGCGCAAAGCGCCCGTCCCTAAAGTCTTTTCAATTTCTCTTAAATGCATAATCTTGCCGGTCAACATGCCTAATTTAAATTTATTCCAAACGATCGATCTATCTTCTTTATTTTTCTCGGCAATTTTATCAATAACCCATTCTACCGCGTCGCAATAACCATAACGCTTAAAAGACGAAGCGGCAATTTCTTCGGCGCCGATCTTTAAATCCCGGACCAATTCAGTTTGGTGCTTACTAAAAATCTCCTGGGTCATTAAATCAGTAATAGCTTCATTGAAACCCAAGAATAATCGACTGACATTCGACTCAATCTCCGGCTCATTCGTTGATTTCTTCAGTTCATTTTTAGGCCTCGCCGCGGTTTGATAACCCACTTTGGCGGAATTGATATTGCCGAAGGGGTCAAGATCATAATGAATGGCCGAATAGGCATGAATCATTTCATGCAAAGTAACATGGGCTATGTCCCAGCGATTGATATCTTTATTCTTTTTGACATAAACGGCGTCCGGCCAAATTTCATAGTTTCCTTCGGCCATCTGATATAGCGGAAATTGTTTTTGATGGCCGGAAGGCAAGGCAAAGTGAACTTTACGAGTTGGGAGCGGTCGGCGTAAATCTTTGACGCCCAAATCGATCGCTTCGGCCCTGATATATCTGTTAAAATCTTTAATCATCACCAGCTCTTCATCCGCCTTAATTAATTCGCCATAAACGGCATCTTTGCCGGCGTTAAAAAGCTCCGCCATGAATTCATTGACATATTTTTCTTCAGCAATTTTTTCTGCCGGCGGCAAATCTTTACTCGGGGTGGAGATTGTCCGCCCGTCAATTTTATAGAAATTTCTTTCACCCATATAATTATAGATTAACGAGTTGCCCGAAAAGATTAATTTCAGGCAACCTATAAGCCATATTTATTTCTTTTCTTCGGATTCCACTTCACCTTCTACCACATTATCTTCAGCCTTTTTCTCTCCTTCCGGTTGAGCGCCCTCCTCCTCCTTCGGTTTATCGGCTGCTTGGGCTTGATACATGGCCGTTCCGATTCTTTGGGCGACCTGATTCAATTCTTCCATTGCCTTTTTCATCTCCTCATAATTTTCTCCATCTTTAATCGCCTTCAAAGCCGCCACCTTGTCTTCCAATTCTTTCTTGTCCTCCGGTTTCATCTTCTCGCCAGATTCTTTGAGTAGTTTCTCCGTGGTAAAGACGACAGCGTCAGCTTGATTCTTAATTTCCACATTATCTTTCTTTTTCTTGTCTTCATCGGCATGGAGTTCCGCCTCTTTTTTCATTTTTTCAATTTCTTCCTTAGACAAACCGGAAGAAGCGGTGATGGTAATCTTTTGTTGTTTGCTGGTCGCCTTGTCGGTCGCCGAAACATTCAAAATGCCATTGGCGTCAATATCAAATTTGACTTCCACTTGCGGCACGCCGCGGGGAGCCGATGGCAGTCCGTCTAAGATAAACCGGCCCAAAGTCTTATTATCACCGGCCATCGGACGTTCACCCTGCAGAATATGAATTTCTACACTCGGTTGATTATCGGCCGCGGTGGAAAAGACTTGAGACTTGGAAGTCGGAATGGTGGTATTTCTATCAATCAAAGGAGTAGCTACGCCGCCTAAAGTCTCAATGCCCAGGGTTAACGGAGTGACGTCTAATAATAGAACGTCTTTGACATCGCCTTGGAGCACGCCGGCTTGAACCGCCGCACCCAGAGCTACCACTTCATCCGGATTAACCGATAAATTCGGTTCCTTACCGAAAAATTCTTTAACTTTTTGCAAAACTAACGGCATGCGAGTCATGCCTCCAACCAGCAACACTTCATTAATGTCATTCAGGGAAAAACCGGAATCGGCCAATGCTTTCTTGCAAGGCTCAATCGTCTTATCCACCAAATCCATAATCAATGACTCCATTTTGGCCCGGCTGATTTTCATCACTAAGTGTTTCGGGCCATTGGCGTCGGTGGTGATAAACGGTTGATTGATTTCTGTTTCCATGGTAGTGGACAGTTCGATCTTCGCTTTCTCGGCTGATTCTTTGATGCGTTGCAAAGCTAAAGTGTCTTTAGATAAATCAATACCTTGATCTTTTTTAAATTCAGCGATAATCCAATCAATCAATCTCTTGTCAAAATCTTCACCGCCCAAATGAGTATCGCCGTTAGTGGCTTTCACTTCCACGGTATCGGCGGAAATATCCAGCACGGAGACATCAAAAGTGCCGCCGCCTAAATCATAGACCACGATTTTTTGACCTTGCTTCTTGTCAAAGCCATAAGCCAAAGCCGCGGCTGTCGGTTCATTAATAATTCTTTTGACGTCCAATCCCGCAATTTGGCCGGCATCCTTAGTCGCCTGACGTTGCGAGTCATCAAAATAAGCCGGAACGGTAATAATCGCCTCGGTAATAGTTTCTCCGATTTTAGCCTCCGCGTCCGCTTTCAATTTAGACAAAATCATCGCCGAAATTTCCTGCGGCGAGTATTCTTTGCCATTCATCACCACTTTTACGCCTTCACCGGCTTTGACGATTTTATAAGGCATAGTGGAAACATCCCGCGTCACTTCGGCATCGGTGAATTTCCGGCCGATTAAACGCTTCACGGCGTAAACGGTACTCACCGGATTAATCACCGCTTGGCGTTTGGCCGTGGCGCCCACCAAACGCTCATTATTCTTGGAAATCGCCACAATGGACGGAGTGGTCCGATTGCCCTCAATGTTTTCAATGATTTTAGGCGCGCCGCCCTCCATGATGGCCATGGCGCAATTGGTGGTGCCCAAATCAATTCCTAAAATTTTTCCCATATGGTTTATTGCTTTATTCGGTCCAGACAAAAATCTTGACCGAAATATAAATTAATTATTTTTATTATTTATTATTCATTTAAAGCGTCCCGCAAACTTTGATTATAATCATCCGTTGACGTTGTCACCTGATTTAAATCAACCTTCGCATTCTCTTTGATCTCTTGCCCTTGCCGCGCCTGATCCAATGTCCCGCCTTTGACTATCATCACAACTAAAATAATAACGACTGACAGCAACAAAATGAGTAAAAGCGGACTGGCGGCTGAGAGTTTATTTTTAAGCATAAATTAAAATTATTTTTTCCCGGTTTGAATCTTAATGGTCTTCGGCTTGGCCAAAGTGGCTTTCGGCACCGAGATTTTCAAAACTCCATCGGTAGCCAAAGCCGAAGCCTTATCCCCCACGACGTGAGTCGGCAATTGAACGGAGCGGAAAAAAGAACCGCGTCTAATTTCTTTGCGATAATAATTTTTATCCTCCACTTCGCTCTTTTTTTCGCCCTCGCCCTTGATAGTCAAAATATCATTGGCAATGGAAATATCCACTTTGGCCGGATCAATTCCGGCTAATTGGGTCTCAATAATGACATTATTCTTGTCCTCATAAATATCCACCGCCGGCGAAAATCCCATTTGGTTAATGGTCTCCGCCGATAAATTTTGCATCATTTTGTCCATTCCCTCAAACGGACTATCGGCCAGAAACGGGGTCCATTTAATTAGCGACATATCTTTAACGAAATTTTTTATAAAACTTATTTAATGATAAGTGGATATAAAAAATTTATTATTACTTTTTAACTATCACTTTAGCCGGAAAAATCACCTTGCCCTGCAACTTATACCCCGTTTTTACTTCCCTCTCCACCGCTTCTCCCTCTCCCTCCAGAGCCTCCATGGTGGCGTGGTCAAAAGCTTCACCGATGGTTTTAATCTCTTCCACTCCGCGAGCTTCTAAAATATCTTTAAATTGCTTCAAAACATGCTTGACTCCTTCCACCCAGGGACTTCTTTGCTCTTCCTCGGTTAAATTCGCCACTGATATCTTCAAATTGTCATAGACCGGTAAAATATCCCCCAGAAAATCAGCCAGAGCATAACGGAAAAATTCTTCTTTCTCTTTTTGCGTCTGCTTGACCAAATTCTGATAATCCGCCAAAGCGCGCAAATATTGCTCTTTATAATCCTCATTGATGGGTTCCGGTTCTTTTACTTCTTCTTTTTCTTCTTTTAAATCTAAATCTTGATTGTCGCTCATATTAATATCTTATTTATATTTTATTTAAATTATTCTCCAAATATTCCACTAAAGCCAGATTCTTTTCATAATCCATCCGCATCGGACCTAAAATTCCAAAAATACCGGTTTGGTTATCTTTCTTGTATTTTACCATTACCGTACTCAAAAAATTACCAAAAGGATTCTTGGGGCCAATCAACACTTGCCGGCCGGAGTCAAGCGAATCAAACACCTCGGCGATAATCTCCTCCAAGCGGTCAATTACGCCGGAAACATCACAGACTAAATTGAATTGGCGAAATTCGGCTTGCGAAAAAAGATTGGAGATTCCCGTATAGTACAAATCATTCTTATGAAAAGCCCAAAAGACCGCGCCCGCCGAAATTTCGGCGATAATCTTAGCCACCTGGCGTCTTGAGGCATCGTCGTTTTTAAGAGCAATGTTTAGCGCTCGCTGTTCTTTCTCGTTTAACTTTCTTTTTTTATCCAGCAAAATATTCTGGACATAAAGATCGTAGGCCAAAGCCGTCGGCACCCGACCGGCCGAGGTATGGGGCTGAAAAATATAGCCGGCCTCCTCCAGCTCCATCATTTCATTCCGGACTGTGGCCGGAGAAATATCCAGTTTATACCTCTCCACTAAGCCCCCGGAAGATACCGGTTGGGCCGTTTTGAGATATTCTTTGATGATGGTTTTCAGGATTAATTGTTTGCGCTCGGCCATGGCCATAATATTTAAGTTCAAGGTTATTATAGCAAAATTAGCACTCCTGTCAAGGGAGTGCTAATTGATAAAAGTGGCGGTAAATGTTTCTAATCCCGCAGACAACGCACCGAAAAACCAAATTCCTTACTGGCGGCGCTCCGGCTGACGGTCGGTTCGGCGACGTCAAAATCCCGTTCCCAAGCCTCAGGCGCGCTAACAGAAGACGACCAAAAATAAGTGTATGTTCCCTGATCATTAAACGACCCATCGGTGTAACGAAAACCGGACAAAAGACCTTCCCAATCGGAAGTGCCGCCGGTAAGCAATTTAGTTCCAGCGGAAGCGCAATCCCAACCGCTTCGTTCGGCATCGCAAGTTTGATCGGAGTCGGTTAAATATTGATCCAAAACATTTTGTTCGGCGTCGCTCGGAACGTGCCAATCGGGAGGACAAATACCCTGAGTTCCCTCGGTTACGGAATATTGCATCGCTTCGTCCCATTGATAGAACCCACCGTAGGCAGCACATTCTCCCGCAACGTCGTCGTTATAACAATATTTTTCTAAGATACCATTGTCGGTCTGGGCGCTGGTTCCGTCTATTCTGGTTCCGACATTCAGATTTTCTTTCAGCCAGCATTGGCTGCCGATTTCTACCACGTTGTAAGTTTGGCCACTATAGGAAATTGAACCGGAACAACAACTGGCGTCCACTATCCCTCCAGGAGTCAAGCATTTTTGACCGGGATTCAATGTTCCGGTGTTTCCGCCTAAGCAGAAAGAGATAGTGTAGGAATTACCACTCTCGGTCTGGGAATAGGAAAAGGAATTTTGATTAGTGGTACAGGAACCGTCGGTCGGAGTGGGGGCCGTCGGTATTATTTGCATATAAGTTGAAGTGCCGATGGTAGAGGTGGAATAAATCTGATTAGCGCTCCATTCAACAGCGGTCGGATATCTCCCTTTATCATTAAAGAATAATTCTAAAGCGGTCTGGACTTGTTTCATATCCCCGGCACGTTTAGCGTCACGGGATTTGGCCCTGGCGTTAGTCAGAGCCAGGATGGAAACGGTCGCCAAAATACCGATGATGGCGATCACCACCAGAAGTTCAATGAGAGTAAAGGCTGATTTCTTTTTTGCCAACATAAAAATAATTTATATTGATATTATACCATCTTTAAAATCAAGGGGAAACAGGATTAATAACCAAACTGGGGTAAAAGATTGGAATAATAGAATTCATGGGAGAGAGAACCAAAAGTATAATCAACTCCGTTGATGGTAATAATGGAACCGCCCACCTGGGGATCGGCCTTGGGCTTGGAACGAGTGAAGCCGATATTGAAAAGGGTGGAAATAAGTTCCGGTCGGCGCGCAATGTTATAGCCCGACTTGTCCCATTGAGCAATTAATTGTTTTATCAACAGCCCGCCATAGAGATAAGAATAATAATGATCTTTATTGTCGGTTAAGCGATCATACCTTTCTTTGGTGACATCGCCGGTGGTAAAATCCAGAAAATGAGTATAGGATTCGCCGATATAAAAAGCGGAATTGGGATTGGTTAAATTTTTTTCCACGTCAATGGCTGTAATCTCCTTAATCGCCATCACGCCCCAAGCCATCTTATTGGCGCTGGCTAAAATGGAGAGCGGTTTAAAAAATTTTTCAAAATATTCCCGCTGGGTATTATAAAGCCTTAATTGTTCCACAATCAAAATGGAAACAATAGTCCGTGGATCGACATTGGCCGCCTCGGCCGCTCTCTTGATGACCGCTTCATCTTTGAGGACTGCCCTCTCCACCACCGACCAAGATTCCGTATTGGACCAAGGAAAAATATTTTTACCCTCAACCGCTTCGTATTCCTTGATAATTTCCGCCTCCGACAAAGAAATAGTGGAGACGGTATCACAATTATCCAGACGGCTTTGCCAATCGGCATTATTTTCCAGTCGCAGAGACACCGCTAACACCATCTGATTAAATAACCACTCCGAAGCGTTCTGTTTATAAACATCCAAGATATTTTTGGCGTTAACTGGCGCCACCTCGCCAATGACTGAAATTTTACATAAATTCCTTAACTTTCGCAGTTTCAAATCACTTAATTGCTGCGAGGTATTATTAAGTTCGGCGATTTGCCGCTCTAAATCGTCAATCGCCAAGGTGGAGGTGCTACTGTTCGTGCTGGTCGCCAATTGATTATATTTATCAGATTCGGCATATTTCAAAGAGGCGGCTTGGTACTTATCATTATTCTTGTCAACCATCGCCACCGTCATGGTCAAATTATATTTCACCGCAAACCAGCCGGCAGTCAAGACAAAGCCGATAACCGCAAAACCGCCAATGATTAATTTTAAGATTATTTTTAAAACCTTCATAAGAGTTAATTAATCTTTTTACTGTCCCCGAAATAATATTGCAAAATTTCTTTGGCTATCGGCACCGCCACAGTACTGCCCTCGCCGCCCGCTTCCACCAAAACCGTAATAGCTATCTCCGGCTGGTCATAAGGGGCAAACCCGGTAAACCAGGCATGAGTCGCCTGCGTACTGGACCATTGCGCCGTACCGGTCTTTCCGGCGACTTCTACCGGCAAGGAATTTAAACTGCGGCCGCTGCCGGCGGTAATTGTCTGGCGCAGGCCGGCCTGCACAATCTTAATATTCTCCGGACTGATAAAGTTGGATTGAATAATTTTTGGTTCAATCTCCTTTATTAAGTTATTATTATGATCTAGAATCTTGGTAACGACATGGGGTTCATATAAAGTTCCGCCATTGGCAATCGCCGCCGTATAATTAGCCACTTGCAAAGGGGTCACGGTAATGTCTCCCTGCCCGATGGAGGCGTGATAAGTATCGCCGATATACCACACTTCATTTTTGGTGTCTTCTTTCCATTTGGCCGACGGCAGGAAACCGCTGGCTTCATTGGGTAAATCAATGCCCGTCACTTTATCCAAGCCGAACAAAGCGGCATATTTTACCATCTTATCAATTCCCAGGCCCTTAAAATCACCAAAGCCGCCGCCGATATAGTAAAAGAAGGTATTAACTGAATCGGCCAGAGCTTTTTTGACGTTCGTTAACCCATGTCCGCCGGCTTTCCAGTCCGGGAAAAACCACTCACCGACTCGCAGCCCGCCGGTACTCATAAAACTGGTACTCTCGGTAATTATTTTTTCTTGCAGGGCGGCGGCGGCCATAACGAGTTTGAAAGTGGAACCGGCCGGAAACTCGCCGGAAATAGCCCGATTAAATAACGGCCGGTTGGGATTAGTCAAAAAGCTATTATACTCGCTGACCGTCACTCCCCGCGCGAAGAGATTATTATTATAAGCCGGCCAGCTGACTAACGATAAAATTTCTCCATTCCGAGAATCCATAATCACCACCGAGGCTTTTTTGAGTCCCAATCTACCCAAATTAGTTTTAACGATATCTTCCACTTTTTTTTGTAAATCATAATCAATTCCCAGCACTAGATTATGCCCGTCCTCCGGCGCGGTCTGGCTGACAATTTTTTTCTCTTTACCTAAAGCATCAACTTCAATATTCTTATTTCCTTTCTGGCCCTTGAGCTCATCTTCGTAACTATATTCAATCCCGGTTTTCCCCAAATAATCAATCAAGGAATATTCCTTGTTGCCCTGAGCGAGTTCCTGCTCATTAATTTTTCCGGTATAACCCAAAACATGAGCCAAACTGCTTTCCCCCAGTGGCGACATGTCAGCCGTTGAAGTGGCCGCCGTCACATAATTCCGCCTGATCTTATTGGAAATGAAAACACCGGGGGTTCGGTCGGCCTCCAAATAAAGCTTAATGGCCGTCTGATATTCCAAATTATCCATAATGAACAGCGGCTGATAAGCTTCCAGGGAATTAATTTTGATTTTCTCCACCTGATTTTTCAAATCATAGAAAGAAGAACTGTCGGAAATTAATTCTATTTGGCCCACCTGCGCTTGAGGCTCGGCCCGGCCTTGGTCTAAAATGCCGCTGATCCGACGCAGAGCATTATCCCGCTCCAATTCATTATGCGGCAAATCATTCGGGATCAGATATAAAATAAAATTGGCTTCATTGGTAACGAGTGGCCTTTGCTTGCTATCAAAAATAATTCCCCGCTTCGGCTCGATACTGACCACTTTCAACCGGTTGCCTTCGGCCATGGAATAATAATAATTCCCGCGGACAATCTGCAGCCAAAAAACTCGGGACAAGAGGATGATGAGAGCCAATAACAATAAACCGGTGATATATTTTAATTTGGACAAATCAAAGGTCCGCCGCATCATTTCCTTGTCGTTATTACCGGATAAAAAAGATTCCTCCGCCCAATCCAGATGATAGAAAGAATCCTCTAAAGAGGCCTGTTTAAACTTGCCCTCTCGAATCACAAAAGGATTTTGACCTCGTTTTCTTTTGGCTAAAATATGGTCTTGTTGATTCATATTGATAATACTTTAGAATAATCGGGCTTAAAAATCAAATCTTATCCAAAAACCTCAACAAAACAAAAGAAAAAGATATTATTCCCTCCAGATTTTATTTACGGCTGTTTTAAGCTGGCTTTAATAATAGTCGGCTATAATAGAATCTATAAACCAAAAAAGGAAATCATGAAAAATTATTGCCCCTATCATTCCTGTCTCAAAACAACCATTGAGGGATCGTGTCCGGAACAGATTTTCTTGGGCCAAATCGGAACCCAAAAATTATGTTCCCAAAATAGAATAACTTGTCCTTTTTTTCATCCCTTAGCCTTCGGCCGTTTTGAACCGGAAGATCGAATTTTATTAAATTGGGAAACTCAAACTTCCCTCTCAAACCGGGAATAAATCCCGGTTAATCTAAAAATAATTAATATCAAATATGACCACCTCTGAAGCTTTAGACACTATTTTTTCCTTTATTCCAAATAATATTCTAAATTCTTTCAAAAAAAGAGGCTTATATGATCCGATTCTGTCCGGCCAGATTAATTCCAGCGCCGATATCTATCCCCGACTCACCAGCGCCCAAGCTATTTGGCAAGATACCGATTATAATTATTTGAGTAAAATTTTAATTAAACATCTGCAGCGCGGATCAATTTTGGAAATTGGCTGCGGCAGCGGTAATCTGATAGCCAATCTGGCCCGATTTAAATTTAAACCGATTTATGGCCTGGATCATAGCCGAGCCATGATCCGTTTGGCCAAAAAAAGATTAAAGGATTATGACCAAGTTTATTTAATCTTAGAAAGAATTGAAGATTATAATTTCCAAAAGATGGCCGGAATAAACAATGTCATTATCAATAACTTCTGGGGCCTGCTTAATAAAAGAGCCTCCATTAAATTACTTTTAGACATTAAGCTCCACTTAAAAGGCAAGCTGATTATCGGTCCGATTTATGAAGAAACTCCGGCCAAAATAAAATTGGCGGCTGATTGCTTAGTCCGGAATCTCCATTTCAATTACAGCTATCCGCTCTTCACCAACTTCAAACAATTGGGATACCAAGAAAAAATTATAGACGTGAGCGGAGCCCGATATTACATCCTCTCTTCAAACATTTAAAAAATATGTTATACTGGAAGAGCTTTATCAAGGTCGACTCTTCCTTAAATAATATTCTATAAAATAATATTTAACCTTATGAGCCGTTTAATTGAATCAATTTTAAAACATAAATCGCGGCGCTCCAACAAATATCTGAAAAAAATATTTCTGGACAGCGGCATTCCGTGGCGTCAATAAACCATGCCCGAACCACAATCAAGGCGAGCTACAATTTTAAAAAAATTAAACCAAGGATCAATCTTTCTGAGCGTCGTGGCCGGTTTAATTTTATTAATTGACAAACTCCATTACCGAGAAGCCTATCGGGGATTATCCCCGCTATCAATCTTGGGCCTGATTTTGGTTTTTCTTTTAGTGGCCGATCTTAACCGCCGCCATCATTCCCGTCTGGCCGGAATTATTTTCATCGCCACCTATTGGTTGATTAACACCAGTTTTCTGATTCACTGGGGCACCACTCTGCCGATTAGCATTATTTTTTATGCTTTGATAATTCTGGCCGCTGGAATTTTATTTGGAAATATCTGGGGCTTCGCGGTCGTCATCTCAAGCGCGCTGGCTATAATTCTAATTGCTATTTTAGAATCAAACCATGTAATCCATCCCGATCTTTATTGGCAAAACGAAACCGTCAGTCCTTTGGACAAGATACCGGAGATTATTATTTTGGGAATCATGATGATCATCAATTACTTGTATAATCGGGAAGTCGATAAGTCGCTCCGCCAGGCTAAAAAGCTGGAATTAGAATTAAAGGCGGAACGCGATATTTTAGAGATAAAAGTGGAAGCCCGGACCAAAGAACTGAAAGAAATCCAAATTGAAAAAATGTCGGATTTATATCGCTTTGCGGAATTCGGCCGCCTTTCTTCCGGCATCTTTCACGATTTAATGAATCCCTTAAGCGCCCTGGCTCTAAATCTGGATCAAGCCCAAAAAAATAATCCGACCAAATCCCATAGCTTGGAAAGCGCCATCAGAGCCAGCCGCAAAATGGAAGACTTTATCGTGGCTCTCCGCAATCAAATTCGCCGCCAAAGCAATGAACGTTATTTTTCTTTAAATGAAGAAATTATTCAAATTATTAAAATTCTTAATCATAAAATTATAAAAAATAATTTACACCTTAAATTTTCTCCGGTAGCCGAAATTAAAAGCTACGGCGATCCCGTAAAATTCAGCCAAATCGCCATTAATTTAATCAGCAACGCCATTGATGCTTACGAGAACAAGAAATCCAAGCATCGAATCATTAATGTTTCCTTGCATTACCAAGCCGATTATATTTATCTGACCGTCGCCGATCAAGCCGGCGGAATTGATCCCGATAATCTGCCTAAAATATTTGAGCCATTCTTCAGCACCAAACAAGGGCCCCAAGGAGGACTGGGTATCGGCTTGTCATCAACTAAAAATATTATTGAGAAAGATTTCGCCGGCAGCATCAAAAATAACCTACCGAGACCTTACGGACTCGGTATTTCTTTATAACTCAAGCTTCGCTTGTCCGCTGTCCTCTTGTCCCTGGAGCTGTATGTATTTCCTAATCTGCTCTTCGTTT
>Ga0265297_10004957_pt1 | contig 20979 bp, 24 predicted proteins | sample Munlanlwell13791_FD_192502 | JGI IMG/M metagenome (GOLD analysis project Ga0265297, IMG submission 192502) | Leachate microbial communities from a municipal landfill in Southern Ontario, Canada - Leachate well 137-91 | ecosystem: Engineered > Solid waste > Landfill > Unclassified | place...
TCGTGCTCATCTTCCTCTCGATGGTGCTCGCCGCGACGATCTCGCCGCTGGTCCGGAAGTTCGAGCGGATCAGGGTTCCGCGCGTCGCCGGCGTAACGATCATCTACTGCATCATCATCTCCTTGGTGCTGCTGTTCGTCGCCCTGCTCATCCCGGCGATCCGCGATGAGGCAACGACGCTCTCGAACTCGAACTACATCGAGAAGGTATCGACCTTCTTCTCCGACTCGCCGGTGAGCATCGGCTCGTTCGCGACGAAGGAGAACGTCTCGACGTTCTCGAAGGGCATCTTCGCCGGCGTCAAGGGCGTCGTCGGCGGCTTCACGTCGTTCCTGCTTGTCCTCGTGATCACGTTCTACTTCACGATCGACGAACGGAACATCCGGCGGTTCTGGGTACGGCTGGTCCCGAAGCGGTATCGCGAGCGCGTGACCAGCGTCGCCCGGCAGTCGGTCGAACGGATCGGCAGCTGGTTCAGGGGGCAGCTCCTCGTGTCGCTGGCGATCGGCGTATTGAGCTATACCGCGTTCTACTTCCTCGGCGTACCCGATGCGTTGCTGCTTGCGTTGATCGGCGCGATCGCGGCGTTCATTCCCGTGATCGGCGCCGTCGTCGGTGTCGCACCGGCCGTCTTGCTCGCCCTTACCGTGAGCAACATGACGGCGCTCATCGTGCTCGCCATCGGCATCGCGATCAACGCGTTCATTGCGAACGCGGTCGTGCCGAAGGTCATGTCGAAGGCGGTCGGACTGAATCCCGTCGTCATCGTCATCGTCATGCTCGTCGGCACGCAGCTCGCGGGCGGCGTCGGCCTACTCCTTGCGATCCCGGCCGCGTCGGTCGTCGATATCATCGTCAAGGAATTGAAGCCGAAGGAACGGCTCGAGGAGGCGTCCCATGGCGCATGAACGGCAGTACACCACGTTCGACTTTTCGACGAGCTCGATCCTACGTTTCTTCCTCGTTGCGATCGGACTACTGTTTCTGTGGTCCGTACGGAACGTCGTCGCGATCGTCCTTTTTTCTGGCGTGCTCGCGGCAGCCATCACGCCGCTCGTCGAGTCGCTCCACCGTCGCCGGGTGCCGCGCGGCCTCGGCATTGCCTTCGCGTATGTCCTGATTATCGCCGTGATTGTTGCGGTGGTATACCTCTTCGGCCAGCTCGTGAGCGACCAGCTGCGCGAGCTCGCTGCGAACCTCCCGTCGTTTTACGAGAAGATCATGCACTACTTTACCGGCTCGGATGGTACTACCACGGTGTTTGCCGAGTCGATCCAGAACTGGCTGAATTCGTTTAACACCACCATCGTCGGGGTATCGAAGCAGGTAGTCACCGGCACGTTTGACCTGTTTGGCGGCGTATATACTTTTATCGGCGTGTTCATCCTGTCGTTTTACCTGGTCGTACAGAAGGGGAGCATCAAGCGCCTCGTTGACGTCGCCGCACCGTCGCACTACATCCCGTACTTCTACCAGCTTGCTGACCGGATCGAGACACGGCTCGGCGGGTGGGTGCGCGGTCAGCTGCTCTTGAGCCTTGCGATCGCGACATTGTCGTACTTCGGCCTGTTGATCATCGGCGTGAACTACGCGGTCGCCCTCGCGCTTATTGCGGGCATCACCGAGCTGATACCGTTCGTCGGACCGTTCATCGGCGCGGTCCCGGCCGTGCTCGTCGCGTTCGGCCAGTCGCCGGTCCTCGGGCTCATCGTCGCACTGATGTACATCGTCATCCAGCAGCTCGAAAACAACTTCATCGTGCCGAAGGTCATGCAGCGGACGACCGGCCTGAACCCGCTCGTCATCCTGCTCGTCATGCTGATCGGCGGGAAGCTCGCCGGTATCGCCGGCGTCATCCTCGCGATCCCGGTCACCCTGATCGCGGACGCGTTCTTCGAGGATTTCTTCAAGGAAGATGATGCCACAGGAAAGATCGAACAGCCAGAGAGTGATATCTAGCGGCGGCGTATTGGCGGTCGTCGGTACGCCGATCGGCAACCTGGATGATGTGAGCGCGAGGGGACTCGCGCTGTTGCGTCGCGCCGACTGCATCGTGTGCGAGGACACGCGGGTCACGAAAAAACTCCTCGATCGCTATGGAATCGCAGTGCCCCTCATGAGCGTCCATCACCACAGTTCCCCGGCAAAGATCGGCGAGGTTATCGGCATGATCCGCGGCGGAAAGACCGTGGCGCTCGTAACCGATGCGGGCACGCCAGGCATCTCCGATCCGGGCGGCATCCTTGTAGCAGCGGCGTATGACGCTGGCGTGAAGGTCGTGGCCGTGCCGGGACCGTCAGCGGTGACGGCAGCGCTGTCGCTGTCGGGTCTTCCGACCGACCGGTTCCGGTTCTTCGGTTTCATCCCGCACAAGAAAGGCCGCGAGACTATGCTTGCGGAGATCGTCGATTCGGCGGAGACCGCCGTGTTCTTCGAATCGCCGCACCGGTTGCTGAAGACGCTCGAACGCCTCAAAGAGCTTCTCGGGAGCGACCGGACCGTCGTGGTCACGCGCGAGCTGACGAAAATGTTCGAAGAGGTCGTCCGTGGGAGCGCGTCCTACGTCAATGATGTGTTCACGGACAATCCCGGCAAGGTACGCGGGGAGTTTGTCGTGGCGGTGTCCGGCAAGGTAGACTGAAGTCATGAAGAAACGCTTTTCCCTCACCACCACGCTGCCCTATGTGAATGCCGATCCGCACATCGGATTCGCCTTGGAGATCGTGCAGGCGGATGTCATCGCGCGATATCAGCGGCAGCGCGGGTTCGACGTGTTCTTCAACACCGGCACGGACGAGCACGGCGTGAAGGTATACCGGAAGGCCGTTGAGGAACAGAAGGATCCGCAGGCGTACGTCGATGAGCACGCGGCGAAATTCGATGAGTTGAAGAAGGCGCTCGACTTGAGCTACGACAGCTTCATCCGCACGACCGACCCGGTGCACGTTGCGGCCGCGCAGGAGTTCTGGAAGCGGTGCGACACGGCCGGCGACATCTACAAGAAGTTTTACAAGGTGAAATACTGCAGCGGGTGCGAGCTCGAGAAGACCGAATCGGAGCTCACCGACGGGAAATGCCCGATCCATCCGAATCTTCCGATAGAAATCATCGAGGAGGAGAACTACTTCTTCAAGTTCTCGAAGTACCAAAAGCCGTTGCTGGAGCTGTATAAGCAGCGGCCCGACTTTGTTGTGCCCGTGCACCGGTTGAACGAGATTAGGGAGTTCGTGTCGCGCGGCCTTGACGATTTCAGCATCTCGCGGCTCGCGACCAAGATGCCGTGGGGCATTCCCGTGCCGGGTGACGACGCGCACGTCATGTACGTGTGGTTCGACGCGCTCATCAACTACATCTCCTGCCTCGGGTGGCCTGCGAAGAAGTACGCGGCGTGGTGGCCGTCCGTTCAGTTCGCCGGCAAGGACAACCTCCGTCAGCAGTCGGCCATGTGGCAGGCGATGCTCCTGTCGGCCGGGGTCGAGCCGTCCCGGCAGATCGTCATCCATGGGTTCATCACGGCGGCCGGCGCGAAGATGTCGAAATCGCTCGGTAACGTCGTCGATCCGTTCTTACTGGTAAGCAAGTACGGAGCTGACGCGCTGCGGTACTTCCTGCTGCGGCACGTGAGCCCCTTCGAAGACAGCGACTTTACGATCGAGCGGTTCGATGCGGCATACACGGCCGACCTCGCGAACGGCCTGGGCAACCTCGTGTCGCGGACGACGAACATGCTCGAGAAGTACGCTGACGGAAAGTTCACACGGACGTCGACCATCGGCGACGTCGAACGCGGGCCGATCAACGTCGCGGTCACGGCATATCGCTATGACGAGGCGTTGAGGGTCATCTGGCAGCTCATCGACGACTCGAACGCGCTCATCGATACGAAGGCGCCGTGGAAGATGGCAAAAGAGGGGAGCGAGGAGCTCAAGCCGCTGCTCAACGAGCTCGCGAACCGCGTGCTCGACATCGCGGAACTCATAGAGCCATTCATACCCGGCACGTCCAAAAAGATCACTGTGGCGTTCAAACAGCCAGTCAAGAAGATCGAGCCGCTGTTTCCGAGGGTATAGATGCCGAACCTCCTTATCAAATTCCTGACGGCGGTCACGAAACGCATGGTGCATCCGCGCGACGTGTCCGAGGGCGCGTTCGGTGAGCAACATTACCAGTGCGCGACGCTCGATCTACCGGCAGCGACGGTGTTCCAGGTGGTCATCGATCTGCCGTCCGGTATCGGCGGTACGATCCAGGTCGGACCGGCCGGGGACAAGCAACCGCTCTGGGATAATTCGGCTTCTCTCGAGAGCATCGATTTCAACGAACGGGTGGAGGTCTTCGCTTCGTCGAAGGCGCTGGCGTTCCGCGTGCTCGCGCCGGATTTCATGGCGTGGCTGATGGACCAGCCGCAGATGCCATCGATGTTCATCATCGAGAAGCGGTGCTTTGTAGCGTTCCGTGACAACGAGGGCGGGACCAACGATGCGCGGCTCCGTACTGCGGAGAAGGTGCTGTCCTACGTCATGCACAGCGGCGCGTTGGAAAAATGATGAACTAACGAATACACTAATTATATGACCCTCCTCGACATCATTTTCATCGTCGTCCTCGGTGCGTTCGTGCTGTACGGTCTTAAGAACGGGCTCATCCAGATGCTCGGGTCGCTTGTCGGCCTTGTCCTCGGCGTGTTCCTTGCAAGCCGCTGGTACGAGCCGTTCTCGAGCTGGCTCGCCTCGTCGTTCAACTGGAACCCGCTTGTCGCGAAGCTCGTGGGGTTCGCCATCCTGATGGCGTTTCTGAACCGCGCGATCGGCATCGCCTTCTGGGCCGTGTACAAGATCTTCAACATCCTGAAGATCATTCCGGGCGTCGGCTCGCTGAACCACCTCGGCGGTGCGATCGTTGGCTTCGTCGAGGGCATGCTGACGATCGGCATCGTCGTCTACGTCGCGACGAAGTTCAACGTGAGTCCGGCATGGGCCGAGACGCTGAAGGGTTCGGCGCTGGTACCGGTGTTCAACGGCGTCGCGCAGATCGTCGTGCCATTGTTGCCTGGAGCGCTCAAATCAGCACAGTCCGTTCTGACAATGCCGGCGGTATTGTAGTATTTTGTCTCAAGCAAAGACAACGTAGGCAAACACGTGACATTTGACCATTGACGAGCAACACTGCATCGGATCAAAATGTCATACGTTAATAGTTAATCGTCTTTCTTATGAAATTTATCGACAGTCACGCCCACGTCAATTTCAAAGCTTTTGAAAAAGACTGGATCGAGGTGACGCAACGGACCGTCGCGGCTGACGTTGGCACGATCAACGTCGGTTCGCAGCTCGAGACGAGCGCGCGGGCGATCCATCTGACCGAGATCTTCCACGGCAAGCCGGTATGGGCTGCGGTCGGGCAACACCCGATCCACGCGGTCCGGCACGAGTTCGAACCCGATACGTTCCGCGATCTCGCCGAGAAGGACGGCGTCGTCGCGATCGGCGAGGTCGGCCTTGATTATTTTCGGATCGGCAGTCAGTATCATGATGAAAGCGAAACGGCAGAACAACGGGACCCCTCGTCGGTGCTTGAGGTCGATGATATAAAGGACAAACAGGCGCACCTGTTCGGCGAATTCATCACGATCGCGCGCGATGTGCGCAAGCCGCTCATCCTGCACATGCGCGACGAAGCGGGGAAGTACGACGCATACGACGATGTACTGACGATACTCAAGAACACCGGCATGGGCGTCGGCGTCGCGCACTGTTTCGGCGGCGACTGGACGCACGCGCAGCGGTTCCTCGAGCTCGGCTTTCACATCGGCGTCACGGGCATCGTCACGTTCCCGAAATCGGACCTGCTCGCCGAGGTCGTGCGCAACACGCCACTCGAGCGCCTGCTCATCGAAACGGATTCACCGTATCTCACGCCCGCACCGCATCGCGGCGCGCGCAACGAGCCGCTCTACACGGAGTTCGTCGGGCGGAAGGTCGCGGAGCTGAAGGGGATAACTGCAGATGAGGTGTTCGAACGGACCACAGAAAATACAGTGAGACTGTTTGGGTTGGAGTAGCGTTTCCATATCCTCCCCACAGACTTCGCTTCGCTCGTCAGTTGCCCCTCCTTAACTTAAGGAGGGGCGGTATCGCCGTAGGCGTATACGGGGAGGATATGGAAACGCGCGGGCCGATGGTCTGGTCCGCGCGTCCGTACTGAACGGTCCCTTTACGGGACGAATTTCCTCCGTGGGTACACTGCGATGTCGGGCTACGCCTCGACCTCCTTGGGAGCGAGAGCGCGCTCGCGGCGGAACGCCTCGATGGCGCGGCGGTCCTCCGGGACCTCGTGGTACTTCCAGATGATGCTCATGAACTTGGCCACGAGATCGGGACGACCCCGGAACAGGTCGTGCGCGAGCTGCGCGAGGATGAAGACCACGTTGTCGGGGCAGTACTTCACAGCCATGCTGGAGATCTTGCCCTTGCGATGGTGCGGTCCCAAGCGGTGCGGAAGCATCTTCGGCGTCGGCAGGCGATAGCCCTGCTCGCACTTGAGGATCCGGAGCGCTTCGCGCATCTCCTTGTCGGGGAACCCCTCGTGGTGGAGCGCCTTGCAGGCCATCCGGCGGGTGACGTACTCTTCCGCGTCGGACGGCTTGGTCGCGTTGCGTTCCATCTGAACCCTTGCGTGCTCGAACTTGTGGACGGGGATCCCGTCGAAGAGCATCTCCATGAGGTCCGGCAGGGTCCACTCGGGACCGGTGATGCGCTCGAAGCGCTGCCTGATGATCGCGGCCTCGGCCGGCGTGAGTACTCCGTCCGAATGCATGGCATTGATGACGTTTCCGATGGCAGTCATCTCATCCATTGTGATGCGACCTCCCTGTACATCGGGTGATGTTGGTGCGGTGTCTTCCGGAAACCGTCGGGAAAACGGCCAGATCCTCCAAGGGGTGGAAGGGGGTGGCTGATGTCAGCCGCAGTGCCGAAACGAGCACAGTGGACGGATTTCAATATCATCCGTGCACATGATACGTCCATACTGACCAATTCCGCGATATCCGTCAATTCCTTGAAAAAAGGTCTTTTCCGAAGAGGTCGACCCGTGCTACCATTGGGTCATGGATCCCGTTAGAAAGCCCAGCGAAAAATTCACTATCTTTCTATGACTACCCTTACCAAACTAACTGTCTAACGGGATGGATCTCGTCGTCATACTCGTCGTATTCGTGGTCGGCCTGGGCATAGCGATCGCCATGATCAACAAGCGGATGAAGGACCTGACGTCGAAGGACGACAGCGCTTCGCTCATGATGCTAAAGGAGGACCTGAAGGGGATCAACGAGCGGCTCGACCGGCACAACGAATCGATGAAGCAGGACGTCCGCGCGCAGCTCGGCGAGAGCTCGAAGATCGTGCGCGACGTGACCGAGCGGCTGACGAAGCTCGACGAGACGAACCGGCAGGTCGTCGGTTTCGCCGACCAGCTGCAGAAGCTCCAGGACACCCTGAACAACCCGAAGCAGCGCGGCGTTCTTGGGGAATATTTTCTGGAAACGGTCTTGAAGAACGTCCTGCCGCCGAAGCACTACAAGCTGCAGTACAAGTTCAAGGACGGCGAGATCGTCGACGCGGCCATATTTTTACAGGATAAGATCATCCCGGTCGACGCGAAGTTCAGCCTGGAAAACTACAACCGCTTGACCGAGCTCGGCCCGGGCGCCGACCATGATGCCATCGAGAAGCAGTTCAAGCAGGACCTGAAGAACCGGATCGACGAGACCTCGAAGTACATCCGGCCGAGCGAGAACACGATGGACTTTGCGTTCATGTTCATCCCGGCCGAGGGGCTGTACTACGACCTCCTCGTGAACAAGGTCGGCGCGGGCGGCGTGTCGTCGCGCGACCTGATCGACTATGCGTTCAAGGAGAAGCACGTCATCATCGTCTCGCCGACGTCGTTCTTCGCGTACCTCCAGACGGTCCTGCAGGGACTGCGCGCCATGCAGATCGAGGAGTCGGCAAAGGAGATACGGAAGAACATCGAAGTGCTCGCGAAACATCTACAGAGTTACGACGGCTATATGCAGAAGCTCGGCGCGACGCTCGGCACGACGGTCGGCCACTACAACACGGCATACAAGGAGTTCAAGAAGATCGACAAGGACGTCGTGAAGATCGCCGAGACCGAAAGCGAGATCGAGCCGATGCAGTTGGAGAAGCCGAACGCGGAATAAAGAATGAAGAAGGTCCTCACGCTCTGCATCGTCTGTCAGCATCTCATTGTATGAACGAAAACATGCGAGTCGTTGCGCGGGCGGTCGTGGTACGGGACGGAAAGGTGCTGCTATGTTGGATGATCGACGGAAGCCATTTTTTCTTTCCCGGAGGCGGCGTTGAGTTCAAGGAAGGGGCCATCGAGACCCTGAAGCGGGAATTCCGTGAGGAGCTCGGCATCGAAATGCATGAGGCGAAGTTCATCGGTATCGCCGAGAACGTTTTTTCGGTGAAGGGGATCGAGGCGCACGAGATCAACCTCGTCTTTTCGGCTACGATCGATGAGGCGCCCACCGAGTCGAAGGAGAAGCACATCACGTTCTCGTGGATGGACGTACACGCATTGGAGCGCGAGAACATTCTGCCGAAGCACCTGGTGAAGGCGGTTGTTGTGTGGCTCAAAAACCATGAACCATTCTTCCTCGGGCCGGAGTAACTGAGTAAAAAATACCTAATGTTAGCCATTTCTTCTTTCCACCCTTGCAGAAAAGGCCGTTTTTGAGTAGACTAGGTGCGCAAGATTTTGTGGAAAACACTGCGCAAAAGACCGCAGAAACGCATCGCATTTCCGTCAGACACGAGTCCAATTTGCATCAGAAAGCCATGGGCATAGTCACGACGGAGACCCTTTCGAGAGCCTCACTTTAGGAACTTTACATGGACGACACTCGACCTACGCCCGACGTGAAACGCCAGCGCGGCATGCTCGCGCAGGCGCTCGGTTTCGCCTGGGACTTCGGGGTGATCGTCGCGGTCCCGCTCGTCGCGCTCGCCCTGCTCGGGTTATGGCTCGACCGGCGGTACGGCACGGAGCCTTGGATGTTCCTCGGGGGCGTCGTCGTCTCGATCGCCGTCACGTCGGTCCTCGTCGTCATGAAGCTCACGAAGATCATCAGGGACATGTCACCCAAGGATAAGGACAAGCAATGAAGGAACTGGAAATCTCACTCGCCGCGGAAAAGGTCGGCCACATCGGCGCCTTTCCCATCACGAACACGCTCATCATGTCGCTCGCGAGCGTCGCTGTGCTCGTCGTGTTGGCGCTCGTCCTGAAGCGGAAGGTGCGGCTCATCCCGCGCGGCGTCCAGAACGTGTTCGAGGCGCTCGTCGATGGGGCGTTCAGCATCATGGACGGCGTCACCGGCAGCCGCGCGCAATCCGTGAAGTTCTTCCCGCTCGTGTTTACCCTCTTCCTGTTCATCCTGACCTCGAACTGGATGGGGCTCCTGCCGGGCATCGGGTCCATCGGCATCCATGAGGAGGTGCACGGCAAGGAGGTCCTCGTGCCGCTCTTCCGCTCGACGAACGCGGACCTGAACGTCACGCTCGCGCTCGCGATCATCGCGGTCATCTCGATCCAGATCTTCGGCATCCTCGCGGTCTCGGCGAAGAAGTACGGCAGGAAGTTCTTCAACTTCAAGAACCCGATCTACACCTTCGTCGGCATCGTCGAGCTCATCGGGGAATTTGCGAAGTTCATCTCGTTCTCGTTCCGGTTGTTCGGCAACGTCTTCGCCGGCGAGATCCTGCTCACCGTCATTGCGTTCCTTATACCCGTCATCGCGCCGCTGCCGTTCATGTTCCTCGAGATCTTCGTCGGCGCCGTGCAGGCCTTCATCTTTGCGATCCTCACGCTCGTATTCTTAAAGGTCGCTACGACCGCTGAGGAGCACTAATTTCCTAACGCTCCGCGACGTTAAATATCCAACCACCGTCGCCGGACAAAGGACACCGTCTATGGACCCAGAAGTCGCAAAACTGTTCGCAGCCGCCATCGCCATCGCCGTCGGGGGATTCAGCCCCGCGTACGCGATCGGCAAGCTGGCCGCAAAGGGCATGGAAGCGATCGGCCGCAATCCCGAGGCCGCGGGCAAGATCCAGGCTCCGATGCTCATCGCCATGGGCTTCGCCGAAGCCATCGCGATCTACGCGCTCGTCATCGCGCTCATCCTGAAGTTCGTCTAACGTCACCTTTTCACCCCTCGGGCGTGGGCGCTGTGCCCGCGCCCCGACGGGGTACCAACCACCTTATGGGAGACCTCATCACAAAACTCGGACTGGACTGGAAGCTCCTGCTCGCGCAGATCGTCAACTTCCTCATCCTCCTGTGGATCCTGAAGAAGTACGCGTACAAGCCCATCCTCGGCATGCTCGAGAAGCGCCGGACGACCATCGAAAAGGGCATGGCCGACGCTTTGCTGCTCGAGGAGCGGCTCGCCGCGCTCGAAGGGGAGCGAGGGAAGATCATCGCCGACGCGCAGGCGCAGGCCCACGCGATCGTCGAGACCGCGTCGAAGGATGCCGCCACGTTCTCGTCGAAGAGTCGCGACGAGGCGAAGGCCGAGACCGCGGCCATGATCGCCGACGCGAAGAAGGACGTCGAGCGCATGAAGGACGGGATCGTCGCCGACGCGAAGGCGGAGATCGCCGACCTCGTCGTATCGAGCACGGAGAAGATCATCCGCGTGAAGCTGAACGCCACCACCGAGAAGGAACTTATCAGTGACGCCCTGCGCCGGGCGAAGGAGTAGCATGGGACGGTTCGACGACTACACTGCCGACCTGCTCCGGAACGCCGATATCCAGCGGCTCGCCCGCCGCAAGGCCCACCACTTTTCCGTGAACCGGCTCGAGCATTCGCTCGCGGCCGCAAAGCTGTCGTATGTCGTCGCGCGGCTGCTGAACGCGGACGCACGCGTGTGCGCACGCGCCGGGGTGCTGCACGACTGGTTCTTCGAGAACCGCGATGAGCACCAGAACCGCGCCGGCGCCAACGTCCACCACTCGAAGATCTCGGCCGCCAATGCGCGTGGCATCGGCGAATCCGAGGCCGTCATCAAGGCGATCGAGACGCATATGTGGCTCTACGTCCGCGGCAAGCCGCGGTCGAAGGAGGCGTGGATCGTCTGGATGGCCGATAACGTCGTCTGGCTGACCGACGGCATTTGGAGCCTCGGCCGCTATTTCAAGAAGAAGGTACGCAATTTCATCTACGGTCATTCGACCCACCAGCACGAACCTTATGCGTCTTAGCCCGAGACAGTATGCGACCGCGTTCGTCGAGCTCGCCTCGGAGGCGTCCGCACACGAGCTCGATGCTCTGACGAAACGGTTCGTCATGCTCCTGTCGCGCCGGCGCCAGCGGAAGCTGCTCCCTGCGATCGTTCGCATGGTTGCGGCCGAGCTCAACGCCCGCGACGGCATTACGCCGGTCACCGTGACCACGGCGAAGGACGCCGACATCGTCGCGCTCCGTGAGACGCTTGGCACGCACGCCGAGGTCACCGCGACCACCGACCCGTCGATCATCGCCGGTGCCGTCATCGAACGCGGCGACGAGCGCATCGACGCCTCGGTCCGATCCTACCTTTCACAATTGAAATCTACATTCACCCATTAGTCACACCACCGTATGACCACGAAGCACAAGGACCTCATCATCGAATCGCTCCGCAAGGAGATCACAGGCTTTTCCGCCGACCCCGCGGTCGACCACGTCGGGCACGTCACCGAGGTCGGCGACGGCATCGCGCGGCTGTCCGGGCTCGGCAAGGTCCGCATGTCCGAGATGGTCGAGTTCCCGAACGGCGCGTCCGGCGTCGTCCTGAACCTCGAGGAAGACAGCGTCGGCGTCATGGTCCTCGGTGATATCACTTCGATCAGCGAAGGCGATACGGTGAAGGCGACCGGCCGCATCTTCGACGTCCCCGTCGGGGACGCGATGGTCGGCCGCGTGGTCAACCCGCTCGGCGAACCGCTCGACGGCAAGGGCCCGATCAAGGCGGCGGCGCGGTATCCGATCGAGAAGATCGCCCCGGGCGTCATCGCCCGTAAGTCCGTCAACACGCCGGTCCAGACCGGCATCAAGGCGATCGATGCGCTCATCCCGATCGGCCGCGGCCAGCGCGAGCTCATCATCGGCGACCGCCAGACCGGCAAGACCGCGCTCGCGATCGACACGATCATCAACCAGAAGGGAAAGGACCTCGTCTGCATCTACGTCGCGGTCGGCCAGAAGGAATCGAAGGTCGCCCGCATGGTCGCGAAGCTCGAGGAGCACGGCGCGATGGCGCATACGATCGTGGTGCTCGCCGGCGCCTCGGATCCGGCATCGCTCTCCTACATCGCCCCGTACGCGGGCTGCGCAATGGGCGAGTACTTCATGGACCAGGGCAAGGATGCGCTCATCATCTATGACGACCTGTCGAAGCACGCATGGGCGTACCGCCAGGTGTCGTTGCTGCTCCGCCGTCCGCCGGGACGCGAGGCATACCCCGGCGACATCTTCTACCTGCACTCACGCCTGCTCGAACGCGCAGCGAAGATGGACACGACGCAGGGCGGCGGCTCGTTGACCGCCATCCCGGTCATCGAGACGCAGGCAGGCGACCTGTCGGCCTACATCCCGACGAACGTCATCTCCATCACGGACGGCCAGATCTACGTCGAGAGCGACCTGTTCTACCAGGGCCAGCGCCCGGCATTGAACGTCGGCCTGTCCGTGTCCCGTGTCGGTTCGAAGGCGCAGACGAAGGCGATGAAGAAGGTCGCCGGCAAGCTGCGGCTCGACCTCGCGCAGTACCGCGAGCTCGCGGCGTTCGCGCAGTTTGGCTCCGACCTCGACGAGGCGACCAGGATCCAGCTCGAGCGCGGCAAGCGGACGAGCGAGGTACTGAAGCAGGGACAGTTCAAACCGATCCCCGTCGCGCACCAGGTTGCCATCCTCTACGCCGTGACCAACGGCTTCCTCGACGCGGTCCCCGTGGAGCGCGTGCAGGAGTTCGAGGAGCAACTTCAACATTTCATGGAGACCACCGGGCAGAAGGTCCTCGACGATATTGCGACATCGGGGGATCTCTCGGACAAGGCCGAGGCATTGCTCAAGACCCTTCTGACCGATTTCGTAACCCAATTCAACCGTGACGCATAGCATCACCGACTACACGACGAGCGATGTCGGCCGTCAACTGACGATCGACGTGGCGGCCATGGCGCTTGCGCTGCCGGTCGTGGCGCGCGAGGTGTTCTCGACGGTTGTCGTGCCGTTTGTCTACGGCGCATTGCTCATCTTCGTGGTGCTCTTTATGATCCCGTTCCGGAACAACTGGATCGCGTCCAAGGATAACGCACCGGGATTGGCGGGCCTCCGTACCATGTTGATCGCGGTCGCAGTCGCGAACATCTTCATCCCCGGGTTCAGGACGGTCGAGGTCATGAGCATCCGTTGGGTCATTATGCTGTTCGTCGCGGTCCTGTCGCTCCTCGTGCTTGCTGTCGACGTCCGTCGGGCGCTCTCGTCACGATAACACCATGGCAAACTCCACCCGAGAAATAAAACACCGTATCCGTTCGGTCGGCAGCACCAAGAAGGTGACGAAGGCCATGGAGATGGTATCGTCCGCAAAGATGCGGAAGACCGTCCAGGCCGTGCTCGCGACCCGCGCCTATGCGCATCGCGCGTGGGACGTCCTGGTGAACTTGAGCGCGGCGACCACTACCGACGCCCACCCGCTCCTCCGGCGTCGCACCGGTGGCCGCATCGGTCTCGTGCTCGTCTCGACGAGCAGGGGATTCGTCGGCGGTTTCAATACATCCCTCATCAACGCGGTCGTGGAGTATCTCGGGAAAGCAGATCCGGCACACAAGGATTCCGACATCATCCTCCTCGGCAAGCGCGGTCGCGCCATCGTCACGCAGCACGGCTACGCCGGCATCGCCGAGTTCGAGAAGCAGGACGTCGTCACGCACGTCGACGAGATCCGGCCGCTCGCGAAGCTCGTCATCGACGATTTTACCGCCGGGAAGTACGACACGATCATCCTCGCATACACGGATTTCGTCTCGACATTGCGTCAGGTTCCGCGCGTACGGCAGCTGCTCCCGATCGAGCGCGACCTGAACCTTGGTTCGGTCGGCGCCGATGTCCCGAACGAACCGCAGGCGGCGACGGAATACCTGTTCGAACCGGATCCCGACAACGTGCTCGAGACCATCCTGCCGCGGTTGGTCGAGATGCAGCTGTACCAGGCCGTGCTCGAATCGAACGCGTCGGAGCATGCGGCACGCATGGTCGCGATGCGCAGCGCGTCCGATGCCGCGAACGACCTGATCGACGACCTGACACTCTCCTTCAACCAGGCGCGCCAGGCCGGCATCACGCAGGACCTCTCCGAGATCTCGGCGAGCCGCGCCGCGCTCGGTTCCTAACCTTACTATCAACTATCGAATCATTGTACACGATGCTATGAAACACTCCACCGACACCGCACACGGAACGATCACCCAGGTCATCGGACCGGTCGTCGACGTCCATTTCGACGGCGAACTGCCGAAGATCCATACGGCGCTCACGGTCGAGCGCGAAGGAGGCACGCTTGTCCTTGAGGTCCAGCAGCATACCGGTGGCAACTCCGTCCGGACAGTCGCCATGTCGACGACCGACGGCCTGTCGCGGGGCCTGCCCGTCATCGACACGGGCGCGCCGATCTCGGTGCCGGTCGGCGAAGAAACGCTCGGCCGCATGTTCAACGTCATCGGCGACCCGATCGACGGCAAGGGTCCGGTCAAGACGAAGGAGCGCTACCCGATCCACCGCGAAGCCCCGAAATTCACCGACCAGTCCGTGAAGGCCGAGGTGTTCGAGACCGGCATCAAGGTCATCGACCTCATCTGTCCGATCGTGAAGGGCGGCAAGGTTGGCCTGTTCGGCGGCGCGGGCGTCGGTAAGACCGTCGTCATCACCGAGCTCATCCGCAACATCGCGTCCGAGCACGGCGGTTACTCCGTGTTTGCCGGCGTCGGCGAGCGTACCCGCGAGGGCAACGACCTCTACAACGACATGAAGGATTCAGGCGTGCTCAACAAGACTTCGCTCGTGTTCGGCCAGATGAACGAACCGCCGGGAGCCCGTGCGCGCGTCGGCTTGACCGGCCTCGCGGTCGCCGAATATTTCCGTGACCAGTCGAAGGACGTGCTGCTCTTCATCGACAACATCTTCCGCTTCACGCAGGCCGGTTCCGAAGTATCAGCCCTGCTCGGCCGCATCCCGTCGGCCGTCGGCTATCAGCCGACCCTCGCCGAGGAAATGGGAGAACTGCAGGAACGCATCACCTCGACCACGAAGGGCTCGATCACGTCCGTGCAGGCGATCTACGTGCCAGCCGACGACCTGACCGACCCGGCTCCGGCGACGACCTTCGGCCACCTCGACTCGACCGTCGTGCTTTCCCGGCCGCTGACCGAACGCGGCATCTACCCGGCTGTCGATCCGCTCGATTCGACCTCGACCATCCTCGACCCGCTCATTGTCGGCGAGGAGCACTACCAGGTTGCCCGCGGCGTGCAAAAAGTGCTGCAGCGTTACAAGGACCTCCAGGACATCATCGCGATCCTCGGCATCGAGGAGCTTCCCGAGGAGGACAAGCGCATCGTCGCGCGTGCCCGTAAGATCGAGCGGTTCCTGTCGCAGCCGTTCTTCGTCGCCGAGACGTTCACCGGCCGTCCCGGCCAATACGTACCGCTGAAGGAGACGATCAAGAGCTTCAAGGCCTTGCTCGCCGGCGAGTACGACGACGTGCCCGAGCAGAACTTCTACATGCAGGGAACGATTGAGAACGTGAGGAAAAACAATTGACATTTGACCAGACGCTAAACAACAAACGGTCAAGTGTCAAACGTCAATAGTCACATGTACCTATGACCACCTTCCACTTCGAGATCGCGACACCCGAGCGCGTCGTCTACAGCGACGACGTCGAGAGCGTGACCGTACCGACGGTCGACGGCGAGATCACTGTGCTCGCGCACCACCTGCCGCTCGTGACCGTCCTGAAGGCCGGCGAGCTCGTCATCAAGAAGGGGAACGACGTGCATCCGTACGCGATCGGCGGCGGGTTCCTCGAGATGGATGGGACGAAGCTCACGGTCCTCGCGGATACGACCGAGCATATCTCGGAGATCGACGAGCAGCGCGCGGACGAGGCACGGAAGCGCGCCGAGGAGCTCAAGGGCAAGGCCGCGAACGACGTCGAATACGCGAAGATCTCGGCGAAGCTCGAGCGTGACCTGAACCGGCTCCGCATCGTGCGGAAGTACCGCCATCGCGGTCATCAGGGCATCACGCAGGAAGGCATCCGGAAGGAATAATCGAGGGATTTCAAACGGGAAAACGGCCGATCCTTGGCATTTTTTTACTATTGACAATTAGATGGTTATTGAATAGAATGTTGTATCCCGTTCGTTGCAGCACAGCGGTTTTTCTCGGGTTGCCATCGGCTCAGACAGGGAGGGTACAAGGATGTCAGGTCGAAAAAGCATCGAACGCGTCGCAAGCAGTTGCAGATTCATCCGTGAGGCCATCGTCGAAGAGGTGCTGCGGCCCGTATCCGTCCCTGCTCTTCCGGGTCCTCATCTGGTGCTCGCCTGCGGTGATTTCACTCAACTGCCGGATCGTTTGATCCACTACTGGGAGCGGGTCTCACCGGAGAGCCAGCTCATCGGGATGCACGGCGGCGCACTTCTCCTCGATCCCGCATCACCGGAGAATCAGGCTCATCACCAGCTCGACGCCGTCGTCTACCAGATCCGTAAGGGGATCGCTGCGAAGGCAAGACACGGCGTCCGGTTCAGCGGTTTCGATGGCTTCGTCGACTGGCACTGTGGTGTCGCCGATGAGCATGGCATGTCCGTGCAGCGCGTGTTCTCCTCCGCGCTCCGTGCGGAGGACTACTTCTCCGCCGAGGTTGCCCCCGATCTTCCCTACAGCCAGCTGTTCTACTGCGGCACGCAGTGCCTCCATGGTCTGTCGGTCGCCCTCGAACACCCTCAAGCCAAGGGTCTGACGTTCACCTTCAACACCGAGGAAATGGCGCTGTTCCTCGAGACCTACCGCGATCCTGTCGTGGAACAGTGACAGGATGACAACCGTATCTGCTCTTTCCCGCCCCTTGGAGTCATTGACTCGGGGGCGGTGTTGTTTTTCGGAGAGGAAACCCGACCTCCCCTCCGCTTCGCGGTTTCCCCTCCTCAATTGAGGAGGGGAAATGTCCCGAGCGAAGTCGAGGGACAATGGGGAGGTCGGTCTTTCTCGAGACAAGATCTTTTGCTATACTTGTTTCCTATGAAACATACCTGCTCGACCCTCGTGCTGCAGTGCATGGACTTCCGGTTCATCGACGACATCGGGATGTTCATGGAATCGATGGACTTGAGGGGCGACTACGATGTCGTGTCCTTGGCAGGCGCGCAAAAGAACATCGCCGATCCTTACGACAGCCACGATACGGAGCTCGTGTACCGACAGCTCGAGATCTCGAAGAAGCTGCACGGCATGAAGCAGGTCATCCTGCTCGCGCACATGGACTGTGGCGCGTACGGCGGGTCGAAGGCGTTCGCGTCGAAGGACGAGGAACGCGCGCGGTACCTGAAGGACCTCGACCATGCCGCGTCGCACCTTACGAAGCGCGTCGAGGGCGTATCGGTCATCAAGGTGCTCGCCCGGATTGATGACGTGGGTAAGGTCGATTTCGAGAAGGTCGCCTAGGATACACCGTCATGGACCCGCGACGTGAATATGCGGTGCTCAAGCGCCGTTTTGGCGCGCAGCACTGGTGGCCTATCGATAGGCCGAAGGGGTACGAAGCGTCCTGTCTGGAAATGTGCACCGGCGCGATCCTGACGCAGAACACGAGCTGGCAGAACGTGAAGAAGGCGCTGGATAACCTCCGTGGAGCGAAGGAGTTTTCATTCAACAGGCTCCTTGCCATGCCGCGCGAACGGCTTGCACGGCTGATCCGTCCGTCCGGTTACTACAACCAGAAGGCCCTGACGCTGCAGGCATTCCTGACGTTCGTGAAGGCCAGATACGGCGGTCGTTTCCGAAGGATGTTCAGCGAGCCGACCATGACGCTCCGCGAGAAGCTGCTGTCAGTGCACGGCATCGGCAAAGAGACCGCCGATTCGATGCTGCTGTATGCCGGACGTAAGCCGATCTTCGTGGTCGATGCGTATACGAAACGGTACCTTGCGGCAAAGGGCATCACATTTGATGACTACGACGAGTACCGGGCGTACTTCGAGAAGCATCTGCGTCGCAACGTGAAGTTCTACCAGGAGTTCCACGCGCTCATCGTGGCGTGGGGCAAGGAGCTGCGCCGCTGAACAGGTACCGATATGCCACACACGCCGGGGATCTCCCGGCGTGTTGCTGATCTTCGGAGGTTGTACCTAGGATGTCGCGATCGGGTACTCCGAGAAGAAGTTCACCATGTCGTTCTTCAGGAGCGCCGAATGTTTGTTCGTCGAGAGGTTGTACCGACCGAGGTACGTTTTGAGCGTGTTGGTATCGGCACTCGAGAAGTAAACGGCCATGTAGTCGACGACGTTCTTCGAGCTCAGGAAGATCTGCATCGGAAGGACGAGCATCGAGGGGTCGACGATCTCCGAGGTGCTGATCGGGTAAGCCGTCCGTTTCGATACCTTGCCGTTCTTGATCGCATAGCGGTGCAGACCGATGGCGAACGGTGAGTTTTCCTGCATGCGCATGGTGACACTTTGAACTCCGATGCGGCGGACGGACGACGTCGCCGCTGCCGGGCCGAAGCCGATGCCGACGACGGTGCTTTTGTCCTTCCAGGCGATGTCGTACAGCAGGAAGTTCTCATCGACGTACTGCTGTTCCTTGTCGAGGGCATTCGTGGCGTACTTCCGGATGATCAGGGCGTTGGTGGTCGACGTGCTCGATTGCTTGATTTCGCAGACGAGCGCGAGCGTCGCGCTGTCCGGCGAAATCGCCATGGACAGGCACTTCGTCGCCTTGCTCGGGAGCTTGTACTCCGTCACCTTTTCGAGACTCGTGTTCGAAACGAACAGGCGGTTCTTTCCCTTTGCATTCTGGCCGAGGAGTGCCATCCACCTACCGTTGGGGGCGATGCGTCCCTGGATGATCGATTTGACCAGCGGGGCGATCTTCAGCGACTTCTTCGTGCTGACGTTGTAGAGGTACGAACCGGTATTCTTCGATGATGCGTTGTTCGAAATGATGAACTGGGGGCCGCGGTAGTTGATGAGCGTGACGCTCGAGGCTTTCTTGACCGTGCTGACGGTCGTTGTGCCGATGGTTTGCTTGACGATGCCGGTGCCGTTCGTATAGAACAGCGCATTGCCCCGTTTGACCGCCATGTTGCTCGTGATGTCCATCATGCTCGTGTTGAGGCTGGTATAGACGCCGTCCTTCAACTCGCCGAAGGTGACGGGTTCCGAACCGCCCGTCGGTGAGATGACCGTCGACATGATGATGCTCGCATGCACCGTTGACGCGATACAGAACGTCGCGGCTGACGTGATGAAAATGCCGAGAAATCGTTTCATATTGGTGTTGTTGAATGATGAGATATCAACATGGTCAGTATACGCCGTTGGCCGGAATTCGTCATACGTGGGCAAAGGGACGCTTATTCATGCTACAATTGCCTTATGGCAGGAACGATACCCGATACGGTAAACACCGAACAGCGACGGGCGATTGCGCATGGTGAGGGGCCGCTTTTGATCGTTGCCGGTGCCGGTACAGGGAAAACAACGGTCATTACCCAGCGTATCGCCTGGCTCATCCTCGAGCAGAAGGTACCGACGGACGGTATCCTCGCCCTGACGTTCACGGACAAGGCCGCGACCGAGATGGAGGAGCGCGTTGACCAGCTGCTGCCGTACGGCTATGTGAACCTCTGGGTGTCGACGTTCCATGCGTTTTGCGAGCGCATCCTTCGTGAACATGCGCTCGACATCGGCTTGCCCGCGGATTTCAGGCTGTTGTCGCAGACCGAGCAGTGGCTCATGGTACGCCGCAATTTCGACCGGTTCGATCTTGACTACTACCGCCCGCTCGGCAACCCGACGCGGTTCATCGCGGCGCTCATACGGCACTTCTCACGGCTCGAGGACGAGGATATCTCGCCCGAGGACTATCTCGCGTACGCGCGCAGCCTGAAGCTCGACCGCGACGAAGAGAAGTTCGCGAAGATGAAGGCCGATGACGACAGCGACGGGATCACCGAGGCGCAGCGCATCGGCGAGGTCGCGGCCGCCTATGCGACGTACCGGCAGCTCCTGCTCGACGAGGGGTGCCTCGACTTCGGCACGATGATCACGTACACCTTGGCGCTGTTCAAGAAGCGTCCGTCGATCCTGAAGCAGTACCAGGAGCAGTTCCAGTATGTGCTCGTCGACGAGTTCCAGGATACGAACTGGGCGCAATATGAGTTGATTAAGTTAATTGTTGCGCTTCGGAAAAATTTGACGGTGGTCGGCGACGACGACCAGTCGATCTACAAGTTCCGCGGCGCGTCGGTGTCGAACATCATCGAGTTCAAGCATGATTTCCCCGGCTGTGTCCAGGTCGTACTGACGAAGAACTACCGGTCGCGGCAGCAGATCCTCGACCTCTCGTACGCGTTCATCCAGCGCAATGACCCGAACCGGCTTGAGGCAGCGCTCAACGTCGAGAAGAAGGCTGTGAAGAAGGGGAGCGCGAAGAAGAAGTCGACCGTCGAACCGGTCTCGAAGAAGCTCACCGCATCGGATACTGAACCAGGCATCGTCGAGTTCATCCATACGGTGACGCAGGAGGAGGAGGCACGGACCGTCGCCGAGCGGATCGTTACGCTGCAGAAGGCGGAATCGCTCGACTGGAAGGAGTTCGCGGTGCTCGTTCGCGCGA
>Ga0265297_10004958_pt1 | contig 20977 bp, 29 predicted proteins | sample Munlanlwell13791_FD_192502 | JGI IMG/M metagenome (GOLD analysis project Ga0265297, IMG submission 192502) | Leachate microbial communities from a municipal landfill in Southern Ontario, Canada - Leachate well 137-91 | ecosystem: Engineered > Solid waste > Landfill > Unclassified | place...
AATATTGGTTTAAACCAACGGAATTTGGAATGGCCGAATATACGGATGATAAATTTGCGGGTATATTTATTTTATTAATTAAAAATATGCGAATGTAACTCAATTTGGCAGAGTGCCAGTCCTCCAAACTGGAAATTTGTGAGTTCAAGTCTCACCATTCGCACCATTAAAAAATCCTATTAATTTCAAAAAATAATCCTTGACATTCTAATTTTAATATTGTATATTATCTATTGTAAAAGAAAACTAATTAAACCTTTTAAATTTGGAGAATTTTAAAATGTATATTGATGCAGAACCAGAAAGATTATTTAAACTAACAAAAAAACTTAATGATTGTTCAAAAAAATATTATGATGGAAATCCAGAAATTTCAGATTTTGAATTTGATTCACTTCTTAAAGAACTTAAAAATCTTGAAACTAAATATCCTGAACTAAAAGAAAAGAATTCTCCAACTGATAGAGTTGGAAGTGACCTAAATACAAAACTTACTGAAATAAAACATTCTTTTCCTGTTCTTTCATTAGATAAAGCATATAATGAAAATGATTTAAAAAGATTTGAAAATAATTTTAAACCTTTTGAATCAGACCCAGTTATTGTAGTTCAGCCAAAAATTGATGGAATGAGTATTGTTCTTTATTATACTGATGGAAAACTTGATTATGCACTTTCTCGTGGTGACGGAAAAAGAGGTAATGATATTACTGCAAATGTAAAAACAATAAAAGATATTCCTTACTCAATAAATTCCAGAGGTAAAATTGCAATTCGTGGTGAAGCTGTTATGTATAAAGAAGATTTCAAAGAAATTCAGAAGGAAAATCCTGAATTTAAAAATGCAAGAAATCTTGTTTCTGGACTTATGAAAAGAAAAGATTCAAAAAGTATTGCAAAATATCCGATACATTTTATAGCATATGATTATGTTCCACTTGAAAGTACTCAAGTTTTTAACATTGATTCTGTACAAATGACTTATCTTAATGATAATGGATTTAATATTACTCAAACCTTTTCAATGAAATATTCTGATTTCCAATTTAATTTAAATGATTATATTAAAACTAATTATATAAGTATTTTTCCTTATGATGCTGATGGAATTGTAGCAAAACTGAATGATTTGGAACTTAGAAATAAAATAGGTCTTTCAAATCATGCTCCTAAATGGGCATTTGCTTGGAAGTTTGATTCTCTTGAAGCAGTAACAAAAATTCTTGATATTCAGTATCAAGTTGGAAGAACTGGAAAAATTACTCCACTTGCGATTCTTGAACCTGTTGAACTTCTCGGAACTACAGTTTCTAAAGCAAGTCTCCATAATGCAGAACTTCTTTTGGAACTTGGTGTAAATATAGGTGATGATGTTATTGTATCAAAACATGGAGAAATTATTCCACAAGTTGATGGGTTGAGTAAGAAAAATTCTATTGGTGTTTATGTACCAATTACAAATTGCCCTTGTTGTGGAACAAAATTAGTAAAAAATGGTGTTCACCAGTTTTGTCCAAATTCTGATTCTTGTTCTGAACAGATTATAGGAACTCTTACATTTTTTGTAGGAAAAGAATGTATGGATATTGATACAATGTCTGAAAGTACTATAATCAAATTGATTGACAATTTTGGAATAAAAGATCCTTTTGATTTGTATATTCTTAATTTTGAAAGACTTTATGGAATAGAAGGATTTGGTACTTCAAGAATTGAAAAATTCAAAGAGGAAATTGAAAAATCTAAATCTTCTCCATTTTCTAAGTTAATAAAATCACTTGGATTTGAAGGAATTGGAAATAGTACTGCAAAACTTCTTATTGAATCTGGGTATAATTCATTTGATAAACTTATTAATGCTAAATATGAAGATATTATAAGAATAAAAGGAATTGGAAATAGTTTAGCAAATCAAATAACAACTATTTTTAAAGAAAAAGAAGATGTTTTTAGAAAATTTGAATCAATAGGTTTTAAACTTTATGAGGAGGAAGAAATGAAATTTAATGAAATGACAGAAATGAATGAAGGTTCAGGAGAGCTTAAAGGAAAGTATTTTGGACTTACTGGAAACTTTGATAATTATAAACCAAGGAAACTTCTTATTGATAAAATAAGATCTCTTGGTGGGCAAGCAGAAGAAGCAGTTAGTTCAAAAACTACACATTTAGTTATTGGAAATAAACCAGGTGGGTCTAAACTTTCAAAGGCGGAGAAAATGGGTATACCTGTTCTTTCTGAAGAGGAATTTGAGGCAATGATTAAGTAAACCATTATAAATAAAAATATTCCTTTACAAATGAAATAGGGAGGAAATGCCTATGAAATAAAATGATAAAGATAAATGATAAATAATACAAATTAGATTAATTATGCAGAAAATGAAGTTAAGAATCTAAAACATAAAAATGTAATAAACTAAAAATAAATTTAAAAAGGAGTTTTAAAAATGAAAAAATTTATGTCTATTTTACTTGTAACATTGTTTACAATTGGTATTTCTCTTGGTTGTACTAATAAGACACCTAAAGATGATTCTGGTGCAGTAGTTCAAGAACCAACTACTGAAACTACAACTGCTCCAGTAGATACAAATGCAGTAAAATAAAATAAAAATTATATAGAAAGTTTAGAAAAAGCAAAGGTTTAAAAATCTTTGCTTTTTCTTTAATATAATAAAAATAATCCTTGACAAAGCAATTTATAATGTATATATTATCTATTGTAAGTTGAAATTAAACTAATTTAAAATTTAAAAACAATTTATTTCAAGGAGACCTAAAATGAATTCTACGGTTTATTCTATCATTACTGATAAAATTGTAAAAATGATTGAAACTGAAAAAGTACTTCCTTGGAATAAACCTTGGAATTCTAATTTTGAAATTCCAAGAAATTTTGTAACAAAAAAACCTTATCGTGGCTTTAATGTTTTTTTTCTTGCAATGAGTGGATGGGATTGCCCATACTGGGCTACATTTAATCAAATAAAAGCAAAAGGTGGTTCAGTAAAAGAAGGAGAAAAAGGATCTTTAGTTGTATTCTGGAATCCAGTGATAACTAAAAAAAATGATTTAGTAGATTCTACTTATGAAGATGATTCTGATACTGAAAAAGAAGAAACTACAGATAAAAAATACTTCATGTTAAGGTATTATACAGTTTTTAATATTAGACAAACTTCCATAGTCTGGGAAGCACCTAAAAATGAAAATGAAATTGAATTTACACCTATTGAAAAATGTGAAACTATAGTAAAAGAATACAAAACATGCCCAGTAATTAATGAAAATGGTTCTGGTGCATCTTATAATACAAGTACAGATGAAGTTAAAATGCCAAAAAAAGAAAAATTTCATTCTGTAGAAGAATATTATTCTACATTGTTTCATGAACTTACTCATAGTACTGGTTCTGAATCACGCTTAAAAAGGTTTAAAACTGGTGAAATTGGAATTTTTGGTTCTGAAGTTTATTCTAAAGAAGAACTGATTGCAGAAATGGGAGCATCTTTTCTTTGTGGATTAACTGGAATTGAAAACAAAACTATTAATAATTCTGCTGCTTATATTCAAGGTTGGGTAAAGAAATTAAAAGATGATAATACATTAATTATTAAAGCTTCTTCAGCTGCCCAAAAATCTACAGATTATATAACTAATAATGAAAAGATTTAAATAATTATAAATAATTAAAAACAAATAATGAATAGAACGATATATAAATTTTCAAATTATTTTAGCGCACTTTGATGAAAGACTATATAGTATCTTTAGGATAATTTAATTGGTGGAGAATCGGGATTCCAATTATTATTTGTTTTTATTTAAGTAATATTATTTATTAAAGAGAAAGTATTTTAATGGGTAAATTTTTAGATATAATAAATGAAGGAATAGAAAATATAGTTCTTGAATATATTTCAAGTATCATAAAAGGAACTGAATGGCAAGGTCATGTTTTTCTTGCCGGAGGTGCTGTTCGTGATGAAATTCTTGGAAAAGAACCTAAAGATATTGATTTACTTGTTGATACTCCAAATGGTGGAATTAAATTTGCAGAATGGATAACTAAAAAAACAAAATCTTATAAATCTGAGTCTAATCCAGTAATTTACCCAAAATTCGGTACTGCAAAATTTAATCTTAGAACTACATATAAAGGTATTAACCTAAGTGAAATTGATATTGAAGCAGTAATGACCAGAACAGAAAAATATGAAACTGGTAATAGAAAACCAGAAGTAAAATATGGAAATTTAAAAGATGATGTTTTTCGTAGAGACTTGACTGTAAACAGTCTCCTTAAAGACCTTTCTTCTGGTGAAATTAAAGATTTAACTGGTCGTGGAATTTCTGATATAAAAACTGGTAAAATAAGAACACCACTTGACCCAGATATTATTTACAAAGACGATCCACTTCGGATGTTGCGTGCTATAAGATTTGCAGTAAAATATGGTTGGTCAATGGATTTAGATTTAATTAAAGCAATTAAAAGAAATTCAGGATTACTTAAAAATATTTCTACTGAAAGAATTAATGTAGAACTTAGTAAAATTCTTACAAGCAATAATCCAGTTCAAGGAATTAAACTCCTTAGAATAACAGGTCTGAATGATTATATTATTCCAGAACTGAATAAACTAAAAAATCTTAAACAGAATAAACATCATGATTTTGATGTTCTTGGACATACTAATCAAGTTATCAGTAAAACTAGTCCAGAATTGATTACAAGACTTGCAGCAATGCTTCATGATATAGGTAAAGTAAAAACTAAAGAATTGATAAATTCTGAAATTCACTTTTATCGGCATGAAGAAGTTGGCGCAGAAATGGCTTCTGAAATTCTTAAAAGATTAAAATATCCTAATGATATAGTTGAAACAGTAACTATGATGATTTCAAATCATATGAGATTAAAATCTGCTGGTGATGAAGCAAAAATTTCAGATAAAGCACTTAGGAAACTTCAGTATGACCTTGGACCACATCTTGAAAAAACTTTAGAACTTATGCACGCTGATAATAGTTCTCATGCTAAAAATTCAATGATGATTAATCAGATACCTAAAATAAGAAACCGGATAAGCAATCTTAAAACACCAGAAAAAATAGTACTTCCAATAAATGGTGATGAAATTATGAGAATTTGGAATCTTAAACCTGGAAAAGATGTTGGGAGAGTTCTTGATTTTGTTAAAGATAAATATATGGAAAATCCTAAAATTACAAAAGATGAAGTAATTAAAGAAATTGATTCTCATATGAAAAATAAAATATTTATTTAAAAATTTAAAAGTAAAGGTAAAAATAAATGAAATTTAAAAAAATTCTTGAAAAACAAAGATTTACTGAAAAGATTGAATTATTTTGGTATAATCCAGCAAAAGAAGAAGATAATCCAAATAAAAATAAAAATTTTAATTGGGATAAACATGCATTAACTGGTAATATAAAAGATAGTACAATATATTTAAATTGGGAAAATAATAATTCTGAATTTGGGTTTTATGATAAAAATGATGAACCAATATTAATAGGATTTAAAGCATCTAATTATGATAGAGAAAAATTAGAAAAAAAAATTAGAACTTATATATAAAAATAAATTAAAACTTAATAAGTTATGGACTGCTTGGTCTATTGCATAAAGGAAAATAAAAATGAAATTTAAAGAAGTTATACTGAATGAGGATAAATCAACTATTGAAGTTAGTTCAATGAAAGAATTTAATAAATTGACTTCTGAAAGAAATAGTATTATATCTAAAAATAAAAGTAGATTAATGGGAGGCAAAGGATCACCATTACCAGTTCCACCTAAACCAATACTTAAAAAAATTCCAGTGGCATATAAAAAAGATGGAACTTATGAAGGTAGACTGAATAATCCAAATGAATGTCCTAAAGATTGTGTTGTAAAATGGGAAAATCCAAAATATTAAAATGAAATTGTAATAATTAAAAGGAGAATAAAGTAAAAATGAAATCTGATTACCCATTAGTTCATTTTATGAATGAATGTTTTCAAGAATATAAAGATGAAGTTTCATTGGTACTCTGGAGTTATAATTGTAACCTAAAATGTTCATGGTGTTCGATGAAAGATTTAATATATGATAAAAAGAATATTTTAGATGTAAATTATATAGATTTAATAAAATCACATACAAGTTTAGAAACTGCTGTGGTATTTCTTGGAGGTGAACCAACTTTATATCCAAGAGGATTAATTACAGGTTGTTCATTTGCAAAAGAACTTGGATTAAAAACAAAAATTTTTACAAATGGATTTAACAAAAATATAATTCATAAACTTTTAAATTATAATTTGCTTGATTCTATATCCATAGATTACAAAGATAAATATCCTAATAATATAATTTATTTGCTTGAGTTAGTAGGTAATAGAATTCCAGTTGAAATAAGAACAACCATACACCCAGAATTAAGAGAATTTGATTTAGAAACAATGGAAATTGTAATAAATGACCTTAAAAAGTATTATCAAATTACTTATTACAAACAAAGATACCAACAATTTTAAACTTAATTTTAAAAGGAGAATCTTAAAATGGATTATAAGTGTAATGTTCCTGAAGGAGAATCTGGTATTTGGTCGGTTAAAAAATTTGTCGTTTCTGAAGAAGAATCTAAATGGAATTCTTTACGTTCTATGATAAATCATAGTGGAAGATTTGTTCCAGAAGGAACATATACAAAATTAATAAGAAACAATACAATTGTTATGACAGATACTCCAGATGAAATACGAGATTTAAGATTTGCTATATATAAAGCTAAAGGACATGTTCTTGTTAATGGTCTTGGTCTTGGAATATTTGTTGATTTAATTCTTAAAAAACCTGAAGTAGAAAAGGTAACTGTTATTGAAATAAGTCAAGATGTTATAAATCTTGTTGGAACTTATCTCAATGAATTATATGGAGACAGACTTGAAATAATACATTCCGATGCTTTTGAATATAAACCTCCAAAAAATATCAGATATAATGCAGTATGGCATGATATTTGGGATGATATTTGTTCTGATAATCTTAAATATATGACTAAATTACATAGAAAATATTGTAGAAAATCGGATTGGCAAGGTTCTTGGGCAAAAGAATTATGTAGGTAAATTATAATTAAAACATAAATATTTTAAAGGAGAAATTACAATGAAATTATATGTTACTGGTATAAATTATGGTTCTACTTGGGATTTAGTAGGAATATTTGATAAAGAATATGATGCTATAAATAATTGTCCTAATGAAAATTATTGGATTGCTCCTGTGACATTAAATGAACCAATCTTTGATATTGCTTCATCTTGGGAAGGATTATATTTCCCTAAAGAAAATTTAAAAAATAATACCAATATACATATAGATTATAAAAAGAAAGAAAGGTAAAGTAAAAAGTAAAAAGAAATGAAAGTTAAAGACATGATGTTAAAAATGAGAAAAATACACCCAAATCGTATCTTTGATACAGATTACCAATTTAATTTTGAAGAAAATACTGATAATTTTGAAAAAATAGGTACTAAAAAAACAAAATTTAAAGATATAGACAAACGTCCTGCTAAAAAAAGAGGAACCAAAACAAATCAAAAAATGAAATGGGATACAGAGAAATAAATTAAAAATCCTATTATTATAAATAATTAAAATAACAACAATAATAGGAGACCAAAAATGAAAACAAAAATTAGAGTATTACCAGTTTATTTTTATGAAGAATCAGAAGATGATAAAAAATATATAGAACTTATAGAATCTGATTTTATAAATTTTCAAAAACTAGTTAAATCCCTTCTTAAAAGATGGTTAGAAGAAAAGAAGGGATTAAGTAATGTTAATAGTATATAAAACAACCAACTTAATAAACTATAAATTTTATGTGGGTCAGGATAAAAATAATAATCCTAAGTATTTGGGTTCTGGTTTAATTTTAAACTTAGCTATTAAAAAATATGGTTCTGAAAATTTTAGAAAAGATATTCTTGAATATTGTAGTTCAAGAGAAGAGTTAAATACCAGAGAAAAATTTTGGATTAAACTAACAAGAGCAAGAGAACTTGGATATAATATAACAGAAGGTGGACAATGTTGTAATGTAATGAGTTATTATAAAGAAAACAATCTTGAAAAATATAATGAAATTATAAAAAAAATTATCCGATTCACATAAAAATAAATCAACATGGAACAAAGGTAAAAAAACATCTGAAGCAACTAAAGAAAAACAAAGAAATAAAATTGTATCTGAAGCAACTAAAGAAAAACAGAGACTGGTGCATTTAGAACATAAGCCATCTGAACAAACAAAAGAAAAAATGAGACAATCACAACAAAAAAGAAGAGAAATAGAAAATCAAAATGATACAAATCCATGTAAAGGAACTAAACATACTGAAGATAGTAAAAAGAAAATGAGCGAATCACATATAGGTCATATTACAACAGATGAAACTAAAGATAAAATAAGTCTTGCACTTAAAGATAAACCAAGATCTGAACAAGCAAAGAAAAATATAAGTCTTGCACTTAAATATCACTGGTCTGAAGTAAAAAGAAAAAATATGAAGATAAAAATAGATAAATTAATATCTGAAGTAACTAAAGAAAAAATAAATTATATTAAAGGAGAATAATTTATGAGATTAAAAAAACGGATATCTAATCGTTGGTTAGTACATGTCGACATAACCAACCACTGTTCAAGCAAATATAATTGTATTTACTGTACACGGTACATAAAACACTTAAGAGCAGACCAAAAATATTTTATGGGATTAGATTACTTTAATAAGGTTTTAGATTCCTTAGAAAATTTTCCTGGTAGAATTGGTATTATGGGCGGACTTCCTACAGTTCATCCAGAATTTAAATCTATATGTAAAATACTTCAAGAAAGAATACCAAGGAATAAGCTTCAACTTTGGGTATCTGGAGAACCTACATATTATTCACAGAAAGATATTATAGATAAAACATTCTTTTGTACTACAAACAATGAACATAATGATCTTCAAAAAGAAGTTTGTGAACATCAAATAACCACTCTTGCTTCATCTGAAGTAATTCCTAATGAAGAAACCAGAACTTCTATTATAGAAAATTGTTGGGTTCTTCGTGATTGGTGCCCAGTAATTGGATGTTTACCAAATAATCCGGAATCATATAAAGCTGCATTTATATGTGAATTGATGATAGGTCAAGAAATTATCCTAAACAAAAATCTTGGAATAGATTTTGTTGAAGATCCATATTGGTGGAACAGACCAGTTACAGACCAAGAATATATTAAACAACTTGAAACATATTGTCAATATTGTTCTATGTGTATTCCAATGAAAACACAAAAACTTCAAGATACCAAAGAAAAAATATCACCTAAATTATATAAAATTCTAAAAGATAATGGTTCTAAATTTATTAATTCAGATAAATGTGAAATTATAGATACTGTTATTTCAGATAAAGAAATGAAAGATGTTCTTGAAAATGGGTGGCAACCAAGAAAATTTAGAGGTGATATTCCTGGTGGAGAATCATAAAATAATTAAAGCATAACAATATCATATAGGTTTAGAAGATGAATTTGAATTACTTGCATAAATTATATAGTACTTGACAAAATAAAAAATATATGTTATATTATACAATTATAAAAAATATAAAAAATTAAGGAGAAAATAAAATTATAAACAAAAAAGATATTCAAACATTTTATGAAATTTTAAAAATATTTGAAAAAAGGAGTACTTGTATAAAAACAAATGTTTCTGCTTTATTAATTAGAAATTGTAGAATTATAAGTACTGGTTGGAATGGAACACCTAAAGGACAACCACATTGTAATGAAATATTTAATAAAGATTTTGATAAACTTGAACATCATAATTGGCAAATAGAAAATGAAATACATGCTGAAATGAATTGTTTATCTTTTGCTGCTAAAAATGGAGTAAGAACAGATGATACAATTTTATTTACATCTATGATTCCATGTACAGATTGTGCTAAAATGATTATTCAATGTGGAATTAAAGAAATTTATTATTATATGGATTATGAATTTAATAGTTCTAAAGAATTATTATTAAAAAATAATATTAATATATATAAAATAGATAAGGAGAAATAATTTGGCAAAAGTAAAAGAAGAAAAACCTATATTTGAAGAATCAAAATTAATTAAAGATTTAAGAAAAACATTAAAAGATGAAGTATCTATTGGATTTGATGATATACTTACAGTAAAAGAATGGTATTCCACTGGATCTAAAATGCTTGATATGCAACTTAATGGTGGATATTTAAATAAAGGAGGAATACCTGCTGGTAAATTAACAGTTTTTGCTGGTCTTAGGACTTGTGGAAAAACATATTTTGCAATTCAAGCAGCAATAGATTTTTTAAACAAGAAAGAAAATGGATATGTATATTATTTTGATTCAGAAAGAAATATTTCATTTGAAACATTTTTAAATGCTGGACTTGATGAGTCTAAAGTAAATAGAGTTGTTATAATTCCAGTAAATACTTATGAAAAATTCAGAACAAAAATGGTTAAAATTTTTGATTTTTCAAAAGAACATAATATAGATGGATTTCTTATTTTAGATTCAGTTGGTGGACTTATAACAGAAAAAGCATATATTGAAGCACACGCAGAATCAGATAAAAATGGTATTTCAGATATTAAAGTTGCTATGGGAAGACCACAACAAACAATAAAAGAATTAACTAAAATAGCAATTCATGATGGCGGAACTTTAAGATGGCCTATGATATTTATAGCTCATGTATATAAAGATACTAATGCACCAAATCCAAAATATGCTGGAAATATAGTTTCTGGTGGGGAAGGAATTGGATATTTCAATTCTACATTAGTAGAATTTTCAAGAAGTAAATCAAAAGATGAAAAAATAGAAAATAAAACTATTCATGATATAAACGGAATTTTAGTTAGGTCAAAATTAACTAAATCAAGATTAGCAAGAGAAGAAACTATTGTCCATTCATTAATACATTTTAATTATGGTGTTGTACCATATTATGGTTTTGTATCAATGCTAGAACAAGCTGGATGGATTAAAAAAGAAGGTACTAAATATATAATTAATGATGGAAAATATTCTATTCGTGAACTTAATAAAAATGATGAATTATTAAAACCATTATTAGAACAATTACAAAATTGGACTATTGCTCAATTTGGACTTGGTAAAATGTCATTGAATACTAATCTTGATGATTTTATTAAACCTGAAACTACATTAGATTTTGAAGATATAAATGAAGATGAAAATATTTTTGATGAAGCTGAAGAAGCTTAAAATAAAGGAGATTTTAAATAATTTATGGATAAACTTATACTTAATAAGATTATCACAAATATAGAGTATTCAAAAAGTATTTTCCCTTTTATTAAATTAGATTATTTTACAAATACTTTTGATAAAAAAATAATGAACCAAATATTTAATTATTATCAATCTTATCAAAAACTTCCATCATTTGATGAAATAGAACATGATATAAAAGACACATACCCAGAAAATGTTTCTGATTCAATTGTTGAAAGACTTGAAGAAATAAAACAAGAAGAAAAAGAAATTCTTGTAAAAAAATTAGTTAATGATTCAGAAACATATTTTAAAAATGTAGCAGTACAAAATGCAATTATAAAATGTGCAGAAATTATTCAAACTAATAAAATTGAAGATTTTCAATGTTTTCCAGATTTACTTAAAGATGCACTTAAAATTTCTTTTAATACTACAATTGGTATAAATTTTAAATTTAAAGATGATATTGAACAAAGATTTAATGATTATATCACCAGACCTGATAAAATAGAACTTAGTACAAAATTACTAAATTTTATAACAGATGGTGGATTTGAAAAAGAAACTTTAAATTTATATTTTGCTCCTACTAATGTAGGTAAAACCTGGAAACTTGTAGATGATGCTGCATTCTTTTTTAGAGCAGGATATAATGTACTTTATGTTACTCTTGAAATGTCCCAAGCAAAAATAATGCAAAGAATTGAAACAAATTTATTTCAATTACCAACAAATAAATTTAAAGACCTTACATTTAAAGGATATTTGGAATATCTTAAATCTGTAAAACCATTTCCAAATAAAAAATTAGGAAATTTAATTGTTAAACAATTTCCTACATCAATGGTAAATAAAACTCATATTGACCAGTTATTAGATGAACTGGAACTTAAACAAAATTTTAAAGCAGATATTTTAATTGTGGATTATCTTGGAATTTTACAACCAGTAAGTACTACATATGCTAATTCTTATGAAAAAGGAAAAATTGTATCTGAAGACCTAAGAGGTTTAGCAGTTGAAAAGAAAATCTGTATTATTTCTGCTGTACAAACAAATAGGTCTGGATTTAATACATCTGATTTTGATTTAAAGTCAATTTCTGAAAGTGTCGGAAGTTTGTTTGTTGTCGATTTTGTTTGTGCTTTAATTCGTGATGAAGATTTGGATGAAACAAATGAAATGTGGATAAAACCAGTAAAAAATAGATATCAACCAATTGTGAATAAAAAATTTAATATAGGAACTAATATTGATACACAATCATTTTTTGATGCAGAACAAGGTGCAGATTCCGATTTCACTGAGGAAAAAATAAAAGAATTAGAAGAAAAAAAGAAAAATTTTTCAACATTTAAATTTGATTAATTTTATTAAAATAAAAGGATATTACAATTGTATAATATTTTAGAATACCGCCACAAAAAAATAATACCCAAAGAATTGTCAAATTTTTCCGACTATGATTTTAAAAAACAAATTGTCTTAAGTTTTAAAGGTAGTATTTTTACAAAATATGATTTACTCTTATTTTTTAAACATATCAGAAATATAAATTTATGTCTGAATAAACTATTCAAGCAATATAAAAAAACAACTGAAGATTCAATACTAAATTCTATTATTTTTTTATATGAAAATTATTTGGAATCATTTATAGATTCAATATTTGCACATTATTTTCATTGTACTGCAAAAGATGAAAATAAACAGGATGTCCTTAATACAATTATTCATATAGCATGGGAAAAAATTTATAAATAATAGTAATTTAAAATGTATAAAATAAAAAAATTATAAATAATTAAAAATATGTTATATTAATATTAAAATGGGAGATGAGTATATAAATGAAAAATTTTTCAAATGCATTACATCAAATGTTAGAAGAAAAAACAAATATATGTCCATTTTGTGGGGCACCAATTGAAAATATTGAAACCTGGAAATACACAAATGAATATAGTAAAGATTATACAATTTCTAATGATAAAGAATTAGAATATGTAAAAGAAATAAATCCAATTCAATATTTTTGTAATTCTTGTAAAAATGCTTGGGTACTTGATACATATGGTAATGCATATTCAATTGATGTATCTTCGGAAATAGATGGTTCAACTATTTCAATTAAAAAAGTAAAAAAAGAAGAAGAAAATATTCAAGGAGTAAATACTTCGACACATGGACCAAATGAATATAGAGTTCCCCTTAATTTCAAATATTTTTGGACTCCACATATGGAAAATGATTCTTCTGAAACACATTTAAAAAGAAAAGAAAAAACAAATGTTGATGAATTTAATGTTGCTATAGAAAAACTTATTGAAGCATGTAATAAAAATAAAATAGTATCTACATCAAAGAAAAATATAATATTTAAAGATGGTAAATATAAAATGACAAGATTAGATACTAAAGTAAATGAAACTTTTAAAATTTCTGAATTTTCTAATTTATCTAATATTCCTACTAAAGTTGATGAAATGCTTGGATTTAGCGGAAAACTTGTATCATTTATTGAAAAATCAGAAAATCCATTTTTACTTGAACAACAAATTTCAAATTATATTAAATCAACAAATTCTCCCAATGTTGAAGATATGATTGAATTTTTAAAAGAAAAACATCCAGTTGATGCAGAAGGAATACAAACTCTTAATGAAGTTTTGAGTTTAAAAGCAAGAAAAGAAATTAAAATTCTTCCAGAAAAACCACATATTGGATTAAAGGTTACTTGTAATGGTTATGATGGTATTATTAATAAAGTACATACTGGAACATTACAAGGAATGGTTGATGTTAAATTAGACTCTGGTTTAACTACTGTTGCTTGGTCAGAAGTAAAAAAATTCCATAATAAAAAGGAATCAAAATAATGAAATTTAAAGATATTATAAATGAAGAAATGGACACAACCAGAAAAGAAATTTTATCAAAAACACTTGAAATTAAAAAAATTAGAGAATCAAATAAAAAATTACCTTATAATGACCTTCAAGCAAGAAAAAATAATGAAAAAAGAATTTCTGAACTTGAAGATGATATTTTTGATTTAAGAATAAAAGACAACTTAGAGAAAAAAAGATTGAAAACAGAAGTAAAATAATGAATAAATAAAAATTATATATTAAAAATGCAAAGATATTAAAAGTCTTTGCATTTTTCATTTTTATCTTGACATTTAAGATTAAATGTATTATATTATACAAAATAGAAAAGGAGAACTAAATTTATATGTATATTTCTTGTGAAAAAACTGATAAATATTTTTTATATCGTTACATTGATTCAAATACTTGTATTTGTAAAATATCAAGAATTCCATACACAGCTGAACTGTTTCTAGAATCAGTAAAAGACCAAAATTCAAAATTCAAAGGATTTAAAACAAATAAACTTCTTAAAAAATATGATTTTAATAATTCAAAAGAATTTTATGAATTTAAAACAAAATTTGAAAATAAAGTTTATGGAAATGTTCCAGATATTTATCAATATCTTTCTACTGTAGATATTAATATTGAAAATATAAAATATCTTAAAATATGGTCTCTTGATATTGAAACATATTCAGAAGATGATTTTCCTTCTGTAGAAAAAGCAAATAAATATCCTATTATAGTTATAAATATACATAATATAATTGATGATAAAAAATATTCTTGGATTTTAGATAAAGAATGTAAATGTTCTAAAAAATCTAAAGATAATTGGGAAATAAAATTATATGTAAATGAAAAAACAATGCTTTCAGAATTTATAAATTTTTGGAAATCAAATATTAAAAATATTCATATATTAACAGGATGGAATACTAAAACTTATGATATTCCTTATATATTTAATAGATTAAAATCAGAATTTGGTAATGATAGTGAAGAAATGATTAAAGATTTTTCTCCATTTAAAATAGTAAGAGCAAAAACTGTAAGAAATAGAAAAACAAATGAAAATGAAGCATGTTATCAAATATATGGAATACCACAATTAGATTATTTAAATTTATTTGAAAAATTTCCTAAAGAACCTTATCCTTCCAATAAACTTGAAGATATTTGTCAAATAGAATTAGGTTATGGAAAATTAGACCATTCTAAATATAATTCATTTGCAGATTTTTATAATCAAGATATAAATAATTTTGTTGAATATAATATGATTGATAATTCTCTTATAAGAGATCTTGATAAAAAATTTAAATATATAAATCTTGCAATAACTATTGCTCTTGAGTGTAGAATTAATTATGAAGATATATTTTCTCCAGTAAAATGTTGGGAAGGTTTAACTTACAATGAACTTAAAAAAGATAATTTTTATATCTATCCAAGAAAAAGTAATTATAAAGAAGATTATATGGGTGCATATGTAATGGAACCAGAAAAAAATCTATATGAAGCAATAGTTTCTTATGACTTAACTTCTCTTTATCCTTCTGTTATAATTGCAGGTAATATTTCACCAGAAACAATAATTGAAAATAAAGAAAATAAAGATGCTTCAATAGAAAAATTTTTAGCCGGATATTCTACAAAAGAAATATACGGAAATAATATAATTTCAGATCCAGCGGGAAATCTTTTCATAAAAGATTTTCAAGGTGTTATACCTAAAATTATGAAAAGATTATTTGAAAATAGAGTATTAAGTAATAATCTTAAAAAGAAAAAACAAAAAGAACTTGTAGAATTAAAACAAAAACTTAAAAATATAGAAGGAGAGAATAAATAATTATGGAATTTGATAATAAAAGAAATATTTACTTTTATATAAGAAAGAAAAATGATATTGGTTTTAATCCAGAAGTAATTAATTATTATTTTTCTGATACTGGTGGAATAAAACTTATTATTAAAAATTTAACTAAAAATATAAATATTAAAGAGAATTGGGAAATAATTTATAATAATTTAGAATTAAATTTTTTTAATCATTTTGATTTAAATAAAATAGTAAAAAATGAAAATAATTATGAACTTTATGGAAGTTTTACATATTAAAAAAGGAAATTTATTAAAATGAAATTTAAAAAAATACTTGAACATAATCCAGAATTAAGAAGTGCTTCTCAATTACAAGCAGGTAATTATAAAATGAAACACATAAAACTTTATGGTATGGATATTTCAATAGAAAATGAAAAAGAAACATATAGGTCTGGAACTGATGAAAATGGTAAACAGTGGAAACAGAAGATGCATTGCGATTACGGATATATTAAAGGAACTACTTCAAAAGATAAAGATCATATTGATGTTTTTATTGGACCAAAGAAAAAATCTGCAACTTCAGTATTTGTAATAAATCAATTAAAAAATGATAATAAAATATTTGATGAACATAAATGTATACTTGGAGTAATATCTAAAGAAGATGCAGAACAACTTTATCTTAAAAATTATGAATCTGGATGGAATCATTATGATAAAAATATAATTGAAATGCCTATTGAAGATTTTAAAGAATGGTGTAAAAATGAAATTGCTACTAAAAAGAAAGCTGAGATTAAAAAAGATTGAAAATAAAAAATTCTAATATAGAAGATGTATTTTTAATAGTTCCAGAAATTCATACAGATTCTCGTGGATATTTTTTTGAAGTAATGAAAGATTCATTTTTGGGAATGAAATTTGTTCAAATTAATCAATCTATGTCTAAGAAAAATGTTATTCGTGGACTTCATTTTCAAAAATTTCCTTATGCAATGGATAAATTAGTTAGATGTATTCAAGGTAAAATTCTTGATATTGCAGTTGATATAAGACCTAAATCTAAAACATATAAAAAATATATAAAACAGATACTTGATTCAGAAAAAAATGAAATGATGTTTATCCCAAGAGGATTTGCACATGGATTTTTAGTAATTTCTGATTTTGCAATTGTTGAATACCAATGTACTGAAGAATATAATAAAAAATATGATTCTGGAATAATTTGGAATGACCTAGACATAAAAATTAAATGGAACTTAGAAAATCCAATATTATCTGAAAAAGATAAAAATTTACAAACATTAAAGGATTATGAAAATGAAAATAAATAAATTATTATGTTTGATATTATTTATTCCTATTTTATTTACAAGTTGTTATACTAATTTTATTATAGTTGATAGACAACCATTATATGTAAGTTATGGAAATTATTATAATGATTATGCTTATTATTATGGAGATTATTTTTATAGATATCATAATTTAAATAGAGATATTTTTTATTTTTTACCTAATGATAATAGAATTCATATAAATCAAAGGATAAATACAGATATAAGACAAAGACAATATAGAAATGATATAAAAATTATTCAAGAAAGAAGAAATAGTAAAAGAAATGAAATACAAAGAAATAATCAAAACCAAAGAACAACCAAACCAAATAGAAGAACTCCTTGAATTTGACCGTGATTATCTTAAACAAAGAGAAAATGACAAATCAAGTAAAGAAAATATAAATAAACAAATCCAAGAATATGAACAAAAAATTCAAGAACTTAAACAAAAACTTGTTGATAATTGGAGTAAAGACTAAAACCTAAAAAGGAAAAATATAAAAAATGCTAAATTCATCTAACTCATCTAATTTATTGCATGTAGAACTTAAACAAAAAATTTCAGAATGCCAAAATTTTATAGAATGTTTAGTAAAAATTTCAGGTTCATATTGGTCTGATTATACTTTTGAAAAAAATAATAAAAAAGAAAATGTAGTTTTAAAAAATAGTAATAGGGTTAAAAATATAATTAAAATTTCACCATTTGAACTATTTAAAACAGTAAAAGTAAATATAGATATTAATGTAGCATTAAATATTTTACAAAATTGTTCTGATGTTAAATCAGTATCAATTGTTCCAGAATTTATTCCTACTACAATTCCTAATGACCCACTTTTTTCACAGTGTTGGCATCTTAAAACAAATTCATACGGTATTAATGCAGAAGAAGCATGGAATGATACTGATGTAAATTTTGGTGAAGGAATGGTTATAGCTACAATAGAACCAGCAACAGGTGAACAATGTAGATATACTCATGAAGATTTTGGAAGTACAGGAAATAGAGATACAGATTGGAATAATATTGTACTTGGTATTCATCCAAGTCTTCTTTCAAGTAATTTTAACGGAATTCCAGACAGACCAGTTTCATTTGGTCATAATACACAAACAGCAAGTGTTATAGTTTCTCAAATTAATAATAATAAAGGTTTATGTGGAGTAGTTCCAAAAGCAAAAGTAAAACTTGTATATTATGAACATGTATCAATATGGGATCTTGTACCAAATGCAATAGTTAGAGCAGTAGATGAAAATGTAGATGTTATTTCAATTTCTCTTACTGGAAATAAAGATGATATTACTATTATGAATGCATTAACTTATGCAGGAAATAATGGAGTTCCAGTTGTTTGGGCACATGGGCCAAATAACAATACTGATGTTAATTTTAATCCTGCTCCACAAGCAATTTCAGTCGGTTCAATTGATAATGAAGGATTATCATATTATTCATATGGTGGTAGAGAAGTAGTTTCCCCAGGTATTAATATAGTAAGAGCAAGTGCATATTATAGTAATGATTCAATTAAAAATCCAGATATTAATATAAATGATGCATATGGTATTGGTTCTGGAAATAGTCTTGCAACACCAATTACTGCTGGAGTCATAGCAATAATTATGAAGAAAAATCCAACTTGGTCTTTAGGTGATATTAGACAAGCTCTTCATGCTGGATGTATTCCTGGAAATACTATTTATTATAATTCTAATCCGTTCTGGAATAAAGATTATGGTTGGGGCTGTATAAATGCTAAAAATTCTTTAGATATTACATTAGATAATATGGGTGTTCTTGGTCCAATGCAATTTAAATGTAAAACTCCTACTGGATTTAAAAAAATATTTTCATGGTACGACCCATATAGACAATCAAATTATCTTAAAACAGTAATAGTAAGAAATACAAGTATTCAAAGTACAGACCAAGTTATATCTACAGGAAAAATAGTTTGGGAAGGTACTGGAATTCCAGATGGTTTAATGTATAAATCTGATGAAATTTGGAATGAAAACGGAACATATTATTTTTCTATATTTAATGTAGATAAATTTGGCAATTATTCAAAATTATATGGAAATCCTGATGAATTTTTATCCGGAAATTTCAGACAAGATGGTTATATATCTTTTACAAAAACAATTGCATCTGGATATAATAGTAAACCAGTTGCAGATTTTACAGAAATAATTTCAGAACCAAATGCAGATGGTTCAGTTAGTGTAAAATTTATAAATCAAGATTTAGGTTATAAAAAAACCTTGGAATGGGATTTTGGAGATGGAGAAAAATCAACAATTCTTAATCCAACTCATGTATATACAAAAACTGGAATATATACAGTTAAACATTCAATGATTAATCCCTTAGATACTTCAATAAAAATCAAAGAAAATCTTGTTACTTGCACAATGATTAATCAACCAGTTCCTAAACCAATTGCAAAATGGGATTTAAACGAATCAATAAAATATTATGTTGGTGATATTTTAAATTTAAAAAATCTTTCAGAAAATTTTATAAGCACATCATGGACTATAAACGGAATAGATTTTTCTACTAATAATACAATTTTATATACATTCATAGAACCTGGAAACTTTACAATTTCTTTAACAGTAAAAAATAGTATTAATGATTATGATTTAATAAGCAAAACATTTTCTATTTTACCAAGTACTTATTATATGACTCAAATTATAGCTAAAAAAAATACTGATATATATAATTCTGCTAATTATTCAGAATTATTAGTAAATTTAACACAATTACAAGAAATGATATCTTACTGGAAAACATTACTTTTATAAAATAATTATTGACATTTTATTTTAAATAATATATATTGTATATTATGTAAAAGTTAATTAAAGGAAAATATTTATGATTACACAATATGAACTAATAAAATTTTTAGAAAATAAAGGATTTAAATATAAAACAAATAGTTCAGATATTGTAGTAGATAATATTATTTTTGAATCTGATACTGCTGAATTTGTTTTGCATTTAAATAAATCAATATTATTATATTATTATAAAAAATTTAATTTCGCATCAAAAAAATGTTATTTAGAATATCAATATTCTGATACTTTAGAAAATTACTCTATAATTGATGATGAAATTTTTTATCATAAAATTTTAGTTTCAAATAATATAATGAAAGATTCAATAATAGATAATTTAGGAAATCTTAGATTAAAGGAGAAAATTATACAAGATGATAAAAAATGATAAAATAAAAACATTAAATTTTTTACATTATTCTTCTGTAGAAAAACTTATAGAAGAATTAAAAAAATACAAAGATATTAGAGTTAATACAAAAACAGAAGTTACTATATTTTACACTACTGATAAAAAACCTATTGTAGATAATGCTATTAAAAAAGTATTAGAATCAACATAAAGAAACATAAAGGAGGTAAATTTTGGATAAAAACATTAAAATGTATATTCTTAAAATGTTTGAATTAAATGCAAGTGCTAAAATAGCATCTAATTTAGGAGATAAATATTCTGAAGAATATTAT
>Ga0265297_10004959_pt1 | contig 20971 bp, 18 predicted proteins | sample Munlanlwell13791_FD_192502 | JGI IMG/M metagenome (GOLD analysis project Ga0265297, IMG submission 192502) | Leachate microbial communities from a municipal landfill in Southern Ontario, Canada - Leachate well 137-91 | ecosystem: Engineered > Solid waste > Landfill > Unclassified | place...
AGAGGATCTTATTATTCTCCGGCATACGCTGTCACTCCTCGGTTGTGATCCTGATCGCTTCATCCAAAGTGGTCAATTCCTGTTTTACCTTCAAAAAGGCGTCATCCCTCAGGGTCCTCATCCCTTTTGACTGGGCGTACGCCTTGATCTTATCCAGCGCCTCTTTACGGATGATCATCTCGCGCATAGTGTCGTCAACCAGCACCGCCTCCAGGATGGCGACCCTTCCGAAGAAACCGGTATTGTTGCAGTATTTACACCCGGCCGCCGCGTAAAACGCCGCCTTTTCGTGAAAGCCGATCTTTTTCAGGAAAGCCGGGGGAATATCCAATGGCTTGCGGCACTTCAGGCAGATCTTGCGCGCCAGGCGCTGCGCGCAAAGCATGATCACGCTGGAGGCGACCAGGAAGGGCTCTACCCCCATGTCGATGAGCCGGGTGATGCTCGATATGGAATCATTGGTGTGCAGAGTAGAAAGGACCAGCTGGCCGGTGAGCGAGGCCTTGATGGCGATATCCGCGGTCTCGGAATCGCGGATCTCCCCGATCATGATGATATCCGGGCTCTGCCTTAATAAGGAACGCAGGCCCGAGGCGAAATCCAGCCCGATCTCCGGCTTGACCTGGATCTGGGTGATCCCTTCGAGCTGATATTCGACGGGGTCTTCGATGGTGATGATATTCTTATCAGGAGTATTAAGCTGGCTCAATACGGAATAAAGCGTGGTGGATTTTCCCGAACCGGTAGGCCCGGTCACCAGGATCATCCCGAAGGGCTTGCGCACCGCTTCCTTGAAAATGCGCGTCGGCTCCTCGGAAAAACCCAATTTGTCCAGCCCGATGGAAAGGTTCCCCTTATCCAGGGCGCGCAGGACGAATTTCTGGCCGAAGGTCGTCGGCAGGCCCGAGACGCGGAAATCCACTTCCTTGCCTTCAAACTTCACCTTGAAGCGGCCGTCCTGCGGCACGCGGTTCTCGGTGATATCCAGGTTAGAGATGATCTTCACGCGCGCCAGGATCGCGTTTTGTTTGGCCTTGGGTATCTTGAAGGCATCCAGAAGAGAACCGTCAATGCGGTAACGGATGCGCAGGCAATCGTATTCCGGTTCGATATGGATATCAGAGGCGCGTTTTTTCAGCGCCTGGTTCAGCATCAGCTCTACCAGCTTGACGATCGGCGCCTTCTCGCTCTCTTCGAGGGTGCTGGAGAGCTCGATCTCGTCTTCCCTCACCAGTTCAATATCCCCTTTTTTCGCGCCCGTCCCCATGGAGGCCTCTTCCAGGATATGCTGCATATCCTGGGAGGCGGGATTATACTGGGCCTCGATCGCGCGGGTGATCTCGTCGTCGGGGCTCAAGACCGTATCAATATTGCACCCGGTCAGCTGCCGCAGGTCGTCGAGGGCGAAGATATTCAGCGGGTCGGCGATAGCCACGGTGATGGTAGAGCCGAAACGCGAGATGGGAATGACCCCGTAAAGCCGGGCGATCCGCTCAGGGATCAGGCCGATGATCTCGGGGTCGAATTTATATTTAGAGAGGTGCAGGCTGGGCATATAGAGCTGCTTGGAGAGTAAGGAAAGCAGCAGCTCTTCGGAGATAATCCCCTGTTCGATAAGGACCTTTCTCAAAGGCACGTTATTCTCTTTCTGCAATTCAAGGGCCTTTTCCAACTGCTTTTTATTCAGATGGCCGTCCTTGATCAGGATCTCGATGATCTTGTCTTTTAATGTTTGCATATCATTCGTCCGGCGCGGTCACGCGCAGGACCTCTTCTATCGTGGTCAATCCCTTTAATGCCTGGGCCAATCCGTCTTCCCTCAGGGTGCGCATCCCTTCCTTGCGCGCCTGTTCCTTGATGATATGTTCCTGCGCCCGGGAAAGGACCAGTTCGCGCACCGCGCCGGTCAACAAGAGGACCTCGGCGATGCCGGTCCTTCCGCTGTAACCCATATTGAAACAATGCGGACAGCCCTTGCCGCGGAAAAATTTCGCGTCCTTGACATCCAGCCGGACCTTCAGACTCTCCAGCACGTCCTTCTTCATCGCGTATTCCTCTTTACAATAAGAACAGATCTTGCGCACCAGCCGCTGCGCCATTACGCAGGCAAGAGAGGAATTGATCAGGTACGGCTCAACCCCCATATTCACCAGGCGCACGATCGCGCCTGCCGCCGTGGTGGTGTGCAGGGTGGAGATGACCAGATGGCCGGTGAGCGCGGATTTAATGGCGATATCCACGGTTTCATAATCACGGATCTCGCCGATCATGATCACGTTGGGATCCTGCCTCAGGATGGAACGCAGGGCGCTGGCGAAAGTCAGCCCTATCTCGGGCCGGGCAGTCACCTGGTTGATCCCCTCCAGCTGATATTCCACCGGGTCCTCGACGGTAACGATATTCTTATCCGGGCTGTCGATGAATTTCATGATCGAATACAGGGTAGTGGTCTTGCCGCTTCCGGTGGGCCCGGTGATCAGGATCATCCCGTGCGGCAGCCTGGCAGTCTTTTCCAGGGCGCCGGTGATATTCGGGCTGAATCCGAGCTTCTCGATATTCAAAGTCGCCTGCGATTTATCCAGGATGCGCAGCGCCACCTTCTCCCCGAAACTGGACGGCAGTATCGAAACGCGGAAATCCACTTCCCTTCCGGAGAGCTTCAGCTTAAAACGGCCGTCCTGCGGGAGCCGGTGTTCGGCGATATTAAGGTCCGACATTACCTTAATACGCGAAACGATCGAGGGATGGATATTCTTGGGAGGCGCCTTCTGTTCATGCAGGATCCCGTCGATGCGAAAACGCAGGCGCAGTCTCGCGCTAAATGGTTCGATAAGGATATCCGAGGCTTTTTTCTTCACCCCGTCTTCCAGGATCATATTGGTGACCTGGATCACCGGCGCCTGCCTGCTGATCAGGCTCAATTCCTGGTCCGACGGAAGTATCTCCCTCTCCTCCCTGATCAGCTCGATGGATGAGGCGGACATCTCCTTGACCAGGTCTTCGATGATCCCTTTGGTCGAATCAGGGTAAGAGAGGTCGATGGTCTGCAGGATATCCTGGCTGGTGGAGATGATCGGGTTGATCTTATACCCGGTGAGCGACTGCACGTGGTCGATGGTAAAGACGTTCAGGGGATCAGCCATCGCCAAAGTAATGGTATCCCCCATCTTGGAAACGGGGATGATCTGGTAATGGCGCGCGATGTTGATGGGGATGATGCGGACGATCTCGGGATCGATCTTAAAGCGTTTCAGGTCGATCAGGGGAAGGCCAAGGCCCTGGCTCAAGGTAAGGACCAGCTCGCCCTCCTTGATGAATTTCAGATTGACGATGATATCGCTTAAACGGCCCCCTTTTTCCTTTTGCTCGTTGAGCGCCTGTTCAAGCTGCTCCTGGGTAAGGAGCTTATTGTGGATTAATATCTCGGTCAGCCTGTCTTTAAGCGAAGCCATAATTCAGTAGGTAGTAGTTAGTAGGTAGCATGTAGGGAAAAAACCGCTGACTGCTGCCTACTATCTACCCTATTCTTTTTCCTTATAATATTTCGCGATCGCCCTTTTAATGTCCGACGAGGTAGAGACGAATGTCTGCACCGAACACCCGGAGAGCAACTCCACGTCTTCGATCGCCTGCACATTGAGCGGATTGGACATCGCCAGAGTGAGATTATTGCTGATCTTATCGATCGGGATAAGCAGGTACTGCCGGGCTACGCGGCCGGGGACGATGCCGATGATCTCGGGGTTGATATCGTAATTGCTTAAAGGCAGGTAGGGAAAACCGTATTGGGCGGTAAGGGACTGAGCGATGTCCTCTTCTTTGGCAAAACCCAGCTCTACCAGGAGCTCGCCGATCAGCCCTCCCTTCTCTTTTTGCGCTGCCAGGGCCTTCTCCAGCTGGCGCTCGCTGATGATGCCGCGTTCTATAAGTAGGTCGCCAAGCTGTTTATTGACGATCCTGCGCATGGCCATTTTTAACGCTCCTTGATCACTGCTACGCGATTACGGCCTTCTTTTTTCGCGGTATAAACCATCTCCTTGGCCTTCAGGATAAGCTCTTCGCTGTTGATGCCGTCAAGCGGGTTTTCGCTCAGGCCGCCGCTGACCGTGAGCCTCTTTGCCTTATCCTCTTCCTCGCTGAAACTGAATTCGATCTTTTTCCTGATGTCCTCGGCCGTGTCGAAGGCCTGGCGCTTGTTCTTTTCCGGGAGGATCACCGCGAATTCGTCATCCCCGGTCCTGCCCACGCGGTCGATCTCGCTTACCGATTCCCTGATCAGGGCGGCGATCTTCTTGAGCGTGGATTCCGTCTGGATAGAGCCGAAACTCTGCGTATATTGCTTGAAATTATCGATGTCGAAAAGGACAAAGGCGCAGGGGCGCTGGTACATCACCGCCCGCTTGATCTCTTCCTGCAGCCGGCCGCGCATAAAACCCTCGTTATAAAGCCCGGTCAGGGTATCCTTGATCTCCAGCCTCCTGATGCTATGGTTCAGGATATCGTTTTCCGCGGCAATCGCCAGCTGCTTGGCGAATACGTCGAGCAGTTCGATATCCTCTTTGATATAGACGAAGTTGTTTTTATTATTGCCGATGCCCAGCAAGGCGATGATCCTCCCCCTCAGGTAGATGGGCAGGATCAGGAAATTGGCTAATTTCAGCCGGTCATGCGCGAAAGAGGTCACTGCCCCGGACAATAAATTCTGCTTGTCCAGCACCAGTGGCCTGCTGATATTGTTGACGCGGTAAAAAACGTCGTCGGTGGGGTCGACCCGGATATCCAGGAGCTGTTCGAAACCCAACCCCTCTGCCCAACGCATGTAAAAGGCCTCCTGGTTCTCCTCGCGGTATAAAAGAAAGGAGAGCTCCGAGCCGGCAAGGAGCCGGGATTTCTCGACAATGGCCTTGAGTATGTCATCCAGCTTGGCGGACTGGGATATCAGCGAACTGATCTGCAGGAGCCCGGAAAGGACGACGATGCGCTTCTGGATCCCCAGGTTTATCTCGGCGGTTTTTTCACTGTAATTCTTGAGCTCATCCATATTATTACGGATGCGCGAGGTAAGCTTATTGAAGGCGTTCCCCAGGTCCCCTATCTCATCACCTTCGAGGACCTCCAGGTTGTGATAATAATCGCCGGCGGCGATCAGCTTGGCGCCGTTGGTCACCGTCAATACGCGGTCAAAAACCTCCTTGACCACGAAAAAACCTATCAAGGCTATGAATATGCTTATAATAATAAAGGAGATGATATCAAGCTTTAGGCCGACCTGGGGGAACATATAGTGCGAGATCAGGTAAACGCAGACCAGTAAAGGCAGGATGGACATCAGGGCAAAGGCAATCTTGAGCTTGTATTTCAGCCCTTTGGAAGAAATGGCATTCATCCGGTTCTTCTGCATTTTTATGCCTCCCTGCCTGCCGTCCGGCAGGCACTTGTTGGAAATATTTTCTAAATTATACCTCTTATCTCTTTACATGGCAATAGTTTTATTAAACTCGGCTGCCAGGGCGTCTTTGGCGATCCCGGTATCGATAAAATCCCAGGGCAGGATAGCGGACAGCTCTTTTTGCCTTAAATAAAACCAGGGGTCTATCCCTGAATCGGCAAAGGCAGCCATCCACCGGTCGAAATCAAAATAATTACTCCAGGCGTCGAACTTCGCCCCGGCCTTAAAAGCGGCGAGTATGACCGGGGAAAGCCGTCTGTCCCCGCGCGAGAGCACACCTTCGATGATGCTCATCGGGCGGTTATGAAAATGCAGGACCAGGCGCCGGTGCCTTTTGGTTTTTTCCCGCAGGTATTCCTGCTTGCGTCTGATCGTATCGGAATCCTCCATCGCCAGCCACTGTAGCGCAGTGTGCGGCTTGGGGATGAGGGTATTGATGCTGATATTCACGCCGGCAGCGGGCCTCCCCGATTTTTTGCGTAATTCCGAAACGCGAAGCGAAAAATCGATGATGGCGTCAAGGTCCTCTTCTTTCTCTCCGGGAAGGCCGATCATAAAATAAAGCTTCACGTGCTGGTAACCCGAGGCGTAAGACTCTTCCAGGGACTTAAAGAACTCCGCGGTGTTAAAGTCTTTTTGTAAAATATCGCGCATCCTTTCGGAACCGGCCTCCGGGGCAAAGGTAAGCCCGGTCTTCTTAACCTTAGCGATCAGGGCCGAGGCGCTGCCTACCAGCGACTTTGCCTTTACCGACGGGAGAGAAAGCCCTACCCCCTTGCCGGCAAATAGCCGCATAAGGCCCTCCAGGATGTCCTCCAGCTGCGGGTGGTCGCTTACCGACAGGCCCGCCAAAGATATCTCTTCATAACCCGTGCGCTTATAAAGCTCGGCGGCTAAATCGATTACTTGCTCCGCGCTTTTGATCCTCACGGGAAAATATTGCGGCCGCGCCTGGCAAAAACGGCAGCGGTTTGGGCATCCCCGCATGATCTCCAGGACCAGCCGGTCGTGAATTATCTGCACATAGGGGACAATCCAATCCAGCGGGTAAGGCGCCGCCCCCAGGTCCTGGACGAAACGTTTGCGGATTATTTGCGGGGCCGGACCGGATCCCGGGCTGAACCCGCTTACCTCCGCGTCTTCGCCGTAAGAGACCGCATAGAATGACGGGACATAGACGCCTTTAATCCGGGAAAGCCGCGTTAATAATTCCTGTTTATCCATCTTCCCGGCTTTATATGCATCCCTGTTTTCCCGGTAGAGATCGATCATTTCCACAACCGCCTCCTCCGCCTCTCCGATGACAAAGAGATCGAAAAATTCATGCATCGGCTCGGGGTTCAATGTGCAGGGCCCGCCGCCGATGACCAGGGGATAGCTGTGGCCGCGTTCAGACGCTCTTAGCGGTATCCCTCCCAGCTCGAGAATATTCAAAACATTGGTATAGCCTAATTCCGAACCCAGGGAAAAACCGGCCAGATCGAATTCGCCCAGCTTTTTCCGCGACTCCAGAGACAATATCTGCCGGTTAAGCGAACGCAGCAGGTCCTCCATATCCTTGTCCGGGGAAAAGAACCTCTCGCAGGCCACGTCGGGAATATTATTCAGCAACGCGTAAATGATCCTTAGGCCGAGATTGCTCATCCCTACTTCATAAAGGTCGGGAAAGGAGATGGCGAATCTTATCCGGGCGGCGGCAAAATCCTTTTTTGCGCTGTTTATCTCCTTGCCGATATATTGCGCGGGTTTTCTTACCTGTAATAAAAGATCGTCATACATCTTAAAATACCGCCCTTGTTTTATCGATATTTACTAAGATCCCCAATGCGATAAAGGTGACCAGAAGCGACGAGCCGCCGTAGCTCATCAGCGGCAGGGGGATACCGACCACCGGCGCCATCCCCAGGTTCATCGCTACGTTGATCACCACCTGGATCGCCAGCATCAGGGTCAGGCCGCAGGCCAATAGCTTACCGAAGGAATCCTGCGTCCTCTGCGCGATAAGGAACCCCTGCCTGATCAGCAGGAAATAGAGGGATAAAAGGCCGAGCCCCCCGAGAAAACCCCACTCTTCGGCAAAGGTGGCAAAAATAAAATCGGTGTGCGCCTCAGGCAGGAAACGCAGCTGGCTCTGCGTCCCCGCGAGCCAGCCCTTACCCCAGAGCCACCCCGAACCGATGGCGATCTTCGATTGTATCACCGTGTATCCGGCGCCGAGCGGATCGATATCGGGATTCAGGAAAACAAGCAGCCGGTCCTTCTGGTAGCCGCGCAGGGCGTGCCACATAAAAGGCAGGGCCGAACCGACCAGGAGCAGAAAGAGAGCGATGTATTTTAACCTCACGTGGGTCAGGTAAAGCACGGCTGTAAACAGGATCAGGATGAGCATACCGCTCCCCAGGTCGGGCTGCTCGATGATCAGGCCGACCGGTACGGCAATAAACAAAAAAGGCAGGATCAACCCCTTGAAGGCCCCAAACTTCGCGCAGGAGAGGCAGGTATCATCGCTGGCCTTGCGCGAGAAATAGCGGGCCAGAAAAACGACTGCCGCGATCTTGGCCAGTTCAGACGGCTGAAAATTGAACCAGCTGAACCTCAGCCAGCGCTGGGCGCCCAGGCGGGTCGTACCGAGCACAAAGACAAGTATCAAAAAGACCAGGGCAATGGCGTATAAAAAATAGGTCCAGTCCCAGAAACGGCGGTAACTCATATTGGCAATGACGTAAAAAAGGAAAAGCCCCAGGATGATCCAGAGGACCTGGCGCTGATAGATCGTCTGCCAAAGTTCCCCCTCCTTCTGGTAGGTACTGCTGTAGATGGACAAAACCCCCAGCGAGCATATCAGCAGCGCGATGGTCAGTATAACGAAAAATGAATTCCTCATTTAGATCAATCCCTGCTTGAGCATCTCCTGGATTATCTCTTTAGCCATAACGCTGGATATGTGTCCCGGGCCTCCGTGCTCCAGCAAAACGCAGATCACGAACCGCGGTGACTCATAGGGGAAAAACCCGCAGAACCAGGCATGCGGCTGGCCCGGCGGCGCCTGAGCAGTCCCGGTCTTGCCCGCGATAGCCAGCCCCAGGCCGGATAAGGCATTCGCCGTTCCCGTGGGATCGCTCACCGCGGAACGCATCCCCTCCCTGATCTTCTCGATGGTATTTTTTTTAAGATTTACCTTTTCGCTTCTTTCATGATACCGGGATACGTCTTTACCGTCAATGAACTTTACGATATAAGGATCGACCAGATAACCGCCGTTTGCCAGGACCGCGGTCATGCGCGCTACCTGCAGCGGCGTGACCAGGACCTCCCCCTGCCCGATACTGAGATTGGCAGTATCCCCATCATACCAGTTCTTGAATCTGTTAAGCTTTCTCCATAACGGCGAAGGGACGAATCCCGGCGTCTCATAAGGAAGTTCAAACGACGTCATCCTGGCAAAACCGAATTTAAGGGCGTAATCGTGGATGGCCTGAGCGCCGGCGAGTAAACCGGTCTTATAAAAAAATACGTTGCAGGAATGCGTGATCGCCGCCAGGAGATTCTGTTCGCCGTGCGTGCTCCAGCATTTGAATTCACTCTTCCCGACGCGCATGCCTCCCGAACAGACAAAAGAGGTATTGGCATTGATCTTCTTATGTTCCAATCCCGCCGCTGCCACGACCATCTTGAAGACTGACCCGGCCGGATAAGCCGAACTTATGGCGCGGTTGACCATCAGGGAGTTCGGATTTTTAAAGAGCCGAGCGATCTCGGCATTATTCTTTTGTGCGAATACCCCCGGGTCAAAACCCGGGGAACTGGCCATAGCCAGGACCTCGCCGGTATAAGGATCCATCATGACAACGCTGCCGCGCCTTCCCCTGAGAGATTCTTCGCAAATCTTCTGAATCCGGATATCCAGGGTAAGCCGGATATCTTTACCGTTGACCGGAGGCTTGAATCCCAGGGTGCGGATAAGCCGTCCCCGGTGGTCGACCTCAAAAGAAACCCCTCCCTCTTCCTGGCGCAGGTAATAATCGTATTTCTCTTCCACCCCGCCAAAACCGACGATGTCTTTGGTCTTATAGCCGTAATCTTTAAGCTTGGTCAGGCGCCAGCGGTCGATCTCGCTGACATAACCCAGCACATGCGCCCCCGCCTTTCCGTGCGGATAATGACGCAACGGATTAGGCTGCACGATTATCGCCGGGAGATCGCCCTTAAGCTCTGCCAGGGCAATGGCGTTCTTTACGCTGATATTGCGGGCTAAAGGGACAGGGACCGACGCAGAAAGGTAGTTATTTTTGAAAACCCGCTGCAGCTCTTCTACGCTTATCCCGAGAATACGCGAGGCGCTGGAAATGATCTTCTCCCGCTGGAGAGCATCCTGTGGCAGGACCATCAGGTCATAGGAAAGCGCGCTCTCCGCGATCACCTCTGCCTGGCGGTCGAATATCCTGCCTCTGCTTCCGGGTTGCGGCACCAGCCGCAGACAGTTTTTCTTTCCCAGCTCCCTGTACCTGACGCCGTGAATAATTTCCAGATTAAGCAGGCCGATGAGAAGAAAGAGTAAAGCCGCGGTTACGCCCCAGATGACGATCCTGATCCTCATATTTTTGCTTTAGCGACCTTTAAGATTAACGGCAAAATAAGCGCCGTGTACAGGGAGCCCAGTAAAACAATACGCAAAAATATACCCGGCAAGACCAGCCCTCCGGAATAGACAAGCGCGAACCCGCTGAGAATATTCTGCGCCAGCGCGATCACCAGGAGGAGCGCCCCTGCCGACAGGTTATCTTCGATGGAGATCTCGCGGGTAATCCGCGCGGCCAGGAAACCCCAAAGCCCGAATAAAAATACGTTCGGGCCAAAGTGGCTCAATCCGAAAAGGTCCTTGAACATGCCTACGCCCACGCCAAAGGCAACTGCCCGGCGCGTCTCAAAGAAAAGCCCGGCCATGACCACACAGGCCAATAACAGGTCGGGTTTTACCCCGAAGACCCCGAAATATTGCAGCCAGGTCAACTGGAATAAACCCAAAAGAAAGGTTATAAGCAAAAGACGGGAAAACTTCATGGGATGATGATCAGGACTTCTTCGATATTGGAAAGATTGACCTCCGGCCTTACCACCGCGTAACGGCTTAACCCCGAGAATTCCCTGCCGATATCAACCACCCTTCCGATAAGCAAACCCTTGGGGTAGGTTTCATTCAACCCGGAGCTGACGATCACATCCTGCAGTTTTATATCGGCGGCCTCAGGCAGGTATTTCATGATCAGGTTATTCCCCAGCGTCCCGCAGACCAGCCCCTCCTGACGGGAACGCTGCACCATGCTGGATACGCCGAGATTCGGGTCGGAGAGGAGCATGACCTTGGCGGTTGAGCCGGTTGCCTCGACCACTCTTCCGGCCAGCCCTAAACGGGTGATCGCGGGACAACCCTTGCGGATCCCGGAGAGCGATCCCTTATCAATGATCAGGCCCGTGGACCAATTATCCGCCGGTCTGGCGATCACCCTGGCAGCGACGACCTTAAACGGGGATTTTTGCTTGAAGGCGAGCAGGTTCTTCAGCCGGAGATTCTCCAGGTAGATCTCGTTAAGCCCGTTCAGCTTATGTCTTAAAAAATCGATCTGTTTATTAAGTTTCGCGTTCTCCGCGCGATTATGATGGTAAAAAATAATGCCGCCGAGTTCGTCGCGCGCCCACCCGGCAAGCGAGAGCGGCGCTTTTAAAACAGACAGCGCGGGCTTTCTTAAAACCGGTATCGAGAGGGATAAAAGTATAAGGAGGGAAATGACCGCTAAGAGAGGAATTAAGTTTTTCTTATTGAGCTTAAACACATCAAGTGCTCATTTCGGGCTTGACCGAAACAGTGACCTTCCGAAGGTATTTGATCTCATTAAGGACTTTGCCTGTGCCGTTGGCAACCGCCGTAACCGGGTCATCCGCGACATGCACGGGCAGCCCTGTCTCCTCCGCGATAAGTTTATCCAAACCCTTGAGCAGAGAACCGCCGCCGGCCATGACAATGCCGTGCTCGATCAGGTCAGAGGCGAGTTCGGGAGGCGTGCGTTCGAGAGAGATCTTGGTTACTTCCAGGATCGCCCTCAGTGGCTCCTGCAGAGACTCCCTTATTTCTTCCGAGGTGATGGTCACGGCCTTAGGAAGCCCGGCGATCAGGTCTCTCCCCTTTACCTCTAAGCTCATCTCTTCTTCCAGCGGGTAAGCTGAGCCGATCTTGATCTTGATATCCTCGGCAGTGCGCTCACCCACCATTAAATTATAGGTCTTCTTAAGGTATTCGATGATCGCCTCGTTCATCTCGTCTCCGCCGATACGGACGGACTTGGAAAAGACGATCCCCGCCAGCGAGATGACCGCGATCTCGGTAGTGCCGCCGCCGATATCGATAATCATATTCCCCACGGGCTCCTGTATCGGCAGCCCTACCCCGATGGCCGCGGCTACCGGCTCTTCCACCAGGAAAACATCCCTTGCCCCGGCGCGCTCAGCCGATTCCTTGACTGCCCTGCGTTCCACCTCGGTGATCCCCGAAGGTATGGCGATAACGATCCGCGGCCTGATCTGAAAGCGGCGATGGCGGACCTTTCTGATAAAATGCCTGAGCATTGCCTCGGTAACTTCGAAATTCGTAATTACTCCGTCGCGCATCGGCCTGATGGCGACGATATTGCCGGGCGTGCGGCCGAGCATGCGCTTGGCCTCTTCCCCTACTGCCAGGACATGCGAAGTCCCGCGTTCGACCGCCACCACCGAAGGTTCGCATAACACGATCCCTTCCCCTTTGACATAAACCAGGGTAGTGGCAGTGCCCAGATCGATACCTATATCATTGGAAAATAAATCCAGGAGATAATTGAACCCTATTTTGGCAAACTGCTGCAATTTACCCATCTAATCTCTCCTTGATGAACCGGTTAGGCAGGGCTCTCAGTAATAGACTGGATTCTATCAGAGATTAAACCCCCTGTCAAACAAAAAGTTAAGCAATGCCGGCAGGCCTGACAGCGGCATTAAGGATTATTTCATACTGTTTAAAACTTTAAGGAAATTTGGGAAGGATTTGTTGATGCAGGAAAGATCGTCCACGCGGGTTCTCCCCTGCGCCGCCAGTCCCGCGATAACCATGCTCATTGCCGTGCGATGGTCGCCAAAACTTCTTACCTGAGCGCCGCGAAGGGCTTTGCCCCCTTTAATAATGATATCCTCTCTCCCCCCTGAGCAGGCTACCTTTATATCCGCGCCCAACTTCTTTAAATTCGTGACCATGGACCTGATGCGGTCGGTTTCTTTAACCCGCAGTTCCCCGGCATTCTCGAACACGGATACACCTTTGGCAAAACAGGCAGCCACCATCAGGATCGGTAGTTCATCGATCAACGCGGGGATCCGGCGTTTCCCGATACGTATGCCGCGTAACGCGCTGCTGCTTACCTGAATGTCCCCCATCGGCTCATTGCCCCGGTAATGCAATTTCGGCCTGCTGATCTTGATCGCGCCTCCCATCTTCTTTAAGGCGCTGATCACTCCTGAACGCCCGGGATTAAGCCCGACATTCCTGATCAATATCTTCGACTGGGGGAGGATGCTGGCCGCGACCATAAAGAATGCCGCCGAAGAAATATCCGCGGGGATATAAAGAGAACCTGGAGAGGCCAATTCTTTCCCTCCGGCCAGAATAATGGTATTCCCTTTGATCTTTATGCCGGCTTTAAATAATCCGAGCATCCGCTCGGTATGGTCCCGGGTTTTGATCGGCTCGCTAAGACGGGTAAGGCCTGCCGCGAATAATCCGGCAAGAAGCAGGGCGCCTTTTACCTGGGCAGAGGCAACCGGAAGCTTGTAGGTTATGCCTGTCAACCGGCTGCCTTGAATGGTTATGGGAGGAGACCCTCCGGAAATCCGCGCGCCCATTGATCTCAGGGGCTTAATCACCCTGAGCATCGGCCTGCGCGCAAGCGCCTTACCGGCGCGCAGTTCAGCTTTAAAATCCTGGCCCGCTAACAGACCGAGCAGAAGCCGGAAGGTAGTGCCTGACTCTGCGATGTAAATCGGAGCAGGAGGCCTCTTTAAACCAAAAAGCCCCTTGCCGGAAACTTGCGCCCGGCAAGAGGCCTGATCTAATCTTATTTTTATGCCCAGCTTCCTGAAGGCGCTGACGGTCGCCAGGATATCGCCGCTTAAGGCGATATTCCTGATAATAGTTTTACCGGCGGATAAAGCGCTTAAGATGATCGCGCGGTGGGAAATGGATTTATCCCCGGGCAGGGATATTATACCCCTCATTTAACTGTCTTTACTACCTTGTCGCCTTCCTTGACTTTATCCTTCAGGTCTTCCGTCATAAAACCTGCCGCGGACATCGACTCCTGGACCTTCTCTACCTTCAGGCCGCCGATAACTTTATTACCCTGATAGACCGCGAACTGGTCGCCGATAGCCACGGCGTCTTTACTTCCCAGGTTGATCACCGCGAAATTATATTCTTTATTTAATACCAGGACCTTCCCCTCCATTGCCTTCCCCGCTGTTGCCTGCGTTGCGGGCTGAACAGGCGCGGCTATCCCGGCGGCCGGCTTGGCCGCTGCCGCTTCGGGGCTGACTACGATCTTACCCAGCTCCACGTTGGACTTTGTTTCCAATTCCTTGATCCTGGCCTCGAGTTTTACCTTCTCTGCCTCTATCGCGCTCAGTTTTCCCTGTACGACCTTAAGCTCATCCTGGGCTTTATTGAATTTAGTCTCCAGGTCCGACTTCCTATTAAGCTCCTGATCGACCTGGCGCCTCATCTGCTCTATCTTGCCGAGGGCTTCATCCTTAGAAGACCTTTCCTGCTCCAATTGCATAGTGAGGGTATCGATCTGATCAGTGGCCTCCTTGAGCTTGGCTTCAAATCCGGAAAGCGATCTTTCCGCTTCTTCTAATTTTTCCTGGGTGACCTTTTGCTTGGCGGTCAGGTCTTCCAGCTTGGCCTGAAGATCGACGTTACGCACATGTTCCTGTTGATAAAGATAAAATCCTCCTCCGGCGATGCCCAGCGCGACCAAAATTATTACAACTAGTATTATCAGCCTGGATTTCATCCTTCCTCCTTTATAACTTTATAAAATTTTACCGACCCTGCATGTACTATAACAAAACCCGCATAAAAATCAAGTCTTATTTTTATTTGTAACCTCAAGGAACTCCTGCGGTAAGGAAGAATCGAATTCCACGAATTTACCGCTGGAGGGATGAATGAAGCCCAGGGATTGCGCGTGCAGGCACAACCGGCTGAACTCATTTTTTTTCCCGTATTTGGCGTCTCCCAGAACGGGATGGCCGATGAAGGCCAGATGCACCCTGAGCTGATGCGTCCTCCCGGTAAACGGCTCCAGCTGCAGCAGGCTGTAATCGCGGCCCCTCTTTAATGTGCGGTAGTAAGTCCTGGCAAAGCGGGAACCTTCCGAGTAATCTACGGCCATGCTTTCCCTCTTGACCGCGTGCCTGCCTATCGGCGCCTCGATCACGTTTTCGTCGAATTCCATCCTGCCCTTGACTATCGCCGCGTATTTGCGTTTGATCGAATGATCCGCGAATTGCTCGGCCAGCTTCAGGTGGCTGGCATTGTTTTTGGCGATGACCAGTATGCCCGAGGTATCCTTATCCAGCCGGTGGACAATACCCGGCCTTTGCGGGTTGATATCGGATAATTCCTTAAAACGGTGAAGCAGGGCGTTGACTAACGTGTGCTCGCGGTTGCCGGGCGCCGGATGCACCACCAGGCCGACGGGCTTATTGATGATCGCCAGATCTTGATCCTCATAGACGACCTCCAGCGGAATATCCTCCGGCTTAAGCCCTGTCCCGGCCTTATCCTCGACAACCACCTTGACCTTGTCCGCGGCCTTGACCTTATAGTGCGGCTTGATATCGGGCGAATTGTTAACGGTTATCTTTCCCTTCGCCATCAGCTCCTGGATCGCGGTGCGGGAAAACCCCAGGTTGTTCTTTTTGGAAAAGGCGCTGAGCAAAAGGTCCAGCCGCCTCCCCTCTTCAGCGCCGGATACTTTGAACACGTACTGCCGCATGGCTTAACCTTTTCTTGTTTTAAGCAGGAACAGGCCTGTCAGCGCGATGAGGAATATAGCGATACTGATGAACTGGAAGAGTGTCAGCCCCCAGGCCAGGATCGGGCTGTCCCCGCGCCAGAACTCGATCAGGAATCTCTTGGCGGAATAGAGGAAAAGGTAGGTAAAGAATATCGCGCCTTCCTGATGCGGACGCCTCTGCAGGTACCTTAAAAAAATAAAGATGATCACCAGGAATAACGAGGAATAGAGCTGAGTCGGGATCAAGTGGGCCCCGTGCGCCGGAGAAAAGATCCCGTATGCCGATTCCTTCCCGAAACAGCACCCGTTCAGGAAGCAGCCCAGCCGGCCTATTGCCTGCCCGATGACAACAGCCGGAGCAAGCAGGTCCAGTATCCTGTAAACACCGAGTTTCTTGGCCTTTAAATAATAGAGCCCGGAGAGCGTCCCGAGGATCAACCCCCCGAACCAGGCCAGCCCCCCTTTCTGGAGCATGATCATTTCCTGAGGGTAACGCAGGTAATAGGGGAAATTCGCGAGCACGTAAAAGATACGCGCGCCGATGACCCCCGAAATGAAAACGATAAAACAGAGATTAAAGACCGTGTCCGGGTTGACCCCCGTCCTCTTTGCCTCCCTGGTAGCTATGAACGCGGCCGCCATAAAGGCGATAACCAGCATCAGCCCGTAGGAGTAAATAGTGAATGGACCGAGTTTGCAAATTTCTGGATACATGTTTTTAACTCCGGATTAATACGTTAACTAAAAAGTAAAAACGTAAAAAGTAAAACCAAAATTTAAAAGTCAAAAGTGTTAAATTTTTACTCGTGGTTTTGACTTTTTACTTTTGACTTTTGCCTTAATATCGACCAACCTAATAATATCGCTCCTACAGTGATGGCGCTGTCCGCGATATTGAAGACCGGCCAGATGTAAAAATTCAGGAAATCGATCACGTAGCCGAAACGCAGCCGGTCGATAAGGTTGCCCAGGGCGCCGGCCAGGATCAGACTTAGGCAGACAACCTGGTATTTATTATGTCGGTTATTTTTTAAGGTGAAATAGATCAGGACGATCGCGGCGCAGGAAGCGATAATGAATAAATAGAGCTGGTCCCTTAATATACCGAAGGCCGCTCCCCGGTTGTGGACCAGGGTGATCCCGAATATCCCCTTGGCCACGGAAAGGGTTTCGTTAAGCTGTATTCTTGAGGAAATAAAGGCCTTGCTGGCCTGGTCCAAAGAAAGGATCGCAAATACGATACCGAAAAGAAGCATAAAGCGGGATAATTACCTCTTCTCCCTTTTCTCCTGGCATTTAACGCATAAGCGGGCCTGCGGAACTGCCTTCAGCCGCACCTTGGTGATCAGCCGTTTGCAATCTTCACATATGCCGAAGGTACCGTCATCGATCCTCTTGAGGGCGTCATTGAGCTCGTAAAGGGATTTCCTGTCGTTGGAGGCCAGCCCTAAAGAGAACTCGCGGTCATAATTATCGGTGGCCACATCCGCCATATGATAGGTGTAACCGGAGATATCCCCGGAGGCGTCCTTCTGCGATTTCTTCAACGTATCGTCGGATATATGCTTGATCTCGTCGTTAACCTCTTCTTTTCTCTTTAAGACCAGCTTTTTGAATTCGTTCAATTCCTTCTTAGTGAGCTTATTCTTCAATGGGGTCTCCTCTCCTATAAAGCAGCTTCGCATTTATCGCAAAGCCCGGGATGTTTTTCGGACTTGCCCACCAATACGCTGTAATTCCAGCAGCGTTGGCATTTCTGCCCGTCGGCCTTAAAAACCTCGATCGCGATATCGGGATAAAGATCTTTTTTATCCGGAAGAGCAGCCGGATCGCCGGTTTTTTCTATTTCCACCTGAGAAACCTTAAAGATCTCGGGCAAATCTTCCTTTAAACTTGCTAAGAATGTATACCGTTCCCGGCTGTTTGTCAACAGTTTTATTTTAGCGTCGAAAGAACTCCCGATCAGCCCCTCCGCCCTTTTTTCTTCCAACAATTTAGTCACAGTAGGCACTATATTAAGCATTACATTTGTATCAAGCATAAACACTGTCCCATCGTATGATGGATGATTTTTGTCTATTACTGAAAAATATTCATTCTTTTTGGGCCAGCCTGATAGATGTACGCTACTTACATTATTCCCTTTACCCCCGGGCATATACTGCCAAATTTCCTCCGCGGTAAAAACCAAAATGGGCGCCATCACTTTGACTAGGACTTCGATAACTTCATATATCGCGGTCTGCGCAGCCCTTCTTTCTGTTGACCTTGCTGAACAAGTATAAAGTCTACCTTTAACCATATCCAAATAAAATGAAGACAACTCAATATTGCAAAAATCATAAATTGCTTGATATGCTTTATAAAATTCGAAGTTTTCATATGCTTTTTCGACAGATGCAAGCAATTTATAAGACATACTGAACAGAATCCATTTATCTATTTTTTTAAGATTTTCATATCCGACTCTATCTTCAAGCGGATTAAAATCGTATAAATTACTCAAAATGAATTTTGCGGTATTGCGTATTTTACGGTAGGCCTCGGAAAGCCGCGTGAGCATCTCCTTGGAGATGCGGATATCCTCCCTGTAATCACTGGAGGCGACCCAGAGCCGGACGATATCCGCGCCCAGGTCCTTGATGATATCCTGCGGCGGGATGACGTTGCCCATGGATTTAGACATCTTCCTGCCCTGGCCATCCACCACGTGCCCGTGGGTCAGGACGCTCTTATAAGGAGACCTTCCGTCGATGCACATCGACGGGATCAAGGAAGACTGGAACCAGCCGCGATGCTGGTCAGAGCCCTCCAGGTATAACTCGCAGGGCACTCCTCCCAGCTCTTGGCGCTTCTTAAGCACGGCCTGAGCGCTCACCCCCGAATCAAACCAGACATCCAGGATGTCAGTTCCTTTTGTAAACTCTTGCGCGCCGCAGGAACATTGCAGGCCCGCGGGGATAAAATCCTGAGCCCCGCGGATAAACCAGCAGTCTGTTCCTTCCCGGCTGGTAAATTCCCGGTATTTTTCTATAACCCCGGGGTCCAGAAATTCATGCCCGCACTCTTTACAGATCAGCGCCGGGATAGGCACGCCCCAATATCTCTGGCGCGAGAGGCACCAGTCCGGACGCAACTGGACCATGCTCGCGATCCTCTCCTTGCCTGCCTCAGGGATGAATTTGATCTTATCTTTGATCTGGGCGAGGGCCTTCCGGCGCAGGTCCTGATGGTCGATCTTCAGGAACCACTGGTTGGTCGCCCGGAAAATGATCGGATTCTTGCAGCGCCAGCAATGCGGATACGAATGCGTTATTTTATCCGCCGATAATAAGGCGCCCTGCGCCTCTAATTTCTCCAGGATGGCCTTATTGGCGTCAAAGACGTTCATTCCTTTAAACTCGCCCGCGGAGGCGTCAAAATTCCCCCTGGTATCGACGGGCATGATCGTTTCCAGTTTATATTTTGAACCGGTGAGAAAATCATCCGCCCCATGCCCCGGAGCAGTATGCACCAGCCCGCTCCCATCCTCAGCCGAGACATAATCCGCCAGCACTACTTTTCCTTTACGCAATCCAAACGGGTGTTCGTAAATTTTGCCTTCCAGTTCCTTCCCTTTAAAACTCCCGGTCCTCTGCGGATCTTTGATCCCCAGTTGTTCCAGGACCTGGGAGCGCACGTCGGCAATGATCAGATCGCCCTTCTCGGTTTTATAGTGAGAATAGGAAAAGGCCGGATTCACGGCTACCGCGACATTGGCGATCAGGGTCCAGGGCGTGGTGGTCCAGATGACCAGCGAGGTATCCGCGGGAAAACCCTGATCCCCGGCCAGTTTGAATTTTACAAAAACCGACGGAGAGGAATGATCTTCGTACTCTACCTCTGCCTCGGCAAGAGCGGTCTCGCAGCGGAAACACCAGTTAACCGGCTTTAACCCGCGGTAGATATACCCCTTGCGCACCAGGTCCAGAAAAGAAGCGACGATCGCCTCCTCGTATTCGCGGCTTAAGGTAAGGTAAGGATTGCCCCAATCGCCAAAGACGCCCAGCCGCTTGAATTCCTCTTTTTGGATCTCCACGAATCTTAGCGCGTAATCATGGGCCTTCCTGCGGAACTCTACCTGGTCGATCTGGTGCTTTTTCATCTTGAGCTCTTTGAAAAGCGCGTGTTCTACCGGCAGGCCGTGGCAGTCCCACCCCGGGACATAAGGGGAGCTGAAACCCCGCATCGTCTTGTATTTGACGATTATATCCTTGAGGGTCTTATTCAGGGCGTGGCCGATGTGGATATTCCCGTTGGCATAGGGAGGCCCGTCGTGGAGGACGTATTTCGGCTTGCCGGCCGCATCCTTGCGTATAAGCCCGTAGAGATCCTTCTCCTGCCACTCTTTAAGGAGAAGCGGCTCCCGCCTCGGCAGGTCGGCCTTCATCGGGAAATCGGTTTTAGGCAGATTCAGGGTAGTTTTATAATCCATGCTTAATTCTGTGTAATGGAATTACTTTTTTGACATTACACGATTTATAGATATTTTCCGATAATGATCTTCAGATCTTTCTTCACTTTAGCCGGTATAACTTTCCTGTCGGTAACGATGGCGTATTTAAGCGCCTCAGAGCACCTGCAGGTTTTCCCCGCGGGCATATTCCTGATCGCCGCGCTAAGGATCCTCTTTGAATTTTCGATGTTTTTATTCAGGTTGTTGATGATCATCTCGATGGTCACGGACTCATGCTGCGGATGCCAGCAGTCATAATCCGTGATCGCCGCCAGGGTAGCGTAACAGATCTCCGCCTCCCGCGCAAGCTTTGCTTCGCTGAAATTCGTCATCCCGATGATGTCCATCCCCCAACTGCGGTATAATCTTGATTCAGCGATAGTCGAGAATGCCGGGCCCTCCATATTGATGTATGTCCCCTGCGGATGGATAGCCATCTTCAGCCCTTTACCACTGTCATAGATCAGCTTGCTTAAATGCGGGCACACCGGGTGAGCGAATTCGATATGCGCGACGATCCCTTCGGTAAAAAAAGACATCTGGCGCGCCTGATTGGTCCTGTCCACAAACTGGTCTGCCACCACGAAATCCAGCGGCTTAAGCTCCTCCTTAAGGCTGCCGCAGGCGCTCACCGAAATGATCCTCTCCACCCCCAATTTCTTCATCCCGAAAATATTGGCGCGGTAATTGATGCGGCTGGGAGACACGCGGTGGCCTGCGCCGTGGCGCGGCAGAAAAACCACCTCTTTGCCTTCGAGTTCGCCGAGCACGAAATTACCCGAAGGCTTCCCAAAAGGTGTATTCAATGAAACCTCTTTTACATTGCTGATCCCTTCGATCTTGTATAACCCGCTTCCACCGATGATGCCTATTTTGGACATATTCATCTCCTCGTTATCTCTTGGCTAGTTCCTCGGCCCTTTT
>Ga0265297_10004960_pt1 | contig 20969 bp, 20 predicted proteins | sample Munlanlwell13791_FD_192502 | JGI IMG/M metagenome (GOLD analysis project Ga0265297, IMG submission 192502) | Leachate microbial communities from a municipal landfill in Southern Ontario, Canada - Leachate well 137-91 | ecosystem: Engineered > Solid waste > Landfill > Unclassified | place...
GAATTTTAGTAAAAGAAATTTTTTGAGTTATTCCTCCTGCTTCTCCCTTAGCAACAGCAGTTTTTCTTATACTATCCAGTATAGATGTTTTTCCGTGGTCAACATGACCTGCTACTGTAACAATTGGCTGACGGATCCTTTGATTGGACACCGTAGACCTTTCTGCTGAGCTGTTTTTTTCAGATGTCATATAAAATGGATGAAAAAACAACTTATAAAGTTAATCCAAACGAGGCAGGAAGGAGGAGAGAATGATACATCCAGACTTCTGTATCCCTTTAATTGAAGGAGTTATTTGGGCAGTAGGTGGAACTGTTTATTTTGAAGATAAAAAAGGAAGACAGAAAAAACTTGGGAAAATAGACAAGGAGGATGTGCAAGATGACTCCTAAAGAAGTTCAAAATCAACTAGGAAGTTCAAATTTGAACTTGTTTATATTTAATCAGCTTAAAGCAGGTCTTCGCCCTTCTAAGATATGTGATAAGTTTGGAATAAAGAAAACAACTATTCAATATTATTTATCGAAGTTAAAACAAGCAGGATTAATAGAAAAAGTAGGCTATGGTGTCTGGAATATTATCTCTGAATTTAATGAAAAAGAAGTTCAAAAAACAACTAAGGTAACTAGCAGACAACTGGGGGTTAATTTGAACTTGTTTAAGCAAGATAAAGTTCGGGGTCATGCTTTTCAGTTTAAAATAAATCTTCCTGAATTAAGAAATTGGAAAAATAGAGAAAAACTATTTTTGAAAAAAGACATTAAGTTTGAACCCTTGCTTATTGGTGGAATAAATCGGGGTCAGAAATTAGAGTTTAAAGGAAGAAAAATATGGTTGACTGATAAGTCAATTATAATTTATGAAAAGTCGAGCTATTTGGCTGATACTTCTAAAGAATCTCAAGAAAGAGCAATTCAAGATATGCTTACTTTAATGAAAAGCTTAGAAAAGTATCTTAAGGCTAATTTCAAATCAGGAAAGTATTATAAGTTTAAAGTTTCAAGACAGCATTATTCTCTTGTTAAAAATGCTCTTGCCCAGCAGTATGACAAAGAAGGAAATAAACTGCAAGTTTACAATGAAGATGGGCTTTGGTTCTTGATTGATAATAGCTATAATCTTCACGAAGCAGAAACGGTTCATCCTAAAACTTCTGTTGAGGACAATAAAAAGGTTCAAGATTATTTTAATGGAGTTAGGAAATTAGAAGATTATACTCCTCAATTTGTTGTTAATTCTATGCAGGGCATTCAAAATAATCAGCTCCTTTTTGCTCAAAACATTCAATCTCACATTAAAGCAATTCAGGATATCGGATCTGCAACCCAAATGCTCAAGGAGGAAGTAATCAAACTTAGGAGGGTTATTCAAAAAAATGAAAAATGAACCCAACGGAAGAGAAATTCAAATTATGATGAGATTAAAAAATAAAGAATGTTGTATTGAAGAATTAGGTAAGGAGTTTAGTTTATCATTCCATCATATTTATCGAAATGTAGCATTTCTCAAGAAAAGATGTTTTATCCAAGAAGCAATAAGTCCTATTGATAGAAGAATAAAGATTTTATCATTAACTAATGAAGGTAAGTTATATCTTGGAAAATTAGAGGTTAGAAAATCTGCAATTGCTAAACTTGATTCTTGGCTTGATAAAAAATTTAGTGAGATTGGTATTGATTGCCAGAGGTTATTTTCATATGGTAAATAAAACAACTAAGAGGACAATAAAAGTAAGTCTTTTAATAATTGCAATTTTACTTGTGATTGGAATAATTGGGTTCTCAATAACTTCTAAACAATCTGATGTAGAATATGAAGACGAAAATTCTCAAGAGCCATCTACAATTTCGGGCAGAGGAGTATTTCTTCTAGGAATTATCTTTATAATAATAATCCTAATTTTATTTTATGTGATTAGAAAAAGCCCAGACTTCTATAAGGTTTTAACAGATGAAGAAACTATTGAAGCTTCTAGAGATATGCTTCTAAATCTTTATAATTTTGATTTTGAAAACAAAAAGGGTTCAGTTGCATATTATCTCTCTTATTATAATGGGGGAGATAAAAGATATCCTAGAGCAATAATTGGTTGGAGTTTAAAACAGAGAAATGAATCCGAGGGAAGTATCGAGCCATTGCATGCCCATATTGTAACTATTGATATTAGTAGAAAAAATCCTAATAGAGATCATCAATTCTTAAGTTCATTGACAAAAGATGAAGCTTTGAAATATCTTCACGATTTATATTTTGGAAGAATTGGACAAAGCTCTGATCCAATCAAACAAGAGAAAATTATTCTTTCCGAGGCAGAGCAAGAAGCTATCGAAGAATTAAAAAAAGAAAAATTAAAAGAAGAGGTTAAAAAGAATGATAAGTGAATGGTTTCTCATAGGTAGCTTTATTGGAATTTTCTTTTGTTCGATTTTTAATGTAGTCTCAAGAAATAGTGAGTTTGCACCAATTATCTCTTTTTTGCTTTCAATTTTAATGACTGTTATCGCTTGGGGGGTGCTAAGTTTATTTTAAATGGAAGTAAATAAAATAATTAAGGGTGATGCTTTACAGATTTTGAAAACTCTATCCAGCGAAAGTGTGGATTGTATAGTCACTTCTCCACCTTATTGGGCTTTGAGAGATTATAAAATTAAAGAACAGCTTGGTTTAGAATCAGACTTCAATGAGTATATTAAAAAATTATGTGATATCTTTGATGAAGGGAAAAGGGTTTTAAAGAAAACTGGTACTTGTTGGGTAAATCTTGGGGACACTTATTACACAAAATCTGGTGGTTCTTTTTTGAATGATCAATTAAACTCAAATAAGAGAATTAAGAAGCTTGGAATAAATAAAGCAAATGCAATAAGGGGCAGGGGACTTCTTGAAGATAAAAATCTAACATTAACTCCTTTAAGATTTGCAGTTGAAATGCAAAAGAGGGGGTGGATTGTTAGGAATGTAATTATCTGGCATAAACCAAATTGCATGCCATCCTCTGTTAGAGATAGATTCACAGTTGATTTTGAATATTTATTTTTCTTTGTCAAAAGCAAGAAATATTATTTTAAACAAATTAGAGAACCACATAAGGAAGAGAGTATCAAAAGAATAAAACATAAATGGGATGGGCACCGAGAACCTGGGAGTAGTTTCTTTGGAATGAATATCAATAAAATGTGCCACCCTGAAGGTAGAAATAAGAGATGTGTTTGGAGTATTACTACAAAATCATTTAAGGGAGCCCATTTTGCAGTCTATCCCGAAGAGTTAATTAAAACTCCTATAACGGCAGGTTGCCCTAAAGAAGGAGTCGTTTTAGATCCGTTTATGGGAAGTGGCACAACAGGGGTTGTTGCTCTTCAACAAAATAAACATTTTATTGGAATAGAGTTAAATCCAGAGTATATTCAAATTGCAAAAAGGAGGATTATTGAATTTCTGAAAAATGGAAAATAATCTCGGGGAATTTGATTTAAACAAAATCTATTGTATGGATTGTCTTGAGGGATTAAAGAAGTTACCAAATAATTCTATTGACTTAATCGTAACAGACCCTCCTTATTTTATTGAAAATTTAAAAGAAGATTTAAAAGAACAAACTATCAGGCGTTCTTCTCAAAATTCTATTTTTCATGCAGAATGGGATTCTTCTTTTGAAGATCTGGATGCGTATCAATATTTTATTGCAAAACTTCTCAAGGAGTTTAAGAGAGTTCTAAAACCGAAGGGTCAAATTTACATGTTTTTTAGTTATCATCATATTCATTGGGCGAGAGAAATGATTGAGAAAAAAGGATTTAGATTTTACAAATATCTTATTTGGTATAAACCTGATATTATGGGTGTTTTTCCAAATCAATATGGGTGCAATTATGAAGTAATGCTTTGGTTTAGAAATGATGAAAGATACGGGGAAGTTAAATTAAATATTGGATGTAAGCAAAGAGATGTTTTTACTTGCAATAGCACGAATATAAAATATAGAAAAGAGTGCGGATTTCATCCTACTCCAAAGCCAAAAGAAATAATCAAGGCTCTGGTAAAAAATGGTTCTGATGAGGGAGATGTCGTTCTTGATGCTTTTATGGGTTCTGGCACAACTGCTGTTGCGTGTAAAGAAACAAATCGTTCTTTTATTGGGTTTGAGCTTAATTCAGATTATATTAAAATCGCCGAGAATAGACTGGCTCAAGAAAGATTAAGCAATGATTGGTTCGGACCTAAAATCAAAACAGATGATCAAGAATTGAAAGGAGGTGAGACAGAATGAAACCACAGATAGCATTTGTTTTTCTGATTGTTCTAGGTTTGTTAAGCTTATCTAATGTTTATGCAGAGACAACTATTCTTAATATTGGAGAATGTAGGAATATAACTTATCAGGAAATTTCAACTAATGACGAAAATCAGACATTCCTTACAAATATAACTGAAACATTTTGTGCACAAACAATTAATCAAACTGAAAACTTAACTCTTTATGAGCACGAGGTTCCCATTTTTATTGAAGGAGATGGAGAATTTATCAAAGTATCAGTTGGCACAAATACGCAGAGTTTTCCCAGAAACTTGGGATACTTTAACTATGATGCAAAGCAAATCTTTAGTTGTCCTGCAATAAATAAATCTATTGAAGGTGATCCTGCAAGTTTAAAGACCTGCTTAGAAATATTGAAAGATACAAAAGACTTGACTGTTGATGAAAAAGCAGACTACAAAAAGTGTCAGACAGAAAGAGACGATTTTAAAGTTGAATGGGAAAAGCGAGGAATGGAGCTCGAATCAAAAGATATGCAATATAATGAATGTAATGCAGATTTGAAAATTTGTGAAGACAAAAAGCAGGGTTCGGGTTTATCAAATATTCTCTTAATAATAATTGTCTTCATTCTATTAATTATTGTAGCAGTATTTGTAATTTTAAGGATTCGCGAGAGAAGTAATTCTGTAGAGGATCTAGCATAATGGAACCACAAACAACTTTATTATTGATATTTCTTGCAATTATCCTTATTGTTGTGATCTTTACGGTTTTATTGATTGTTCTTGGGAAAAATGCTTCAGGAGGTTCTAGAAAGAGGGTTGTTTTAGATTTAAAGAAATGGATAACTCATAAAAGAATAGTGACTTATAGACCTCATCAAGATTTCTTGACTGGAGATTGGCTAAGGGCAACACAAAATCAAAAAACTGCAATAGTTAGGGAACGAGGTGTTTTTAAGAAACCCGAGCATGAATTAGATTTAGAGGATTGGAATGTAATGCAAGATCCCGAGACTGGTTTTACTTTAATTATTAATGGAGTTAGTTCATTAAATAATGAATTAAGTAAAAATATCAAACAGCTTAAAACAGAACTTGATAAAGAGAAATCAGAGAAATCAGTATTGCTTGCAAGAAACAAATATCTGGAAAGGCATGTTGATCAAGAAGTTATGAGAAAACTTACAACAATGGTCGATAATGAAGTCAAATTAAAGACTTGGGTTTCAGATAAGAAAAAATGAGAAAAGATATCGAAGAACTAAAGGAGAATTTTGAGGAGTTAGGACTAAGATCTTCTGAGATTTTGGATTTTAAGATCTTAGCCAAATCTTTAGATAATGACGGATTTCTTAATGATGATTTTGAATTAGTGGATTTAGATAAATTTAGAACAATACAAAACACACTTCTTAATGCTGGATTGTTTGAGACTGCGTGTAAGAATTTTAGAAATCTAACAGATGAGATTGATTTAATCCCTAATAAGCTAAATAACAATATTGAAAAAATTCTTTTAGGAGTTGAACAACTTCAACTAATTATTGAAAAAGATTTTTTAGAGAAAAGAAAACAAAAAGAGGCTCCTAAAGAAAACCCGAAAGAAGAAAAAGTTGAATTAGAAATTTCAGAACCTGAAACAATAGACTCTATTGATACTGAAGAAGAACAAACCCAAACAGAAAAAGAAATGGAAAACGATGCTCTTTATGGGGATGTAGAAGATGAGATATGATCGAATAGAAACTACTGCAAGCATAAGAATTCCCATAAAGAGTTTAGATAATGGGCAGTATGTGGGAATTGCCTTTCTAAATTTGTTAAGTTACTGGAAGAAAGGCAATCGTGCCCCCTCTAAAAAACAGCTTCAAATAAAAGCCCGAATTGGAAACGAATCTTATGTAATGTTGCCTGGCTTTTATGATTTTATTAGACTTTTAAGCAGACAGTCTACAAAAGCAAAGTTAAACAATCGTTCAAATCAAAAACTAAAAATTCATGACCATAAAACTTGGGATTATTGGTCAAAATTTAAGAAAAAGCAGGAAGAATCATTGAAGAAAAATAAAAAATAGTTTACATTTTGAGTGTATTACTATTATTATATCTTCAATAATAATATGATCATCCACCTCCCCGCAAAACCCAAGAAAAAAGCAAATGAAACTACTAAAAAGCAAAAAGAGAGTAAATTATTGGATTAGAAGAAACCAGATACCCATAGGTTTAACTAAAAACAAAGAGGTTATCTGGAAAAGATTCACATTCAAGTCTGATTCTTTAATTTTTTCTGCAAGACCTGGCATTGGTAAGTCAGTTATGCTAAAATCTTTTTATTTTTGGCTTTTTCAAAACAAAAGACCCCTGATAGTATTTGATCCTGAGGGATTAGACCATCGATTGAGCTATTTTCCTAACTCCCATGCTCTTAAACTAGCTCCAGAAACTAAACCTTGGGGGATAAAGAAACTTGATAGCGGACAAAGGGCTTATTACTTTACAATTTCAAAGAACCCCATGCCCCATGAACGAAAATTCACCCCTGCCTTGAGCACATTTGGGGTAAAGGAGCTTAGAAGCTTGGGTTTTAGTCCTGGAGCTATAAGGAAGCTCCTTAATACCTTAGAAGAATATGGTCCGTTTAAAGATTTTGAAACATTGCTGGATTTTATTCATAAGTTTCCAATACGGGAAGACATAGCAGAGAGATATCAAAGAAATATGCCTTTTCTTTTACATAATAAAACATATCTGCCAAATGATGTGATTCTTTCTTCAACAAAAAATAATTTAATTCAACATCTTTATAGCATAATGCAAGAGGGGATATTTTCTCTAAATCCTGAAGACAATGTTTCATTTATTGATTTGATAAAGAAAGGGCATTCAGTCTTTTTATCTTTTGATGGACATTATGATGTTTGCAGGGCGATGGTTGGAAAACTTGCGGGAGAAGTAATAAGTTATTTGAAATATTTAGAGGACATTGGAGAAAGAGATATATTTGGGCAACCTTGGTTTATTTTTGAAGAGATGGATGGCATAATTCCAAGAAATCCTGAACCATATGAAGAGCCAATTGTAGAAACTCTAGCTCAATTGATATTAAGATTTAGAAAATTATCCGTAGGAATGGCAGGAGCTTGCCCGTCTTTAACGAGTTTGAATAAAAAAGTTGCACAGGGTTTTCATGAATATATTTTTGGAAGATTTGCAGGCACAGAATTAACAGAAATAGCATCGATAACTCAGGAGAATTCAATTATTTCTTTGGTTAATAATCTTTATTGGAACAGACATGTTAATCATGGGGCAGGGGAAAGAGAGGTGCTTTATGTTACTGAATTAAAACAAAAATACAAGATTGATCCTTTTGAATGCCCCTGTGAAATTCATAGAGAGCCAACTAAGGTAAAAAAACATGAAAGTAGCGATATATTGTAGAACCTCAAAAACTGATCAGAACCCTGAAAACCAAAAGATAGAATTGGAAAAGTATGCAAAAGCAATGGATTATGATTATGTAATTTTTGAAGAGCAGGAATCAACAAGAAAAACCCGTCCTGTAAAAAATGATATCTTCCAAGAAGCATTGAGGAAAAAATGGGATTTAATTTTAGTTTGGAAACTTGACAGATGGGCAAGAAGCATGCAGGAACTCATTAACGATTTGGAGCTTCTTAGACAGAATAATGTCCAATTTAAAACATTAAAGGAAAATATTGTCTTAGATGAAAACCCAACAAATAGATTAATGATTAATATTCTCTCGGCATTTGCCCAATTTGAACGAGATATAATAAGAGAAAGAACTATGGCTGGATTGGAGAGGGCAAGGCAACAAGGCAAGAAACTGGGTAGACCAAAAAATCCCCCCATGTAAAATAAGAATTCTAATCGACGTGTTGAAGTTGGAAAATATAGGCCTTGGAAAACGGACGTTTTCGATTTGATTATCAATAATTATATAAATAAGCTGATTTATCAAATATTATGGCAAGAAGAGTATTCATAAGCTATCAAAATAAAGATAGACATGCAAAAGAGCTATTAAAAGCTCAAGCTCAAAACAAGAGGATGGATATAGAATTTAATGATCAATCTCCAAGTAAACCTTTTAGCAGTAAATGGAAAACTCAAATGAAAAGAAGGATTGAAAATTCTTCAGCTACAGTCGTGCCAATAGGAAAAGAAACTTACAAAAGTAAGGCTGTAAATTGGGAGATAGAACAGAGTAGAAAGGCTGGAAATAAAATTATTGGTGTTCAAATTAACCAAGGACAACATCACAGACTTCCTCCTGCTATGCGAAAGAGTGAAGAATTGAAAAGGTGGAAAATCGATAATATTGCAAGGAGACTCAAAAAAAGAAAATGACAACTCCAAGAACATTCATAAGTTTTGATTTTGATCATAACGAAACTGAAAAACATCTTTTTGCAGGGCAGGCAAAAAATTCAAGAACTCCCTTTGAAATAGAAGACTGGTCTTCAAAGTCTTCTTTGCCTCAGAACCAATGGGAAGCAATAATTAAAGATAAGATTAATAAGTGCAACATTTTAATTGTTTTAGTTGGAAAATTTATGGCTTCTGCTTCGGGAATTACAAAAGAAATAAAATTCGCCAAAGAATTAAATGTTCCTATTTTCGGAGTTTATGTAGGCGGGGCAGATTTAAATAGTAATTTACCCGAGGGGTTAGCAAGAAATAGGACTATTTCTTGGAACTGGGATAATATAGCGTCCGCAATTAATCAACTTATGGGAGAAGGAAAAAACAAATGAGAAAAGCACTAGTCGTTGGAGTTGGAAATATTGAAGGTATGAAATTGGAAGGAGCGATTAACGATGCCAATGCTATTTCTGCAGTTTTAGAAACAGACGGGGACGGTTCTCCTAATTTTGATGTAAAATTAATTACAGATATGAAGAAAGAAATTACCAAGTCAGATTTGAAAGGAGTGATTAAAGAATTATTTGAGGGAGACTATGAGACCGCTCTTTTTTATTTTTCTGGACATGGTTTTCTAAATGATGTTGGAGGCTATGTAGTTACCTCTGATTGTAAAAATAATGATGAAGGAATTTCAATGGATGAAATACTTATCTTAGCAAATAATTCTAAGATAAAAAACAAGATAATAATTCTAGATTGTTGTCATTCTGGTAAATTTGGGAGTTCTAATTTAACTGGGAACAATACTTCAATAAATAAAGGAGTAACTATCCTTACTGCAAGTAAAGATTCTGAAAGTGCCATTGAAATAAATGGGCAAGGAGTTTTTACAGCTTTATTACTTCAAGCACTAAGTGGGGGTGCAAGTGATTTAAGAGGTTCAATAACTCCAGGAAGTGTATATGCTTATATTGATCAAGCTTTAGGACCTTGGAGTCAAAGACCTGTTTTTAAAACGAATGTTTCTGAATTTGTTAGTTTGAGAAAAATTAATCCCCCGATCCCATTAGAAACGCTAAGGAAGATAACAGAATATTTTAAGTCTCCTGAAGAAGAATATAAATTAGATCCCTCTTATGAATGTACTCATGAAAGTGCAATTGAGGAGAATGTGACTATTCTTAAAAATCTTCAAAAATTTGAAAGAGTAGGTTTGGTTGTTCCTGTTGGAGAAGAACATATGTATTATTCAGCAATAAATTCTAAATCTTGTAAACTAACTGCGTTAGGGCTTCATTATTGGCGATTGGTAAAAAATAAAAAAATATAATCTATTCTCTTTAAATTTCTCAAGGATAAACTAAATATTTGGCAGACAAGAAATAATACTAATTCTCAAAAAGATCAACTAATTCTTCTTTTATTTTGGGAATTATACTCTCTTCAGTAAATATTCCCTGAATTGCATCTATTAAAACGATAATTCCTATCAAGATTAATAGTACGTCTAAAACCTTTAAGCCCGCAATAGATAATGGTATCCATAAAAATTTATATATAAATGTTTTTGGCCAGTCTGCTTTTATTATCTCTATACTCACATCTATGAATATGGTTGAAATAGGCAATAATACTCCGATAATTGCTTCAAATAAGTGATTTATTTTTTTCATTTTATTAAGATTTTTCTATAATATCCACTTCCTCTTTAGTTAATCCATAGAGATCATAAACTATTCTATCTATTCTTTTCTCTAAAGCCTTAACCATCGCCTGTTTGTCTACATTATCAGAATAATCACTATTAGAAGTTATTGATAAAATTCTGTCTACTATTTCTATAAGTGGTTTCTGTTTTTCTGAAGTCATTTCTCTTATTGGGATTTCTTTTATTGAAGGAATATCAAAACCTAAATAACCTCCAGATAGATGTTTACTTTCAAATTTGGCATAATACCACCAACTAATTAATTTAGAATTTAATAAGGCTAAGAGAATCTTAGGATTCATCTTTAAGTCAATTAGAACATTTATTTTTCCACCGAAATAAGGCTCAGATGAGAGCATACATCTAATGTCTTTAGTCATTCTGGCAAAGAATATCTTTTCTTTTTCAAAATTTCTTTGAACATTTATAGGGTATATTTCATCAGTAATATATTTATTTAAATCCTTAAAAAAATATTTTCCAGTATTTGAGGATTGAACAATTATATGATATTTTTTCTTTTCTTTTTCAGATAATTTTTGATATGCATCCTCTTTAATGATTTTTTTCCCAAATCCTCCTGAAGAGGTTCCACAAAAAATATCACAATAATCCACGAGATGCTTTTCAGTATTAGACAATTTAGTTATTATCTTACTGTCTTCTGCAATGTTTATTCGATAACTATCCAACTTGGTATCTTCTTGTTTAATGAAGAACCCTTCTTTACCGATTTCATTTAATGTTGAGCACCTTACTATTTCTAATGCATTTTCTTCATCATATTTCTTCAAAAAGAAATTTATGCAAGTATAGGTGGATGCTTCTGCAAAAACTCGAATATTTGAAACATCAACAATCCTTGAAATTTGATAATTATCTATTACGAATTTTCTTATTCCATATCCCGAGTCTGCAGTTAGATATTGATAGGGGTTGATGAATACAAGAGTACCATTTTTCTTCAATATTTTAATTCCTAGCTCAATAAAGTATACATAAATACTTCCAGTCTTTGTTATTTGATATGATACAAAATCATTAAGTCCTTGTTTGGTAGAATCATCAATTTTTCTGTAGTCTATATAAGGAGGATTTCCAATTACAATATCAAAGCCTGGATTTTCTTTGTTGAACACATCTGAAAAATAAAGTTTCCATAAAAAGAAGGGTTTTGATTTGTTCTTTTTGTATTGTTTTAATTTTTCCATAGCTTCTTCATTACCTTGTTCTTTTAATGTTTCTTCAATAAATTCCCATTCTATTTTATCAATTTCTTCCCTCAATTCGTTTTTCCTCTTTCTGTTCTGTTCACTAAAGAATTCTTTTTGTAGTTCTCTTAATCTGGATAATTTTTTCTCAGATTCTTTTCTCTTTTTCTCAAATAAGCTATCAAGCGTAACTTGTTTATCTCCTGAGGATTCGGTTATATCTTTATATAATTTAACTCCTTCAAATTCTTCTACTAAGCTGTTCCCACACATAATTTTATTATCTAAGTTAGGTAATGGCTTAATATTCTTCATATCTAATTCATCAACAATTAGAGAAAGCCAAAATCGTAGTTTAGTTATTTCTACAGCTGAGGATTCAACATCTACACCATAAAGACAATTTTCAATAGTCTCCCTTTTTAGATTATAATCGGTTCTTATAGATTTATCCTTAAAAAAATGAGTTAAGATTGTTCTTGCACGAACAATTTCATTCATCATTCCAACAGGGAAGGCTCCTGAACCTACTGCAGGATCGATTATTTTAATGTTTTTTAGTAAATCATCTAACAATTGTGCTTCTTTCCTTATACTCTCAGGTAAGATAAATTCTTTTTTTGCATACCCATCAATTTGGGCCCTTCTTAATTGATCTAATGCAAACTCTCCTTTTTGAATAAAGAACTCAATATCTTTTTTTGGTAATTTTGAATTTGTCTCTAAATAATTTATTAAACTTTGTTGACACATGTAATGAACTATTTCTCTTGGAGTATAAAATGCCCCTTTAGATTTTCTATCATTAACGTCTAATAAACTTTCAAAAACTTTTCCTAACATCTCTGGATCAACTGCGACTTCCTTTTCTAACGGTTCATCTTCTTTAATTGTAAAATTATATTTATCAAAAGTTTCTAAGATATCCTTGAATATAGAATTATCAAGCAGAATTTCTGTTTTAGTCCAATCATAACTGTTTATCGGTTCAAACAATCCTCCATTAAGAAATGGAATTTTACATTTAAACCTGCTATAATAATCATCATCTCTTTCCTTAGCCAATGCTTCATAAAATAAAGGTTCCAATATATCATTAAAGAAATTAGTATAATCTACAATTTTTTTGTCAAATAATCTTTTTAGAAAATTCTTAGGTCCTGTTCCCCATTCCCTAAATCTTCCTGCTTCGTCTTTTTCTACTCCCAACCATCCTTTTTTCTGAAGGAAGTAAATAAAAACTATTTGTCCAAGAAGTTTTTTTGAAAAGTCTCTAACTGAGATGTTTTTCTCTTCAAATTCTTTTTTAACATAATCATCTCTCTTAAACACTTTCTCAAGTGACTCTGCCAATTTTGAGAATAATTCCTTATATTCCAAGAAGAATTCTTTAGTTACTTTTTCTATACTGAATGCATTTTCTATTTCTTGAAGAGATGGTTTCTCTTTTTCTTCAATTACCAAATCTAAAAATTGGCTTCTACAGGTGTGGTTTGGTTCGTTTACTCCAACAAGAAAAGAATATCTTTTAGCAGGAGTCAATTCCTTTTCTGTTTTAATTTTCCCATCTTCTTTTTCTACTAACCTATAATCCATTTTAATAAAAGAAAATCTCCAATCGTAAGGATCATCACCATAAAAGGCTACAAGAGCCCCATCTTTTTCTTCGTAACCCATGCTTAACCACTTAGCGATAAAATTTCTTTGCATAGTTCTTGCCCGTTCTAGAGAATTACTTTTCTTAAGTTTAACAACTAAAACTTCCATAGACTTCTTTCCATCATTATATTCCCCAAGTTTTCTAAATTCTGAAATATATTCTGCATATTCTTTAGATACTCCAAGTCCTCTATTTTCTATTCTAAATCCATTAAACAACTCAGTTAGAAATTTACTAAATTTTTGTTGATCAAATTCGTGATTGAATGTTTCATCTAATAGTTTTTTTGCTTGGTCTTTATTCATTTTTTATTTCCCGCCATAATATATTCAGAAAGAATAACTTCTTTCGGTCCTGTAGTGTCTGCGGAACCTGAAACAAATGTTTTTTTAAATAATTCTGAGTCTGAAGGGATACCTCTTTTTATTTTCATTAATATTTTTAATGGATTGATGTCTTTTTCTATTTCTTTTAATATCTTTTTTATTGTTGCTTTTGGAACTGAACCATCTTCAAGCAATATTCTTACTTCTCTAAGATAATCTTCATCGTCCTCTGTCAGCTCTTCAGCTTTAGAGACTGCCTTTATTACCTTGAGTAATTTAGATTCATTACTTCTTCCCCTATGTTCAACTCCGTCTTCCTCTTCTTTATCGAAAACCTCATCGAATGCTTTTTTATTTTTCTCTAATAATTCATAAAATTTCTCAGTAATATTCTCTTTTTTTGTATCCACTTTTGATTCAATTATGGAAGTTGCTTGTGCAAAATTTAATTCTTCAGCAATGCTTCCCTTGGATAAAAATATCTTCCTTAATTTTCCTTTTCTAAAAAAGGTTATTACTGAATCTGCATCAATATCTACTTGCTTAGAAGTCCTAGCTTTTTTAGGTAATCTCTTTATCTTTTCAAATAATGATTTGTCTTCATCTCTTATTTTTCGGAGGTAAGTGAGATATTTTAGTTCTGTATCTGTTTCTTCCTCTTCGGAACCAATTATTGTTTTTTTAGAATTCAATTTCATAAATAAATCATGAGATTTTATCTCTTCATCGGTCAGCAACCTTGCATCATTTCCAAGCATTTCAATAAATGCATTTATTTTTGCTTCTGCAGATTCTTTTAACTTCATGTTCTCGTTTAAAGGACCTGCAGGAAAGAAATTATAAGTATAAATTCTATCAAATTTAGAGTCGACTCTATTAATTCTTCCAACTCTCTGCATCATCCTTATGGGATTCCAAGGAATATCATAATTGATTACAGTATTTGATCTATGAAGATTAACTCCTTCAGAAAGAATATCTGTAGTTATTAATAATTTAATTGTGCCCTTGTCTTTTTTCCTGGCATCAAAATTTTCTATAACTTCTATACGTTGATTCTCATCAGACTTACTCGAAAAGGATATTGCTCCCCCCTCAAGATAATCTTTTAAATTCTCCTCTAAATACTCTGCAGTTTCTCTGGATTCGGTGAATACTACAACTTTATTTTTCTTTAATATCGGATCTTTTTTTAGAATTTCTTTAAACTTGTCTAGTTTTGGATCATAGTCTACATCTTTCCATAATTCTTTTATTTTCATTAAAATTTCCCAATCGTTTTTTAAGTCTTTTATAAAATCAGACCTAAAATCATTAGAACCATATTTTTGAGCTTTATCCTCTTCGATTAATCTGTCTATTGCTTCTTCATCCCCTACTTCAATAAAATCAAATATCTTCTGAGAATGTTTTTTACTAAAATAGATAGTTCCTTTTTCATACGATTTAATGAACACATCATACGATTTAATGAACCTGTCCACTGTTTTTTTAAATGCAAAAAAACTACTTTCTAATCTTTTAAGCAAAACTCCCTTCATAAAATTGCTCATATTTCTCTGGAAGACTTCTTCAAACTGCTCAGGTCCTTTTTTAAGATAAAGCAACGGAGTATATCTGGAATAACTAAACTTTCTTATAACTAATTCAAGGGTTTCATTAAAGATCCTATCTAACTCTTTATCAAAATTGTAAATAACTGGGTTGGGGTCTTCTACATCAGGGAATTTTAAATTTTGTTTTTTTAGGTCTTCGCTGTAATACTCAACAATACTGCTTCTTGTTCTTCTAACCATGAGATATTGGAGAACATTTTCTCTAATATCCTGAGCATTTTCCTTTACAATTCGGATATATTCATCCTTATCTTTTTGTCGATCTAAATCTTTTAATCTTGCTTGCAATCTTTTAAAATATTTTTCTAAATCCCTAACTTTTGGATTAGGCAGGGTTGATTTATGAGCATTTTGAAATAATTTAATTTGGCTAAGAATATCTAAGGGAGTATTATTTAAGGGGGTTGCAGAAACTAAAATAATTCTTTTTCCTCTGCAAATCTGGAATAATTGTTCATACATTTGAGTGGATTCATTTCTAAAACCATGTGCCTCATCAATTATTACATTCTTGAACTTATCTGTTCCTCGACTTATTGCTTTGTCCAATTGTCCTCTAGAAATAAAATCTCCCCTCCTTATTCCAAATTCATAAAAAGCATTTCTCCATGAACCTGGGTTGTCCTTGTCCAATAATACAGGTGGTGCAATGACTAATGTGCCTCCATCTAATTCTCGAGCAAGCATAGTTGCAATATAAGTTTTACCTAAACCCACAACATCTGAAATAAAAACTCCCCCATATTCATTTAATTTTATCTTGGCATCTCTAACCGCATCTTTTTGATATCTTAAATCCATATAATTCTCGGGTTTGTATTCGTCAGATAACTCTTCTTGATCTAAATTAATTTTTTCTTTTAAGTATTCATAAAGGAACTTTAAATATAATTCATAGGGAGTTATCTCATCATTTAACCAAGTTTTAGCTTTTATTGTTTCTACATATTTCTCTGAGACATCAACCGAATTTTCCCACAATTCATTAAATTTTTTAAGAGCGAATTCATAATCAGATCTATTTTTTAATTCAACATTAAATTCTAAATTATCTTTCAAGCCCGCTTCTGTAAAGTTACTAGAACCTGTTATAACTCTCCCAACGTCTCTATCTCCTTCCTTAAAACTCATAATATACACTTTGGCATGAATTCTTTCATCAGGATATGCTCTTATTTCTAATCTCCCTTCTTTTAACCATTGAACAAATTTATGAATTCCTTCTTCAATATCCCTTGAATCATCAGAGCCTTCTAATTCACGAACAACCTGATTTGAAAATTCCTCTTTAGTTTCTTTATGAGAAAGTGTTAGTTTTTGTTGAGTTTCACTTTTGGACAATCTTATTAAATCATATGTTTGTTTATTTGTGCTGATACCAATAAGAATTCTAATTTTTTCTGTTGTTTCTAATGACTTGTAAAGCTTATGAAAACCACTAGTGTAAAAATAACCCACTAAACAATCAAAGAATTTTGTGTCTTTTATGAGAGAGCTAAATCTGTTTAATAGCTTCTGTTCTCCTTCATTTGTTATAAATGTTAAGTCCGAATGTTCCATAGTTTTATAATATTTTGCTCCTTTTTAACTATTATCTTTATGATTTTTTGTAAATTTCCCATTATTGTATCTTTTCTCCTAATTTGTCAAGGATTACAATCATAGCTTCGGTGTCTAAACCACAATATTTCTTTAGGTCATCTCTTACTTTTTTGATCTCCTCTCTTTTTGCCTTAGTTCCATCCATCTTACCATGAGTAATATAAGCGTATCTAATTGAAGCTTGTCCGCCGTTTGCAATTTCCATCCCCTTATAACTTATATTAGTTAGTGCGGGGAGAACATACTTTATTGATGCGGAACCTTCCTGCTTTCGATCATAATAATCAAAATTCCTAAAGGGAATAAGTAAATCTCTCATTCTATTAATGATGCTTGATAGATTGTCTTTGTCTAAGGGAAATAATTCTCCAAGCTCCTTTAATCGCCCTTGCTCAAACACTTGGTTATAAACAATAACTGATCCAGATTTTCCTAATTTTAATCTAATGGCATTTATGAATTTCCTTCTTGGGTCTTTACTTCCTGCAGAAATAAAAGAATAATGCGTTTTTTTACCCTTAGCATCAATCTTATGAACTGAAAATTGAAAGGGTATCTGTTGATAAGGTTTCAATCCAGAGTATAGAGGTATTGCGGTTTGGTAGGTTTCAAAATCTAAGAAATATAATGGATACTCTAATTTATCAATAAACTCCTGGATAGCTTTTTTGTTAATATGCGGTTCTCCACTTTTCTCACACTGCAATTGTATTAATTGCTTATCTCCCAATTTGACATCTGAAGGAATATCTTTTATTGCTAAAATATCTTTTTCATACAATTCCCATGAAGTTTTACCTCCACGATATAAATCAAAAACAGAATTTTCTTTTGGAAGAAAAGACCAACATTCTTTTTTTACTGGACAGGTGTAAGGATTATCACAACATTTGCTTATTTTATTGTCAGGTTCATCAGAATCTATGACCTCTAACATCCATTTAATTCTCTCGGGAACCTTTTCTATTTCTTCTTCAATTTGAAATGAGATGTCTTCTTTTGAAAATAATTTATTTGCATCTATCTCCCCTTGCCTTACATATTGGTTGTTAATATGCATCAAAAAACACCTATTTATTTTTAGACCTGCTTTCTCATAAACATATTTTTGAAATGCTACATCTTGAAGATTTACTTCTTTAACTTCTGTTGAGCTCTTAACTTCGATGATATCCCATCCATCTTTTGTTGGTTCTAAAATATCTGCTCTTGAATAAAGTCTATCAATAAGGAAAGATGGTTCAAATAAGGGAACGCCCCTGCTTAACAAATTTTGTGTCTCGTTTAAACTCCCATTAAAATCAGATGTGGGGATATCTATTCCTGAAGGAAACAATTTCTTTGCATAATCTCCAACAATATGTCCTTCATCAAAAAGTTTCTGTTGAGATTCGTCAACCTCAGGAAGTCGATTTTTGTCGTTTACAGATATCCACAGAAGTTTAGGACATTGAATCCCGTTAAGATATTTAGATTTAGTCAATATTTTTTGATATTTCTTATTATTTTGCATCACCATAATTAACCTAAATATGTGCTTTTTAAAAAGATATCTAATCCGTATCCTTTTTGATTTGGAAAGCCTTTATAAAATAAAAACTCCCGTTAGATATATAAAACAGATTTTACTTTAGAATTTGAGATGGAAAAAAGAGGATTAACTGAGAAAGAAGTGCATAAAAAAATTGAACAATATGGTTATAATGAGATTCGTGAAACTTCTTTAACATCCCCATTAAAAATTCTTTTTAGACAGGTTAAGAATAATGTTGTTATATATTTATTAGTTGTAGCAGTAATCATCTCTTTCTTTGTTGGTAAATCAATAACTGCTTACGCCCTTATTGCAGTTATTAGTTTAGTAATCATTACTGGCTTTTATCAGGAATACAGGGCTGAAAAAGTAATTAATTCATTGAAGAGCATGTTGATGCCTATTTCAATAGTTATAAGAGATGGAAAAGAAAAAGAAATCCCCTCCAAGGAGATAGTTCCAGGAGATATTATACTTCTAAGAAATGGAGAAAAGGTTCCTGCTGACTGTATTATTTTAGAAGAAAAAGATTTGTTTGTTAATGAATCTGTTTTAACAGGAGAATCTAAGGAAATAAAGAAAATAGCATCGAAAAATGACAAAGAAGATATTGATAGAAATATGGTTTATATGGGCTGTTTTGTAGTTAATGGAAAATGCATTGCAAAAGTAATCCATACTGGGATGAACACTAAATTTGGGAAAATAGCTGGAATGATATCCACCGCTGAAAAAGAACTTCCATTGCAAAAAAAAGTTAATAACATTGCAAAATTTATGATAATTGTTGCAATATTCTTCTCAATACTTACTGGGATTTCTATTTTATCTAATAAACCATTTTCAGAAAGCCTATTTTTAGATACTCTAATTTTAGTTATTGCCTTAGCAGTCTCTGCTTTTCCAGAAGGTTTTCCAGTTGTACTAACTACCTCACTATCTGCAGGGGCTTACAGGATGGCTAAACATAATGCCGTAGTTAATAGAATGTCCATCATAGAAACATTAGGAGAAACTACAGTTATATGTTCAGATAAAACTGGAACTATAACCAAGGGTGAGATGACCGTAAAAAAAATATTTGAAGATAATCGGTTGATTGAGGTTTCTGGAACTGGATATGAGGGTAATGGTGATTTTTTGATAAACAATAAAAAAATAAATTTTAAACAAGAAAAAGTTCTAAATGATCTTGTTAAATGTGCAGTTTTATGCAATGACTCTAAAATAGAAAGAACTGGAGAAGATAAGATATTTCATATAACTGGGACTCCAACAGAAGCTTCTTTACTTGTTATGGGTGCAAAAGCAGACATCTATGGAGAGGATATTGATTTTAAGAGAGTGGAAGAAATTCCATTTAATTCTGAAAGAAAAATGATGAGCATATTATGTAAAACTGATAAAGGAAATTTTGTTTATTCTAAAGGAGCTTTAGAGATTCTGTTAAAACACTGTAAATTTATCCAAAGAAATGGAGGAGTATTTACTTTAACTGAGAAAGATAGAAAGAAGATTTTAGAACATAACAAAGATATGACCTCTAATTGTCTTAGAACTCTTGCGTTTGCCTACAAACCTGTCAAGACATTTACAAAAGACCATTTTGAAGAAGATTTAATATTTCTTGGTTTTGCAGGAATTGAAGATCCACCAAGAGAAGAAGTAAAAGAGGCTATTCATTTATGCTTAAAATCAGGAATTGATGTCAAGATGATTACTGGAGATAATAAAGAAACTGCTCTTTCTATAGCAAAAAGGATTGGTCTTAATGGTAAGGTTATGGAAGGAGATGAATTAGAAAAATTGACTGAAGAAGAATTATCAAAAGTTGTTTCTCAGATTTCTATTTTTGCAAGAGTTAAACCAGAACATAAATTAAAGATTGTAAAGGCATTAAAATTAAACGGAGAGATTGTTACAATGACAGGTGATGGAGTTAATGATGCTCCTGCATTAAAAGAAGCCCATATTGGTGTTGCAATGGGAAAAAATGGGACAGACGTTTCTAGGTCGGTTGCCGATTTGACCCTCAGGGATGATAATTTCGCTACAATAGTTTATGCAATAAAAGAGGGAAGAACGATTTTTAAAAATATAAGAAAATTTGTGAGCTATCAACTCTCATGCAACTGGGCAGAACTGATAATTTTATTTGTGGGGGTCTTGCTCTCCCCGTTTTTTGGTTGGCAGATTCCACTCTTATTAGCATTGCAAATTCTATTTATGAATTTAATCACTGATGACCTTCCAGCAATAACTCTTGCTGTTACCCCTCAATCAAAAGATATAATGGATGAAAGACCAAGAAAGAAAAAGGAAATTTTGAATAAATCAATTATAATCTGGTTTGCTATTGCAGGCTTAACAATGGCAATAGTAACCTTGAGTGTTTTTTATATCTCATTTAATATTATTAATATGGATTTTGCTACTGCAAGAACAACAGCTTTTGCTTCACTAATCCTTTTAGAACTTGCTAATGCCTATAACTTTATTTCATTTAGGCATAAGGTTAATTTTGGAACATTGCTTGTTAACAAATACTTGTTTATTGCATCACTTATGTCAATATTTGCAACACTATTAATTTTTTATACCCCTTTAAATAAAGTATTTGAAACAGCACCTATTGGTCTTATGAATTGGGGAAT
>Ga0265297_10004962_pt1 | contig 20967 bp, 23 predicted proteins | sample Munlanlwell13791_FD_192502 | JGI IMG/M metagenome (GOLD analysis project Ga0265297, IMG submission 192502) | Leachate microbial communities from a municipal landfill in Southern Ontario, Canada - Leachate well 137-91 | ecosystem: Engineered > Solid waste > Landfill > Unclassified | place...
TGTGGACGATGTTGGGGATATTGCAGATCCATTAGGAATGACAGGAAATCGTCTTGAGGTAAGTACACTTATTATCGAAGCGTTTGCGCCACACGTAAATATTTTGTTAAAAAATGCGGAACGTGCGGGACTTACTGTTGGAGGAGTTATCTTTAATCCGCTTGCAAGTGCTCGTGCAATATTATCGAAGCGACAAAAAGATTTGGGTGTGTTGTTAGTTGATTTTGGATTTGGCACCACAACAATCGCAATCTATGAAGAGGGAAAAACATTACACACGCGATGCATTCCCATTGGTATGGGATATATGACCAATGACATTGCAATTGGGTTTACTACTTCGATCGCTATTGCTGAAAAATTAAAGACGGGGTATGGATATGCAATGTCTCACACTATCCCCAAAAAAGAAGTAATCAATTTGGCTGATATTGATGCCTCAGCACATGGGGAAATATCGAAACGATTTTTGTGTGAAATCATTGAAGCGCGCCTTGAACAAATTATTGAGGTTATTCAAAAAGATTTAATTACACTTGGTAGAACTGTACAACTTCCTGGGGGGGTTGTGATAACAGGAGGGGGAGTAAAATTACCTGGACTTACGGAGTATGTGCGTGAGAAATTAAAACTTCCAACACAAGTTGGCTTTCCAGATCTCACCCCATTTGAAATTACCGCACCAACGTATCACGATTTGCTTGATGATCCAGAATTTTCGACAGCACTAGGACTTTTACTTTGGGGAATACAAGAAGAAAAGAAAGAAACATGGAATTCAGGATTCTTGGATACAGTAAAGTCGTTTATGAAAAATTTAACCCCATAAATTGTCTTCGAAAGCATTGTGTGGTAGTAATAAAAGAACAAAAATACGAATCGATAAAATGAAGAAAAAAGTAACAAAATCAAAAAGCGTCTCAAAAAATACAGAAGAGAGAATTCCGAAAACGCAGAAGACGCTAAAAAAGTCATCAATCCAACCGGCAAAAATAAAAGTTATTGGAGTTGGTGGTGGAGGAGGAAATGCAATTTCTCGAATGATGGAATCTCCAGAAAGAGTTCGTGGAGTAGAATTCATTGCGGTGAATACTGATGCCCAAGATCTTGATTTTGTTTCAGCACATCGAAAGGTATATATCGGAAAAGCATTGACGCGCGGTCTTGGTGCAGGAATGAACCCAGAAATTGGAAAACAAGCTGCGGAAGAAAATCGTTCCGAGATCGGAGAATTAATTGATGGCGCAGATATTGTATTTGTGACCGCTGGATTTGGCGGAGGAACAGGAACGGGCGCTGCTCCCGTTGTTGCTGAGGTTGCCAAGGAAAAAGGTATTCTCACTATTGGTATTATCACGAAGCCGTTTATGTTTGAGGGGTCTCAACGCACTCAGATAGCACAAGAAGGAATTGCTAAATTAAAAGACAAGGTTGATGCATTGGTTATTATTCCCAATGATAGAATTTTTAGCTTAATTGATAAGGAAACTTCAGTGGTGCGCGCGTTCGGATTTATTGATGAAGTCCTTAAAAACGCAGTCCAATCACTTGCTGAACTTATAAATACCCCAGGACTCATTAATGTTGATTTTGCAGATGTGAAAGCGACGCTTAAAGACGCAGGAACGACTCTTATTGGCATTGGTATTGGCTCTGGGCAGGAGCGAGCGGTGAAAGCAATACAGTCGGCCCTTAATTCTCCATTGCTTGAGATATCAATTGATGGTGCACGAAGTGTTTTATTCAGTATTGCTGGTGGAAAAGACATAAAAATGGCGGAAGTTCATGAAATAGCGAGTGCGGTTTCCAATGGATTGGACGCAAATGCTCGTGTTATATTTGGTTCTTACTATGATAGAAGCCTAAAAGACAAGAGTATTAAGGTTACCGTAATAGCAACAGGGTTTAATGGTGTATTTTCTCAGAGGATGATCACTCCGACGCTCTTTATGACCGAAGAAATCCCCAAGGTGTCTCATCATGAGGCACAAAAAACAGAAGAAACGAGAGAAAAACCAAAAGTTTCTGAAGAAAAACAAAAAACACAGGAAGTTCAGGAGGAAGAAGAGTGGGAAATTCCAGCATTTCTTCGAAAAAAGAAAAAATAAGAGCAAGAATTAGTTTTTAAGTCATTTCTTAACACAAAAAACATCAAAATCGGTGTTTTTTTTGTTATTAAATTTTTTTTGCGACAATAAAGTAGACAGTATGCATTTTTTTTTATGTTTTCATGGAGTTATCAACGTGGTAATGATTCGTGTCTGTGGTAGAGTGAGGGCATGGCAACAAAGAAACTCGACAAGATTGGAACAAAAACAAAAAGTCAGATTACACTTCGACGTTTATTTACAAAAGAAAATACCCATCCATTTGATGAAGTTAAATGGGTACTTCGAGATGCAAATGTTGCCTCATTTAAACAATCGAATGTTGAGTTTCCAGAATTTTGGTCTGCAAACGCAATAAATATTACTGTTTCAAAATATTTTCGCGGAAAATTAGGTTCAACAGAACGCGAAGAAAGTTTAAAACAGATGATTACACGAATTGCAAAAACAATTCGTATGTGGGGAGAAAAATTTGGATATTTTGCAAATGCAAAACACGCACAAATTTTTGAAGACGAATTAATTCACATACTTTTATATCAAAAAGGATCTTTTAATAGTCCTGTGTGGTTCAATGTTGGTGTAAAAGAAAAACCACAGTGTTCTGCATGTTTTATTCTTTCAGTTGAAGATGATATGCGATCCATTCTTGATTGGATAAAAATTGAAGGAATGATTTTTAAAGGCGGATCTGGTGCGGGAATAAATCTTTCTTCGCTTCGTGCAAGAAATGAAACACTTTCAAAAGGAGGTCATGCGTCTGGTCCGGTTTCATTTATGCGTGGCGCCGATTCTGTTGCAGGAATGATTAAGTCGGGAGGAACAACACGACGTGCCGCAAAGATGGTTGTGTTAAATATTGATCATCCTGATATTTTGGAATTTATTCACACAAAATCAGAAGAAGAGAAAAAAATTCATGCACTCATGGATGCAGGATATAACATGGGTGATTTGAATGATGACGCGTGGAATTCAATTCAATATCAAAACGCAAACAATTCTGTGCGCATCACCGACGAATTTATGGATGCAGCAGAAAAAGATTCTGAGTGGCAAACAAAATATGTTGTTTCAAAGCGTGTTGCGGAAACATATCGTGCGCGTGATATTTTGCGTGAGATTGCAAAAGCTGCATGGGAGTGCGGAGATCCTGGCGTTCAATTTGATTCAGTGATTAATAAGTGGCACACGTGTCCAAATTCAGGACGAATTAATGCATCAAATCCATGTTCGGAATATATGCATGTTGATAATTCTGCGTGTAATCTTGCATCGATCAATTTAATGAAATTCGTTCGTGCCGATGGAACATTTATGGTGAAAGAATTTCGTCACGCGGTTGATGTATTTAATCTTGCTCAAGAAATCATTGTTGATGCCTCAAGCTATCCAACCGACAAGATAGGGGAAAACACGCATAAAATGAGGCAATTAGGGCTTGGATATGCCAATTTAGGAGCACTATTGATGACTAAAGGAATTCCCTATGATTCTGAAGAGGGGCGAGCCTGGGCGGGGGCAATTACATCACTTATGTCTGGTGAGGCATATCGTTTTTCTTCCACCGTCGCGAAGCGAATGGGAACGTTTGAGGCATATGAGATAAATAAGGAACCGATGCTCAATGTTATAAAAATGCATCAAACAGCATCACGACAGATTGATACGATGTATTTGGATGATAAAAAATTAGGGAAAGAAGCGCAGCTTGTTTGGGATGAAGCGGTTGAGTTGGGAGAAAAATTTGGATATCGCAACGCTCAAGTTACCGTGCTTGCTCCAACAGGAACAATTTCGTTTATGATGGATTGTGACACAACGGGTGTAGAACCAGATTTTTCATTGGTAAAAATGAAACAGCTTGTTGGTGGTGGTTGGATGAAAATTGTAAACACAAGTATTGAATCTGCGCTCACAAAACTTGGATATAACGAAACAGAAAAAAATGATATTGTTTCATGGATTGTAACCGAGGGAACAATTGAAGGAGCTCCGCATTTAAAAGAATCACATCTCCCTGTTTTTGATTGTGCGGCGCGACCAGCAAAAGGAACTCGAACAATTTCTTGGAAAGGACACGTGAAGATGGTTGCAGCGGTTCAACCATTTATATCGGGAGCTATTTCAAAAACATTTAATATGCCGTTTGAAACAAGTGTTGATGAAATTGCTGATTCATATATGATGGCGTGGAAATTGGGTATTAAAGCATTTGCAGTATATCGTGATGGATCGAAGGCAACACAACCACTCAACACTTCTGAAAAGAAAGAAAAGAAAGTTGCTGGGCACACAGAAATTCCACTTCGCAAAAAACTTCCAATGACAAGAGTTTCGGAAACACACAAGTTTTCTATTGCAGGACATAGCGGATATCTTACATATGGAATGTTTGAAGATGGAACGCTCGCAGAAATATTTATTCGTATGTCGAAGCAGGGAAGCACGCTGTCAGGACTCTTAGACACATTTGCAATTTCTGTATCGATGGCATTGCAATATGGAGTTCCATTCAGAGAATTTGCACGTAAATTTATTTATACACGATTTGAACCAGCAGGATTTACAGAGAATCCAAGTATAAAAATTGCGACAAGTATTGCAGATTATATTTTTAGATATTTAGCACTTCGCTTCCTTTCTCCTGATGATCTTTCTGAGTTTGGTATGACGCCAATAATTGGGGAAGAACACACAGAGATAAAGGAATTAAAAGCGCCCGTCGCCGTAATGGCAAAAAACGAAGAATATAAGGAAAGTGTGACTACATATCAAAAAGGACAGACTGCGGGGGACACGGTGTGTAAAAAGTGTGGTGGAATGATGGTTCGCACGGGGACGTGCCAAACATGTCTTCAGTGTGGAAGTTCTTCGGGGGGGTGTTCATAATGGATTGTTAGATATTAGAAGAATCCCCTCCGCCAACTGGCGGAGGGGATTTTGTTTGTAAACGTTATAGTTGTGGGGTACGATACACAGTAATGAGAAAGTTTTTCATTATCGTTTTTGGTATTTGTATTATTATTCCTTCTACTACGTTTGGGGCAACAAAATTTTCTTATGGAGTATGGATTCCTTATTGGAAACGAATCACAGCCATTCCAGAAGTTGTTTTAAATATTTCAAAAATTAAAACAATAAGCCCGTTTTCTTACGAAGTACAAAAAAATGGGAAAGTATGGGATGCAATGAAAATGAAAGAAGAGGGTTGGCTTCAACTTCTTGAACTCACGGGAAGTGAGGGGAAAACGATTATTCCTACAGTTTCATGGGCAAGCGGAAATGAAATTCATACCAACTTATCTTCTACAACGCTTAGGGCTGTACATATAAAAAACATAATAACACTTGTAGATCAAAATGATTTTGATGGCGTTGATATTGATTATGAGAATAAACTTGCAGATACGCGTGTGTATTTCACAAAATTTTTGACTGAATTAAAAAAAGAATTAACAAAAAGAAAAAAAGTACTTTCTTGTACCATTGAGGCAAGGACTCCAGCATCTTCACGTTTTGTAAAAATTCCAAAAGATCTTGAGTATGCAAACGATTTCAAAGAATTGGGAAAGGTATGTGATGAAGTACGAATCATGGCGTATGGGCAAGGGGGGATCGATTTATTACTCAATAAGAAAAAACGAATTAGTGACAATTTCTATATGCCCGTTGCTGATAAAGAGTGGACGGAAAAAGTTATTCAAGAAGCATTAAAATCAATAAAAAAAGAAAAACTTGTACTTGCAGTTCCAAACTTTGGATATGAATATGAACTCAGTACTACAAGCGCAACAAGTTCAATCCAATATAATCGATTAAGAAGTGTTTCGTATAAAGATGTAAGTAATGTGCTTACTAACACAGGCGTAAAAGCAAAAAGAAATAATGCTGGAGAATTAGGGGTTACCTATTCCACAAGTACATCAGTGTTAAGTACGACAACAAGTATAATAGCAGTAAAAAATTCTTTAAGATTCATATCATTTTCTGACTCCTATGCAATTCAGGATAAGATAAAACTTGCAAAAAAATATGGATTAAAGGGGATTATGGTGTTTCGTATAGATGGGGAGAGCGACCCAAAGCTTTGGGAAATAATGAAATAAAATTCTTTGATTTTTTTCTGGTTTAGTACTATTATCTCTTTTGTATTATTAAAAACTTTTTGGAGGGTATAATGAGTAAAGTGGATTTGGTGACTGGAAAGACCATTCTCTCTCTCTCTTGCTGAGTATTTAAAAATTGAAGAGAACGAAATACTTGGTGCAGACAATATGTATTATGCCGCTCAAGCATTAGGACACACTCCTTCAAGAGAAGAGGCAGCAATGCATTATGTCACTCATGGTGGCGCAAAAGTATTTGCTGAAAAATATATTCTTGAGGGACGACTTAATGGGAATTCTTCAGAAAAACCTAAAGAAAAATGATCCCCCGCGAACGCAGGGGATTTTTTATTTTTGCATAGTTTTGTAAGAAGCTTGGAATTCGTTTTCTATTCCCACGTTTGCAAGATTTTCTAAATATATTATTCCAACATCAAGACCGGTTATAGCTCTGCGCGAAATGCCGAGTATCATTGGATGAACAAATCCAATTTCTTTATCAATACAAAGAATGGTAAGTTTCTTTTTTGCATTTCCATGAGCAAGCTCTATTATTGCGCCAGCGTCTCCATTAGATCTATCCATAAAATAAAATGTACAATCAGTATTTTCAACACCAGCAAGATCTTGAGAAACAAAAGTGGCAATACTTCCTTGATCTGTATCAAATCGTGGATCATAAAAGGTAATCTGTTTATCTTTTAGTTTTTCTTTTACATAATCACGCCAGTCGGGAAATTCTCCCCATGGCATAAATGGTCCAGCAAGATAAACCGAAATGGGTTTCATACAACCTCCTTGATTTATTAATGATGCTACTACGATATCACTAATATATAGTTTTTGACAATTTTGTATAAAAATTAGAAACCAGTTCACTAATAGGATTCGCCCCTCCTTTCAGTCGGGATCCTCCATTTTGTAATTGCCTAACGGCAAACAAAATGGGGACCTCCGGTTCGAATCCTAGAAGTATGAAATAAAAAACGAGAAATAAATTCTCGTTTTTTATTCATGTGCCCCCACTAGGATTCGAACCTAGGACCCACTGCTTAAAAGGCAGGTGCTCTACCAGGCTGAGCTATAGGGGCATCTGGTACCACGTGAATTACTATACAACAAAACCATCTTTTTTTTCAATATTGCGCTGTCTCTTCAGTTTGGTGCATACTAAACAAGTTCATTCATAATTCGAGGTTTGTATGAAAGACCGTTTTGGAGATTTGCGAGAAAGAGTTCTTGTGCGCGCAAAAAATGATTCTGCGAGCACCATAGAGAAAGGAGATAAGCGAGAAGAATTGGTGCGCGAAGTGCTTCAAAAAATGAAGGACGAAAAGAAAATCCTTAACTTTATGAAAACTACAAAATTTGGAGAACCCGACATAGTAAATGGGATTGATTTCTACATTATTATTATGCGGAAAAAACGAATTGTTGTTCCCATTCAAGTTACCGGATTTTATCTTGCAAAAGAACACAAAAAAAGACACCCCAAAATTCCTGTCATTGTCGTTTTTGAGAAGAGAAAAAATGTAAAAAAACATATTCAAACTCAAATCGAAAAGGTTTTAAAGAGATATTAGGCGCCATGATGTTGATCTTTACATCAGGCGCTTTTTTGTTACAATTGCTAATGTTCCTTATAGAACAAATATTCCCTGGTAGCTCAATGGTAGAGCGGCGCGCTGTGAACACGTAGGTTATTCCATGGTATAATACACTGTGTTATGCCAGAAAAAAGAACCTATGCCGACAGAGCTGAGTATATAAAACAGGCAGTTACGAAGAGAAGGAAAAAACTAAAAGAAATGCTTGTTGAATATAAAGGAGGTGGATGTGTTGTCTGTGGATATAGGAGAACTCCTTGGGCGTTAGATCTTCACCATATTAACCCTTTAAAAAAGGATTTTAGTATGTCTGTACGAGGTCTTACGCGATCTTGGGATCGACTAAAAAAAGAAGCAGATAAGTGCATTCTTCTTTGTGCAAACTGTCACAGAGAAATACATGCCGGCATTACGCAGCTTCCGAAAGTAATTTCGGTTGAAAAACGAAGTGAAATCGGGGAAACCCTTCATGGGCAATCCCGAGCCAAGCCTCTAAAAAAGAGGAAGGTGTAGAGACTATCTCGTAAGAGAGTACTTTTCCACTTTGTGGAATAGGAAGCGCTTCGCATCCGTAATTAGGATGATGATATAGTCCACCCTTTGTGGAAACATAAAGATAAGTGTAACGCGATGGTTGTAGGTTCGAATCCTACCCGGGGAGCAAAAAATAAAAATTCCAAGCTTGTCTTGGGGTTTTTATTTTCTTCACAGTAGGATTCGAACTGTGGCCGAAATTACGGAGTAATGAGGTCTCGATCGTAAGGAGAGGCGAATCCTACCCGGGGAGCACATTGACCAATATCACTGAAAAGTGGTATTGTTTTTATTAGTTAAATTATTTAATAACATGGAAAAAGGAGGTAGGTGATGAAAGTAAATATTATCTGTTTCTTGTTTTTGTTGTTTTTTCTTTCAATTGGTTGTGGTAGCAGTAAGAAAGAGGAGGTAAAACCAAAGACTGAAACTAAAAACTTTGTTTATATTTCAGTACCAGGTAATACCACTGATATAAATGGTATTTCTGTATTGAATCAGTGGCTTAAAGAAAATTCAGAAAAAAAAGTTATTTCTTTCACTGGTATCCTTGCTTATCGAGAAGGAGTCAGCGGTTACGCTGTGTATTTTACTCATGGAGATAACTCCAAACAAAGATTCGAACAAATTTCGGGATCAGATGTAATAGCAAGATCGCGTGAAACCGTTTTTGGAATTGATGCTATTCAATTGTGGATGGGCGTTAATCACGATCGTACAATCATCGCTTTCTCGTCTGTACCATCTTATAGTGGTGGTGTTAGAGAATATGTAATTTGTAGCGAATAATATTTCCCCGACTAGATCGGGGATTTTTATTCCTTTAAATTCTTTCCAACGACGTCCAACTGGGAGAGCATAATTGACTAATACTATTGAAAAGTGGTATTTTGTTTTTAGAATAAAATTAAAAATTTATACAAAGGAGGTATTGTGAACAAACAAACAATAATTGACGCACTTAAAGGCGTTGCTATTGGTGATGCTTTTGGGGTAGGAATTGAATTCAAAAGTCGTTTCTGGATAACTCAAAATGTTGATTTTACAAAGTTCGTTAATGTGTGGAAGGGTGGTGTAAATAATATACATCCCGGTACTTATTCTGATGATACAGAAGCATTACTATCGGATGAACAATTTTCAGAAGAGCTTTTGCTTACTAAGTTTAAAAATGAATATGAAAACGACAAGCGCGCGAAGGGTTATCCTCGGGATGGTCATGGTTCCATTGAGGACTGGTATAACGGAAAAAAGACTATAGAAGAGGTTCGTTTAGCACAAGCTAACCGCGAGGACCCTGGTAATGCGCCAGTAATGCGATCGGTACCGCTTGTATTCATTCGGAGAGATGATCTTTTAAATTATTCTCGAATCAACGCAAACTCAACACATCCACATAAAGTAGCGGTGAAAGCGACTTATCTCACTGCGCTTGCGGGGTGGCACTTCTTAAGAAACGGGGGAGCGGCTAATGAATTAATTCCATTTTTGTTTTCAAGTTTTGATGATGATGTTGAGATGCAGAAACTATTAATGGCTATTGATGTGTTGCCAGCGCCAAATAATCTTTCTGAAGATGATTATTTTTTACTACACGGAGAACAGCCACTGCCCTATATACCGTGGGACCACAATATTTTTGGATTACCATGTGCATGCATGAAAACTGGGTGTAATGCGGTATATATTCTTAAGCACTCCACATCTGCATTTGATGCACTTAAAAAGAGTATACGAATGGGTGGAGACATCGATTCTTTGGCTGCGGTTTGTACCGGGATTGCGGGGGGGTATTATGGACTCGATTCTTTACCCTCATTTTTACTTGAAAAGACTGAAGGTCTCTCGCGGATGCAATATCTTGGCGAAAAGTTGTTTCCAAAGTTTTTTAGCTCTTAATTATTTAACCCCCCTTAACCGGGGGTTTAATTTTTCCATCAAATTCTTTCCAACGGCGTCCCACTGGCAGAGTAAATATACAGTAATGGGCTGAAAGGCTCATTTTTGTTGAGTCAAATTGGTTCGAATCCATTTATTGTTTTTTAAGGTTATTATTTTGCTATACTATAATCGTCAATAATGAAATCTATGAAAAAGACCGTCAAGGTAAACGATAAATTCCAGAAGGGCTACAAATACCAACTTACCGAACCGGTGGGACGAAATTTTCATCCGGATTTCAAACCAGAGCTTACGCCAAAACAGATGCTCGCGCTCGGCGTTTTTGGCGGAGTCTATATACGTGATTGCGTTAAAGAATTTCCGCAGGATTGGTTTGCTAAGGCAAAATTTCAAAATAAAGGTTCGTACGTGCATGACCCCGCGCTAAATTTTTTCAAAGTGAACGCTAGTCAGCCCCTGTCCGTTTGGAGAAAAAAGGGTTGGATTTACAAGGATGATCCAAGAGGTTGGTTTCAGTGGTATTGCCGTTACTACATGGGCAGACGACTTCCTGTTGAAGACGAACGGCAGATTAAGCGGTGGAGAGCTATTGCACGGCACATTGCTCAACTCAAAAAACACTGTGAAGTTGGCGATAAATCATGTCGTCCGGTTCAACGCCAAGCGATTTTGCATTGGGCGTATGACAGCCGAAAAATGTAATCAGAATTTGCTTAATTTTTCAAAAGTTAAGCAAAACTTGAGACATCCTTATACTATGGGGATTTTTATTCCATTAAATTCTTTTCAACAGTGTTCCACTGGCAGAGCGTATTTAATATACTTAACCTATGTATAAAAAACTGATAGTTACTTCTTTTGTTTTCAACATATTTCTTGGTGCTTTTATGTTTGTGTTTGGTGGGGCTGACGACAGTCCCGGAGCACAATTGCTTGGACTAATAGTGGTTGTTGTTGGTATTGTTGGTTTGGTAGCTTTAATGAGAAATAAGTACACATCAAATTCTTCTTCTAAAAGTGTCTAGTACCAATTTCAAAAAGTTGGAATGTGAATCTTTGGATTATTGATAAAAAAAGTTCTAGTGTCGTCTACCACGGGGAATAAAATGAAAAATGGGCATTTGTGCCTATTTTTTGTTTTCTAGAACTTCGATAATTATTAAACTTTCTTTTATCTATTTTTTCTGTTATTCTGTTGGTGTAGATAATTAGTCAAAAAACATGGCAAAAAGAAACACAGGAGTAGGAAAACCAAGAAAGACACACTCCCACAAAACAAAAAAGCGATTGGAGGCAAAGCGAGTTATGTTGGAAGCAAAAAAGAAGAAAAAGTAAATTTTAACAATATAAAAAACGACGTTCTTTAGAGCGTCGTTTTTTATTTGAACTGTTTTATTTTTTCTTCAACACAAGTATTAGTGCAATAGCTGCAATAATAAATGAAAGACCATCAAGCGAAATGAAATCTGAAGAAGCGCCAAGAACTAAAAATAACACCCCAAGCGCATATGCACCCACGAAGATGGGTTGAACTGTTTTATTTCCCTTAAACAAGAACCATGTTTGATATGCCCAACCGAGAACAATAAGGAGTAAACCAAAATTTGTCATAAGGTTATTTTTTGTAAATTGAATAGATTGCGACCGTGGCTGAAATGGTAGCTACTAAGAAACTAAGTGCCATAATCGAATTAGAAACTTCCCACCCCTGCATTCTTGCTAAGTCATAGAAGACATAAATGAGAAAGGTGAGTGCCAAACCCCAACCATAGGCGAGCTTTTTCTTAAGCGCGATCATAAGCGCAAATACGACTATGACTGCCTCTAGAACAATCGAAATTAGATTAATGCTTTCCATAAATTAATTATATCACCAGTGTTATACACTCCTTTTATATAACAATAGTTGACTAGTTTGACGGTGCGTGGGAGTATGTGGGTAGAGAAATTAATAATTTTAAGAGGTTGAAATGAAACGAGTTTTTGTTTTGTTGTTTTTACTCTTTTTTTCTTGTAATAAATTCGAAAATGGATCAATGCAAGAAATAGAGAAAATTCCTCTTAATGGAGGAGACTATAAAAAGGGGGAACTTGCAGTTTTGCTTATCGATATGCAGACGGATTTCATAGCAAATCTAGATTTGAGGGAAATAAATAGAATTGTTCGTAATCAAATAGAAATCATAAGACGTTGCAGAAGAGACAGCATCCCATTGTTTATTATTGAATATAACAACCATGGAGAAACGATAGGAGAATTAAAAAAAGAACTTTTTGGAATAGACATAAGGTATATTAAAAAAAACAATGACGATGCATTTATTGATACCCAGTTGCACAATCTTCTTTCCGAGAAGAAAATAAAAACCCTTTTTCTTATGGGGGTAAATGCGGGCGCGTGCGTGCTTTACACTGCCGAGGGAGCGCTCGACAAGGGATATCAGGTGATGACAAGTTTTGCGGTCATGTCGGATATAGATGATAACTATTTCTTTAGCTCTATATTCTGGTTCGAAGAAAACACCGCATTTTTTGAGGTATTACCATTTTAAGCCACATTTTTGTGGCTTTTTGTTTTTAAGCGTAATTTTACTACAAAAAATTATGATGCTCCTTGTCATTTTCGAGAAAATAAGGCAAAATAATGCCTCATGTCACGAAATGAAGTTATACTCAGATTTGATAAGGTTTCCTTTGAATATGGTCATCATTCTCCCATTTTAAATGAGGTAGATTTTTCACTGCGTAACGGTTGGAAAATAACGCTTATGGGTCAAAACGGTGCTGGAAAGAGCACCATTTTTCAGCTTATTACAGGAGCACTTCATCCAGAATCAGGATTTGTTCACACTAAAAATGGACTCACTATTGCGACTTCTCGCCAAGTGATTCCACGCGATCAGATGCATTTAACCGTTCGAGAATTTTTTGAGAAATGTTTTACTAAAAAAGTTTATAACATTGATCCATTGATCGATGAAGTTCTTGAAATTGTAAATCTTCATGCACCTCATGAGAGAACAGTAAAATCATTTTCTGGGGGGCAGCAGGCGCGCCTACTTCTTGCTTCGGCACTTATACAAAATCCAGATTTACTTCTCCTTGATGAGCCGACAAACAATCTCGATAAGGCAGGTATTGCACATTTAACGAAGTTTCTTATTGATTATAAAAAAACGTGTATTGTTATTTCTCACGATGCCGAATTCTTGAATGCGTTTACTCAAGGCGTTTTGTATCTTGATGTCTACACACACAAGATTGAGCAGTATGTTGGAAATTACTTAGACGTGGTAGGGGAAATTTCTCTTCGAATTGAACGAGAAAATAGAAAGAACGCACATCTTGCAAAAGAAATACAAGAGAATAAGGATAAGGCGAATTTTTTTGCGCACAAGGGAGGTCAAATGAGGTTGGTTGCAAAAAAAATGAGAGAGAAGGCGGAAGAGATGGAGGAGGCAAAAGTAGATATTCGAAAGGAAGACAAAACAATTCGACCGTTTTTTATTCCTTCACAGCCAGATATTATTGGGGAAATTTTACACATTTCTTCAGTTTCTGTTTTTACTGATCACAAGCCAAAGGTAAAAAAGGTTGATATTTCATTAAAGAAAAATCAACACCTTTTATTGGTGGGTCCAAATGGTATTGGAAAGAGCACACTTCTCGAGGCCCTCACCCACAAAGATTATAAAGGAGCAACAATTGCACCCGATGTTCGTGTTGGATACTACAGGCAAGATTTTTCAACGCTCAATTTCGAGGACACGGTATATAATGCACTTTCTTCTGTGGTTGATGTTATGACCGAAGAACAGTTTCGATCAACTGCGGCGGGATTTTTAATAAACGAAACAATGATGCGTGCAAAAATTGGTACGCTGTCCGAGGGACAAAAGGGATTGGTTGCACTTGCTCAAATTGTTCTCTTAAGACCAGGCCTTCTTATTCTTGATGAACCAACGAACCATATAAATTTTCGACATATACCAATTATCGCTTCAGCGCTTAATAAGTATGAGGGTGCAATGATTTTGGTAAGTCACGTTCCTGATTTTATAAATCAGATTCGTATTGACGAGGTGTTTGATCTGGAGAAGGGGAAATAATTTTTTGTTTAAAGTTTTTATTGAGCCATTGACATTTTAATATAAATAAAGCATTATTAAGAAATAGAGAGACATAGTCGCGTTTCTAAGGGTAGAGAATTAATAAAGTTTAAAAATGACTGGAATAATTAAGACACTCGTTTCGGAAAAAGGATTTGGTTTTATTGCTCGCGAAGGTGAAGCAAAAGATCTTTTCTTTCATTCAAACGATTTAAAAGGAATAACCTACAACGAATTAAGAACTGGCGATAAAGTCAATTTCGATATTGTTGATGGAGAAAAGGGTCCTAGCGCTAAGAACGTTGAGCGCATCTAAAAAATAAAAACAGCCACTTTAGTGGCTGTTTTTTTAATAGAAAAATAAAAAAGTCCGGCACATCGTGCCGGATCATTAAGGAAGAGATCATTTGCATCTCGTTCTCTTTCCTGCCATTGATTCCTGTGGCTCAGGTGTTACTTTGCGCATAATCATCACCTCCTTATGCATTATTTTTATTTTCAACCTCTTCAATAATTTTTTCTTGAAGAAGTCGCATAGTTACTTGTTTGTAAAAATTACAGAGGTATTCTTCTCTGCCATTTCCAGTTTTTCTTGAAACTTCTCTGGTAATCTGACACTGTCCCGCGCACACTCCTTCAAGAATACACTCAGTGCACATGGGATCATTTCCTGTAAGTCTTTGGCTTACCAATAAGGCATATGCTCCAATTTTATCGAAAACATTTTCTTTTTCCCTTAGGCTTCCCAATTGTGTAGTTGTGTGTCCACATATGAAAAAGTTTCCATCAGGACTTACTGAGATGTTGTTTCCTTTTACTGCTCGACAGAATGTTGGCATTCCATCTTCACTTCCATTTACAAGGTGTTGATATGAAGTTGTCCAACTTCCGAAATTTTCTATACCTCGAGAAAGGCAAGATTTTCTTAGAGAAATTAATTTTTCAACACATTCATCGATCGATCGAGCGGCATTTTTCATGTTTATAAGATCTATATCGGTTGCAATTCCTTTGAAATTTTTTTGTTTTGCCCACTCGATGAATGAATCATCGATGTAATCAAAATTAAGATCATTTATCGTTATACTAAACCCATCAAGGGGGTATCCAATAGATTCGAAGAGTTCAAGTTTTTCAATTATTTTATTGAATGTTCCTCTTCCATCGGGATAGATCCGAATAGCGTCGTTGCCATTTATGGGTCCATCAAGTGACGTGGAAACTTCAACATTATAATCTTTTAAGAACTGAGCAATTTCTTTGTCTACGAGAGTAATATTTGTATTAATTGCTATTCGTATTTTTTCTGATAGTCCATTGAGATATAGTATCGAACGTGCAATTATCTCCCAATTGAGAAGTGGTTCAGCGGAGCCAAAATGAACCCAGAGTTTTTCTTCTTTAAGTCCATTCTTTTTTGCATTTTTGTAGAAAAAATCGATGGACTGTTTTGCTGTTTCCCAATCCATAAACTTCTTTTTCCCGTGTGATTCTGAAAGGGAGACAGAACATTTATGAAGACAATGAGCACATCCTAGGTTGCATGCTTCCGATACCGTTAAATCAAGAAGATAAAAATGCTCTCCCGAAGGAAGTCTGTTCATCCATTCGATATTTCTCTTTTTAGTGAAATCGCGTTCATCCGTTGCATCTTCTATAAGATATGCCGCGTTTTTTAAATCGTTTATTATTTCTTGATTGTCTTTAGGACCTTGAGCGCGTGATGTTGTGAATGAGTCCAGTGTTTCAAAATACTCTTTTTCGAGTAAAAATAAGTTTCCCCGCAGAGAGTGAAAATAGAGACGATGGTTCTTGTAGGGAACAAACTGAAGATAGTTGGATCGTTTCATACATACTCCTATTTTTAAAAATTTCTGCTTTTATGAAAACATTGTGGACAGAGAATGTCAATTTTCTAGTTTTTGGGTATTATATACAGTCAGAGATTTTATAGTCTCCGATTTCTATACGTTCCAAATCGAGTAGAATCGCTTGTGTGCCTAACTTTTTGCCAAGTATATGAGCAAGCGAACGAATGTAGGTGCCACTAGAACAGGAAAACAATACTGTTGCGACCGTGTGCGGTGCATCCGTTTTCATTGCTTTCCATGATTGTATAATTTCATTTTGTCGAAAATCTCCATGGATAAGCGATATCTTTTCGAGTGATTCTTTCTTAATATCATCCCCGCGCTTGTGTGTTAGTAATTCTAGTTTTATATCAAAAACAGAGACCGTCCGTTCGGGAATAGTTACCTCATGAATTCGTTTTTCTTTTGCCCACCAAAAAAGCGGTTTTCCTAATATTTTATATGAAGAGAAGTGGGGGAGTTTAAAACGAACTGTTCCTATGAGACTTTTTAGTGCCACTCTCAAATCTTTCTCAGCTATCTCAGTTTTCTTGTTGTTTTTTACAATTCCAAGAATGTCGTGAGTGTCGCTTTCTAGTCCGAAAGCGATGACTGCCCGATATTTCTTGTTTAATTTTAGAAATATATCTTTTTCTTTTAAAGCTCTTTCCGCAACAATTAAGAGAATACCACGCGCCATAGGATCAAGGCGTCCCGCGTATGACATTGGAAGTTGTGCATATTCTGGATTATTTTTCTTAAATGCATTGAGTGCCTCAAGTGGTGTTTCTCCTATCTTTTTGTATATCGGGACAATATGTTCCATTAATACATCAATTGTATATAGAAAAAAATTTTTCACAACAAAAATCCCCACAACGTATGTGGGGTTATATTTTGATAATTTTTCCATCAAAATCAGTGCAGGCTCTTATTGATGATTTCCAAAATTCAAGCGGAACAGGAATTTTTCCACGACCGACAACGTCAATAACATAATTCGGATATGCTATACCCGATAAACGTTTTCGTAACTCTGTCATCATTTTTCGTTCAGCGCGTAGGGGACACACAAATTGTTCAAGTCCATGAACGTAATCGCACCGATACATATAGTATGGCTGAACATTGTGATGGTACAGCGTGGTAAAAAGTTCTTGAAGAACATCAACAGAATCGTTGATACCTCTCAAAAATATACTCTGTGAGAGTAGTGTCGATCCTGTCTCTTTGAGCATATCAATTGCATTGAAAACTGGCTTCGTGAGCTCGTCCGGGTGATTACAATGGATAAGTATAAAGAATGGTCTGTCTTTTGCCATCTTTTTTATCTTTCCAAGAAGTTCTCCAACAAGTTTTGTTTCGAAGCTTCTTGGGGAATGGATGGGAAAGCGAGTCCCGATTCTTATGACTTTTATAGTATTAATGCCATCAATGAGATTGAGAAACTCAAGTGTATCTTTGGGAACATAAAAAGGATCACCGCCGCTTATAATTACTTCCTCAATTTCTGGATGATCTTTTATGTATTGTGCACACGCCGCGATTTCTTCTGAAGTAAGATCACCTAAAGGGGATCCAATTTCTCTTCTGCGCGTACAAATTTGGCAATGTGCCGCACAGCGAAGCGTTATTTTTATTAATACGCGGTTTTTAAATTTATGAACAAGTCCCTTTAAGGGACTGTATTCTGACTCACTGAGTGGGTCGAGGTTGGGAAACGGTTTTCTTGTTATTTTTTCTCGTGGGATTTTGAATTGTTTTCGAATTGCAATGCTCCCACGTTCAATCAATTCCCGCAGGTGGGGTGTTATCAATTCTTTCATATTTTCCTCTTGTTAACGAACGTATGAGTCAATGGTAGGGGAAAACTTGACAAAATTCAATGTTCATTGACTTTTTGATGATTTGGTGCTATAATTTGCTTATCATTCATTAAAAAATTAATTGGGAGCATGAAATGAAAAAGGCATTAATAGTGCTATTTCTTATTTTCTCTTCTTTTGTTGCTGCACAAACGCAATTACAAGTTTCGGGATATGGTTCAATGTCAATTCCAGTTGAAAAAGGTAAAACGTTTGTCTACGACTGGATGAGGGTAAAGGTAGAATCACCAGTATCTAATAGTAAGGAATTTTCCATTGCTGTAGAACACGATGTGTATTACAACAAAATCCAGGATGCCTATGTTAGATATACTAATAAGGCTTTGTTGGAAAACACAACTATATTTGTTACTGCAGGAAGATTTTTAAGTCCGGCACTATGGTTATTTGATGGTCCAAAAGGACTTGAGTTATCACGGTTTCCAATTGTAACAGGGACACTCATTCCAAAGGTTGAGGGGATAGAGGTAGGAATTAAAACAGTTGATGGATATGGGGCACGAATCGCAACATTTGAAAGAAATAACAATAAAGAAGTTTCTGGAAACATTGAAACACCGTATGCATCATTTTTTCTTATCTCGGATATTGGATATGGAGCAACAACCAGATTTTCAAAAGATGCATGTACATTCATTGTTGGGGCCACTAAGGAAAAAAGGAGAGATGTTGCATTTTCGCAGCTCAAGGTAGAAGTTACAAATTTCTTACATGCATGGCTTGAGTATGATGTCTCAAGCATTTCGTCTCCTTATTATCTTTCTGGTATAACTGTTGTTTATCAAAAAAATAGTTTTCTGAAATTATTCTGGGACGGACAAACAGAAACCGGAATTGCAAAGGTTACATTCGCATTTTAAAAATCGCCCGAAAGGGCGATCTTTTTATACAATTCTATTTATTTTTGAGGCAAGAATGAAATCGTTTTCAGAAAGTCCACACAAGGAGCGTGTGGTGAGTTCCAGTCGAACTTTAGTAAAAGCAATGCGAATATCCGGGTGGTGTCCTTCTGCTTCAGCAAGTTGTGCTATTTTTTGCACAAATGTCATTGCTTCACTGAAATAATTAAATGCATATTCTTTTATAAGTTTTCCTGAATATGAATCAATGGTCCATCCAGGAATCTGTGGGAGTAGCAAATTTGCCTCATCAATAAATATTGGCTTTGCAGAACTTCCTTCGTTTTGAATACACGATTTTTCGTATAGTTCCATATAGATAGTATATAGTATGTTATTTTGTGTATAAAGTCTTTAAAAATCTGATATAACATATGATTGTGATTTCTGGTATTATAAATTTAAGATGAATGAATGGCCTTCAAAAAAACCTATACATAGAAACGAAAATCATGGCGAGCGTCGTGAAAATGCTGTTGAAGACTTATTTTTACTCACGCGCGCAATTGCCAAAGAGGTGAACACACACGTGAAAGAGAAGTATAAAACAGAACACAATTTAGTGAATGATACATGCGCCATTTCTATGGGGTTCTTTGCGCGGGAAAATGGGGGAATTTATACCCCCGAAGAAATTGGAAATGATAAAGCGCTTATTGAAGATTTAGAATCAAAATGGAGCGGAGCAAAAGATCAGAATATTCAGCGCATATACAAAGAGCAGTACAGCATTGAAGGAGAAAAAAATATCGCGAAGAAATATATGAAAATGAAAGAACGCGATAAGAATGGACAGATGGAGATGCTTACCAATGCGGTATTCTATAAAATACTTAAAGAACGATTTATTGTCGTCCGCGCATCGACCTATGATGACTATGTTGGGGGTGTAGATAATTATCTTGTTGATAAAGAAACGGGAGATATTGTGTGCGCGTTTGATGAGGTCCACGATTATGCGGCAAAAGGAGATAGAAAAGAAGAAAAATGGAAACGAGTGGAATCAATTGGAAGAGGAGGAAAGAAAATTAAATACGGAGTAGTTCCTCAAGGCGATAAATTGACCCAAAAAGAAATTCGCAACGTACCTATTTTCTTTCTTTCATTGACCACCGAAGAACTAGAAAGGGGAATAAAGAGTTTTTCTAAAGAACTTGATAGCGCGCCCAACGAATATGAACAAAAAATTTTTAATAAGTATATTCTTTTGCTCCAAGAGGAATATGATCGAGTAAAAGATATAGAAATGCCAAGACCGACTCGGGAAAACCTAGAAAAATTCAAGCGCGCCCTAGAGACCATGAAAGATATAGGTACTGGTAAAAACACGGGATAGTGTGACTCATATTTTTAGTGTATAGTTACAAAAATGTTCAAACGCGCTTTTAGTATTGTTATGTTAATTTCCGTGATTGTGATCGCGGGGTTTGGCATGTACACAAGCGCAAAAAGTGATGATGGACACACGATATCCAATTGTCTATATCACGTTGCTTCGGTAGCTGGTTCAATGAAACTTGGAGAACATATTGAGGGCTGGAGAAGTTCGGTAACAGGAACAATTTCATTTGAGCTTCCATTGCTATTTTCTTTTTTGTTATTCATCCTTCTTGGATTAACTTTTATATCCTTTGATTTTTGGAAAATTAAACTTGTTCAACTAATACTTAATATTCGTGGAAAACCTCCAAAATTACTGAATTATTTCAATCTCATTTTTGCGAGTGGCGTTTTACATCCTAAAATTTTCTAACTTTTCTTTCGCATTATTTATAATGCGTGGTTTTGTTTTATAAAAAACATATCAATTATGAAAAAAATATTACAGAAAATTATCATACCAATAAAAGGTATGCATTGCAGATCGTGTGAATTATTGATTGAAGAACAAATTTCTCACGTTCCGCATGTTGAAAAAAGTGAAATAAATTATCGCAAGGGTATTGCTGAAATCTACTATGCA
>Ga0265297_10004963_pt1 | contig 20963 bp, 24 predicted proteins | sample Munlanlwell13791_FD_192502 | JGI IMG/M metagenome (GOLD analysis project Ga0265297, IMG submission 192502) | Leachate microbial communities from a municipal landfill in Southern Ontario, Canada - Leachate well 137-91 | ecosystem: Engineered > Solid waste > Landfill > Unclassified | place...
TAAAAAATGACATTTTAAAAATCGTCGTGGCCGATCGTTATGGCCAGGATCATGTGGCCACCAGTTTTATCAAGGGTTTTGGATTGAAGCAAGGCGCCATGGCCGCCACGGTGGCTCATGATTCGCATAATATTATCTGTATTGGCACCAATGATCGAGATATGGTGGTGGCCATCAATGAATTGATCAAAATCAAAGGTGGGTTACTGGTAGTTAACCAAGGTAAAGTCCATAATAAAATAAATTTAACCATTGCCGGCCTGATGAGTACCAGGCATGGTCATGTCATCGCCAGAAAATACCGGAAATTAAAAAAGAACGCGGCCAAATTGGGCAGCACCATGACTGATCCGTTTATGACCATGTCGTTTATGGCCCTTTTGGTAATACCGGAATTGAAGCTTTCGGACCGGGGCCTTTTTGATGGGAAAAAATGGGAATTGATAGGATAAAAGTTGATTAGGGAGATCAGGTGATTTTTATTTTTATCACGAGGGTATAATCTTGATTATACCTATTTTTTGGTGTATGTTTATTAATAATTTATTAAGAAAATATTAATAAATTATTAATTATAAATGAATTTATGATAAATATTGAAACATTTGGGCAGACCCCTTCTGCTCCGGATAGAGAGGAATCAAAGTGTGAACGGGTCAAATACGGACAACCGATTGATGAGAAGAAATTATTGGAATGGGACGCGGGTGATTTTTTTGATGAACTATATGATTGTTACAAGGAAGGCAAAACATTAAATAGTCGACTGTTTTATCGTGAGCAACTGGTAAATGATCTTTTTCATTTAAGCAACACAATGTACGCCGCGGATAAATTGGGAATTTTTGATCAGTTCATTGCTCTAATACAAGATCATGATAATGATATAATGGCGGTGGAAAAGAAATTGCAGAAAGAAGTGAAGGGTTTTGAAGCTTGGCAATTACTCAAACCAATATTTGCCGCCGGATGTATCGTTTGCACCGAAAAAGCCATAGATAATAACAATGTCTACTATTACTCGGAATGGGAATATATTGAAAGAGATGTGTATGATAAAAGTTCGCCGCGACATTTTTTAACCAAAGAACTCATTGACAGACTATATTGTCTAATTAAAGCCGGTAATTATAATAGTTTGAGTGATAAAGAAAAAGAGCAACTGAATTCGACAATTGATAAGTATGGACATGATAACATTGCTGACAGGATCAAAAGCAAAAATATTGATAGCAACAAACTGAATTATATCCTTCAGAAGTTAATGAACGGCGTGGATCTTAATGAAAAATAACTGGAAAAAATATCTGCGTTGGTTTTTGTGGGGGCAGATGATCGCTTATACGGCGATTATTTTTGGATTATTAGTTTTTTATGATTTATCAAATTATCACCACACAATATTGATAATATTGTGGGTCTTTGATTCGACGGTAGCGGGTTACGCCCTGCGTAGCGATTGGTTGCGATTGGATTCAAAAGATGGGGATAAACAAAAACAGGATTGGCGGCGCAGATTAATTTTTTGGCAAATGTTGGTGGTAGTCGTGGTGGCCATGGCCTCGCTGTATTTTTTAGATTTGAGTAATGATCAGGAGAAATATGTTATTTTTGCAGTCATACTTGATTTAATGGTAACGATAAATTTGCTGAAAAACATGCCCCACCCATCTATTTTGGAGAGTGATGAGATCGGTCCGGAGGTGAGAGAAAACGTGCGCAGCGCCCAGTTGGCCATGAAAGACGCTGGAGTGATTATGCTCATTTTAAGCTTGTTACCAATTATTCTTTTGGCAATAATTATTACGCTGTTGTATATTTTTGTCCCGGACAAAATGACCTAAAGACGCGATCGGTCGCGTCTTTCCGAACCAATTTTGTATGGGCGACCCTGGCGGTCGCCCATCAGGTATAATGATTGATGTAATGTGTATTGTAGGGGCGGGGTTTCCCCGCCCAAGTTATTGTTTTTGAAAAATTTATGTAATTACATTATAATTACATTATTAGAATTAATTATGGATAAACAATGAAAGCACAAGTAATACAAATTGGTAATTCGATGGGAATCAGATTACCCAAAGCCCTATTGCAGCAAGCAAAAATTGAGAGAGAGGTAAAAATAGCCTTGGAGAAAGACGGGATAAAAATCTCCCCAGTAAAGAAGGTGCCGAGACAAGGGTGGAGGGAACAGGCGGCCAAGATGCATGAATTGGGCGACGATGAATTGATTATTGATGATGGTCTTGATCTGGATTGGGAGGGTTGGGAATGGTAGTAAATCAGTATGATATTTATTTGGTCAAGTTGAGTCCGACAATTGGTCATGAGATTAAAAAGACTAGACCATGTGTAATTTTGTCGCCAGATGATTTGAATCGAGAGATAAAAACTGTAATTGTGGCACCATTGACTTCAAAATCACATCATTTTTCTTGGCGGATACCATTGGTTTTAAATAAACGCAGTGGTTTCGTGGTGCTCGATCAAATTAGAACAGTTGACCTTAAGCGGTTAGTAAAAAAAGTGGGAAAGTTGAATATTAGTACAGTGATGAGGGTAAAGGCGGCGATAAAAGAGATGTTGATAGACTAAATATGGACCAAGCCGACCAGAAAATTTTAGAGCAGCTAAATCAAACCGCGCCGCACGAGCGGGAGTGTCGGATGTGCCATGGGAAGTGGCGGATTGAGGCGGATGATATAGATTATTTGAAAATGCTGATGGTGCCCCTACCCCAGCTTTGTCCATCCTGTAGCAGGCAACTTAAAACCGCTTTTCGGAATGAGCGAAGTCTTTACAAGAGAAAATGTGACGCCACTGGTAAAGATATTATTGCCATCATTTCACCGGATAAAGATTACAGGGTTTACGACAAAGATTACTGGTTTTCAGATGCCTGGGATCCACTGGATTATGGGAGGGACTATGATTTTAGTCGTGGTTTTTTTAAACAAATCAATGAATTGATCCATGTGGTGCCATATATCAGTTTACTCAATATTAATCCGGATAATTCTGATTATCTTAACCATGGGAAAGACAATAAGGATTGTTACTTGCTGTCACAAGCGGTGGGTAATGTAAATTGCCTGTACGGTAAGTTCCATCTACGTAATCGCGATTGTGTCGATAATACGAATATTATTGAGTGTCAGGATTGTTACTGGAACATTCAGGGGATGAATAATAATAATTGTCAGTATTTGTATTATGCGGAAAATTGTTATAACTGTCATTTTTCAGCTAATTTGACCGGTTGTCAGGATTGTTATTTGTGTACCAATTTACGCAATAAGCAGTATTATTTTTTGAATAAAAAATACAGTCAGACCGAGTACAAGAAATTGGTTGAGAATATGGACAGGCTGACGGCCCAAAAAGAATTTGATCAAATCCGCCAGGAGATGATTGTCAAATACGCGCGTATCACCAATAGTGAAAATTGCACCGGTGATCAGATAAGTAACAGTAAGAATTGTCGGGATTGTTTTGGGGTGGACAAAGGCGATAATTGCAAATATGTTTATGATTCCCCAGGTCAGGTGGATAGTTATGATTGTTTCTCGGCTGGTTTGGATGCCGAGTTACAATATAATTGCTGTACCAGCGGTGAGGGCTACCACAAAATATCTTCATTTGGTGATGTGGGTTCAAGTGAAACTTTTCACTGCTTTGTTTGTTTTAATTGCCGGGATTGCTTCGGTTGCGTTGGCTTGCGCGGCAAACGATTTTGTGTGTTCAATAAACAATATGGCGAAAAAGAATATTATAAATTGGTGGAAAAAATAAAACTGGCAATGTTGGACAGGAATGAATACGGTGAATTTTTCCCACCCCAGCTTAGTCCCTATGGATACAATGAAACGATCGCGCCGGACTATTTTGACTTAAGCAAAGAAGAAGCCCAATCACGCGGTTATAAGTGGAGCGATTATGACCCGCAGAGCGGTTACGATGGCCCATGGCATGAACCGGCGACCATCGAAGTCTATCATGATGAAGCCCGGGCGCGGGAATTGTTGGCCGGGATTATAAAGTGCAAGGTGACCGGAAAGCCGTTTCGAATTGTAGCGCCGGAATTGGCTTTTTATATCAAACATCATATTCCTATTCCGTTGGTTTGTCCGGAAGAGCGTTACCGGCAGCGAAATAAACATAAGAATCCATACCAGTTATGGCACAGGCAGTGCATGTGTGAGGGCCAAGGAGTAATGAGCAAGGATCAAGGATCAAGTAATATATGTTCTCATGAGGGAAGATGCAGCAATAAATTTGAGACGACATATGCACCTAATAGGAAAGAGAAGGTATATTGTGAGGAGTGTTATCAAAAATGGGTGGTTTAATTGACTTCCACCACTGATCCGCCTTTTATTTCTTTGAGTGAGTATTGGATCCAGACCAAATCACCATTGCTATCAAAGCGGTAGTCACCAATGACACCGCTATAATTTTTTAGTTTGTAGAAATAGTTTTTGATATTTTCACCTTGGAGGCCAATTTCTTCAATGGCCTGGGCGAGGAGGGACACATCGTCATAGGCAGCGCCGAGATAGAATTCAAAAGTCGGGGTACCATAGAGTTGTTGGTATCGCTTCAGAAAATCCTGGGCGGTGGGGTTGCTTTTATCCAAAGGCGGATTGTCGATCACCACCACGCCGTCGGCGGTGGGGCCGGCGATAGACAGAGCGGTGGCGCCGGCGACAACGTTGGTGCCAAATAAAGGTAAATTTAATTTGGATGTACTGGCTAATTTAATAATATTGCCGCCGGCAGTTTCGGATTGGGGGTTAATGAAAACCGCTTCGGCGCTGGATTTTTTGATTTCATTGATAATATCGGAAAAATCAGTGGTGTAGGAGTAGAAAGTTTCATCGACGACAATCGCTCCACCGTTGTTTTCATATTCATCAACAAAAACATCATGGAGATGTTGAGCGTATTCAGTATTTTCAGAAATAACGGCAATGGTTTGATAATTTTTACTGATATGACTGGCCATGGCTTTCTCCAAGTCGGCGTCGGAAGTGGTGTTACGAAAAACGTAATCACCGGCCAAGGTAACCACCGGACTGGATGAGGAAGGAGTGATCAGCACTACACCGGCCGGTTCAGTAATTTCGGCCGCCGCCAGAGTCTCACCACTGCAGACACCACCAATAATCGCGTTGACTTTGTCTTCATAAACTAGTTTACGGGCCGCTTCACGGGCACTATCTTCTTCACATTTCCCATCCTCATAGAACATTTTAATATCTTTTTTGCGGATGCCACCGGCGTCATTAATGTCATTGACGGCCATCTCAACAGAATTTTTGATGGGCAGGCCGTAACTTTCCATGTCGCCACTTAGTGGCCCAATGAAGCCAATTTTTATCTCATCAACATAGTCCAGTTCATTGATGGTGGAGATGGTGCAGCCGGAGAATAAGACAACAAATAATATTAACGGGATGATTTTTTTCATGGTCGCGGTTTTTATATTAAATATGGTTTTATCATAAATATATTTCGGTGGGAAATAAAGATAAGAATAAATTAGGAATTATTATTCCTAATTTATTCTTAATATCTCCTTAATTTTTTAATAATATGCGACATGTTATAATGCGGCCAGATAATAAAAAATCAAAGGATGGACATTGGTACAATAATTCTTACTATACTGGGATTGTGTCTGTTTGAGATCGTTTCCAGTATTGACAACGCCGTGGTCAACGCCGATGTTTTGGCCACCATGCAACCCAAATGGCGGAACTGGTTTTTGGTGTGGGGCATTATTTTCGGTGTTTTCGCCGTGCGCGGTTTGTTGCCCTGGCTGATTGTCTGGTTATCCAATACGGCACTGGGGCCGATTCAAGCTTTGACTATCACTTTTTCCAACGATCGGTTAGCGGTGGAATCGTTTGAACAAACTGCTCCCTACTTGCTTTTAGCTGGTGGGATTTTTTTGATGTTTTTATTTTTCTATTGGCTATTTTTAGAAAAAAAGCATTGTACGTTATTTTTTGAATCCTATTGCGTCCAGCAGGGAATTTGGTTTTTCAGCATCACTTCGATAATTTTGACTATTTTGATTTGGCAGACTTTGAAAATTGACCCCAATCTGTCCTTGGCGGCGGCGATCGGTTCGAGTGCTTTTTTTATTATTTATGGTTTCAGAGAACAGGCGGAAAAGGCAGAGAAGTACATTGCCGGGCAGAAAGGGATAAGTGATATTAGCAAATTACTATATTTAGAGGTGCTAGATGCTACTTTTTCTCTCGATGGAGTAATCGGCGCTTTTGCTTTTACATTGTCAATCCCGATTATCTTGATTGGTAACGGCATTGGAGCAATTGTAGTTCGAGAACTAACTATAAAGGGCGTGAACCACATCAAAGATTATATCTATTTAAAGAACGGTGCCATGTACTCCATTTTTTGTTTGGGTATTATCATGATCATGGAAGGATTGGGAACGGAGGTGCCAGTTTATGTATCGCCAATTATCACGTTTATCATTGTTGGTTATTTTCTGATGAAATCAAGACAGGTAAAAAAATTAAATAATTAATGAGTTGTGTTAGTTAGTCATTCCCCTGTCATCCCCGACCGGAAGCGGAGCGCTCCGGTTATCGGGGATCTCATCAATAAGACGTTTAACAAAACTTAATGATGAGATCCCCGCTCAAGGCGGGGATGACATGAGAGAGATGGTTAATTAACACTACTCATTAATCATTAATAATTTTTATGGCTCCAATTGAATGGTATGACAATTTAATTAAACCGGATTGGGCACCGCCGGCTTCTTTGTTTGGCCTGGTTTGGACGATTTTGTATATTATTATTTTGGTTAGTTTTACTTACGCTGTTTGGCTCTATTTTTCCGGTAAGATCAAACGAAAATTACTTCTGCCTTTTTTCTTGAATTTGATATTTAATCTGATATTTCCTTCTCTTCAATTCGGTCTGCATAATTTATGGTTGGGGATGTTTGATATTATTTTTATAATAATCACCTTGGTCTGGATAATGCACAACATTTATCCACGCAGCAAATTTATTTATTATGCTCAGTTTCCATACTTGTTGTGGGTGATATTTGCCGGATGTTTGCAATTGGCAGTTATAATATTAAATTAATTGTTTAAGCTAAAAATAATGGCGAGATTGATAATTGGTTTATTGTTTATATGTTTTGTCAGTCTGGAAATAGCTTGCGAAACAGCGGCCGAGGCGCAAAATAATTTTTGTGGCGATCAAATTTGCTCATCCTTGGAGACGGCACGGAATTTATGTCCCATGGATTGTAATCTCTAAAATAAAATTGAAATACTATTATTAAATCCCCTTTTTAATTAAGTGAAGGTGTATTTTTATTTAATCGCCGGTTAATTCGAAAAAGGCTATAATAAATTACGAATTACGATTAAAGAGATAATAGTTTTCTATGTCTTCTCTCAACCAAAAATTAAAAAAATATTTCAAATTCGACGATTTCCGGCCGGGGCAGAGAGAGGTAGCGGAAGCGATTTTAGCCGGGCGTGATGTAGTGGCGCTAATGCCGACGGGGGGCGGGAAATCACTTTGTTATCAGTTGCCGGCGATGCTGACCGAAGGGGTAACGATGGTTATTTCGCCTTTGATCGCTCTGATGCAAGATCAGGTGGATAGTTTGATGGCTCGTGGCCTGATGGCTACCTATATCAATAGCTCATTAAATTGGCTGGAAATTGAACAAAGATTGAAGGCGGTTCAGCAAGGTGAGATAAAAATATTGTATGTGGCTCCGGAAAGATTGGCGAATCGTAAATTTTTAGATTTGATAGCCACGATCGCAATTTATCTGGTGGCGGTGGATGAAGCGCACTGTATTTCGCAGTGGGGTCACGATTTTCGGCCGGAATATCGACAAATTAAGCATTTTATTGACAATTTGCCCCAGCGGCCGGTAGTGGCCGCCTTTACCGCGACAGCGACGCCGGAAGTGAAGCAGGATATCATTGAAAGACTCAATATCCCAGAGGCGCAAGTATTTATCCGGGGGTTTGACCGGCCCAACTTGCGCTTTTTTAATCGCAGTGGTTTGAAAAAGAAGGAACGTTACGGAGAAGCATTGCGTTTGATCAAGAGTCTGGATGGTTCGGGTATTGTCTATGCTATCACCAGAAAGGAAGTGGATGATTTGGCTAAATATCTAAACGAACATGGTCTTACAGCCTGTGCATATCACGCGGGTATGAGCGGTCAGCAACGCCAGCGGATTCAGCGTGATTTTATGGAAAATAAATTCAAAGTGATTGTGGCCACCATTGCTTTTGGCATGGGGGTAGATAAAGCGGATATTCGGTTTGTAATTCATATTGGCATGCCCGCGACTTTGGAGGGTTACTATCAGGAAGCCGGGCGGGCGGGGCGGGATGGCGAAATGGCTTATTGTATTCTGCTGCACGGGCGAGCCGATATGGGCAAACATTATTTTATGCTGAAGAAAAATCAAAAAGAGATGTTACGAGCGGGTCGGAGTTGGGAGGAAGTAAAAGTGATCAGTAATATTAAATACAATTTACTGACCAAAATGAATGAATATGCGACCAGCCAGGATTGCCGGCGGCGCTATATTTTGAACTATTTTGCCGATGAAGACATTAAAAATCTGAGTGATAATTGCGGCGGGTGTGATATTTGTCTCAATTATCAATGGCGGAAAATTGATAATGTAGGGGCGGGTTTGAAACCCGCCCGCCTGGCATCCGCCCAGGGAGGGCGACCGCAAGGGATCGCCCCGACGGATGATGATAATGATTTTTCAACTACCATCAGACAAACCATCAATTTATACCAACAGGGATTGCCACCGGAAAAAATCGCCAAGGCACGAGGTCTGGGGTTGAATACCATTTGGAATCATCTGATCAAATGGCACCAAACAAGTGGTGAGTTAAAAATCAATGAATTGGTTTCAATTGATGAACAGAACCAGATATTTACGGCCATTATCAAGTCCAATGGAGTGCGTCGTCTTAAACAATTAAAAGAAATGCTACCGGAAGGAATCAGTTATGAAAAGATAAAATTGGTGCTGGCAAAAATACCGAGACGGGATGTTTAAATTACAAATACTTGTTTACATTTACCCCATAATTTATTACTATCCATCTGTAAGGTAAGTTTTTATTCAAAGAGAGTAAAAAGGGTTCGATCTTATCGTTTAATAGTTAAGTTAGGTGAAAATTGCACATGAGTACAAAGTTATTTGTCGGCAATCTTCCTTTTAAAATGACCGATGATGAGCTAAATCAGCTTTTTGCTGAATTTGGTTCTGTCACGTCAGCCAATGTTTTGACTGATCGAGAGACCGGCCGCTCACGCGGATTTGGTTTCGTTGAATTCGAAACAGAGGAACAAGCTAAAGCTGCTATTGCCGCTTTGGATCAGAAGGAAATAGAAGGACGCAACATCAAAGTTGATATTGCTCGTCCACCGAAAGAGTATTAATCTCTTTGGATAAGCCAAATTTTCAAATTAAAAACGACCGGCAGTTTACTGTCGGTCGTTTTTTTGTGGTGTATAATGTAATTAGTTTGTATGTCATCCCCGCCTTGAGCGGGGATCTCATATGTAACGCGTATATTATAGTCTTGATGATGAGATCCCCGCTCAAGGCGGGGATGACAATTAAGAAATATTTGTATAATTCACACAACTCGTAAATTCGTAATTTGTAATTTTTTGTAATCATGAAAACAAAATATTATATCGGCAATATCATAATTATCGGCATTATCGTAATTCCATTAATACTGTGGCTCTGGTCGGCGCCGTGGGTAAATCGTTTTTATTCGCCCGAAGCAACCCTGACTAGCCTGGGCCAGATGTGTGGTTTGGTGGGGATGAGTTTAATGGCGCTAGTGTTAATTTTGTCCAGCCGACTGAGAATATTGGAAAGGTTTTTTCCGGGTATGAACCGGGTGTACTCAGAGCACCATTGGTGGGGCGGCTTAGCCTTTATTTTGCTTTTGGCCCACCCGTTGTTATTGGCCGGAAAGTATTGGTTATTTTCAGTCCAACAAGCGGCCTGGTTTTTATTGCCGGGAGTAGATAGATGGCCAATTAATTTTGGTATTATTGCTTTGACCTTGATGATTATTTTTCTATTTTTGACTTTTTTTGGCTCTTTGGCCTATCAAACTTGGCGCTGGACGCATAAATTTATGGGCCTGGTGTTGATTATGGCCCTGATTCATCTTTTGACGGTATCATCGGATACGGCTAATTATTTGCCACTACGAATGTATTTTATTATTTTATCAGCAGTGGCTTTATTACTTTATTTTTACCGTTCCTGGTTGGACCGATGGTTAGTGCCTAAATATGCGTATACTGTAAAGCAGGTGAAAAAATATGGGCCGGATATTGTGGAAATTTTAATGCGACCGGATGGGGAAAAAATGAAATATCAGGCCGGCCAATTTGCTTTTTTAGAATTTGAGTCCAGCACGGTGACCAGCGAAGTGCATCCCTTCTCGATCAGTTCAGCGCCAACCGAAAATACCTTGCGCATTGCGGTTAAAAATTTGGGTGATTATACCAGCCAAATGAGTCAAATTAAGAACGGAGATAAAGTGCGAGTGGAGGGACCGTTTGGATGTTTTAATAGACAACAAGCCAAACATCAATCGCAAGTCTGGATAGCGGGGGGGATTGGTATCACCCCTTTTTTGGGAATGGCCCGCAGTTTGCCGACAGATCACCCGAGTGATATTAACTTAATTTACGCAGTCAAAAAGGAGGGAGAGGCAGTTTTTTACCCAAAATTGGAAAGAATAGCGACGGCGGTTAATAATTTTCATGTCACGACCTATTATTCTGATCAATCCGGCCATTTGACGGTCGAGGCCATTAAAAAGATGGGGATCGATCCGACTAAAAAAAGTATATTTATTTGCGGACCGGGTTTGATGATGGCTAGTTTGAAAAAGCAATTGCGACAAGCGGGGGTGCCAGCTGATTGCATTCACACGGAAGAGTTTGAGTTATATAATGATTAATGAACGGGTAAATAAATTTGCTATTAAGATTAAAGATGAAAAAATACGTTGGCATCGCTTTGGGATTATTTGTTTTAATTGTAATTGTTATTTTGGCAATCGGTGTTTATGGTCAAAAATCAAATAATACCAGCCAAGATCAAGTAACCAATAATACAACGGTGACTGATGATCAGACTGCAACTTATGTGCCTAGCGAAGTGGCCGGTCATAATTTGGCTAATGACTGTTGGGTAATTATCAAAGATAAGGTTTATGATGTCACGGATTTTATTGCTGTTCATCCGGGGGGACCAGAAGCCATAATCCCGAATTGCGGGACTGAAGCCACGACGGTTTTTACCACCCGAAACAAGCCTGAACCATCTGATCATCCGCCGCAAGCCTATGACAATCTGGTAAATTTATATATCGGCGATCTGGTTAAATAGTTTATTGTAGAGATAAGAAATAAGACACTAATTTTTTGGTGTCTTTTTGATGTTTAGTAAATTACTGGTGACAAAAAAATAACGGGGGTACAATAAAGGAAGGAAAGTGTATGAAAAAATTGATTATTGTTATTTATCTGGCGGGATCAATCGGGATGGCGGGATGCTATGGTTGGTTGGCCACCAAACCAGATGGCAGTTTGGATCAGACAACAATTGGCCAGATTGGTTATGATAATTATTGGCAGTATTGGAATGGTGATAGTGTTTCGGCGCTACATGAGGTTGAACTGGAAGCCTGGGATTATAATCGTGATAATTATTTGCGGTTTTGCGGAGGACTATGGCCCCGCGGCTACGTATTGGTAAGTGAAAATGATATGACTCTGTCAACGAGAGTTGATTTAAATAATTATCTTAATAATATTGAGACACCAGAAGCGGCAATGGCTTATGTTTACGCAACTAATTGTTATTTATCTAATAATTTTGCTAGTTATCATCAATTTGTCAATCCACAGCCCGATGGATATTTGGTGGGTGTAATCGCCTATAATTTTATTGGCTGTGGGAATCATGCTCACCGACAATTAGAATATTTAGTAACCAAAGACGTTCAGATCACCTTACAAAAAGACACCAAGCTGGATTGGGGGGAAAATTATTGTGGCGATTAATATTTATTAATAAATATCCTATGAAAAAATCAATTATGGCCTCGGTATTGGTCTTGATATCAATGTCCGGATGTGATGCGGCCCCAAAAGTAATGGACGAAATCAAGACGGCGATGGATGAGAGTCAAGGCGGTTATGTATCAGAAATGACTACCGATGCAGATGGCTTCGTGCGTTTTCCGGGTGAACCGACGAGGGAATCAAAAGATTATTATATTATCGAAGACATTTGTGGACAGTTTACGGCCGAATTTATGAAAGGAGTAACCGGTAAAGAGATAGATAAAGCGATTGACCCCTATGAAGAGATAGGCGGAACATATGTTTGTCACTATTATTTTGCCGGTAATGAGAGTGAGGTAGCTTCATTGTATCTGGTGCTAGATTATCTGAATGTGGAAAATCAGAAAAAGGGGCTGGAGTTTTTGGATCGCAGGATAGAAACAGCAGCGGATATTCCGATGGAACATTTTATTGCTGTGCAAGAGGATGGAAATATTAATGGCATCTATTTTGTCTTGGGTCCGGATAAATTTATTCGCCTGGACCGCAGTTCGGGCCAAGTGGTGAGTAATGAAGAGATGCGGGCCTATGCGACGAAGATCGGGCAGAAGATTAAGAATTATAAATAAAATACTTCTGACAAATTATTAATTACTTGGACTTTAAACGTGTAATTAATATTGCTGGCAACTAGCTATAGATAATAATTATTTAAAAAAATATGAAAAAAACCAGGAAAGTGATTTTGGCTTCATTGGTATTGATAATGTTGGTTGTATGTGGTTGTGATAATGGACAATTAACAAGTACCAGCAATGAAGAAGACATTGCTAGCTCAATCTCAACCACTCCGCCGCCGCCGTTTTTTGATGCAGCCAATGTTGGTTATGAAAGTAATGGTGATCTGATTTCTGGTTGGCACTGGGTGCGTAACAGTGGGCTGGATGATTATGCCGAGTGGACGGTTACCAATGTACCAACCGGTTTGACAGAAATTACCGTAGCTATGGAAGTGCTGGCCACAGATATGGTCAATGGTGGTCCGGGTAACGAGGCCGATTTTTTGCTTTCATATTGTGATAACACCACAACTACTCAGCGAGGCGAATATACTGGAGACGAAGCGAAAACACCGCCACCGGCTGGACAATGTAGCCAGGTTGTTCATTTGGCCAATACTTCGCCGGCGTCTGATCCGGTTGGTTATACTTGCTTAGGTTCAGTGACAATACCAGGCACGGCGGTTGGTGATGACGGAGTGCTGGTATTGAGAGCCACCCGCCTGAGCGAGACTGATAATCATGTGGCTTTCAGAAAAGAGAGTATTGCCAATCTGACAAGTGGGCAAACGGGCGGAAACGGAGATAGCAACGAATTAAATGATGAGCAAACCGGCAATGAACAATTTGTTAATCCGGATGATGACAATGATTTGGTGCCAAATAACAATGAAACATTGGGTGGGACTGATCCCCAGGATCCAGATACGGATGATGACGGGATTATAGATGGTAAGGATTTGTCCTCACTGATTAATCCGGTTGAACCATTGTGGAACGATAGACAAAAGAAGGGTATGGTGCGGATTGAGCAGCCGGCATTAGCCTACGGGTTAGATGGTTGGGCGGATGTGTTTGAAAGATATGTTACATTCTGGCCGCCAAGCACTTGGATGAAAAAAATTGCTTATCATGAAGATGATGGCACTAAGAAGAGTATTATGGACGCCGACCATTACAAAAAGTCTTTGAATAAAATCTTTAACGAGGAAAAATTCACCTGCTATCAGATCGATGATAAATCAAAGACTGATTTTGCCTCCGGCACGGATGAGATGTGGCACGATTTTGGTCCCGAATTTAGTTTAATTTATGCCGAGGGTTTTTTTACGCCCAAACGATACGAATTTTATTATGATTACCTTTCGGATTATCAGCTAGCTTATTTAAAAAATACTGAAGAGATCAAATATCCCAGCGAGACTGAATATTTCAAATATTTACTCTATCCGGTAAAAACATTTACAGGCAAGGAACAGACGGTTGCTTTACAGTTTAAGGACAGCCAGATGTATAGTGATCTATATGACAATGGCGACAATGATTATAAACTACCGGCTTTTTTGTACACTTTTTACAACAATAATAATTTTGATGATGATGCAGGAAATATTGCTTACCACAAAGATAATCTGGCTCTGGTTAGTCTGAATGATAATAATACTTTTGAAGTTAGATTTACGTTACCGGCAGATAAAGCAAATTATGAAGATAGTTATCTAAAAGTGACACCAGTATGGGCAATCAAAAAAAATAGTAAAATGGAATATCAGCCAATGAATGTAGCTTGGGACCTGACGGCGATTACGCGAGAGGTGACAATTTTGAAGTCAGACAACAATAGTACAACTATAACTATTGAACATAGTAATTTCGATGGTTTGAATTCGACTTTGTATGATGTCAACTGGATAAAAAACAAACAGGGCGCAGCGGATTATCAATCAAGAACAGAAACCATGCAGATGCTGACTAAAGATCCGAGCGCGCCGGAGAACGAGCGTTACAATGACCTGGAGGTAAGTATTACAGCTACCAATTATGTCGAAAAAACCATGGGAGTGGCGGGAAATGTATATTCAGTAATTGAAGCAGTTACTATTAAATCTAATAAAATTAAAGAGATTACTGATTTGCCAACCACTCATTGGGCCCGGTCGGCAAATTACACTGGACCAATTGCTATTTTTGCCGCGGCGCAAGGGGTAGCCTCGGTGGCTACCAATGGTCAACAAGCCTGGACTGCATACAAAAACGGGGAACAAATGGATGTGGCTTATTATTCGACTAAAGCGGCGTTGGGTGGTACGAACGCGGTAGCCAATGTGGTAAAAGTGACGGAAAATACAGTTGGTTATGCTGGTAAAGCCGGGCGCTTAGCTAAATTGACTACTAAAAAAGCGGGGGTAATCCTGGCCGTAGCCACAGGTACAGTGGAAGCTAGTTACAATATTTATAAATACAATTCAACCAATGATAATATTCTAAAATCCGCTTACGCCGAGAATGCGGCGGCCAACGTCATGGATACTGGTCTATCGGTGGCAGCTGTTTTTTCTCCTCATGTGCTGGCGGTGCAGGCAACCTGGATGGTGGAAATTGAGATTTACGGCCTGATTTTTGGCGAAGATTTTGCTTATCAGGTCGCCAAATCACCCGGGCAGGCAGTAGTTTTCTTGGGAGAATATATTTTTACCGGCGATGTGCCATCACAAATGTCTAAAACGGCTTACAATGACGCTCGTGACCATATCATTGACTGGATTGAAACAGATAACGCCGTGGTACTGCCATATATGTCATTTTTTGTTGATCCGGATATTAGCTAAAGAAATTGTTTTTGGGATGGAAGATGGGATGGTGAGCACGTTGGGCGCGTTGACCGGAATGGCGGCGGGGACCATGGACCAGGGAACAATTATCATGGCCGGGATTGTCGTAATTACAGTCGAATCGATTTCGATGGGGGTCGGTTCTTATCTTTCTAACCAATCGATTCTTGATTTAAATCAAAGCCGGATCAAAGAGGAAAAGAAGAGTATCAAAAATAAATTGCCGGAAGAGAAAAAAGAGCTGTGGCAGATGCTGGTTGAGGACGGTTGGCCGGCTGATCTGGCGGAACAGATGGTGATGGTGGCGGCCAAGAATAAAAAATTGCTGTTCAATGAAATGCTTTGCCGTGAACTGGGGCTGAAATTTTTTGATAGTCGAAATTATAAGTACAGCGCTTGGGGGATGTTTATAGCCTATATTGTCGGCGGACTCGTACCACTGGCGGCTTATTTTTTCTTTGACTGGCAAAGGGCTTTCTGGATTTCCATTGGGCTGACTTTGTTTGGTTTATTTTTGTTGGGAGGGGTGGTGGCTCAATACACTAAAATACGCTGGTACAAAAACGGAATGCGGATGCTTTTGTTTGGTGGGCTGGCCATGGTGTGCGGGCTGGCGGCCGGCTTTTTGACCCGGAATTACTGGGGATAGATATTTAATAATAATTAACTAAAATAAATGACACGAAAAAATTCCCCTCAATATGCCGATGATGATTACGAATCGGTGGGAACATTGTTTAAGCTGCGGGCGCCGACTTTGGCGATTGGTTTAATTTTGGGTATTGGCATTTCTTTGGCTACGGCCAGTTTTGAAGATGTATTGGCCCGTGATGTGCGGGTGGCTTTTTTTCTGCCATTTATTATCTACATTGCCGATGCTATTGGCACCCAAACAGAAGCAATTTACTCTCGGGATTTGCGGACAGGACGGGCGATATTTAAAAACTATTTTCGTAAAGAACTGAGCCTAGGTCTGATCTTTGGCTTGATTTTTGGTCTGGTTTCCGGTGGGATAGCTTGGTGGTGGCTGCGTGATTATCAACTATCCTTGAGTGTGGCCATCGCTTGTTTTTTAACCATTACCACAGCGCCTATTGTGGCACTTTCGGTTGCTCATTTGTTCCAGTGTATTCACAAAGATCCGGCCGCTGGTACCGGCCCGATTGCCACTGTTTTACAGGACATGATCAGCGTGGTTATCTATGGTGTCGTCACCAGTTTGATTATACTGTAAGGTAAGAGTAATTATTATTTAAAATAACCGTCCGGCGAAATCATTATTGGTCCGGTGGTTTGGTTTGTAGTAATATTAAGTTAATTAGCGGTCGTGGCGGAATTGGTAGACGCGCTAGCCTCAGGCGCTAGTGGGTGTTAAAACCTATGAGAGTTCGAGTCTCTCCGACCGCATTAATTTAATAGTCTTGAGCCAAATAGAATAGAAACAAGTGGCCGGAATAAGATCCGGCCGTTTTTATTGGGTAATGATATTGACAGTGGCGGGCAGGTTTTGGGAGATAATATCGAGATCAAGCTGGGAATAATTATTGCCGGACAGATCGAGAATTTTTAAATTGGATAAATTACCTAGTTCATATGGCAATCCAGTAAGTTGGTTATTGGAAAGATCCAGTTTTTCCAGATTGTTTAGCTGTCCGATTTCCGCTGGCACGCCGGTCATTTGATTATCGCTGGCATCGAGAATACGCAGATTCTTAAGCTGTCTGATTTCCGCAGGAATAGCACCGGTGAGTCGATTATGAGAAATATTCAATTCTTCCAAATTAGTTCGATCAAAAACATAGGCTGGAACTTGGCTGAGATTCTGATTGCTCAAATCCAAACCGTCAGAGGCGGGGATGTTGTCTGTTGATGAAGAGTTAGCGCCATTATCATTGGTTTGATCGGAATTAACCACTTGATTGGGATCATTCCAGATGCATCCGGTAATAATCAGACTAAAGACAATAAATAAAAATATGTACTTCATAAATATTTTTTTATTTTAGTGAATAAAGGTATATGTTTATTGTATCCGATACAGATTAAATAATGATTAGAAATAATTTATCAAGAAATATTTTATCGTAATATTATTGGAGCAACTTCCAGTTTTTTTTAACTTCATCAGTGGAATTATAGGTCGGTTCAATAGTGACTTTTCCATCTTCATCAACCGCGATGAGTAGACGAGACAATCCCCCATCCCCCAGGTAAACCACGGTGTTGGCTTCGCGGCCGGATTGGCTTTCTTGAAAGAATTTGTGGAGTTCTTCTTTCAAATGTTCACGGCTGGCGCCAGTAGCAAAATCACCTAAATTCAATCCGGTTAATAGTTGGTTGACATCTTGCAGGGTCGATATTAATTTTTCGATATTTTTTTGTTGAACGGCGGCAGTAATTTTTTGCACTGGGGAGTCTGATTCTTGAGACTCAATTTTCGATGACAATTTTTTTAAAGACATGGTAATAATTATTGGATAATAAATTTTATTATTGTTTATTGTTTATACATTAATTGTCTTCTATTGTTGTCGTGATAGTTTAAATTCGCCTTTGATTACTCCATATGGCAAATAGGTCATGGTCATTGATCCACTCATTAAATCGGATGTATATGTACCCTGCATGGTTGTGGTTATCCCGTCACTAGAAATCGTACCGAAATCGAGGGCGCTGGAGCTGATTTTGATTTGGACATCACCGTATTCCTGATTGCTGTAACAAGTTTTCGGCACGGGAAAAACTCTTTCTTCTCCGGGTATGGTAACGGTGGTTGTTCCCCAGGCGCAGATATTGGTGTAACGCATGGTTCCATAGGCAATGTTATCGACAACATCATTGATAATTAATTCAATATCACCTTCTTCGTAAATATCGGTTACCGTCCCGGGTAGATCAAATTTTCCATATAATTGTAGGCCTTTGCCCGTCAGGGAAGACTTCCAGACACCGCGAAGATCACGGGCGGGTGTCAAAGTTCCAATTGGTGCTTTGGGAGTAATAATGCTATTAATTTTATCGGTGACGGATTGGAGCATGGTGGGTTGGGAGGAGGCCAGGTAAACAACTCCAATGGTGACAATTATGACCACGCCGATTATGGCGGCAATTAGGATCGGGACTTTGGGGAAATTTTTCATATTTTAAGATTATTTAATTACTAGTTTTGTCGACAAATGTGGCTTAATATAGATTTTCATTAATAGTGCTAATTATTTTTCGGATATGGAATGGGGAAAATGCTGTTCAGACTCTTGATAATGGGGGCATTGGTTTGAATATTGAGGCGAGCAAGAAAATGAAATTTTTCCAGAACCGAAAGAGTCTCAACTGCTAAATCGGGGTGATATTGATTAATTATTTTAGCGGTGTAGGGATCAACAAAGAAACTAACCACGTGATGGGCGACGGGGAGAATATTGGCCTTAATTTCTGTTTGATAATCCATGGCACTTTGGCTGGAAAGCAGGCAGGATAAGCCTGAATCGGGGCGGGATAGGATTTGAGCCAACACTTCTTCATCAATAAAATTATAGGCTTCATCGAGAGCCAAAGTTTGATTTTGGCCGGTGGTATGCTGCAGGAATTGTTTGACAATATAATTGCCGAGTTTGATCACCAATTCATGGCCCAAAGTGCGGTAATCAATTTTACACAGGATAAATTTGGGTTGATCGGCCTGGAGAGTGGTAAAATCAATGGTGACCTGAATTTTATCAATGTTGTCCTTCAGACTGCCGGCCATGGCTTCAAAAATAATTATTCGATCAGCTTGACCGGCCGGAAGGTAGTTTTTTATGTTCTCAAAAAGATCGCCATAGGGATCAATAAACAGTCCGCCGCGGCCGGCGTGAATGTCGGCGATAACTAACTCTTGCAGGGTAATGGAACGACCCTGGCCGGAGCGGCCAAATAGAACCATGATGCCGGGACGCTCGGCGGTATCTAGAGCTAATATTTGACCATCGGTGTCTTTGCCCAGAGGTGTTTGCCCTTTTTCGATAATGTTGGCAATAGTGTCGTGGATCATATGATTTGATTTAAATTATAAATAAATTCATTTAATGGCGATAATATTCCTCTTTTGTCTCATCCGGTTCCTCAAGCGAATTGTAGTCAATGGTAATTTCTTCGCCGGTGGCAATATCGCGACTGGCGAACCAGTCATATTGACGGTGAATGGCGTTGGGGGTAGTGGAGTGGTTGAGATACCACCCGGGTTCCAGGTGGCCGAAATCCTTCGGACAGATCATGGTCGAGCCACGATCGATACAATATGATTGAAGAAATTCGGGAATATCTTTTTTGTCGCGGATGGTGGACCGGCGCTTGAGGCTATTTTCATCGCCAAACAATCGTAGGTAGGTGCCTGATTGGATGTTGTGGGTGGCAAAAACGCCCACCCCGTGAGGCGAACATTTGAGGACAAAGGAGAACTCATTGGTCTGATCGGACATATAATTGATAAAATTATTGAGAATGGGAGAGGTATCTTCTCCCTTTATAATATATTTTCGGTTAAACATAGTAAACTACCCAGCCGAGCCAATTTTATATGAGCCACGAGATTATTTATAAGTGTAATATCTTGACATATGACCATATTCATTATATTATTTAGTTATGATTAAAAACAGTAATTATTTTGATGTAATCATTTTGTATTCCGGTTCGATTGCCAACAGCGCCAGTGATCAGAATTATCGGGGAAAGATGCCATTTACCCTTCACAGTCGACAGTATGAATACAATGACAGCTACCAGTATTTTTTGCAAAGTTGTCACAAAAACGGCCTGAAGGCCGCTTTTTCGACTTCCAAAGACATAATCGGTTCCGGCCGCTGCCGTAGCTATTGGACTTACAATAAAAAATGGATCAGAAATTTTCAGCCGGCGGCTTCAAGGCTGATTTTTGATAAATTTACCCCCAAATCTCCTCTGCAGTTGAAACAGTTCGAATTGCTGATTGAGGGCGGTAAGATAAATACTTTCAATAGTCGGCGATTGACCAATATTTTCCAGAATAAATTAAGGACCTACCAAGAATTTAAAGAATTTGCTATTCCGACTGTGGCTTTTGATCACCCGACTCGCCGGCAATTGATATTGGCCAAATCCAAGTTGGATAGTATACTTTTAAAACATAATTTTGCTCATAAATTTCATGACGTTTATTTAGTCAAAGATAAGCACGGGGCGGGCGGGTTTAATATCTACAAATTGGAATTTGATAAACCGGGTATAAATGGCATGATCAAGCAATTCAAAACGGATCGCCAAGACAACAAATCTTTGTCATACGTCTTGCAACCATTTATTGATGCTCGCGACAGTTTTGTTATTCACAAGCACACTGGCCTAATTGATTTGCGCGTGATTTTGATGCATGACCAAATCATCCAGGCATATATTAGGATTGCTC